>TARA_R110002051_G_scaffold2845_7_pt1 | contig 29072 bp, 34 predicted proteins | sample TARA_R110002051 | Tara Oceans TARA_R110002051 (sample SAMEA4397023) | marine metagenome | biome: Polar Biome; feature: [MES] marine water layer (ENVO:01000295) within the mesopelagic zone...; material: water (ENVO:00002006), including particulate matter (ENVO:01000060) such as...... | reverse complement strand
TGACCGAGGCTTTGCCGCGGGCATCTTGCGTCTGACGTAGACGACTGCGCCAGTTGCCGACCCCACCGTCCATCCGCCATTGCACCCGGAGCCGACCTTGATCGCACAGGATGACAGTCCCTTCGACAGGAGTGCCGTGGAGGTGGCGCGGCATCTGATCGGGGCCTCCCTGACGTTCAACGGCGTCGGCGGGATCATCGTCGAGACGGAGGCCTATGAGCGGGAGGATCCGGCGTCCCACAGCTTTCGCGGCCCCACGGACCGCAACCGATCGATGTTCGGCCCGGCCGGGCATGTCTATGTCTACCGCTCCTATGGCATTCACTGGTGCCTCAATATTGTCTGCCGTCCCGGCAGCGCCGTTCTCATTCGGGCCCTGGAGCCGCGCTGGGGCCTTGAGGACATGCAGGAAAGGCGGGGCAGCCGTGGTCTTCGGCTTCTCTGTGCCGGACCGGGACGCGTCTGCCAGGCGCTGGCGATCTCGAGGGCGCAGGACGGATTGCCGCTTGTCGAGCCGCCATTTGATCTGACGTTTCCGACAGGACCAGCAGAGGTTGTCGTGGGCACGCGGATCGGCATCACGAAGGCGGCAGATTTGTCATGGCGTTTTGGTTTGAAGGGCTCGCCCTTTGTCAGCCGCAGGTTCCCCGGTCCGGCGCTCGGGACCTGAGTCTCACGACCCAAGGTTGCGCCTGGAAGGCGTGACCTCTGGACGGTCGTTGCTGATGAGCTCCCTCTAAAAAGTAAATCACGCGAGGGCCAGTATTCTTAACCTTCGGGCAAGGAATTAACCATACATATGAGCAACCACGGCAAATTGTGGAACCATTGTTCCCCAGAGGCATGAAGCCGATCTGCCGTACCGGTCTCGACCCGGTATCCGCTCCTGATCACATTTCAAAACGACCGCGGTGACCGTGTTGTCCATGCCCGGCGACCTTATTCAGGTTGACCGGCATCCTCCCGACCCCCCGGCGGACGAGTGAGAAGAGCAGTGTACTGCGATCCTTGCGGGGGTCTAATTCGGTTTTTGGGGACGCATTGTGGGGCATAGTTCGCCATCAGAGCAGGCGCGGAGAGCTCAGGCAGGCAGCCTGGGGGAGAGACTGGCATTTGCCGGCCTGGACTCGGACACCTGCGAGCTGCTGCGACGCCACCGCCCGCAGCTCGAACTGCATTGCAAGGACGGTCTGCGCGACCTCTTCCACCGCTTCCAGTCCTTTCCCGAGTCCGCCCGACATTTCGACAGCGAGCACAAGATCGAGCGCCTGCACGACCTGCAGACCTCGCACTGGAGCGTGCTGACCGACGCCCGTTTCGATGCCCTCTATGCCGAGCGGGTCAAGGTGCTGTCCGACAGCGAGAGCCGCATGGGTCTCGACCCGCGCTGGCATGTCGCGGGCCATGCCGTCGTGCTGGAGCACCTGCTCGCCGGTGTGCTGGCACAGGAGACCGGCCGTTCGCTGCTTCCGGCTGGCCGTCGCCGTGCACAGGAACTGACCGATCTCGTCGGCGCGCTTGTCCGTCTCGTCATGGTCGATGTGGAGATCGCGGTTTCGCTGCGCTTCAACGAGGTTCGCCAGAAGCACCACCGGGCGCTGGAGGATCAGCGCGCGGAAGACCATGCGGAAGTCGTCCAGCTGTTCTCCGACGTCGTGCGTTCGCTGGCCGAGCGGGACTTCACCATCTGTCTTCCCGACGAGGTTCCGGAGCCCTATCGGGAACTCGCGGATCTGCTGAATCAGGCCATCGAAACGAGCCGTCTCTCGCTTGCCACCGCGCAAAAGCACGGACAAGAGGCCGAGGCCGTCGCCGGTGCCCTGTCTGCCGACGCCAAGGCCTTTGCTGAGGCATCCGTCGCTCACTCGCAGCGGCTGCATGAGGCCTCCGCGCAGCTCGCCGCCATCACCAGCCAGATGCGCACCTGCGCCGCAGATACGGGCGCTGCACAGGAGGCCGCCGCCGCCACCCGCAAGACGGTCGAGGAAAGCGGCGAGATCGTCGGCCGCGCCATCAGTGCCATGTCGGACATCGAAGCTTCGGCGGAAAAGATCGGCGAGATCATCGGGGTGATCGACGAGATCGCCTTCCAGACCAATCTGCTGGCACTGAATGCCGGCATCGAGGCCGCACGCGCCGGCGATTCCGGCCGCGGCTTTGCCGTCGTCGCACAGGAAGTGCGCGCCCTGGCGCAGCGCTCCGCGGACGCGGCTCATGAGATCAAATCGCTGGTCAACGGCACCAAGACGCAGGTCGGTGCCGGCGTCCAGATGGTTCATCGCACCCAGGATGCCATCAGCGGTATTGTCCGGCAGGTGACCGCGATCGATCACTCGATTGCCGGCATCGCCAGAAGCGCCGAGGAACAGGCCGGTGCGCTCGGACATGTCACGGTGGAGGTTTCTGCACTCGGCGCTGACGTGGCTTCCAATGCCGGGCGCGCCGCGCAGGCCGGCACCTGCGCCGACGATCTGCAAACCGTGATTCTCGAGCTCGGACGAACGGTCCGCGAGTTCAGGGTCGAACGGCAGACGCGCTACCACTCCGATCTATCGCGGCCGGTCCAGAAGCCGAAGATCGAACTCATCGCAACCGGTGCTGTCTTCGATCCAAGGGACGACGGCGATCTTCTGTTTCACAAAAGGCAAGGAATGATCTGATGGCCACGAAGAAGGCTGCGAGCGGCAGCTTGAAATTATCCCCGGTCCTCGATCTCACCGAGGCGAGCGCGCTGCATGGGACCCTGATGTCGATGCGCGGCCGCAACGTGACGATCGACGCTTCCGAGGTGGAGCGTGTCGGAGTCCAGTGCGTGCAGGTGCTGATCGCCGGTGCCCGCGCCTGGCAGGCCGACAAAAAGTCATACGTCGTGGACAAGTCCTCCGACGCTTTCGCAAAGACAATGCAACTCATCGGCATCGATACCGACCTTCTGGTTGCTAAGGAGATTTCCAAATGAAGAAGAAAGTACTGACCGTGGATGATTCACGGACCATCCGGAACATGCTTCTGGTGACCCTCAACAATGCCGGCTTCGAGACCATTCAGGCCGAAGACGGCATCGAGGGTCTTGAGATCCTGGAGGGTGCCAATCCCGACGTCATCGTCACCGATATCAACATGCCTCGCCTCGACGGCTTCGGCTTCATCGAGGGCGTGCGCCGCAACGAAAAGTACCGCGCCATCCCGATCCTCGTGCTGACGACGGAAAGCGATGCCGAGAAGAAGAACCGTGCTCGCCAGGCTGGTGCTACCGGCTGGATCGTGAAGCCGTTCGATCCGGTCAAGCTGATCGACGCCATTGAACGCGTGACCGCCTGAATTAACAGCCTGATCAGGAATCCTTCCGATGGATATGAACGAAATCAAAGAGATCTTCTTCCAGGAATGCGAAGAGCAGCTTGCCGAACTGGAATCGGGGCTTCTCAAGCTCAATGACGGAGATCGCGATCCTGAGACGGTGAACGCCGTCTTCCGCGCCGTTCATTCCATCAAGGGTGGAGCAGGTGCCTTCGGTCTTGAAGACCTTGTCGCCTTTGCACACGTCTTCGAAACGACGCTGGATTGCGTCCGCTCCAACCGTCTTGAGCCGAGCCAGGACGTTCTCAAGGTGATGCTGAAGTCCGCCGACGTTCTGGCGGATCTGACCAATGCTGCCCGTGACGGCGGCTTCGTCGACGAGAGCCGCAGCCGCGCTCTGGTAAAGGAGCTCGAGGCGCTCGCGAACGGTGAGACCCCGGCGCCTTCGGTGGACGCTCCGAAGGTTGTCGCCAAGGCTCCCGAGCCCGTGCAGGCGGCTCCGCCGACGGATGACAGCGGCTTCCAGCCGGTGCCGTTCTCCTTCGACTCGTTTGGCGACGAGGAAGCGGACGGCGAAGGCGAACAGGTGTTCGATATCACGTTCCGCCCGCGTCGGGAGCTCTTCAGCAAGGGCAACGAGGCGGCCCTGCTGCTGCGCGATCTCTCCCGCATCGGCGAGATGAGCATCAACTGCGACATCGACGGTCTGCCGGCTCTCGACGCCATGGACCCGGAAGACTCCTACTTCGGCTGGAGCATCTCCCTGAAGACGAAGAAGGCGGAGGAAGATGTGCGTTCGGTCTTCGAATTCGCCGAGTGGGACTGCGAGCTCACGGTGAAGGCGGCCGAGGCGGCGGCGCCTGCTGCCGATCTGCCAATGGTGCCGGTCCCATTCGATCTCTCCGCTCTGGACGAAGTCTCGGGCCCTGCCGCGTCGGCAGATGTCTCGGCAGCGCAGACCGAAAGCGACGCCTCCAAGATGGCTGCTGCGGCAGCCCGCGTCGAGAAGAAGGAGACGGCTGCCGCCGCTGCAGCCGCAGCCCAGACCGCCACAACCGCGGCAGCTGCCGCCGGTCAGACCATTCGTGTCGATCTGGATCGCGTCGATCGCCTCATCAACCTCGTCGGCGAACTCGTCATCAATCAGGCGATGCTGTCCCAGAGCGTCATCGAAAACGACAACAACGGAACCTCCTCCATCAACATGGGGCTCGAGGAACTGCAGCAGCTGACGCGCGAGATCCAGGACTCGGTCATGGCCATCCGCGCCCAGCCTGTGAAGCCGGTCTTCCAGCGCATGTCGCGTATCGTGCGCGAAGTGGCCGACATGGTCGGCAAGTCGATCCGCCTTGTCACGGAAGGTGAGAATACCGAAGTCGACAAGACGGTCATCGACAAGATCGCCGAGCCGCTGACCCACATGATCCGCAATGCCGTCGACCATGGCATCGAGACGCCCGAAAAGCGCGAGGCCGCCGGCAAGGATCCGGAAGGCACGATCAAGCTGACCGCCAAGCATCGTTCTGGCCGCATCCTGATCGAACTCGTCGACGACGGCGCCGGCATCAACCGCGAACGCGTCAAGCAGAAGGCCATCGACAACGAGCTCATCGCGCCTGACGCCAACCTGTCGGACGAGGAGATCGACAACCTGATCTTCGCGCCGGGCTTCTCGACGGCCGACACGATCTCCGACATTTCCGGCCGCGGCGTCGGCATGGATGTCGTCAAGCGCTCGATCCAGGCGCTCGGCGGTCGGATCTCGATCTCCTCCCGCCCGGGCCATGGCTCGACCTTCACCATGAGCCTGCCGCTGACGCTGGCGGTCCTCGACGGCATGGTCGTCACCGTCGCTGGCCAGACGCTCGTCGTGCCGCTGACGGCAATCGTTGAAACGCTTCAGCCAGAAGCCACTGCGATCCATTCCTTCGGCGCCAACCAGCGGCTGATCTCCATCCGCGACTCCTTCTGCCCGCTGGTGGATGTCGGCCGCATCCTGAACTTCAGGTCGGTGCAGGCGAACCCGGTCGAAGGCGTGGCCCTGCTGGTGGAATCGGAAGGCGGCGGCCAGCGGGCCTTGATGGTGGATGCCATCCAGGGCCAGCGTCAGGTCGTCATCAAGTCGCTGGAAGCGAACTACACGCATGTCCCGGGCATCGCTGCAGCCACCATTCTCGGTGATGGCCGCGTTGCTCTCATCCTGGACGTCGATGCCGTGGTCTCGGCATCGCGCGGCCAGTCCCTGAAGCCGGAAATGTCGCTAGCTGCCACGGGTTAAGGTATGTCGTACGCCGTGAAAAATATGTCGGAGGATGACCGGGAGCTGATCGCCTTTCGTATCGGCGATCAGGAGTTCTGCGTCAATATCATGTCTGTCCGCGAGATCCGCGGATGGACGACGGCCACGCCGCTGCCGCACGCGCCTCCCTATGTGTTGGGCGTGATCAACCTGCGCGGAGCAGTCCTGCCGATCGTCGATCTCTCTGCAATGCTGGGAATGAAGGCCGCCGAACCCAGCGTGCGTCACGTGATCATCGTTGCGCAGGTAAAGAGCCGGGTGGTCGGACTTCTGGTGGAGGCCGTTTCCGATATCCTTACGATTATAGGCGACAGTATACAGCCGGTACCGGAAGTCTCTTCCGAACTTGAAAAACAATACGCTCGGGGGATCCTCGCAATCGACAAGCGGATGATCTGCATGATCGATCTGGATGCTCTCTTCCCGCAACAGGAAAGTGAAGCTGCATGAAGGCCTTGGGGGCAATAGAGAGCCGGCAGTCGCCGGACGAGGTCATGGCCAGCGGAGAATATCCGCTGACGCGCCGTGACCTGTCCGAAATCGCCGCAATGATTTATTCGGACGCCGGAATCTTCCTCAACGATTCCAAGGCTTCGCTCGTCTATTCCCGTCTTTCCAAGCATATCCGCAACCTGGGCCTGAAGGGCTTTCGCGAATACTGTGCCCTGGTGGCCTCGGCGGAGGGAGCCGCTGCCCGGCGCGACATGCTCTCGCACCTGACGACCAATTTCACGCGTTTCTTCCGCGAGAACCATCACTTCGAGCATCTGCGCGACGAAGTGCTGCCGGGGCTGATTGCGCGTGCCAAGAGCGGTGGCAGGGTCCGCATCTGGTCGGCAGCCTGTTCCGATGGCCAGGAGCCCTATTCGATCGCTCTGACGGTCCTCTCGATGGTGCCGAATATCACCGACTACGACTTCAGGATCCTGGCCACCGACATCGATCCGAAGATCCTGGCGCTGGCACGGGCCGGTATCTACGATGAAACCGCACTGGAAACGGTGACGCCGGCCATGCGCAAGCAGTTCTTCCGCGAAGTGGATGTGGGCGGTCGTCGCAAGTATCAGGTCGATGACCGGGTCAAGAAGCTCATCACCTTCAACGAACTGAACCTGATGGCGCAGTGGCCGTTCAAGGGCCACTTCGATGTGATCTTCTGCCGCAACGTGGTGATCTATTTCGACGAGCCGACGCAGGTGAAGATCTGGTCGCGCTTCGCGTCTCTGCTGCCGGAAGGCGGGCACCTCTATATCGGCCACTCCGAACGCGTGTCCGGCGACCCCAAGAACCTGTTCGACAACATCGGCATCACGACCTATCGCCTGACGGGCAAGAACGCCGGGAGGAAAGCATGAGCGGTCCGGCACGCGTCCTCGTCGTCGACGATTCTGCGACCATGCGGGGCCTCATCACCGCAGTACTCAATTCCGATCCGGAAGTGAACGTTGTCGGCCAGGCAGGTGACGCACTTGAGGCACGTGCTGCCATCAAGGAGCTCAACCCCGATGTGGTGACGCTCGACATCGAGATGCCGAACATGAACGGCCTCGAATTCCTCGAGAAGATCATGCGGCTGCGGCCGATGCCGGTGATCATGGTGTCGACCATGACGCATCATGGCGCAAATGCGACGCTTGCGGCGCTGGAAATCGGCGCCTTCGATTGCGTCGGCAAGCCGGCGCCCGGCGATATCCGCCCGTTCATCGATCTGGCGGAGAAGGTGAAGGCGGCGGCCCGTTCCGGCATGCGTCGCACCGCCTCGGCGCCCGCACCCGCCATCTCGCCGGCTGCGGGCTACCGGGTCGGACGCAAGGTCGTCGCAATCGGCTCGTCCACGGGGGGCGTCGAGGCATTGATCACGGTGTTGCAGAACTTCCCCAAGAACTGCCCGCCGACGGTGATCACGCAGCACATGCCGCCGACGTTCACCAGAAGTTTCGCCGAGCGGCTCAACCGCTTGTGTGCTCCGGTCGTGGAAGAGGCAGTCGACGGCGCCCGGCTCGAGATCGGCAAGATCTACCTGGCGCCCGGCGGCGAGCGGCATCTGCAGGTCGTCAATCCATCGGCGCCGTGCTGCCGATTGGTGGAACGCGATCCCGTCAATGGTCACCGGCCTTCTGTCGATGTGCTGTTTGACTCGGTTGCGGAACTGGCCGGCCGCAATGCCGTTGGGGTCATCCTGACCGGAATGGGCCGGGACGGGGCATCCGGTCTACTGAGAATGCGCAACGCCGGGGGGCGGACGCTGGGGCAGAACGAAAAGACCTGCGTGGTCTACGGCATGCCGCGCGTCGCATACGAAATCGGGGCTGTGGAGACGCAACTGCCGTTGAACTCCATTGGTGAGGAAATTCTGAAATTAACTGCTGCCCGGAAAGAAGGTACTGAATAAATGTCTCTCGCTGAAAAAATCAAAGTTCTGATCGTCGATGATCAGGTCACCAGCCGGCTGCTGCTCAGCGATGCTCTGACACAGCTGGGCTTCAAGCAAATCACCTCCGCCGGTGACGGCGAGCAGGGTATGAAGATCATGAATGAACAGCCTCATCATCTGGTCATCTCCGACTTCAACATGCCCAAGATGGACGGCCTCGGCCTCCTGCAGGCGGTTCGCACCAATCCCGCGACCAAGAAGGCGGCCTTCATCATTCTGACGGCGCAGGGCGACCGCGCGCTGGTGCAGAAGGCCGCCCAGCTTGGCGCCAACAACGTTCTTGCCAAGCCCTTCACCATCGAAAAGATGAAGGCCGCAATCGAGGCCGTGTTTGGAGCCCTAAAATGACAGAGGTCTCCGCAGCGAAGCGGGTTCACATCATCCAAGGCGAATACAAGGTGGTCACCGACCCCGATGTGTTTCTGTCGACGATTTTGGGTTCCTGCGTAGCTGCCTGTCTTCGCGACCCTGTGGCGGGCGTGGGGGGAATGAACCACTTCCTGCTGCCCGGATCGGCGGCCGCAATGACGTCCGGAGGCGATGCCACCCGTTACGGCGTGCATCTCATGGAGCTGCTGATCAACGGCCTCCTGAAGAAGGGCGCACGGCGCGACCGGCTGGAAGCCAAGATCTTCGGTGGTGCCAAGACGATTGCGAGCTTCTCCAACGTGGGTGAACAGAACGCTGCCTTTGCGGTACAGTTCCTGAAGGACGAGGGGATCCCGATCGTCGGATCTTCGACCGGCGGGGACCATGGACGCAAGCTCGAGTTCTGGCCGATCAGCGGACGTGCACGCCAGTATCCGCTGACAGGTGCAGAGACGCAGAAGACGGTTGCGCTGGAGCAACGTCCGGTGATCGTCCCGAAGCCAGTCGAAACATCCATCGAGTTCTTCTAGCGAATAGCGCCGCCGGCGCGAGGAAAGCCATGACCGACATCGCCAAGCAGACAGACGCTTTCCCCGAGCAGCCACTGCCCGAAATCCTCATGCGGCTCGTCTCCGAGCTGCATGACGTTGCCTACCTCATCGAGCGGGTCGAGCCGCAACTGCTGGAGCTCGGCGGCCCCCAGGTCATGGAACAGCCGGACAGCATCAAGATCCTGCAAGGCATCGACCTTGCCGTACAGAAGACCCGTGGCCTCGCAGAATTCATCGATACGATTACCGGCACCATTCCCGAGGACTGGACGGTTGACATGTCGACGGCCCTCAGCCTGGTGAAGCTTGCCGATATGCACCGGGCGCTTTCCACGGGCATTCGCCACGGGCATTCGCAGCCTCTGAACAAGGCTGCTGGCGACTTCGACTTCTTCTGAAGGCAGGGAACGGCCTATTTTCGACCACATCGGCAGCCGGGTTTCTCTCGGGCTGCGACGGATTCCGGAAACGCTCGCACAAGCTTCGTTGCCTAGTGTGGGCTCGGGCTAAGGCCTGATCTCGGTTTGCGATGTGGAAACAGAATGAATCTGTTGGCTCAACTTTCTCAAGTGTACAACAATCTGGCCAGTTTAGGTCAGACTAGGCTCATTGCGCTTGCCGGCGCTGGACTTGTGTCCATAGCGATCGTCCTTGCCGCCGCGCTGTACGTCAACAAACCCGCTTACGAGACCCTCTACGTGGGCCTGGAAACCACGGACCTCAATCAGGTCAGCATTGCCCTTGCCGAAGCCAACATCGACTTTGCCGTCGGCCCAGAAGGCAACAGCATCGAGGTGCCGGTCGGCATGTCGGGCAAGGCCCGTCTCCTCCTCGCCGAGCGTGGTCTCCCCAACAGCACCAATGCCGGTTATGAACTCTTCGACAATGTCGGCTCCCTGGGCCTCACCTCGTTCATGCAGGAAGTGACACGGGTACGGGCGCTGGAAGGCGAAATCGGACGGTCCATCCAGCAGATCGGCGGCGTAGCCGCAGCCCGGGTACACATCGTGATGCCCGACGTTGGAAATTTCCGGCGCGGCGACCAGAAACCGACGGCATCGGTGATGATCCGCGCCAGCACCACCACCGGCCGCAAGGCCGCCTCATCCATTCGTCATCTGGTCGCCTCGGCCGTTCCCGGTCTCGAGGTCGACGACGTGACGATTCTCGATTCCACCGGTCAGCTGCTCGCTTCCGGCGACGAATATGGCAACAGCGAGATGAACCGCTCGCTGAATATCGTCCAGTCTGTCCAGCAGGAGCTGGAAACCAACATCGAGAAGGCGCTGGCGCCATTCCTGGGGATGGACAACTTCCGCTCGACGGTGACGGCCAACCTCAATACCGACAGCCAGCAGATTCAGGAAACGATCTACGACCCCGAGTCACGGGTTGAGCGGTCGGTCCGTATCACCAAGGAAGAGCAGCGGTCGCAGCAGACGCAGGACGACAATGCAGCGACCGTGGAGCAGAACGTGCCCCAGGCTGCACCTGAGGCCGGTGCCGCCGGCGGTCCGAAGTCTTCCGACGAATCGGACAAGAAGGAAGAGCAGACCAACTACGAGATCAACAGCAAGACGGTTGCCACCACGCGCAACAGCTACAACATCGAGAAGCTCTCCATCGCCGTTGTCGTGAACAAGGGCCGCATCGCGCAGATGGTCGGCGAACCGGCAGACCAGGCCAAGATCGATGCTTACCTCGCCGAGATGCAGACCATCGTTGCCTCGGCGGCTGGCCTCAACACCGAGCGGGGCGACGTTGTCACGCTGACCGCGATGGACTTCCTCGAGACGCAGCTCCTCGAAGAAGCGGCGACGGGTCCCGGTGTCACGGAGGTGCTGAGCCGCAACCTTGGTGGCATTATCAACTCGCTCGCCTTCGTCGTCGTCGCCTTCCTGGTGATCTGGCTGGGCATTCGTCCTCTCGTCCGGACGGTCGGCGGTGCAACGGCACCTTCGGAACTCGCGACCGACAGCGCCGGCCTGGAACTGCCTGATTTCTCGCCGGGCATCGGTGGCGGCAGCGGTTCGCTCATGGAAGGCTTCGGCTCGGACTTCGGCTTCGACGCCACCGACGACATGCTCGGCATGGGCGACGACGAGGGCGGCTTCAACCGTCGCGTCAAGGAAGGGCCGGAGAAGCGGCTGGCGCGCATGGTCGAAATCAGCGAGGAGCGGGCGGCCAAGATATTGCGCAAATGGGCGATCGATCAGGCAGCCTGAGTTCTCACGAAAATGTTACAAAAAGAGGTCGGCAGAAGTGCCGGCCTCTTTTTGCTGAGGGAACGGCAGCTTAGGCCGTAATTGCGCCACACCTTTGGCGAGATTTTGTTCGTTTGCATCAGCAAATGCTCATAGCTAATAGCAATTCATCGTGGGTTTCCTAGAATGGCGATGATTCGTAGCTATACACATGCGGAGGAGCGGGCGATGAGCGACCGGACGTCCGAGACACTGCCGTTACCAGGGCTCTTGCTCGTCATGGGCAAAGGGTAGGAGCCATATGGAATACACAGGCGTGGAAGTGGCATCGGAGACATATCATCCAGAAGCGGATACAGCGCCGACAGCAATTACCCGCGAGCAAGTGGTTCGCTGGCTTGCCGGTTCGGCGAGCGCAGATAAAACGCCCGGCGCGTTGCGGCTGCTGACGGAATATGTCGGCGCTTCCCACTTCCTTTTCGCGCGATGCGACCTGATCCAGGAGCAGGGGCTGGACTTCATTGTCTCCTCGGACTTTCCATTCGACGTCGTCAGGCGCATAGGGGTCGAGCTTGCGAGCAATTATGCCAGGTCGACCGAGCTCGAGAAGTGCCTTTCGCTGCTGACGCCGACCTTTGCGGTACTCCCCGAGGACGTTCTTCTCCCGGGCGATGTCAGCCGGCAATATTGTTCTCTTGCGGTCTGCATCGGCCGTACCCGCTATTCTCTGCTGCTGTTGTTCAACGAAGGGATCATCCTCTCGCAGGATCGGTTGCGTGAGGTCGGTCTCCTGGCAACCTATGCAGTCGGGTCCACAGCCCGTCCGGAAGGCAGGGCCGAGCGCGATTTTGAACTCACCGAGCGGGAGTTGGAGTGTCTGTTCTGGATCGCGGAAGGCAAGACGAGCGATGAGATCGCGATGATCCTCGGCATCTCCCGAAACACGATCAACAACTACATTACCAGCGTCATGCGCAAGACCGGGACCAAGACCCGTTCGGAAGCGATCGCCTACGCTGTCCGGAATAATCTGGTCTAGGAGATCTGCAAGCAGCATGAGTTCCCCGCGTCGAAATTCCCCAGAAAGTGCAGCCGGTAGTCACGTTCGCCTGCAACGGGCAGCAAGCCGAGCTGACGTCTTCCCCAAGCTCATCGCCATGCAGAAGCAACTGCGGGCGCGCAACTTCGCGGTCTTCCGGATCTTGGGTGCAGGCCTCCCCGGCAAGCGAAAGCTTCTCTGCGAGATGGAGAACTGGGGGGACGACAGCGAACGCTACAGTGACCTGATCGTAACCGGCTACGCCGAGGCGCTGCTCGACCATATCGAGATTTCCACGCTTCCGGTCGTCTGGAGCGGCACGGAGCATATGAGCTTCGTCGAGGCATTTGACTTCACGCCCCTGACGCGGCGGTTGCCGTCTGACGTCACGCCCTTCTCCGGCCTCGCATTTCCTGTCCGCATGGGGGCAATGGGAAACGGCTATGTCATCTTCACCGCTGCATCCCTGAGCCTGTCGAGCGATCTGATGATCGAGCAGCATGTGCGCAGCTGTCACGTCATGATCGACCTGCTGGCTCTCGACGAGCGCCGGACGGTGCCTGCGGAGACGTTGAGCGAGCGGGAGGTGGCCTGCCTTCAACTGGCCGGAGACGGGCGTATCAGCGAGGAAATCGCCGAGAACCTTGGCCTGTCGGTCCACACGGTCAACGCCTACCTGGGGTCGGCGACGATGAAGCTGGATGCGGTGAACCGCATCCAGGCCATCGCCAAGGCGATCCGCCTCGGCTACATCCACTGACACAGGTGCAGTAGAGGGTCTAGCTCAGGTCGCCATGGCCATGGGTGTGGGGTTGGTGACGAACCGGGCTTCCTGCAGGCTGCGCTGCAGGAAGGCAGTATTCTCGTCCGGATCGTCACAGGGCTCCTGGAAGGCGATGTGATCGATCTCGATCCCGGCCTGCTGGTCTGCAAGCATCAGCCGCGCATAGACGGAGACGCCCTTCGGCTTGATCTCCAGGTCAAGAACGACCTGCGGCTGGCCGCTCCACTCCAGAGTGTACTCCCCGCCAGCGCCGAAATTGACCGTCCCTGGGTGGAAGTAGAGTTCGGCCGCGGACGACACAAGATCCGCGAGACTACCGTAACATTCCAGACGCACCAGCGAGATCAGGTCGCCGGCGTCCAGTAACCGCAGTTCGGTTGCCACTGGACTGATGGCCTCGGCCAGAATCTTTTCGCGTTCCGTAGAGTGGCTGCATTTTTTCATGACGCTCAGTGTGTCCGTTTCTTGAGCGACCGAGTTGCGTAGACTCGGTGCACCAGTTCCGCCACTGCCTTGTAAAAGGCTGGCGGAATGATGCTATCAACCGAGACTTGCGCAAACATGGAGCGTGCGAGCGGTGGATCTTCGAAAACCGGAATGCCGTGCGCCTCGGCAATCTCGCGGATCTTGAGCGCGATCAGGTCCTGACCCTTGGCCACGACGATCGGGGCCTCGTTTTCCTCCCGCACATAACGAAGCGCCACTGCGTAGTGGGTGGGGTTTGCAATGACCAGCGTCGCCCGCGGAACACTGTCGATCATCCGGCGGCGAGCACGATCCCGCGCAAGCGACCTCTGCCGCGCCTTCACGACCGGATCGCCCTGCGATTGCTTGTACTCGTCCTTCACGTCCTGCTTGGTCATCATCAGCTGCGTGTACCAGTGGTGGCGCGACCACGCCACGTCGACCGCCGCCAGCAGGGCAGTCGCGATCAGCAGCACCACGACCATCTTTCGGACGATGGTGTCGAGCTTCACCAGGACGACCTGCGGGTCGGAGAACATTGCGTCGATGGCGGCGAAGAACTCACCGCGCAAGGCAAAATACATGATCACGGACACGATCAGGATCTTGAAGAAGGATTTGCCGAATTCGACCATGCCCGGCATGCTGTAGATGCGTTCGATCCCCTTCATCGGCGAGATGCGGGACACCTGCGGGCGGATACGCTCCAGGACCATCGATGGCATGTTCTGCGCAAACGAAGAGCCAAGCCCGAAGACGATGAAGAGCACCATGATCGGTGCAAGAAACGCGGCAATCGACCAGCCCAGATGCACCGACAGGGAGACGACGTCCGGTGTGTTCTCCAGGTCCCACTGGTCAGGCTTGGAAAACAGGTCCTTCAGCGTTTCCGCAAGATTCCCGGCTCCGGAGGGAAGGAAAAAGACAATGAAGATGTAGAAGGCAAGCGTCGACGCAAAGATCGGCACTTCGCGGGAAACGGGAACATTGCCCTTCTCCGCCGCGTCGCTCAGTTTTTTGGCGGTTGGATTTTCTGTTTTGCTGTCTTTGTCGTCGTTCGACAAGGCTTCTTCCCCCGCGCGAATCGGCCACGACCGCAGCATCACGCTACAACAGTGCGCTCCTAGGCAGGAATCGAGTCAACAAAAAGACTGTGGGTAGCGGCCGATGCGCCGAACCAAAAGAAAAAGGCGGGGCCGGAGCCCCGCCTCATCCGATCACTGTCTCAGGACCGCTAGGCTGCTGCCTGTTCGTCCTTGGCTTCCTCGGGTTCTTTGAGAAGAATCTGTCCGGCACTTGCCAGACGGATCGCTTCCTGGGCTACGGCCCGGCGGGCGATGGCGACCTCGCGCGGGTTGAGGGAGGCGGTCGGCACCGACAGATCGGACTCGATCATGCGGCGCTGGCGCGGACTGATGGCCGAGAGAACGCCTTCCTTCATCTCGGCGCTGGCGCCACGCAGGGCCATGGTCAGAATGTCTGCTGCAATGTCGTTGAGCAGCAGCACGCGGCTGCGTTGTGGCATGACCAGAAGGTCTTCGAAGAGGAAGATCTTCGGACGAACCTTGTTGACCGATTCCTTGCTGATCGTCTCCAGCGAGGTAAGCAGGGTATCGACCTGGGGCTTGTCGAGCTCGTTCATCAGATCGGCGACCTTCGCCGAACCTGCCGAATTGCGTTCCGCTTCGATGGCTGTGATCAGTTCGAGCACACGGTTTTCGATGATCTGGGCAGCCTTCGGGCTGACTTCCTTCATGTTGACCGTACGGTTCATGATGTCGGCGCGGCGGCTGTCGGGCAGTTGCAGCAAGACCTTGGCGCCGAAGGCCGAGGGCAGCATCGAAAGGATATAGGCGACGGTCTGCGGGTGTTCGCGGGCGAGGAACTTGCCGACGAAAGCCGGATCCGCATCCTGCAGTCGGTCCCAGATGGAGGATTCATAGGCCTGGAATGCCGTGCGCCGGCCGAGGAGACCATCCACCTCTTCGGGAGTGAGGCCTTCCTCGAGGATTGCTTCGATGGCGGCGGCGTTGTCCATGAGACCTGTTCCTTCGGTGAACAGGTCTTCGAATTCGTTGACGAGAACAAGCAGCTCGTCCGGCGGGATGGTCCGCAGCCGCTGGGCCGACGCGATGATCATCTGCAGTTCGCTCTGCGTGAAGTACTTCAGAAGCTTGCCGGCAACACCCTTGCCCATGGCCAGGAGAACAGCTGCCGCCTTCTCTGCCTGGGACAACGGGCTTTCGGCTACAGCGCCCCCGAAGTCGTCAAAGTCCATCATGGTCTTCCCTCTCTGTCCCGAACAGGGATCAGGTTCGTCTTGTACTCAGTACTTCCGTCACTTTCACACCGAATCGCGTGTCGTCGTTTTCGAGTACGGTGATCTCGCCTTTGCCGATGCGGCGTCCGTTCACCATGATTTCCACCGGCTCGCCAATCTTCTTGTCCAGCGCGATGGTCGCGCCTTCCTCGAGGTTCATGAGACCCGAGACCTGCATGCGGCTGGAGCCCAGGACGATCTCGACATCGATCGGGATGTCCATGATCAGATCCATGTTGGCAGTCAGCGCGCTGCCCGGCTCCTGGACGGAGCCGAAGGACGTGTCGCTGCCCATGTCGGACGCACCGAAGCTGGAGCCACCCATGGTGTCGGCGCCGAAATCCGAGCCCCCGAAGTCGGAGGTACCGAGCTCGCCGGCGTCCGAACCGAAGTCGCCGCCGAAACCGGAAGTCTCCGGCATGGCAAGATCGTCGGCCGGTGCGCCGAAGTCGGCGTCGAAGCCAGGCACACCGCCGTCGGCATCTGCTTGCAGCACGCCGCGCAGATCATCGATGGCCTGGTCCAGCTCGCCGTTGCCGGCAGCAGGCATCAGGGCATCATCTTCCTTTACAGGTGTCTTCTTCGTAGCCATGCTTCTATTATTCCCGTTGAAACTTGCGTCAACCTGCCTTGGGGAAGGCGCGTGAACGCTTCTTGTCTCGATGCGATAGATCAGCCCATGAGGTGGTCGAGGATCTCGTCTTCCGTGCTCATGTTGTCTTTGACGCGAACCGTATAGCGCTCCCCGGAGCGCCCCAGTTCGCAGGAGTACATGTCCTTGCCGTTTGCACTGACCTGGACTGCAACATCCTTCCTGTCATGGAAGGCAATGACATCGCCGGCAGCAAGGCGCGAAATCGTCCCGAGCGTGAGGCTTTCAAGCCGGACGCGGGCTTCCAGCGTGACCTGCGAACGGCGGACCTGCTCGCTGATCCGCTCGTGCCATTCCTGCTTGTTCTTCGACAGCTGGCCAGCCGCCTTCGGAACAACGACCTTGGTCTTGAGGAACGCCTTCTGCGGGAGGACCAGGGCGATCTCGGAGCTGACTTTGCCCAGTTCTACGGCCATCCGGATGGTGACCCCGAACTGGGGGACAGCAGCATCTGGAGCCTGCCGGTCTTCGAAGTTGTGGGCCGCTTCGAGGGCCATCTCGTGACTGCCCGGAGCATTCACGCCGGACTGCAGAACCAGGCCCATCCGGCTGAGCACCATCTGCGCGAGGTCGAGCTCGATGGCCGACAGGGGACGGTCGAACGGTTGCTCGATCGTTTCGGGCAGGGCACCCAGCATCTGCTCCATCAGCGCGATGACCAGGCTGTTGCCGCAGGCGAGGACGAAGTTGGGGGACCAGTTCCGCAGCGATCCGTCAGCGAGGGTGAAGGTCTCGCCGAGATCGCGGATCAGGTCCGTCATCAGGCCGGAGGTGCAGCCCGTGAAGCTGACGTTGATCGGGATCCCGGTTTCGCCATGGAACACGTCCGGCAGGAAATCGGCATAGAGCTGGCCGAATTCGCCGCTGATCTTTTCAATTGTCTTCCGGTCTCCCAGCCCGCCCGTCAGCTTTGCCAGGAGCGCATGGTCGATGGGGGTAGGAGAAGTCTGAACCGCAACTGTGGTCATCATGCCGCCTTGTTATCGCCGCCCGGATTCATCATTTCCTGCTCGACCGCATCGATCGAGGGGCGTTCGTAGTTGGAGATCGTCTTGCGACCGTATTCCAGGGCAACCTGGGGGACAGAGCCGTTCATGTAGGCAAGCAGCGTCTGCTTCACGATGATGAAGAGGCGATGCTGCTTGCTGCGCACGATCTTGACCTGTGACGCAAGCGGGTTGCAGATCGAGTAGGACAGGATGATCCCGAGCATGGTGCCGACGAGCGCGGCGCCGATCAGGCCGCCGAGGACCTCGGGCGACTCGTTGATCTTGCCCATGGCCTTGATGACCCCGAGAACGGCCGCGACGATACCGATGGCCGGGAAGCTGTCGCCCATGGCGGTGATGGCATGGTACGGCTTCATCCGGTCGTGCGAGAGCGTCTCAAGCTCCTCGTCCATCAGCGCCTCGATCTCGTGTGACCGGGCATTGCCGATGATGATGAGCCGGACGTAGTCGCAGATGAAGGTCGTCAGTTCCTTGTTCTTCAGCAGGTTGGGCGCCGTCTGGAAGATCGAGGATTCTTCGGGATTGTCGATGTGTGCTTCGATCTCGTTGCGCGACTTCGTCCGCAGGTCGCGCATCAGGGCATAAAGCACGCCCAGCACGTCGAGGTAGTTGCGCTCCTTGGGAACGGATCCCTTGAACGCCTCGCCGAGAGCCTTGCCGGAATCCTTCACGACCTTCATCGGGTTGGCCATGATGAAGCCACCGATGCCGGCGCCGCCGATGATCACCAGCTCGAACGGCTGAAACAGCACGTCGAGGTGACCGCCCATGGCCATGTACCCGCCGATGATGCAGCCGAAGGTGATCACGAATCCGATAACAATGTTCATCTGGTACCTGCGTCGAGCTTGAACTTGAGACTTGGAAATAGCCCGTCTGGCTTGCGTGAGGCTGGCTGGCCAGGCTTCTCTCCGGAGAGTGTAGTATGCGGCTGAGGGTACAGCTTCGCACAAGTCTTTACGCCTAGACCTCCTCCCATCGGGTAAACGCCCGCGTCTCAATCCGAACTACAGGATCGATCGGGGTCTCGCCGTGATTACGACTTACACCAGCTACGCGATCATCAGCAGGGATCTGCCGGCTTCCCTGGCGCGGGTTGCCGAGCAGCCGGACGTGGCCCGTGAGAGCGCCTACTACCTGGAGAACATCGGCAACATCAAATCCGTCGACGACTTCATGGCCGACAGCCGCATCTACAACTATGCGCTCAAGGCGCATGGTCTGGAGGACATGGCCTACGCCAAGGCGTTCATCCGCAAGGTGTTGACGGAAGGTGTCGCGGATCCCGAGGCCTTCGCCAACAAGCTCTCCGACAGCCGATATGCCCAGTTTGCAGAGACGCTGAACTTCCAGGCCTTCGGCGAGACCGCCACCACCTTCGACAAGGCGCAGAAGGGTGTCGTCGAGAAATACCAGCGCCAGAAGCTGGAAGAGGAGGCCGGCGCCGACAATCCGGGCGTGCGCCTTGCGCTCTACTTCGACCGCATGGCGCCCTCCATCCAGTCCGGCATGGAGATCCTGGCCGACGACGCGCTGTCTGAAGTGGTACGCACGGTTCTCCAGCTGCCCGATGAAATTGCAGCGCTCGACGTGGATCGTCAGGCGGCCTTTATAGAAGAGTCGATCGACATCACGGACTTTCAGGACAGAACGAAGCTGTCGAAATTCCTGGAGCGCTTCTCGACCCTCTGGGAACTGGAAAACGCGCCCGACAGCGCGAACGTGGGCACGCTTTTCACGCCGTCCACGAGCGGCATCTCCACGGATCTTCTCATCTCCATCAATGCACTGAAACTCGGGGGCACATGATATGCAATCCGGAATCTACGTTGGAATATCCTCGCAGATTGCGCTCGAACGGCGCCTGAACACGATCGCCGACAACATGGCGAACATGAACACCGCAGGCTTCCGCGCCACGGAGGTCAAGTTCGACGAGGTGATGAGCAGCACCCGAAACGAGAACAACGCCAAGGTGGCCTTCGTCACCCAAGGCAACGACTATCTGTCGACCCGCAACGGTCAGATGCAGAACACCGGCAATGCCCTCGACTTCGCGATCAAGGGCGATGCCTGGTTTGCCATCGACACGCCGGCCGGTCAGGTGCTGACGCGCGACGGCCGTTTCACCATGCTTGAGACCGGCCAGCTGGTTTCGCTGATGGGCCACGCGGTGCTGGACGCCGGTGGTGCGCCGATCCAGCTGAACCGTGCCGGTGGTCCGCCGACAGTCGGCGCCGACGGCCAGATCGTTCAGGACGGCCAGCAGGTCGGCTCGATCGGCCTGTTCACGGCCGACATCTCCGAGGGCTTTATCCGCGCCGACAACAGCGGCGTCATTCCGGCCGACGAGCCGCAGCCCATCGTCGACAACTTCAACGTCGCCGTCGTGCAGGGCTATGTCGAGGGCTCCAATGTCAACGGCATCAGCGAGATGACGCAGCTCATCCAGGTCAACCGCGCATTCGAAGGCATCTCGTCGCTGATGCGCGATACCGAAGGCGCCTTTGGCGAGGCCATCAAGACCCTCGGCAGCGGCCGGTAAGGACTGAGCATCCATGTTCGAACAGGCGGCCATTTTACAGGCGGTGACCGGCGGCAAGCTGGCCCAGCTTGCCGATCTCACGGAGCGGTATTCCGACCCCGCCTTTTCCGTGGCGCACGGCGGGCGTGTCCGGACCATAGCTGCCGGGCACTATACCGTCGCCGGCCTGTCGAAGCATGTTCGCCTCGGCGAATTCGTCGCGCATCGGAGCCCGACGGGCATTCACCTCGGTGAGGTGGTTCGCGTCGAGCCCGACGTCATCTATGTCTGCCCGATCGAGCCCGGCGAGCCCATCGGCATCGGCGATACAGTCATCCGCAAGGGTGCTTTCCGCGTCGCGCCGGACGACAGCTGGTGCGGGCGCACCATCAATTCACTGGGCGATCCGATCGATGGACGCGGCCCGCTTGCCACCGGCCGCGTCCGGCGCTCGATAGCCAATACCGCACCACCTTCGATGACCCGCAGCCGGGTGGAGACGGGATTCACGACCGGGGTGAGGGCGGTCGATATCTTCTCGCCGCTCTGCCTTGGCCAGCGTCTCGGCGTCTTCGCGGGCTCCGGCGTCGGCAAGTCGACGCTTCTCTCCATGCTGGCGCGTGCCGATGCCTTCGACAAGGTGGTGATCGCGCTGGTTGGCGAACGTGGCCGTGAAGTGCGCGAATTCATCGAAGACACCCTCGGCGACAACATGTCGAAGTCGATCGCTGTCGTCGCCACCAGCGACGAAAGCCCGATGTTGCGCAAGATGGCACCGCTGGTCGCCATCACCATCGCGGAGCATTTTCGCGACCAGGGTGAGAACGTCCTCTTCATCGCCGACAGCATCACGCGCTTTGCGCATGCCATTCGCGAAGTCGCCGTGGCGTCCGGAGAGCCGCCGATTGCCCGCGGCTACCCGGCATCGGTGTTCACGGAACTGCCGAGACTTCTGGAGCGCGCCGGTCCCGGCGCGGAAGGGGCGGGGACGATCACGGCCATCATCTCCATCCTCGTCGATGGCGACAACCACAACGACCCGATCGCCGATTCCACCCGCGGCATCCTGGACGGCCACCTTGTGCTGGAGCGCAGCCTGGCGGAGGAGGGGCGTTACCCGCCCATCAATCCGCTGGCGTCGATCTCCCGTCTGGCCCGCAAGGCTTGGTCGCCGGACCAGGAGAAGCTGGTCTCGAGGTTGAAGTCGCTCATCCATCGCTACGAGGAAACGCGCGACCTGCGGCTGATCGGCGGTTACCGCGCCGGCACCGATCCCGAACTCGACATGGCCATCAAGCAGGTGCCGGTGATCTACGACGTGCTGAAGCAATCGCCGGGCGAGCCGCCCTCGACGGACGCCTATGGCGACCTTGCCACGGCGCTTCGCAATGCAGCCGGCCAGGCACCCGCCGCACCGATGAATAAACAAAGAGGATGAAGATGCGCCAGGCGGACCCAATACAGCCGGCCGAGCTTCTGAGGAAGAAGCGCAATGTCCTGCGCCGAGGCGACCGCATGCTGACCGCCTCCGGCATCCTGCTGGCTGCGGTCTCTGCGCTGTTTCCCTGGTATGTCTTCCTCAATCAGGAAAAATTCGGGATCCGCACCACGAGCTTCGAGCATATGCGCGACTTGCCGCCGACCCCGCCGCGCAACGTCATGAGCGTCTCTCCGCTCGCGATGATCGACAGCACCGAGGACGAGCCGGTCCTGCCGCCCGAGCCGACGGATGCCGTCACCACGGCCACCGTCTCGTCGCTCGGCGAGGAGGAGCAGAACGGATCGGCTCGGCCTGACCAGCCGTTCCCGGGGAAATCCGGCTTCCGCCTGCTGCATGTGTCCAATGGGCGCGCGTTGATCGAGGACAGGTCCGGCATGTACATGGTACGCATCGGCTCCATCCTCCCCGACAACAGCAAGCTCGCCACGATCGAGCAGCGGGACGGCCGATGGGTGATCATCACCTCGTCGGGTCAGGTTTACGAGGACGCCGCCGCGGCTCGTCCGTAAGTCCCACGCAAGATTACCGGCATAGTCTCCAGACAAACGATGGAGAAAGACTATGCAACCGATTCAACTGTTCTCGCTCGCGTCTCGGCAGGCTGAATGGCTTTCGGTCCGCCAGGAGGTGGTGGCCACCAACATCGCCAACGCCAACACGCCGAAGTTCCATGCCAAGGACGTCTCGCCGTTCAGTGCGGTTCTCGACGAGACGCAGGTGAGCATGGTCCGTACCCATCCCAATCACCTGGCCGAAAGCCAGTACAGCCAGACCATCGGTGTCCACGAGAACGATCTGGACAACCAGATCGGCATCCAGGAGTCGGGCAACACGGTGGCGCTTGCGGAAGAACTCTCCAAGACCGGTGAGATCAAGCGCCAGTACGAGCTCAGCACGAGCCTCGTGAAGACCTTTCATAGCATGATGCTCATGACCGTAAGAAGGTAAAGCCAATGGATCCGCTTTCAGCCTCTTTGAAGATCGCGGGGTCGGGCCTCGAAGCCCAGTCCACCCGTCTTCGCATCGTTTCCGAAAACATCGCCAACGCTCGCTCGACCGGCGACACGCCCGGCGCCGACCCCTATCGCCGCAAGACGATCACCTTCGGTGCGGAGATGGACCGGGCCGCGGAAGTCGAGCTCGTGCGGATACAGAAACTCGGCACCGACGATTCCGACTTCGTCGAGGAATACGATCCGAACCATCCCGCTGCCGACGATCGCGGCATGGTCAAGCTGCCGAACGTCAACATGCTGATCGAAATGGCCGACATGCGTGAGGCCAACCGGACCTACGAAGCAAACCTGCAGACCATCAAACAGACTCGCGAGCTGATTGCCTCGACGATCGACCTTCTGAAGAGCGGACAATGATCGACAACATCACCAAAGTAAGCTCCCTGTCGTCCACACGCGGCCTGGAATCGCTGGTTGAAAGCGGATCGTCCACGCAGGGCACGGCCACATCGGTCGAAAACCCCGGCATGAACTTCGCGAGCGTCCTCGGCAGCATGGCGACCGATTCCGTCAACAGCCTGAAGCATGCGGAAGCCAAGTCCTTCGAAGGCATCCAGGGCAAGGCCGATACCCGGGAAGTGGTGGATGCGGTGCTGCAAGCCCAGCAGTCGTTGAACACCGCCATCGCCTTTCGCGACAAGATCGTGAACGCCTACCTCGAAATCACCAAGATGTCGATTTGATCGACCGGGAGACCAGGACATGAGAGCGCTTTCAGTCGCCGCAACGGGCATGGATGCACAGCAGACCAATCTCGAGGTCATTGCCAACAACATCGCCAATATCAACACCACGGGTTACAAGCGCGCCCGTGCCGAATTCTCCGACCTTCTCTACCAGACCGAGCGGGCGCAGGGCGTGCCGAACCGCGCCAACCAGGCCATCGTGCCCGAAGGCGCCAACATCGGCCTCGGCGTGCAGACGGCTGCCGTCCGCAACATCCATACCCAGGGCGAGCTGACGCATACGGAAAACAGTCTCGACCTTGCACTCGTCGGCCGCGGCTGGTTCCAGATCGAAGCTCCGGACGGCACCACGATGTATTCCCGTGCCGGTGCATTCAACACGAACGCCGAAGGCCAGCTGGTCACGATCGACGGCTATGCGGTCGTCCCGAACATCGTCATTCCGCCGGACGTCAGCGAAACGATCATCAGCCGCACCGGCCAGGTGAACGTTCGCGTCGGCAATGCGGCCGAGTTCCAGGAAGTCGGCCAGCTGACCATTGCAAATTTCGTCAACGAGGCGGGTCTGCAGCCGCTCGGCGACAACCTCTTTGCCCAAACGCCCGCATCCGGCGAGCCGATCGTCGCCGTGCCGGAAGATCCGGGCTTCGGATACATCAAGCAGGGCTACCTCGAGGCGTCGAACGTCGATGCCGTGAAGGAGATCACGGACCTCATCTCGGCGCAGCGCGCCTATGAGATGAACTCCAAGGTCATCACCACGGCAGACGAAATGGCGTCCATCGTCAGCAAGAACCTGAAGTAAAAACGGGAGCAGGCAGACATGACGTTTCGCCGGATGAAATGGATTGCTCGGGCGGCCGTGGCCACACTGGCCATGGCGTTGACTTTGGGCATTGCAGCGCCTGCCGCAGCCGAAATGGGCACGGCTGTCATTCCCAAGCAGATCATCTATCCCGGCGAGGAAATCTCGGCTGGCGTCGTCGAAGAAGTCGAGGTCACCAACCCGAAGCTTGCGGGCGAGTATGCCCGCAGCATCAACGAAGTCACGGGCATGGTCAGCACGCGCACCCTGCTGCCAGGCCGGACGATCCTGCTCTCCGGCCTGCGTGCACCCTATGCCGTTCGCCGCGGCTCTTCCGTGCGGCTGGGTTTCAATATCGGCAGCATGACGATTTCGGCGGCCGGTACACCGCTTCAGGACGCCTCCATCGGCGACATCGTCCGGGTCCGCAACAATGATTCCGGCATCATCGTCAGCGGCACCGTCATGGCGGACGGAACAATACAGGTGATGTCACGATGAAGTTCCTCCGTTCCATCGGTGCCCTGGTGCTTGTCGCCGCCACCGTCTTCGCCGGCGGCTTTCTGCCGGCCTATGCGGATGCCGCACGTATCAAGGACATCGCCTCGCTCCAGGCCGGTCGTGACAACCAGCTGATCGGCTACGGTCTCGTCGTCGGCCTGCAGGGTTCGGGCGACAGCCTGCGGAGCTCTCCGTTCACCGAGCAGTCGATGCGCGCGATGCTTCAGAACCTCGGCATCTCGACGCAAGGCAGCCAGTCCAACGCCAAGAACCTTGCGGCCGTCATGGTGACGGCCACTCTGCCGCCCTTTGCAAGCCCCGGCAGCCGGATCGACGTCAATGTCAGCTCGCTCGGCGACGCCACCTCGCTTCGGGGCGGCACGCTTGTGATGACTTCGCTGTCGGGTGCCGACGGACAGATCTATGCCGTCGCCCAGGGTGCGGTGATCGTGTCGGGCTTCACGGCCCAGGGACAGGCGGCCACCTTGACGGAGGGCATCACCACGTCCGGCCGCGTTCCCAATGGCGCCATCATCGAGCGCGAGTTGCCATCCCACTTCAAGGATTCGGTCAATCTCGTCCTGCAGCTGCGCAACGCCGATTTCTCCACGGCAGTCCGCATGGCGGATGCCGTCAACACGTTTGCCGGCCAGCGTTATGGCGGCCCGATCGCGGAAGCTCGTGACAGCCAGGAAGTGATTGTCCAGAAGCCGAAGGTCGCCGATCTCACCCGCCTGATGGCGGAGATCGAGAACCTCGTCGTCGAGACCGATACACCCGCCAAGGTCGTCATCAATGAACGCACCGGGACGATCGTCATCGGTGCCGATGTCAAGGTTTCCCGCGTCGCCGTCAGCTACGGGACGCTGACGGTACAAGTGACCGAAACGCCCCAGATCGTTCAGCCGGAGCCGTTCTCACGCGGAGTCACCGCCGTCCAGCCCGAAACCGACATCATGGCGATGAAGGAAGGCGGTCCGGTGGCTATCGTCGAAGGACCGGACCTTCGCACTCTCGTCGCCGGTCTTAACAACATCGGCGTCAAACCCGACGGCATCATCGCAATCCTCCAGGGCATCAAGTCTGCCGGCGCCCTGCAAGCGGAGCTCGTGCTGCAATGACCAGAGCATCCTCGTCCATCACCGTGACCGTTTCCAAGGGACTGATCCGCAGGCTGCTGGCATTGAGCGCCATCGTCATGCTCGTCCCGCAGGTCAGCGCGCAGGAGCCGGCGGCGGTATCCGCGACGTCCCCGGAGAGCGAGATCCAGCAGTTTTGCACCAATATCGCCGATGCCGCGCGTGACCAGCGCTACCTGCTGCAGAAGCAGGAGCTTGAAAAGCTGCAGCTGGACGTGGACCAGCGCATCTCGGTGCTGGAAAGCCGCAAGGCCGAGTACGAGGACTGGCTGGCGCGTCGCAACGATTTTCTGGTGCGGGCGGAAGCCGGTCTCGTGGATATCTTCAAGACCATGAAGGCGGACGCTGCTGCGCCGCAACTTGAAGAAATGAACCTGGAAGTGGCGGCGGCTATCATCATGAAGCTACCCGCGCGGCAATCCGGTCTCGTACTCAGTGAAATGGACCCGCAGAAGGCCGGCATGATCGCAACGATCATCTCCAGCGCTTCCGATCCCAATACTTCGAAAGAACCCTCATGACGAAGCGCCTACCAGCCCTTATAGCCGTTCTCCTGCTGACTGGATGCCAAAGCCAGACGATCAGGGAGATCGGCAACGCGCCGTCCATGAGCCCGATCGGCAGCGGCCTGCAATATGCCTCGGCCCCCCAGATGTCCTCCTATCCGAAGCAGCCACGCCAGATGTCCAATGGCTATTCGCTCTGGTCCGACTCCCAGGCCGCGCTCTTCAAGGATGCACGCGCCTTGAACGTCGGGGACATCCTGACCGTTAACATTCAGATCAACGACCGCGCGTCGTTCGATAATGAGACAGAGCGCAAACGCACCAATGGTACGAGCCTGACCTGGGGCGCGAATGTCACGAACTTCCTGGGCTTCAGCACCGATACCGGCACAAGTGGTGACCTGGGGACGGATTCCAGCACCGACTCGTCCGGCAAGGGAACGACCGAACGGTCCGAGAAGCTGCAGCTGCTCGTAGCTGCGGTCGTCACCGGCATCCTCGAAAACGGCAACCTGCTGATCAGCGGCTCGCAGGAGGTCCGGGTGAACCACGAGATCCGCATCCTCAACGTGGCCGGTATCGTGCGTCCCCAGGACGTGGATGCCGACAACACCATCTCCTACGAACGCATCGCCGAAGCGCGCATTTCCTACGGCGGCCGCGGTCGTCTGACGGAAATTCAGCAGCCGCCGGTGGGCCAGCAGGTGGTCGACCTCTTCTCGCCTTTCTGAGGCGGAGGAGCGTAAACGGGACAAGACAATGGACGATACGCAAGGCACTGAAGGTTCAGCCAAGAAGAAGTCTCCGATGATGCTGATCGCCGGCGTTGCGGTCCTGACGCTGATCGGCGGCGGCGGCGGCTGGGTTCTCGGCGGCATGATCGCGCCGGCGGCTCCGGTCGAGGAGCATACGGCCGCCGAGGGCCAGGCCGGCGACCACGGCGAGGGCAAGGAGGAGGAGGGCATCCCGAAGATCGCCACCGAGGCGAACGGCGTGGTGCTTCTCGATCCGATCACGACGAACCTTGCCTACCCGTCGGACAGCTGGATCCGGCTGGAGGTAGCACTGGCCTTCAAGGGGCCTGCCGAACTGCCGCTGGCCGAGGAAATCCACCAGGATATCCTTGCATACATGCGCACCGTCTCCCTGCAGCAGATCGAAGGGCCGCGCGGGTTTCAGTATCTTCGCGACGATATTAAGGAACGGGTCGACCTGCGTTCCCAGGGCAAGGTTTCCAAGGTCATGTTCAGGACCATGGTCATCGAATAAGGTCGGAGGCGGCGCCGTCTCCCGATAACAGGGGATGATTGGCGGCGCTTGTTGACCCGTGGATGCAAGGGTGAGATCGAAGGGTGATGTTCAGAACCCTTGTGATCGCATGATTCGGCTGATCTTCCTTATTTTCGCCCTGATGGCAGCTCCTGGCCTTGCTCTCGCGCAGCAGTCGCCGGCGGATCTCCTGAACATACCCGTCGACGGCTCCGCAGCCGCATGGATCATCCGCACCTTCGGCCTTCTCACCGTCCTCTCGGTTGCCCCCGGCATCCTGATCATGGTGACGAGCTTTCCGCGCTTCATCATTGCGTTCTCGATCCTGCGGTCCGGCATGGGCCTTGGCACGGCGCCCTCCAACCTCGTGCTGATCTCGATGGCCCTGTTCATGACCTTCTACGTCATGGCACCGACGTTCGACCGCGCCTGGAACGAAGGCGTGCAGCCGCTGCTCGAGAACCAGATCGACGAGGCCGAGGCGGTCCAGCGCATCGCCGAGCCTTTCCGCGGCTTCATGAGCGTCAACACCCGCGACAAGGACCTGTCCCTGTTCGTCGATCTGGCCGAAGAACGAGGGCAGAGCGTCGGTACGCCCGAAGCGATCGATTACCGCGTCCTGATCCCGGCTTTCATGCTGTCCGAGATCCGCCGTGGCTTCGAGATTGGTTTCCTGATCATCCTGCCGTTCCTGGTGATCGACATGATCGTGGCCGCCATCACCATGGCCATGGGCATGATGATGCTGCCGCCGACCTCGATCTCGCTGCCGTTCAAGATCCTGTTCTTCGTCCTGATAGACGGCTGGAACCTGCTGGTCGGCAGCCTCGTGCGATCCTTCTCGTAATTAACCAATCGCGTTAGCGATGTCTTTACCAAGCCCCTCGGCGACCCTGCCGATTTAAGAAGTTGGCAAGGAATGGCTGCCAGTTTTGTCCTCACACGACGGGTTTGGTAGCCAAGATGCGGCACCGAGTGGCATGAAGCCGAGCTGTACGTGACCGGAAGGGGAAACCAAGCCGGTATGTCCCCCATCAGTATTTTGTCAAAGGGACAAACATTATGTCGAGCATTCTCACAAACACCAACGCCATGGCGGCTCTCTCCACCCTGCGTTCGATTTCTTCCGGCATGGAAGACACCCAAGCCCGGATCTCCTCCGGTCTGCGCGTCGGCTCCGCTTCCGACAACGCCGCCTACTGGTCGATCGCAACGACCATGCGTTCGGACAACATGGCGCTTTCGGCGGTCTCCGACGCTCTCGGCCTCGGCGCGGCCAAGGTTGATACCGCATATGCCGGTATGGATTCGGCCATCGAAGTCGTCAAGGAAATCAAGGCCAAGCTTGTTGCCGCGACTGAGGACGGCATCGACAAGGCCAAGGTCCAGGAAGAAATCACGCAGCTTAAGGAACAGCTGACCTCGATCGCTCAGGCGGCATCCTTCTCGGGTGAAAACTGGTTGCAGTCGGACCTTGGTACTGCCACCACGAAAACTGTTGTCGCCTCCTTCGTCCGCGGCGACGACGGTAGCGTTTCGGTCAAGAAGGTGAACTACGCGCTGGATGGCAGCAACGTCCTGTTCGACACCTCCGGTGCCAACGGCGGCATCCTGGACAAGGTCTACGACGTTTCCGCAAAGAGCGTGACGCTTTCCGTCAACACCGACGGTGTGGCTGAGCAGGTTACCGTAGAAGCG
>TARA_R110002051_G_scaffold88179_4_pt1 | contig 29095 bp, 26 predicted proteins | sample TARA_R110002051 | Tara Oceans TARA_R110002051 (sample SAMEA4397023) | marine metagenome | biome: Polar Biome; feature: [MES] marine water layer (ENVO:01000295) within the mesopelagic zone...; material: water (ENVO:00002006), including particulate matter (ENVO:01000060) such as...... | reverse complement strand
ATTTTCAATCCAAGTAGTCTTTCCACAACCTTGTTGACCTACTAGCACAAAAGCACAGTGATTTGTAACCTCCAAGTCAGTAGCGCACGCCACCATCGCTACAAACCATTTCTTAAAAGCCCAATTAAAATACTCCTGATTATTGACCTTAACTGTCTGTGCAAGCACATCTATATGATCAGATCCATCCCATTCCTCAATACTTTCAACATATTCACTAATAGGATCGTAATTTTCAGCGTAATCGGAATTTAATAAAGTATGCAACTCTGAGTGACTACATTTTACACCAGTATTTTTCATCTCTACCAAAATAGAGTTGGCTTTTCTATCAGTTAAGAATTCAAAATCCTCTTTTTCATTTTTATTTTTTAGTTCAATTCTTCCTTGTACGGTATTGTATCGTACATCATAATTTTCTTTGATAAATTTTATCATTTAATAAATTTTTTTTGCACCGCAATTTGTGTGCATCTGTTAAAATTTATTGTTTTCATCGACAAAATTTAAGTTACCCTACCTGCCTTATTTCAAAGGACAGTCCACAAAATGTGTATTTCAACTAGATATACTTACTTCATAATTTTCTTTCTTTAAGGTTAATAAAATATTTTTTGGAATTTAGCTGGATTTTTCACACTAATACAGCACAAGCGTACTGTTATAATAGAATACTCTAAGAAATAATTAGTGATTGATAGGCTGGTAGCGCTTAAAAAGAGATCAAGATTCTCTAACTACCATTTAAAAGAATACCCTTCCAACTAATTAGACGTAATAAATTCAAAAATGTTACAAAACTTTTGCTTTTTTTTTTAAAAAAGCTACCAAATAGCTTATTTGATAGCTTAATTTGATCGTCATTTTCAGTGGTTTTTTGATAAAGCTGAAACCGTCTCAAAAGATTTCCACAAAATACAGCATAACAGCTATTTATCAGATACAGATAACGAAGTGGTAATAATAAAAATGTTGATCTAGAATCTTAAAAACCGTCACAACCTTATCATCCACCAAAACACCTTCCACATCATAATACTTACCCACTTCAAGGCATCCTACACTTGAGATTACTCTTACTGTAAATGGACAGCATAGGCGTACAATCTTATTTTCATAGTTAATGATCAGAATTTCCGTAGGCGTACTATACCTCAAAATAAATGCAAGCTCCTTTTCACTCATAGCAGTATTTTTTTATGTTAGCTATGTATTAATTATTGAGGAACCAATTAAATTGCTTCGTTTCTATGGCATTTGCTAGGTTTTGTGTAAGCTCATAAGCATTCACGTTCCTTTCTAGGGATTTATCTATATATGTAGACTTGTTTGCCTCAGTGAACAGATTGTACAATCTCCAGAGATCAATAGAGCCATCATCTGACCTTTTGAAATTTGGACACGTATAATAATCCTTAATTACCTTGTTGATTTGACTATCACTTAGAGCTATGGCAAATTTATCACGACGCTCTTCTTTTTCTAGATGGCACCACATCCTAAGCTTCCCGACAAAATGTGCAAATTGTGTTTCATTTAGTACATAAGATTGGAATTTTGTCATTTCAGAAACTTGACGATCCATATCGTATGTAGTCAAAAGTTTCACAATCTGTATTCCCAGCTCATCGATGGTGGTCAATTTAATGTTATCAGAAAATCCATCTGTGCTAATACAGAGATTGGTACACACCTTATTCTGAAAACCAACAAATATTTTAAATTTCTCAGGAGATTTTTTGCTGTAGAGATTTTCTTGGTTATATGCTCGTACTCCCCCTATTGACATTTTCAACTCACAACCATTTATAGTTCTGGTATACTCAGGTAACTCAATAACAAACGCACAGCGCTCGTAGTAAATCGTTTTTTCTTCATTTAGAAGCTCTTTAACAGGCTTTCCAATTGCCGATGGCACTCTACCCTTAATCGTATGGCTTACTCGTACTTTTGGCTTTAGAATAGTCACATCAGGATGCATTTTGCGTACCGCGCTTAAAGTCTTTGTTATAAATTGATAATGACTTATGGTCGACTCGTTATCCTTACTAAATACCGGTATTATGCAATCATTTTTCAGGTGTTCTAGATCAACCTCTGTGGTGTTTGCTTCAATGAAAGGGTTTGGACTTTGCTTCACGATTGTTCGGTGAGGAACAACCATTTGCTGTGTATTTTCTTCTACTATCATAATATTCTATTTGTTCGTTATTGATTCTTCCTTAATCACTTGTTCGTTTAGATTCTCAATCTCTTGTTTTCGCAAAAGTATAATCGGTTTTATCACTGTCTGTATGCTGGGATATTTAGAAAAGATATGCCTCAAGCCATCTACAGTAGCACACTCTCGTATCTCTAACTTGACCTTCTCGGCTGAGATCCCTTCGTTGCACCAGGCAATTAATTTTCTTCCAGTAGCCTTGTTGATCACAAATTCTGGCTTGTCCATAAATAGACCTGTTCTGTCCTTACTAGCTTTAACCAGATGCTTATCATTGATGACTTCAAAATTTACAGTCAGCTCATATTCAAAACCTTCTCTAGTAATTTCTTTTGTACCGTGCTTGACAACCTTTGTTTTTCCTGAAGATGTAGAGTCTAATGAATAGTCGATTTTTCTTCGTGCAGTCGTAATAACGTGACAAGTTGAGTTCAGAATAGCATCGATAAATGATTGGTGGCGAGGAGATACTTTTGCCCAATCCTGAAATCTACCTCCTAGCTTTTCGTGTATTTCCAGACACCCGCCTTTTCCATTCCACTCGTGCGTTATGGAATCTATAATAATGACGTCAATTTCTTTAGACTCACATATTCCCATAGCCTGTATGTAACGCTCAGGCGAGAATGGATTTGCTAACGTCAAAACATTAAAATCTCCAAGATGTGAGTATAAGGAAGCACTGTTGTTTTCCGTATCTATAATTGCCACCTTTCTCCAATCATTAGTGATTCCATAAGCCATTAACAAGGCTGAATAAGTTTTTCCAAAGCCTGAAGCGCCACTTAGTCCTAAGCGTAGTTTAACATTGCTTCTTTGAGCTTTACTTAGTTTCATATTTTAAAATTTTTAGTAGTTATAACATTTATTTATAGACTCTCTACAAATAAAAAAGAGCCCTATTTCTAGGACTCTTTACAATTCTTTTAGCGCCAATTTTAAAGCACTTCTTCTTTTTCAATCACATTATTGTGAACAATGCGATTATCTTCTGTCAAGTATTCATATCTGTGTGAAAGCATTAAAGCCTGCCCAGTATCTTCATTGACATACTCATAGGGTTCGACCTCAACACGCACAACTGACCCTTCAAGTTCACTCCCAATAAGTGATTTGCAGGTGTCTTCATCAAATGTGCAGGGAACAGTTGTCTGCCTTACAGTAAAGTAATTCCTGTTAGTTTCTTTGCTTCTAACACTTTCTAATCCTCCCTGTACTACAAGAGCGTGAAAGGATTCCCCATTCTCTCTTGACATCGTTTTGTAGTCTACAATTTTTACCATAGTAATATAAATTTTAAGATATATTGATACGGGGAATATCCCCCAATCTTAAAAAAGGGTGGGGTGATTGTGGGTTGGGTACGACTGTACTGATCTCAGATAATATTTCAGTGAGTAGATGGGGGGGGGTACCATTTCAAAGAAAAATTTAACTTTTTCAAATGAGGAATGAGAAAAAAAATAAAAAAATTTTACTTATCTAGTTGTTAAATTGTAACTTTTGATATTAGATTATCACTTTATTCATCTCTGAATGTTTTTGTTAGATAAACGACTAACGCAAAAAAACCACCAGTTAAAACCATCCATAGCAAATTTGCTAAAGAATCGAAACGATTTCCTAGGTTCAAAGACCAATAAATCAGAAAATATACTACAGCTGACAATAAAATTAACATACAGCCTAATTTAGATTTGCGCTTTTTTCTAACCTCCATAGAACCTAATCTTTTATTAAATGCCTGATATCCGAAGATGTCTCAAAATACTCGAGTATTTTCTTCTGTGATTTTTGTCTTTCCTTTCTTTGTTGATCGTTTTCATTAACATAGACTCTATCTAAATATTTACCAATAAAATCAGACGAAGGACGCTTATTTACAGCTGTATAATTCTTTGCGCTCTTATTGCCTAAAATATCTCTTTCTTCAATTGAAAATCTAATCTCAACAATATTTAACTGAGCTAAGGAAAATACATCACTAGAATCTAACGAGTAGATTGAAATAATTTCATCGTCATAAGAATCAGAGAAGAGTTCCTTTTTAAGCTTAATAGTTTTGCCTTCCTCTAAAAACAAGTATAAACTACCCTTAATTTCACTATCGGGACGAAGGTGAGTCCTGGTACTTGTTGATACAGCTAAAAATCCGTTGTTCCCATTTTTTCCAAACTTAAGATCTAAGCGAGGACCAATGTCATCTCTCCCTAACTGGAAACTCCAATTTGGGGTTGCAGGATACTGCTTATCAATAACAAATAAATAATTTTGTGAGAACGTCGACAATGTAATTGAAACTGACAATAAGAGAAATATATATATTTTAATCATAGCAATAAGTTTTTAATAGAAATTGATCAAGGAAATTAATTCTTCCACATTGGCACTAACAGTGAGATTATTCGATGTAAGATTTACTATATAGCTTTTTTTCTTGAATAAAAAAGCGATCTCGATGTTCCTAAATTTTTGATCCCCATAGGTAAGGTATGAAATCACCGAGGTAGCATTTTTACCATTTTTCAGCTTGACACTTTTTGAGACCTCACCAATTTCCTCAGCGTTTTGTTTAACTCTTTTGTGAAATTCTTCTGAGAAAATCCTTTTTTGTTGAACTGTAAGTCCAGCTAAATCATTGTATAAATTATTTACTGTAACGGAATAATTATTAATATACCCATTATTGGTCTCCTGTATGCAACTGTAATTATTTTGATTGTTAATATTTCTGGTGTAATTCAATTCACAAGGGGCATTAAGAACGATTCCTTCAATTTTCGAGTTTACTTGACTAGAAACAACCCAGCTGAATAATATTAATATATAATGTATGTATTTCATAATATGTTTTGATTTTAGATTTTAAATGTAGGCATTTATGCCTACTGATTAATTTTAGAATTCCACCATTTTGTCGATGTGGAATATAAAAGTGAGAAAGATTATTTAGTTTCATTTGGGGAAAACCTCAAAAGGGTCAGAAAAGCCAAAGGTTTTACTCAGGCTGACCTTGCTAATGATCTAGATGTAGACATCTCCCAAATTAGCAGAATTGAAAGAGGGGTAATAAATACGACCATCTGGAACACATATAGGATTGCCACAGCCCTACAAGTAAGCCCAGATAGTTTATTTATTTTTTCTGATTGAGTTTAACACACAAGTCGTTCATTACATCACTTATTTTCTTCTGAACAACCTTCCCATAATGCCTCTGTGTAATTTGCATTTTAGAATGTCCTAAAAGCTCACTCACAATTTCCATTGGGACATCATTATAGAGCAGTACAGTCGTGGCAAATGTCTTCCTAGCTATATGGTGTGTTAATTTCTTTTCAAAGCCTAAGATCACCCCTATTTCCTTTAAATAAGAATTGAACTTCTGGTTTGAGACAATAGGAAGCAGACCATTTTCATCTCGATACTTATCTAGAATTTTCTGTGCTATTGGGAGTAACGGTATATTCACAGCTGTTCCTGTTTTCTTTCGATCCATCTGTATCCATATATTCCCATCAAAAGCATTCACGAGGTGCTCCTTCTTAAGGTTACTCATCTCTGCGTATGCAAGACCCGTATAACAGCAAAATAAAAAGCAATCTCTGATTCTTTCTAATCTAGCATTATATGAAAAATCGTGCTCTTTGAGCTTAGACAATTCGTCAGATGTCAAGTACACTACCTCAACCTTATATCGTTTAGGCTTGTATAGTATAAATGGATCACTGTCCATATAACCCTCTGCAAGACCTAACTTGACAACCTTTCTAATGCGCTGTATGGTCTTATTGATTGTTATCTGCTTCTGGTTCTTCTCAGATTTTAGATAATGTTCTAAATCATCTAAAAACTTGATTTTAAGCTTGGCTAATGGTATATCATTTCGTTTGTAGGTATGCTTTAGGAAATCTGATAGATGGTTCTGCGCTTCTTTAAATTTATAGAACGTAGCTTTTGAATATCCTCTTCCTAATAGCTTTTCCATCTTGCTGTTGTGTAATCTAAATGTTTCCAGTAGTGTCTTATTCTTCGTGATATTCTCCCCTTTATATTGGAGATAGATATCATTCACATCAAAGTCACCTCCATTCACTTGAAGGAATAAAAAAGCCTGATTCAGTTTTTGAGTGATCAGGCTTAGTTGAGAATTTATGTATTCAGATTGTTCATCAGGCGGTTTGACAATTTGTTTCTTGCTATTCCAGAGATCTGGGTTAACAAATTGTCCTGTGGCAAACTCTTTGCGTTTTTTCTGGTATGTTAACCTACAACGTATAGGGCATTTTCCTTGTTTATTAATTCGCGTCTTTTGGAGAACTAATAAAATTAATAGCTTGCTATTATTCATAATTTTGTTTTTTTTGAAATTTTTAGAATTATGGTACACCCAGAATAAAAAGTGGTACACCGAATTGTGTGCCTTTTTTAGTAGAATAGGCTTAAAATACAAAAGCACGAGGAATGCAACAGAAGTATAGAAACCCTTGCTTTTAGGACATAAAAAAAGGAGACTCATTTTTGAATCTCCTTAGGTAGTAGCGGGAACTGGACTCGAACCAGTGACCTTCGGGTTATGAGCCCGACGAGCTGCCTACTGCTCTATCCCGCGATATATGTTCCAAAAACACTTTTCTTGATTAGGTCAATCAGTACTGCGTTATTGGACGGCAAATATACAACGGTTTTTAGTCCTGACAATGCCTTGAGGCGTTAAAATTAAATTAAAAATTAAAAAAATATTTAATCTCCTTCTACTTTAGTCTTAGTCTCTTATTGTTCAATGCTTTGAGACGTAAATGATGTCAATTCCCCAGCATCAAAAACATACTGCAATTCAATAGGATTACAACATACTTCGCAGTCTTCTATATAAGATTCAGTCACCGAAGGGTCCAACAACATAGAAATCTCCTCCCAACAGTGCGGACATTGAAAAAAGTATTCGTGCATAACTAGATTTTTAGATGTTTTGAAATACTTAAAAATGGCTTAGAAATTCACATTTAGCAACTGCCCCATCAACTGCAACAGCTGTAATTCGGCGAGCTTTGCTGTGTACTTTGCCGCATTCTGAGTAACCTGAGCATTCAATAAATTCAACTGCGCCTGTCTAAATTCAACACTCGTAATCTGTCCCAGTTTCAAACGCTCCTGAGATCGATTGAAGTTATCTTTATTGGTAAAAACGTTTTGCGATTGCAATTCATAAACCAGCTGCGCATTGTTATAATTACCTCGGGCATTTGCAATATCACGAAAAACCTGCTGCTCCAGTTGCTTGCGCAAAAGCTCTTGACTGTCCTTAACAATCTTTGCGTTTTTCAAGCCTATTACTGAGCGCCCGCCATCAAAAATATTCCATCGCAAACTCGCTCCAGCGGCTAAACTAGTACTTGTACCCGTTGTACTTGGAAAAAATGCCGATGCCGGATTATTAGATCGGTTCCAGCCATAGCTTCCTGTCAAGCCAATTGTTGGCAAAAACAAGGCCTTTGCTCCTTTAATTTGATAATCACTTATCACAATATCCTGCTCCGATTGTAGCAAAGTCACATTATTCTGAGTCGCCTTTTCAGCAAAACTGTCCAATTCTAATCTGCTCACAAAGACCACCGTTGTATCTGCAGTGACAGGATTTTCAATATTCTGATTCAAAACGACATTGAGATCCCGCTTAGCATTTCTCAAATTCTGACGTGCATTTAACACATTGATACTATCAGTAGTAATATCAACCTGTGCATTCAAAACCTGAAGTTTATTTACCTGTCCATAATCAAACTGATATTGCGCTCTCACCTCTCTATCTTGAGAAATACGTAAGGCCTCTTCTAAAACACCCATGTTTTCTTCTAAACGCGCTACCTCGTAATAGACAGAAAATAATTGCAACATGGTATTCTCAATGGTCTCCCGCGCCTGTAGTTGTGTCAAATTATATTGCTCTTGTAACTGCTTGTAATTGTAATATCGCCCAAGACCATCAAACAAGGTATAATCCATGTTTATCGAGGCACTATAACGCGTGGTTTCTGCATCGTTGATCACATTATTAGGTCGAGGATTTCCATTCTGATCTAAGGCACCACCAAAATCTGTTTCACTATCAGCTTGCGTGTAATCTATTCCAGCATTTCCGGTTAATGTGGGTAAGTACCCAGCATTAAGGATACTAGTATTATTTTCGGCAACTTCCACTTGTTTGTTTGCCAACTCGATCCCGAAGTTGTTCTCGAGCATAAGTCGCACCGCTTCCTGTGTTTTTAAGACAGGAGCTTCAATTTCTTGTCCGTACGCTTTCGCGAAAGCGCAACACAAAACAATAGCGATACTATATTTTAGGGTGATGGTCATTCTCATTTGTATGCTTGTATTTTTATCACTAATTCCTCCAAAGTCTTTGCATGTACAAGATTATCGGCAGTAGCACGCGCGATCTCAACAGTACCTAGCTGTAGTATGTTTTCATCATCTTCGGTGATTATATGTACGTCATCCACAGAAAATAATTGTTCTGAACCTAATCCTTTTTGCAATTTGATGACATCACCGTCTTGTAAAAGATGGAATTTCATATTATCCAAAAAGCGATCAATCCCGCTCAGCATTTTAAAACCGATGGTACCTAAAAACACTAATAGGGTGTATTGAAATAATTTTGTGAGGCTAAATTCGTTTTCGCCAAAGAACATATGGTAAAACAGCCATACATGCACGAGTGCTATAGCCGTTAGTGTGAAACCAACAATGATTGCCATAACGTCCATGAACATAGCCCATCCAGTTCTGCGCACCTCCACTCCCGTGGCAGTAGCATTCTCGGTATAGGCAAATCCTAATTCAGGGAGGTGCTTCATCTGACGTATTTCGACTTCATGCTGTTGTATTTGAGCGATAAGCGCATCCATATCTAGGTCCAATTGACGCTTTTGGAGTTCGCGATGCAAATTGAGTTTTGCTGAATACGTTAGTTTTTCACTTCGTGTTAAGACCGCAACAAGTTCTCTATTGGTATGACTTTTATATGCATTCATAATTAAACGGTCTTCGGTTTAGGTGCAAATGCCACTTCGCGTTCTAGATTTTCATTTTCCGCCTCTTCTTCAAGTTCTTTCAAGGCGCGCTCTTGGTATTCTTTTGCTACTTTTCGGCCTTTGGTTAGGCGTTCTGTCATCGTTTTGGTCCAATTACTAAAAGACAAGAATATAGGTAACATTACCAGAGTTAAAACCGTAGCAAAACCAATTCCGTAGGCAATAGAAATTGCCATAGGAATAAGAAACTGTGCCTGTCTGCTCTCTTCAAAGATAAGCGGCGCGAGTCCGGCAATGGTCGTAATTGAGGTCAAGAATATCGCTCTAAAACGAGAACGTCCCGCATCAAAAATAGCATCATCAAAGGTCATCCCCTCTCGAAGGTTACTATTAAACTTACCTATAAGCACAAGGCCATCATTAACCATAATACCTATCAAGGCAATGATCCCAAGCATGGAAAGAATATTTAATGGAAAATTATGAATCCAATGCCCCCAAGCGACTGCTGGTAAACTCAAAGGAATGAGTAATAACAACATCAATGGCTGACTATAACTTCTAAAGGTAAAAGCGATGACTATATAAATAAGCGCCAATACTGCAAGTCCTACAGGCTCTAAAGATGATGTAAGTTTTCCTGCCTCTCTATTTTGTCCTTCATAAGAAGGCGTAACCGTAGGATACTTAGAGAGAATTTCAGGCATAACGATTTCTTTTAAATCGGTCATGACATCGGTGGCTGTCACTTCTTTTGAATTCTTTAGATCGGCTAGAACTTGTATTTCTCTTTGCCCTTCTAGGTGATTCACTGCTACATCTCCACGTTCAATCGAATAACTTGCAATCTCATTAAGCGGCACAAGTGCTCCCGATGGCGTTGCAATACGCATTTTATCTAAATCTGTAATCGAAGAGCGGTTCTCACGATCATAGCGCACCCACACTCGTATTTCATCTTGTCCGCGTTGAAAACGCTGTGCTTGAGTTCCAAAAAATCCTGCACGTACTTGTGTCATTACCGTTTGTAAATTCAAGCCTAAGGAATATGCACTTTCGTTGAGTTGCATTCTGATTTCTTTAATTCCTGCAGGATCGTTATCGGTGATATCTTTAAGGGCTGGATTCGACTCAAGAGATCTTTTCAATTCCTCTTTGGCAGCCTTTAGTTCGGCAATATTATTCCCTAATAAGGAAACAGAAACTGGACTTCCACCAAAGTTACCTCCACCTCCATATACAAGACTTTCTACGCCAATTATTGGCCCCACCTTTTCGCGTAAGCGGTTGGTCACTATTTCAGAAGTAATTGTATTTGGACGTTCTTCTCCTGGTAGGAGATTTAATACAAGAGATGCATTAGAAGAACCTGGTCCTACATTTTTAATAAGATTTTCATAAAGCACTTTACCCGTTCCTGCGAGGTATTCTTCTGTCAATTCTCTATTTACCTCCTCTGCTTTCTCTTCAATATAGGAGATAATACTATCGGTAACTTTTTCATTGGTACCGTTAGGCATAGCGAGAGTTACCTGTACTCTGTCACTTGCGATGTTTGGAAAAAAGGCTCCTCGTATGATTCCCGCATCAAAACTCGCTTTGGTAAGCAAGATAAACGCTAAGAAAAGACAGAAGGTGAAGACCTTGTAGTTCAATGCAAATCGAAGTATCGGACTGTAAATAGTATCTCGCAACCAGACCATGATCTTATCTCCAAATTCGTTGATAACGCGCAACTTTGAAAAGAGTTTTCCTACGCCTTTCTTTGGCTTTTCCGATTGAGCTCTTAATGCCTTAGAATGAGCAAGGTGAGCTGGTAAAATAATAAGTGCTTCAACAAGAGATATTCCTAAGGTTAGCATCACAATTACGGATACCTCACCAAAGAATTCTCCAATACGCCCATCGAGGAATAGAAAAATTCCAAAGGCCAAAATAGTGGTTAAAATAGCAGAAATAATAGGTGGCAACACTTCCATGGTACCATCTACAGCTGCTTGAAAAGGCGTTTTACCGCGCTCATAATGCTGATAAATGTTTTCGGCGATTACGATCCCATCATCTACTAGAATTCCAATTACAATAATCATCCCAAATAAGGAGAGTACATTGATAGTTACATTAAAGTAGCCTGCCAACATAAACATCCCTAGAAAGGCCACTGGAAGCCCAAAAGCTACCCAAAATGCAAGTCTTGTATTTAGAAATAGGGATAAGAAGATAAGCACTAAAAGCATTCCAACCAGCGCATTCTCTGCAAGTAAGGCAGTTCGTTGTGTCAAGGTAGTAGACAAATCTGTAACCACCGCAAGCTGCACATTATTGTACTTCTGATTGAAGTCTTCAATATACTCCTTGGTCTTCTCTGCCGCTCCTATAAGATCTTCGGTATTGGTACTCGTAATCGTTACGTTTACAGATAAATTGCCGTTATAGTAATTGGCGTTTGGCGTTTCAGAAAAACGATCGCGAACCTCAGCGACATCTTTGAGTTTAATGGTTCTACCATTAGGGTCTGATCGTAGGATGAGATTTGACAATTCATCTCCGTAATAGGCGCGATTATTGGCTCGAATCAAATATTCCTCAGCATCGGTTTTAATGGTACCTCCCGTAGTAAGTATATTAGATGTGCTCACCGCACGAGAGACGTCGGCAAAGGTTATATTATAAGCCAGCAGACTATTCTCATCTACAGAAATCTCGATTTCTTCGTCAGGATATCCAGAGACATTGATTTGAGAAATACCATCTATGGCCCTCAAATCATTTTCTACCTGTCTTCCTATTTGTTTCAAGGTAGCCAAGGGAACATTTTCCCCACTTATAGCAAAGGTGATGGTCTGCCTAACAGATTCCTGCTTAGAAACAACCAGTGGCTCCATGCCAGAAGGAAAGGAAGGCACACGATCTACAGCGTTCTTGACTTCCAAGAGCATAAAATCGATATCCTTGCCTTTTTCAATTTCTACATTGATATTTCCACTGTTTTCTCTTGATGTAGAGGTAACGCGTTCTACCCCGTCCAAACCTTTTAGATTATCCTCTATTTTAAGAACAATCCCTTCTTCTACCTCTTGAGGGGAAGCTCCTGGATAGACAACAGTAATATTGATGTTTTTTGAATCTACTAATGGAAAAAATGAAGACTTTAGAGACAAAGCTCCAAAAATTCCAAAGACCACAAACATGAGCACGACTACATTAACCGCGACATGATACTTAATAAAGTATTCTATTATTTTACGCATCTTAGTCTTTTTGGCTCGTTGAAGTATTCTTCTCTTGATACACTTTTACCAGCATACCAGCATAGGCTCCAGGCACCGACTTACTCACGATAGCAGTACCATTAGGAATTCCTTTGACCACTACTTCTTTATCAGAAAAATATACTGGACGCACATCGATAACATCCAAGATGGAGTCACGTACGACAAACAATTTATTCTCATCCTGCAACAAACTACGAGCAATGGAGATTGCGTCATTTTCTTCCTTAGCCTGTAATATTGCTTCAAGGTAAACACCTTCTCTCAACTCATCGCTTCTCACCTCAATGTAGGCATTGATTGTTTGTGAGGCTTGATCGATATTACCATTTACACGTGCTACTTTTCCTTTGTAGGTCTTCCCTCCATCTAAGCTAGCAAGCGCTACTTCATTTCCTACCTTTAATAGGTCGGCAAATGTTTTACTTATGGCTACCTCGAGCTCATAAACGCTAGTATCAATAAACTCTCCTAATTTTTGTCCGGGACGAACCAAGGTACCTTCAGTCACTAAGGTTTGGGTCAAAATCCCTGTAAAAGGTGCTGTTATTCTATATTTACCAAGACGTTGTTCTAGATTCTTGACATTATAATAGGTAGTCAATATATTTCTTCCAGAAATAAAGTAGCGTTCTTTTTCTTCTGTAATCTCCGGCAAAGCTGGTGTTGTTTTGTTTACATCAAAAGCATTGATATATGCTTGCCATTTTGGATAGGCTGCTGGATAATCTAAGCGCAAATCGGGCATAATAGCCGTAATCTGGTTGTATAAAGCACTTTTTTGCGACTGAACCGAAGCGTAGTATTCTGCACTATTTAATCGTAGTAAGGTTTCTCCGCTGCGATAGGATTGTCCAGGCTTGAAAAGCTTACTTCCTTTTTGCAAAATTCCCTGAACTTCAGAAAAAATCTCCAATCGGCGTTGAGATACTAAATTCCCATTGGCTGAAATTTCAATTGGCACAATACCATTTTGAACGGTATCTACAAAAACTGTCTTAATGACCTTTTTTGGTTTTGGACGCACTCTTTGATTAGAGGACACAATGGCATTAGAAGCAACATAGGCACCTCCAATAAGAAGCAGTCCTAGTATGGAAAGTATAAGTTTACGCATTTAATTTATTTGTTTAGACTAGCTGTCACCATCAAGGTTTAATAGTCCGTGTTTTTTGGTTGAATCGCCTAATAGGCAAAACGCAAAGCTACGCTGCCCCAAAAGAAGTGTCGTTAAAATCGTCTTAAAATTAAAGCAAAAAAAGTACATCATCCTGTCGTTTAGATACAGATAGATACCTAAGCAGCTGATATTAAAAAAAGGAATCCAAGAAATATCCTACGGCTATCTATAAAGAAAGTAGCTTAAACAAGGGAGCAACTTAGGACAATACCTCTAGTTCTTCTGTAATAACTTCCCAATCTTCCATCAGTTTTTCAAGATCTTTTTTCTTTTTCTGATAGCCATCAAAGAAATTAGGCTTAGCAATTACCTTATCGTAGTTCACAGCCAACTCGACATCAATTTCTTTAATCTCACGTTCTAGTTTGTTGATTTTGGCTTCTACCTTACTAAGGCGATTGTTCAATGACTTCAGCTTCTTCTGATCTTCATAAGACTGCTTACTGTCTTTAACCTTTACAACCGTCTTTTGCACGTCTCGCTTTTCTATTTCGCGTAAGCTAGCTACTGCACGTTCTTCTAGGTAATAATCAATATCACCTAAATATTCTCGTATGCGTTGGTCTTTGAATTCATACACACGGTCTGTCAATCCTTGTAAGAAATCCCTATCGTGAGATACTACTATAAGTGTTCCCCCAAAGTTGCGCAAAGCATCCTTCAAGACATTTTTAGATTTAATATCCAGGTGGTTAGTAGGCTCATCCATCACCAATACATTAAAAGGTTGCAACATCATTTTGGCAAGTGCCAAGCGATTGCGTTCTCCCCCAGACAATACACGTACATACTTATCTACCTCTTCCCCACGAAACAAGAAAGAACCTAAAATATCACGCACTCTAGGGCGGGTTTTTTCATCGGCGGCATCGATCATGGTATCTTCTACCGTTTTCGAGCCATCCAGATATTCTGCTTGATTTTGAGCAAAATATCCTATTTGTACATTGTGACCCAACTTAAGACTCCCTTTGTGTTCTAGTTCGCCTACAATAATCTTAGCCAAAGTCGACTTTCCTTGTCCGTTCTGACCAACAAAGGCTGTTTTTGTATCACGCTCTACTAAAAGATCAATGTTTTGAAGCACTTTCTTGTCGCCATAACTCTTAGCGACATCTTCCGCTTCAATCACCACCTTTCCAGGGGTTAGAGAAATTGGAAACTTAAGTGTCATCACACTATTATCATCTTCATCTACCTCAATACGGTCAATCTTATCCAGCTTCTTAATAAGCGATTGTGCCATGGTAGCCTTAGAGGCCTTGGCACGAAACTTCTCAATCAATTTTTCCGTTTGCTCTATCTGCTTCTGCTGATTCTTTTGTGAAGCTAGCTGCTGCTCGCGCAATTCGGCACGAAGGACTAAGTATTCTGAATAAGGTTTTGGATAATCATAAATGCGACCCAAAGAAATCTCGATGGTACGATTCGTTACATTATCTAAGAACATTTTATCGTGAGAAACAATCGCGATCGCTCCTGTATAATTCTTTAAAAAGGTTTCAAGCCAAATAATAGATTCTATATCCAAGTGGTTAGTAGGCTCATCCAACAATAAAATATCATTATTTTGAAGTAGCAACTTGGCCAATTCAATACGCATACGCCATCCCCCAGAGAAAGTATCTGTAAGCTTATCGAAATCTTCACGCTTAAAACCAAGCCCTTGAAGAATTCGTTCTGTTTCCCCTTTATAGTTATATCCCCCGTGAACTTCGTATTGATGCTGTACATCATTTACGTCAATCATGAGTTGGTGATAGGCGTCACTTTCGTAGTCAGTTCTGGTCGCCAATTGCGTATTTATATCTTCCAATTGGGCTTCTAAGGCTTTAATTTCATGAAAAGCCTCATAAGATTCTTGTAATACAGTTCGCCCTTCAACAAAATCAATATCCTGTTTTAAGAAACCAATGTTTACCTCTTTTTCAAGAGCTATAGAACCTGTATCATACTGTTGTTCGCCAGAAATGATACGTAGCATGGTCGACTTTCCTGCACCGTTTTTTCCAACCAGTCCTACGCGGTCACCATTACCCAAACGAAAGGTAATTTCTTCAAATAAATAGTTCCCTTGAAAAGAGACGGATAGGTTGTGAATATTCAACATTTCTTATGGCAATTTTGCTGCAAAGATGCTTAAATTTGTACTGTAAAACAATGACTATATGGGATTTCTAAAAGGCTCAAAACTATACAGTGTATTCACCGGAAGCTGTCCGGTTTGCCATAATGAATCCATGTACAAAAACACCAACCCTTATGTGCTCACTGAAACGCTCAAAATGCATGAGCGTTGTTCGCATTGTAACACCAAATACAAAATCGAACCTTCCTTCTTTTACGGAGCAATGTACGTGAGTTACCCTGTGGGACTGTTCTTTGCAGGTGCTGCTTTCTGTATCTCCTATTTTATTATTGAAGCCTCTCGATTAAATATCTTCTTTTCTATATTAGTTACCATGGTGCTTTTTATGCCTATTATCATGAGGCTTTCGCGAAATATTTGGATCAACTTTTTTATGAAGTATGATGCAAGCAAAGACAAGCTCTCAGAAAAAACAAGCTCAAATTAAGACATAAAACAAAACCCGACAGCAGCAATACCATCGGGTTTCGGCGCCGAAACGCTCAATCAAACAACAAACGATCGCCGTTTTGGCGATCGTTTGGCATTTCTATTTAGTAGCATCTGTGATCCACTTTACATCTCTGGTGTTTTTCTGAACCGCAATGGCAGAAAATAAACTGAGCGCAAAAGACATCCCATAAAATCCTTTTTCTGATAATTCTAAGGTGGCATTCCACAAGCCGATGATTAATAATAAAATAGCAGCAATGGTGACAAACCAACTGATACCATAATATATATCTGTCACTGCAACACCTTCTGCGCGATCTCGCACCGACTTCTGCACAGAAATGACGGCAAATAAGCCAAAAAGTAGGATTGTAAAATAGTATCCCTTTTCATTGAGCTCCATGGTAGCATTCCATAGTCCTATACAATAAGACACCATCCCTATAAATAATGCCGACCAAGAGGCAGATATAAAAGCGGGAGTTGGTTTACAGCTAAAAGGATCTTGCTCCTTCTTCTTTGAGTCACGCATTGCAGCGATGTTCTGATTTTCCAATTGATTTTCCATAATTGTTGTTGTTTGTTGTTTGTACTTTTTTTGTTTGTTTACTATTGATTGTTTTGTTTTTCTTCCATAATGTGATCTCCACAAGAGTAACAATGCGGTAAGTGAGCATAATTTTGAGTATCACAACTACCACAATTCTTGAAGAGTTCTAGTCCGCAATGACGACAGTAAGGCGTGATTTTAAAATTCCCTAAGGATCCTTTTTTGGTGCCGCTTTGGTGAATCTCATTGATTAGAAAATCCTTTCCGCAACTAGGACACATATGATTCTCCAAAGCGCTTTCTGCCACCTCATCTTTGATATGTTTAGATCGCTCTTCGATTGAGCGTTGTAACTCTTCCTTTTTGCGTCTCACAAAAGCCTTTAAGGATCGTATCGCATAGATGCCCATAAAAACAGACAGCAAAATCCCGATCGAATAGCGTACATAGCCTCCGTAACTTGGTAGATATGGCACCAGCCCTACAAAAAACGCATAGACCGAGAAGAATACAAAGCCTCTAAACAATGGCCAATACCCGCTTCCTCTCTTTTTGACTAACATCCATATACCTAGTAATAATATGGGGATTACAAAGAGCAGCCGACTTAAAAAGATATGCAAGTCATATTTCTGAACTGCTTTGTAATAGACGACTCTTAATTTATCTCTTTCCCCCTGAATCTGTCCCGTGTAATCTTGCGCTTTTCCCTCTAATTTGTTGATATCTGATTTCAAAACAACCGCCTCAGCTTTCCATTTTTTAATAGAGGACTGTAAGGAATCCATGGTTCTGTTTCGGTTTTTGATTTCCTTATTCACCGAAACCGATTGGGTCGCCCTTCGGGTGGAAATCCATGATGAAAAAGAAGCTTTCTCATCGCTCAAAAGGATATTTTCCAAGTCCAGCGACAACTCAACTTCTTTCAATTGATCGCGCTTTTCATCTTTTATGTCCCTGATACTATCCCTGAACAGCTGATACTTTCGAATATCCGTTTGCGCTTCAAAGCTTTGCATGGTCAGACTAGATTCTACTGCATCCATATCCCAGATGATTCTATTGGCAAGCCCTATTAAAAAGATGGCCAATAAAAAACTGATGAGATAATGAATGAAGGTGGTGGTTCGTGTGAGTTTCTTATTGTTAAAATCCATTGCTATTGCTGTTTGATTAGGGGACAAAGATGCTCTCCCACTAGACGATCGCAAACACAACTTTTACAATATACTTATGATATAATTTGTCAAATTTTATTAATAGTATAATTTATTCAGTACTTTTATTATAAATAACTTACGATATATTTGATACTAAAAACACTCATACAGACACTTTCTCAAGAGGAAATACAATCATTTAAGGCCTATTTAGGCCGAAGAAATAAACGCGTAGACACAAAAAATACTCAGCTTCTCGTCCTTCTACAAAAAGACGAACTCCCTAAGAAAATCGATGTCATTCTTTACGGAAAACCAAACCGGAATGCCTACCACGCTCTATGCAAACGCCTGCATGACAACCTTATTGATTTTATAGCCAGTCGCAGTTTTGAAACAGAATCATCAGAAGAACTTCAGGTATTCAAACTATTACTGAGTGCACGAATCTTTTATGAAAATCAGCAATTCACTGCTGGCATTAAAACCCTTGCAAAAGCCGAAACCAAAGCCCTACAAATTGATTTGTATAGTGCTTTAAGCGAAATCTATCACACCCAAATTCAATATGCGCACCAGCATGCTGAAGTGGACTTAGACGCGCTTTTCGAAAGATTTCGTCACAATCAGAAATTGTATAATCAGCAAGAGAACCTCAATCTTGCCTATGCATCTTTGCAACATAACTTATTAAAAAAGTCTGCAGAAAAGCAAGAGAACATTCACAGCCTACTCGAAAAAACCTTTACTAATTTTGAGATTGACCTCAACGAATCTCTTTCGTTCAAGTCGCTTTATCAACTATTAGAAATAATAAATACGCTTGCACATCGGCTCCATGATTTCTCTGCGATTTTACCATTAATTTCTTCCATTGAACAAAAAATCTCTGCCCGCACAGCCAATCCACTTAAGCACTTATTTTACAGAATTCACTCCCTTTACTTTATTGCCAATGCCTATTTCCGGAACCGGCAATTTGAAATGGCTCAGACATATTTAGCACAAATGGAAGCAGCTATGGATGCAGATCGAGGGCGATATAAAGTTCGCTTTCGCGAAAATGCATTATTACTTCATTCCTTAACCCTCAATTATACCGGTCAAGCCACAGCAGCTATTGATTGTATTGAAAAAAACCTGCAGCTGCCGAAATTAAAGCCAAGCCCAGATATACTTCTAGCCCTCACGGTTTTTTATGTACAGCAACAGAACTACAAAAAAGCAGTTCAGCAGCTCAATAGGCTCAAACATTCTGACAGTTGGTATTTAGAAAAAGAAGGCCATGATTGGTTGATCAAAAGAGACCTGGTCGCTTTGATTATTCATTTAGAACTTGAACATATAGATTTGACTGATTCTTTACTAAGGCGTTTCCGCAGAACACACGCGCAGGCAATTGCAACAGACAACCGATTAGCACTCTTCTTATCTAATCTACGACAGATCCACAATACACCTCAGGTAGTGGATGAACCGCAATTTCGCGAAAGCGTAAAAAAGCACTTTACTACCCAAGAACTATTTAAGGAAGATATCTTCCTGCTGAGCTTTTTTGCATGGCTTAAGGCAAAAATCAGCAAAACCCCAATTTATACCACCACCCTTGATTTACTTGACCTTGTATAACTAAATCTTTATTAGAATAGATTTAGAGATCTTGAAGTACCGTTAATATATCCTTAAAAAAAATTACTCTTTTAAACTTTTTGGATTCGATCTAGTCCTAGATACATATTCACAAAAAAACGAAAAAATGAAAAATTTGATAATGCTCTTAGCTTTTTGCACAACAGTATTTAGCTATGCTCAAGGACCAAGAGATAATGCTAAGGATTTTACCGCTGCTGAACGCGCAAGTTTACACACCAAAAAAATGACTTTAGCTTTAGCCTTAGATAATGCCCAAAGTAAAAAAGTATATGCTGTTGTACTTTCTCAGGTCGAAGATCGCATGGCAGCTCAAGCCGTCAAAAAGGAGCAGAAAGAAGGCCAAAAACCTTCAAAGGAAGAACGCCTTAAGAGACTGAACGCACGTTTAGATTCCCAGATAGCTCATCAAAATGAAATGAAAAGCATTCTTACTGGGCCTCAATTTGAGCAATGGAAGGCTATGGCTAAGAAGGGAAAAAGAGGCAGAAAAGGAAGGCATCACGGCCCTCAAGATGGTCGAAAAATGCACCGAAAAAATTAGATTTGCATATATATCGTAAGAATTTAGTACCTTGCGACACTAGGGTTAACCTAAATTCAGATTCAAAATCTCATTAATCAAGCTTTTTGAATAAACAACACCCTTGCAAACACTTGAGAATTTAGGTATATCGTATTTATTAAAGTGCTCATTTTATGAGCACTTTTTTTATAGGGTTTTGGCAACCTTTGCTACCGCCTGAATCGTTTCATCTAGATCTTCATAGCTCAACGCATCAGTGATAAACCAAGTTTCATAAGCACTTGGCGCTATATACACACCCTCGTCTAATAATCCGTGAAAGAATTTTTTAAAGGTGTCATTATCCCCTGCAGCGGCAGTTGCAAAATCAACTACAGCGGCTTCAGCAAAGTGTACAGATATCATGGATCCAATGCGATTGATGGTATAGACAATACCATTTTCGTCCAAAGCAGCTGCCATTCCCTTATGTAAATACTCGGTTTTTTTAGCCAATCGATCAAAAAGAGCATCATCTGCATCAATTTCATTAAGCATAGAAAGTCCTGCAGCCATAGCAAGCGGATTCCCACTTAGAGTTCCTGCTTGATATACGGGTCCAAGTGGCGCCAAATAGTTCATAATAGCATCATTGGCTGCAAAAGCACCCACAGGCAAACCGCCACCAATCACCTTTCCAAAGGTTACGATGTCGGCTTTGATGTTTTTCAGTTCTTGTACTCCACCTTTGGCAAGGCGAAATCCAGTCATCACCTCATCAAAAATAAGTAAGCTTCCATGAGTGTCACACAATGTACGCAGCCCTTCTAAAAAACCCTTTGCAGGAGGAATACAGCCCATATTACCAGCCACGGGCTCAATAATGATAGCCGCAATCTCTTGTGGATTTGCTTCAAAAAGTTCCTTTACAGAACTAATATCATTATATGCGGCCAACAAAGTGTCCTTTGCAGTTCCTGCGGTTACTCCGGGACTATTGGGAGAACCAAAAGTCACAGCGCCACTCCCCGCTTGAATCAAGAAAGAATCAGAATGTCCGTGATAGCAACCTGCAAATTTTATAATCTTGTCTCTACTGGTATATCCACGTGCCAATCTTACAGCACTCATACACGCCTCTGTTCCGCTATTGACAAAACGAATCTTATCAATACCAGGCACCATATCAATTGCTTTTTGAGCAATGGTAGTTTCTATTTCTGTGGGCATCCCAAAAGAAGTCCCCTTTTGAGCTTTCTCAATTACTGCATTCACTACAGGTGCATAGGCATGCCCTAAAATCATAGGACCCCAGGAATTGATATAATCTATTAAGCGATTCCCATCTTCATCATAGAGATAGGCACCCTTTGCTTCTTTTACAAAAATGGGATCGCCACCTACGGCTTTAAAAGCGCGAACGGGGCTATTTACACCTCCAGGAATTACTTTTTGAGCGGCAGCAAACAAGGCACTAGAACGTTGATATTTCATAAAATTAATATCCCTTTTTTAAAGGTTTAATATAAAGCACTTGCCCTTCAAATATGTCATTACCTTCAATGCCATTAATTTGTTTTAGGGTAGCCACTGTAAGATTGTATTTTTTAGCAATACCGTATAAAGTTTCTCCTTTGGAAACGGTATGTTGATCCAATTGATCTGTCACTTGGGTGTATTCTTCTTCTGATTTACCGAGTACCTCCCCATCAAAGCGATACAATTGATAGCGCTCAATAAGGCTTATGAGCTTTGCAGGATATTTTCTATCGGTTGCATAGCCTGCTGCTTTGAGTCCCTGGGCCCAAGATTTATAATCATCTTTTGGTAGTTTAAAGAGGTCGGTATATCGTTTTCGATTACTTAAAAACAAAGAGTGATCACGGTAAGAGAATTTTGCAAGACTATACTTACGAAAACACTCTCCTTCCTCATCATCATCATGAAATACGGTAGCGCCTTTCCAATCATGGCATTTAATCCCAAAATGATTATTCGCTTTTTGTACGAGTTCGCCATTCCCAGCTCCCGACTCTAAAATTCCCTGAGCCAATGTAATACTAGCAGGAATTCCATACTGGAGCATTTCTTCTTTAGCGATTTCTGCATATTGATCTACATAGGCAGAAACTCCATCAACAGGAATTGGATTCACCACTTTTTCTGTTGTTATTTTAGGTGTTTCCTTACCCTCAACAGTTTCGACCTTGATTACCCGAGGGCGCTTCTTAGTTGTTTTTGTCGTATTGGAGGTTCGGCGGGTGGTCTTTTTAGAACTACCGCAACTCACTGTAAAGGCAGCGACAAAAAGTATGAGAAGTAGGCGTTTGTACATGTTTATAGGTGTATTAATGGAAGTCCTTTGTTTGCGAGTTTTATATTCATACCAGCGATACCTTGCAGCCCGCCTGTATGAATGGCTAAAATACGAGAATTCTCTGGAAAATAATTGGACTTTATGAGTTCATAAACGCCATAAAGTAGCTTCCCAGTATATACAGGATCTAAAGATGTTCCCGTTTCTTTTTGAAAGGCATTGATAAATTGTATCAGATCTTCATTCACCTTTGCATAGCCGCCAAAATGGTAATCGGTGATGAGTTCCCAGTTTTTTTGAGAGACCATTTCTTGAATCTCTTTATGTAAGAAATCTCCTTTTAAGGCCGGAAAACCGAGTATTTTTTGATGAGCTTGAGCCGATTTGATAAGCCCCGCTATGGTGCCACCAGTACCCACCGAACAACAGATATAGTCATACTGAGCATCTTCCGGAGTCAAAATCTCTTCACAGCCTTTTATTGCTAAGGCCGAGGTTCCGCCTTCTGGAACTATTAAAGGAGAGTCATAGGTAGATAAAAGCTCTTGAAAATAGTTCGCTTTTTCCTTTTCTTGGTAGTCACCTCTTGTGACAAAATGGAAAGACATGCCACAGGATTGCGCAAAGGATAAAGTTGGATTCTGGGCAAAGGTTTTCTCAACATCTTTTCCTAGTTCTTCGCCGCGGATGATGCCGACTGTTTTAAGATCATGTAATTTTCCAGCTGCCGCTGTGGCGGCAATATGATTGGAGAAAGCACCACCAAAAGTGAGAAGGGTTTTGTTTTGTTGCGCTTTCGCGAAAGCGATCGTATACTTCAACTTACGAAACTTATTGCCCGATATCTCAGGATGGATAAGATCCTCTCGCCTAAGGTCCAAAATTTGGTTTCCAATACTGTTTATAGGGATACGGTCTGTGCGAATTTGCATACTACAAAGTTGCTATTATTCTAGACGATAAAAAAGGGGCAAATTCATTTTTACTTTGGAATTTATAGATGTTTACACAAACCGCAAAAACGTCCAAGCCGACCGACGCTTTAAGTAATCTAAATCTAATTCATTAGTGTAAGCCTCTCTTTCAAAAGAGATGTTGCGATAGGCCTTATAGCGATCTTTATATTGCAAAAGACGAACAAGAAATTCCAAGCCATACCAGATGTAAAAAGGCAGGACTAGGAGTTCGCGTTGCTGGCGCAAATGTATACGTTCATGATTGATAAAGACAACATCATTTTCTAGCGCACGATCTTTCATCACTATAAAGGGCCAAAGGGTGACTCCTACAAAGCGTTTTCGTAATAGATATTTATTTACAATCAAAAACATAGAACAAAATTAACTGATTATCAGGTGTTTACAATAAAACAATACATAAGTTATTTACGATATTATGAACAGCTAAGGAGTCTAGTACAACTTTAGTACCATACTTGCTATCTTTGTAGTATGTCCTATATGAAAAAGAACATTCCTATAGAGGAAGGTGACTATTACCTAACTCCCGAAGGATATCGATGTTTTACGGAGCAGTATCATCTCAAGAGAGGGTATTGCTGTGAAAGCGGCTGTCGTCACTGCCCTTATGGCTTTGATAAAAAAACCAACACCCAAGCCAAAAATGGATAGAAAAGGCCGCACCTATAAAAAATGTATCTACACGATCCACCATCGCGTAGATATACGTTACCCTTAGTTTTTGTGATTCTTTGCAAACCTTAAGTTTCACCAAACAAAATCAAAAATGACATTTCAAGCTCAAATACTAGCCGGAATTCCGGACACTTTACCTCAGAAAAAGACTTACGACCTTTCTGTAAATCACGCTCCAAAACGGAAAGCTATACTCTCTCCTGAAGAGACCAAACTAGCACTACAAAATGCATTGCGTTATTTTGAACCTAAACACCATGCTACCCTCCTTCCTGAATTTAAAGAAGAATTGGATACTTATGGTCGTATATATATGTATCGTTTTCGTCCAGATTATGAAATTTATGCTAGACCTATAGACGAATATCCAGCACAATCACAACAGGCTGCGGCGATCATGCTCATGATTCAAAACAATTTAGATCATGCCGTAGCACAACATCCTCATGAGTTAATTACCTATGGAGGTAATGGAGGCGTATTTTCAAACTGGGCACAGTATAGGCTCACCATGATGTACCTCGCTCAAATGAATGAGGAGCAAACCCTCGTCATGTATTCTGGTCATCCAATGGGTCTTTTCCCGTCCCATGCGGAGGCGCCAAGAGTGGTAGTAACTAATGGAATGATGATTCCTAATTATTCACAACCGGACGATTGGGAAAAATTCAATGCCCTAGGCGTTACACAATACGGACAAATGACCGCAGGGAGTTATATGTATATTGGACCGCAAGGGATTGTACATGGCACCACGATTACGGTCATGAATGCTTTTCGAAAACTAGAAAAACCTACGACAGGTGGTGTCTTTGTAACCTCTGGTTTAGGAGGTATGAGCGGAGCGCAACCCAAGGCTGGAAATATTGCTGGCTGCATTACCATTTGCGCCGAAGTAAACCCAAAAGCGGTGCACACAAGACATAGCCAAGGTTGGGTGGATGAAGTCATCACCTCAATCCCAGCACTTGTCGCTCGTGTAGTACATGCAAAAAAGCAAAAAGAGGTACTTTCAATTGCCTATCAAGGTAACATTATTGAGGTTTGGGAAGGACTCGACGCTCACAATGTTCACATCGACATCGGGAGTGATCAAACGTCGCTGCACAATCCGTGGGCAGGAGGATATTATCCCGTAGGAATGACCTTTGACGCTGCAAACGATTTGATGGCTTCAGACCCAGAACGCTTTCGCGAAAGCGTACAAAGTAGCCTTATTAGACATGCAGCTGCGGTTAACGCACATACTGCTAAAGGCACTTACTTTTTTGATTATGGAAATGCATTCCTATTGGAAGCGTCTAGAGCAGGTGCTGATATCCTTGCCGAAAACAAGATTGATTTTAAATACCCTTCATACGTGCAAGACATCATGGGACCGATGTGCTTTGATTATGGCTTTGGCCCTTTCCGTTGGGTGTGCGCCTCAGGAAAACCAGAAGATCTTCAAGAAACGGATAGGATTGCCTGTGAGGTTTTAGAGGAATTGGCTAAAGAGGCCCCTGCTGAAATCCAACAGCAAATGCAGGATAATATCCAATGGATTAAGGGTGCTCAAGAAAATAAATTAGTGGTAGGCTCTCAAGCCAGAATCTTATATGCCGATGCTGAAGGGCGTGCTAAAATAGCCGACGCTTTTAATGATGCTATTGCTAAAGGGACTATTGGCTACATTATTTTAGGCCGTGATCATCACGATGTATCTGGAACCGATTCTCCATATAGAGAAACGAGTAACATTTATGACGGCAGTCGATTTACAGCCGATATGGCTATTCACAATGTAATAGGTGATAGCTTTAGAGGAGCCACTTGGGTGAGCATTCATAACGGTGGTGGCGTAGGCTGGGGAGAAGTTATTAATGGCGGATTTGGTATGGTTCTTGATGGTAGTAAAGCAGCAAAAAGGCGCTTAGAATCTATGTTATTTTGGGACGTAAACAACGGTATCGCAAGACGCAGTTGGGCAAGGAACGAAGGAGCTGTTTTTGCTATTAAACGCGCTATGGACATCGCGCCTAATTTGAAAGTAACTCTACCAAATAGTGTCGAAGAAGCACTATTTAAAAACTTATAAAAAAAGATTCTTATGAAAACACTACGCTTACTACCTTTATTAGCCTTACTCATTCTTGTTACTTCCTGTAGCACCGTTCGTGTGGCTTCTGACTATGATAAAAGTGTCAATTTTGCCGACTATAAAACCTATGCGTTTTACAAGCCGGGGATAGACAAAGCTGATATTTCTGACCTTGACAAAAAACGCATTCTCCGAGCCATTGATGCTGAGATGAGCGCTAAAGGGTTTACAAAATCAGAGAATCCGGCGGTCTTAGTTAGCATTTTCACCAAGGCCAAAGAACGTATTGACGTATATCAAAACAACTGGGGCGTTGGTAATTTCTGGGGAGCCTGGGGCGGACCTTGGGGTTGGGGAGGCGCATATGGAAACACTGTTTCTCGCAGAACCGATGGAACCTTATACATTGACCTTATTGACACCAATAAAAAACAACTTATTTGGCAAGGACAAGGGACAGCACCTTTAGTTTCTGGAGACATTGACAAAAGAGAGGCACGTATACAGGAAATTGTACGTGAAATCATGATGGTATATCCTCCAAATATGGCGAGCAACTAATTGTCAATAAACGAGATATTAAAAGCTCCGAGACTTAGGTTTCGGAGCTTTCTTTTTTACATACAACTGTCAAGGATTCCTATAGTAGTATTCATGTAAACCTAGAAACGACACCTTTTTCTTATACTCCTATCCTTATATAAGAGATCTGAAACGAAAAAAGTATTGAAAGCCTTCAGTACTACGATTTACAGAATGTAAGCTTACATAGACATATACTGGACAACGCTTTCGCGAAAGCGGGAACAAAAAAAGGGGAAGATGAATGAATCATCTTCCCCTTAAGCAATCTATCTAGAAATGATTAGTTCTTAATCACTCTTTTCGTAACAACATTAGTTCCGCTATAAATCTGTACTAGATAAACAGCAGATTCTAAATCATTGATGTCAAACTGGTACGCATTCGAATCAAAAGAAACACGTTTTACCAAACGCCCACTTAGATCATATACCTCTACCTTGTCAATAGTAGTCGTTTTTGCCACGATGTTAAGCTCCCCATTCGTAGGGTTTGGATACACCGTAATAGATGCCTCATTAAATACATCATCCTCAACACTTAACGTTTCATCTACTAAAATATCAAAGATACATTCCGTCACATTCCCAGCAGCATCTGTTGCTGTTACAGTAACCGTAGTTGTACTTAAGGCTGCCACTTCCGTTCCTGGAACTGGATCTTGCGTAACTACTAAATCTGCTCCAGAAGAACAATTGTCGGTAGCAGTAGTGGTATAATCTTCAATCGTATAAATTCCCGTTCCTCCATCTGATACAATCAGATCACCAGGACAATCTATGGTAGGCACTGTTGTATCCGTTATTGTCACCTCGAAAGTAAAAATTGTAATATTCCCATTACTATCAGTAAGTGTAAACTCCTCTACGGTAATCCCTACTGGGAATGAAGAGCCAGTTCCTAGACCTCCTGTTTGCACAACGGTTGTTGTCGTTGCATCACCACAGTTATCTTCAATAACAAAACTATTAATATCAATCACTCCGTAATCGACAGTGGTAGCACAATCGTCATCCGAAGGACCTGTACCTGTAAAGATATCTATAGGCCCAGAAACTACTGTTACTGGAGTTAGATCCTCCACAGTTACTAACTGTGTACACATCACTGCATTACCCGAAGCATCTGTAATAGTCCATGTCACAGTAGTATCTCCTAAAGGAAATATCATTGGAGCATCATTAGTCACTACAAAATTTGGACAGTTATCGGATGTCACTGGAGTACCCAAATCTACATTTGAAGCAGTACACAAATCTGGAGCATCATATCCAAAGGCAATTTCGGCAAATCCAGTGTTTCCATTTCCATGATTGGACAACACCTCTATTCGAAGATGTGTTGCTGTTACGGCCGGAAAAGTAAAGGTCTCAGGAAGAGAAACACCTGTAGTAACAAGTGCAAATACTGTAGGCCCACCTGTTACAGGAGTAAAAGTTACTCCATCTGTAGAGGATAGTAACTGCACACTATTAAGTCCAACTGTATTTGTAGGACCTCCCGTATTTTGATTCCAAAATGATAACCTATCAATCGTCTGACTACTTCCTAAATCGAATGTAAAAGATCCTGTTGTTCCAGAACCAACGAATGAATTAGGTGGTATTGTAGCGGCATGATCAGAATCTAAACTTGGGAAGGTAGTCAATCCTACACCATTAATAGTATTGACAGGATCCGTTCCAAACTGTGCTGGGAATGTAGTAGACACACTTACTGGATTAATTATAACAAGAGCAGCTGGATCTGTTGGAACAACAACATCTGCTGGACAGGTAATAACTGGAGGAATCATATCTTCTACAGTTACAACTGTTGTACAGGTCGCACTATTCATATTCTCATCAGTAACCGTTAACGTAACAGTCACTGGTGTTCCAACATCGGCACAAGTAAAGTCCATTACATCGATAGCCGTAGTAATCATACCACAATTATCTGTACTTCCATTTTCAATATCGGCAACAGTAATACTGGCCATTCCCATTGCATCAAGTTGCACTGTAAATGCTGGTGCACACATCGGTACTGGTGGTGTCGTATCAGTAACTGTAATAATTTGATCACAAGAGGATGCATTCATATTAGCATCTGTAGCTGTCCATGTTCTAGTAATTACAGAATTGTTTCCAACTCCAGCAACAACAGCATCTGTAAACGTAATCACTGGTGCCATATCACAATTATCCGTAGCAGTAGCCATCCCTGTATCAGCAGGTAAAGTACTCGCATCACACTCAACAGTAAGACTCGCTGGACATGTAATCACTGGTGCCGTAGTATCTGTTACTGTAATAACTTGATC
>TARA_R110002051_G_scaffold6_3_pt1 | contig 29140 bp, 28 predicted proteins | sample TARA_R110002051 | Tara Oceans TARA_R110002051 (sample SAMEA4397023) | marine metagenome | biome: Polar Biome; feature: [MES] marine water layer (ENVO:01000295) within the mesopelagic zone...; material: water (ENVO:00002006), including particulate matter (ENVO:01000060) such as...... | reverse complement strand
AAATAATCAATTTTCCGATCATGGTAATCCCTTAGTTTGGACAAAAATTTCAATACCATTATTTTTAACCAAAAACAGAAAATGTAGAAAGGTTGGTCAATCCCCCCCCCAACATTTCTAATGTGCTTTCATTTAAAATAATTAATATATTGTTGGCTATTGGGTTAACATAAATACCATTTAAGTTATTTTACAAGATTATAAAACTTTAAATTTAAGCTAAGGATTTTCAATATCTTTATTGTTGTAGTGGAGCAATTGGATATAATTCAGGTAAAGCTTTGCCAAAAAGGTTTAACTAAAATTAAGAGTGTCTTTGGCAGTATTTATGCTGCTAAATTTAGTGTCTGGAACATTTCAAGATGAAGAAGCGAAAAAAAGATATAAAAATGTATAATGTATTATGAAATACATCACTTAACCTATCGAAAAGGATATTTTTGCTTATAAAGTATTCATAAACAAGTGTGAAAAATAAATTATGGAAGGACGTGTTTGGGTCTTATTTAGCAAAAACCATCAATTTACTTACCATGGCCCTGCTTAAAAATACGATTGTAGGTTAGGTAAAAGAAATGGTATTTACATATTTATTGTGACGTATAGAAATTTAAATATTTTATAAAAAATGACACCTGAAAAAGATTCAAATACATTTAAAATTAAACATTTACCTTCTTTAATTGTAGATACTTTCAAAGCTTGGGATGCCGATAATCCTTTTCGTTTGAGTGCAGTGGTAGCTTATTATGCGGTACTTTCTTTACCAGGGCTTTTAGTAATAATTATTAACTTGGTAGGATCTGTTTGGGGTGTGGAGATTGTGCAAGGGCAGTTAACAGACGAGATTTCCAGTGCATTAGGTCGAGACGCTGCGGATTCTATCCAATCCATGATCCTCGAAACCCAGAATAAAGATAAAAGCACCATTGCAACCGTACTTGGTATTGGTACTCTAATTTTTGGAGCCACTGGTGTCTTTTATCATTTACAACAATCTTTAAATAAAATATGGTCAATAACATCAAATAACAAAATCAGTTTTATAAAAATAGTGCTTGATCGTGCTAGAAGTTTTGCTTTTATTCTGGTTGTAGGTTTCCTATTGTTAGTAAGTTTTTTAATAACCACTGGTATCTCGGCATTAAATAATTACATTAAAAGTATTCTACCAGATATAATAGTTTATATCGCCTTTACTTTAGACATCTTAGTCTCTGTAGGGATAATTACAATTTTATTTGCACTTATTTTTAAGTATTTACCTGACGCTAAAATAAGATGGAAAACCGTTTGGATAGGTGCATTAATAACATCTATTTTATTTGTATTTGGTAAATTCTTATTAGGTTTTTATTTTGGAGAAGCTACTCCAGGGTCTACTTACGGTGCTGCTGGAACCGTGGTATTAATCTTATTGTGGGTGTCCTATTCTTGCTTGATTCTATTTTTTGGTGCAGAATTTACATTAATCTATTCGAAAAGATATGGTTTAGGTATTAAGCCAAGTTCTAAAATGGATAGTAAAGATTAATGCTTAGAAAGTCATTAACATAAATATAGACTTTCTCGTTATAAAGTATGAAAAAAACCCACTAATTTTTCAATTAGAGGGCTTTTTAATGGTCTTAAGTTTATTGGGACCATTCTTCAATTTCTTTTTTTAACTCTTCTTTTTTCTTTCCTGTTTTCTCTTGAAGTTTTCCAATCATTTCATCGAATTTTCCTTCAGAATAAGTGAGGTCATCATCAGTCAAATTACCATATTTCTTTTTGAAATTACCTTTAACTTGTTTCCATTTACCTTCTAATTGATCTTTGTTCATAATTATTATTTTTAAAATTAAAAATTCCTTTAACTTGTCATAAACAAATTAATAAAAAGAAGAGGTGTTAATTACCTCAAAAGCAAAAAATATTAATGCAATACATTATTTTTGATATATCTATTAAAGTTAATTATTTAAGTGATTAGGATAAATAATTTTCTTTTTTATGTTCAAATTTGTATAAATTTAAATAGAATGTTTATGGATATTCCAAATATAAAAAATGAAAACCAATATAAAGCTTTAAGAGATAAAGGTTACAGTAAAGAAAAGTCTGCAAGAATTGCCAATACCGACAATGCAGGTGAAAAGGGTGGCAATGCAAAACCTTATGAAGAATGGACTAAAGAGAAACTTTACCAACAAGCTAAAAAAGTGGGTATAGATGGTAGATCTAAAATGAATAAAAGTGAACTAATTAATGCATTAAGAAACTAATATCAACCAGACAAATTTTTTTATGAAAGCCATTGATGCCAAAATAATTCGTCAGATTTTTTTACTCTTGTTAATCATACTTATTGGAGGCATGATCTTTTATGAAATGCTCCCTTACTTTTCAGGGGTTTTAGGTGCGGTTACACTTTATGTGTTACTACGAAATATAATGTCTAAATTGGTTAAAAAAGGTTGGCATCCTAACCTTGCGGCAGTCTTTTTAATGCTAATTTCCTTTTTTGTTATATTGCTTCCAATAGCAGGTATAATAATCATGTTAGGTAATAAGATTGGGATAGCCGTAAATAATTCTGAAAAAGTAATTAAGGCCGTTGAAGGACAGTTGAGTGAGTGGGAATCTAAGATAGGATATAATTTAACTTCCCAAATTGATACACCAGCAATATCTGGTTGGCTAACCGAAAATTTACAAGGTTTAGCTGGGGGCACATTTACCTCGATAATAACTATTTCAATCATGTATTTTTTATTATTCTACATGCTTACTAACCGTAAAAAATTACGAGAATCGTTATTTGAATATATTCCTGTAAGCGACCAAAGTTTAAAAATTATTGGTACTGAAACTCGGCAAATGGTACGGGCTAATGCTTTAGGCATACCTATGGTGGCAGTAGCCCAAGGTATTGTGGCATTAATAGGCTTTTTAATATTTGGTGTAAATAGTCCTTTCTTTTGGGCAGTTATCGTAACATTTGGGTCTATGATCCCTTTTGTTGGTAGTCTTTTAGGTACTATCCCCGTATTTATATTAATGATTTCTAATGGCGATACATTTCAAGCCTGGGGTATTCTGCTTTATGGTATCATTGTGGTGGGTTCTACAGATAATTTAATCAGGTTATTTGTGCTTCAAAAACTAGATGATGTACACCCACTAATCACACTATTGGGCGTTATTGTCGGTCTTCCTTTATTTGGTTTTGTAGGATTAATTTTTGGGCCACTGCTTATTAGTTTGTTCCTAATCATTGCGCGCATTTACAAAAAAGAATACGGAAAACAAGAGGAGGGAAAACTTTAGTAAATAAAAATTATTTTAAGTTGTCGCTTCACTCTTCATAATTTAAATCACAAAAAATCTTCTAAAAGATAGAATATTCTGATTTATAGTTATTGCATCAATTTTTTATTTTTTTGCGTTAAGACTTGAACATTTTAATAATTATTTTACCTGTATTCAGATTTTATCTAATTAATTATTCCCATCATATTTTTGGTAATTTAAGTAAATGGAAAAGTTTTATCAAAAATAAATAGTAACAGATTCTTTCTTAAAATTTTAAAATAATATGATTGGGAATCATAAAAAACACGCATCATGAAGATAGGAATTATAGGAAGTGGAAATATTGGAGGAAACTTAGGAAAACATTGGGTGAAAGCAGGGCACAACGTGCTGTTTAGCTCAAGACATCCAGTGGAACTAAATACTTTGGTTAAAGAAGCAGGAACAAACGCTAAGGCAATGAGCGTAAAGGATACTTTTGAAGCAAACGCTGATGTATATCTCTTGGCTATGCCGTTTAAAGCCATAGATAAATTGGCCGAATTGTATGCTGGCGAGTATGGTAAAAAAGTTATTATTGATGCTACTAACCCTTATCCGGAACGAGATGGAGAGATGGCACAGGAAGTAAGAGATGCCAACTATAACGCATCTGAATATACCGCAATGAAGTTTGGCACCGCAAAAACCGTAAAAGCATTTAATACCATACGAGCAGAACATTTGCGAGATTGGGCTTTTCGTAATGTGGATAAATTAACAATACCATATGCAGCACAAGATCAAGAAAGTAGAGATGTAGCTAAACAACTTATTGAAGATATTGGTTTTGATGCATTATATATAGGAAATTTAACAGCTACACGTATTATGGACCCAGACCAAGCTATTTATGGAAAATCCTTGGAACGTAAGGATTTAAAAAGTTAGTAGATAGTTTTAAAGTACAATAAATGAAAAGCTTAAACAAATTTTATGTTATTATTTAATGCATTTAGTGAAAGTGCCACATTGTATCAATGCAACTATATTATGAATATCAAAATATTAAAACAATGAATAATCAATTTGCAAAACACGAAAAGAATTATATTAAAAAATATGAAGAAGACGGTTACGTTTCTAGTTTTCATATTAAAGAAGGAAAACTTATTAACAACGAAACAAAAAATGAATACACTCCAAAAGATGTAAAAATAGTTGCAGAACATAGATATGAAGGCATGAGTAACCCATCGGACATGTCTATATTATATGTTATTGAAACGAGTAAGGATGAAAAAGGCACGGTATTATTGGGTTACGGTCCAAATGCTGATTTAGACGCTGCAGAGTTTTTCAATAATATTCCCAAAACAAATATTTCTGATGAAAAAAATATAAATAATATTTAATAATCGACTTGACAATCATTCACACGTTATGAAATGCACGCTCATAGTCCTTATGGATTTTTGGTAGATTTTTTCATACGAATCCGTTGTACTTTTAATCTATAGAATCCCTCGACGCTCTGCCTCGGGGTTAAGTGGAAAGTTTGAAAACCTTAGGTTTTCATCAATTAAAAAAAACTTTTTTCCGCTTGATACCTCGATGGCTCTGCCTCGGGTTAGTTCATTCCTATATAAAATCTTCATCTTTAGTTGTAGAAGATATCGTTGGTTCTTCATGACTAAAAGTTTTTTTCAAGCCTGCAGAATCTACACCAAAAAAACTTTAATATTTCTGAATCATAGATATTATAAAAGGGAAATCAGTTGGCATAAAAGTATCACTCTAAAAAAAGCGATTTAAAAAGCATACGTAACAGATAAGACGTAATATGCTGAAATTATGACGTTTATATGCCATTTTAATTTTTTGTCATGTACAATATCAAATTATATTAAAATCAAAAAATATAATAAAGCTCTTTTAATAAAGCTCTTTTATCTTTTTAAGTTTAGTTTTCCAAAGTTTTAAGGACTCTTTGTGAGCTTTTATATTGTTATGAACCTCTTTTACCAAAGGATTATCATCATCAACGTTAGTGAAAAATTGTAAGTTATTTTCCAATTGATTAATCTGACCTTTTACTTCATCTATTTTTTTACGAATAAAAGAACGCTCGTTATCTAAATTTCTAGTATCATCAGAAGCGTTTAAATGATCAAGTTTATTTTCAAACTTAATCATTTCAACTTCATTCTTTTCCATTTTTAAATTAGATAATAACTCGTCAACAGTTTTCTGAAATTTGCCCTCAATATAGCGTTTGTCGTTAGGCACTCTCCCTAATTCCTTCCATTTATTAATATAGTCTTTAATTTTAGCAACATCTTTTTCTTTATCTTTTGATGGTTTTAAACCCTTAAGTGTTTCTAAAAGACTTACTTTTTTATTAAAAGCGTCTAAATTCTCCTTATTTGCGGCATTCCTTTTAGAGTGCAGTTTATCAAAATAATGGTTACATGCGGCTTTAAATTGCTTCCATATTTTGTCGCTATCTTTTCTCGGTACATGTCCAATTTTTTTCCAATCACTTTGAATTTTTTTCATCAAAGGTGTTGTTGCTTCAAAATCATCACTCTCTTTATTGTCTTCAGCAATTTTAATGAGTTCTAATTTTTTTTGAAGATTTTGGTATTGGTCTTTTTTAAGGCCTTTATAAAACGCATTTTTTTGTCTGTTAAAAACCCGTACTGATTCTTTAAATTTAGCCCAAGTAGCTTCGTTTACTTTTATGGGTACCTTACCAGCATTGAAAAACTGGTTTCTAAGTTCTTCAATATGTTTAATCTTTTTTTGCCAACCACTATGCGAATTTGTTTCTTGTTTATTTATAGTATCAATATTGGCAATAATTTGAAGTTTTTCTTCTAGGTTTTTTTCATAAACTTTATCAATTTCTTGATAATATATTTGGCGTTTATCATTAATTATCTTGGTTGCAGCTTTAAACCTTCCCCAAATTTCTTCTCTATGCTCCTTACCAACAGGGCCCAGTTCTTCTTTCCACATTTTATGAAGCTCTTGTAGCTCCCTAAAGGAACGCATAACATTATCGTCTTGCGCTAATTCTTCAGCACGCTCGATAATTAATAACTTCTTTTCAAGATTATGCTTAAAATCCAGATCGCGCAAGTCTCTATTTAGATGTAAAAAGTCATAAAAAATTTCTACATGGTGGTGATAACTATTCCAAGCATTGTTATACTTATCTCTTGGAATAGGCCCAGTATTTCGCCAGCGTTCCTGTAATTCCTTAAAGTGTTTATAAGTTGTATTTATATTTTCTTCAATATTTATAAGCCCTTTTAATTCTTCTATAATTTCAAGTTTATCGGCTAAATTTTGCTTTAGGTTTTTTTCTAAACCTTTATAATGATCGTTGAGTTTTTTACGGTAATCTCTATAACTTGCTTTAAATCTTTTTTGAACAGGAGAGGAATAATAAAAATCTATTTCGTTACCTCCATCATTTATAAACTGTTCTTTTTTCTCGTCTATTAAAGCTTGAAGTTTGGTCTTAAAAGTTTCATTAATACTATTTATATGCGACTTAATAGCCTGAATTTTTTCATTTTTTAGAAGTTTTTCCAACTCAATGGCTAGTGCTTCTAACGACATGGTGTCGTATTCTTTTACTTCAATAGTATGTCGGTCTTTATGGCCTTCATCCTCAGCATCTTCAGCGTTGGATTCTTCAATTTCATTAATACCGTCATTATCTTCAGACGCTATTTTTTCATCTTCTGGTTTAGCTTTTTCTTGGGGTTCTTTGGTAATTTGAGGGGTTTCAACTTCAGAATTTTCAGTATCAACACTTACTTCTTCTGAAATAGATTGGTCTTCAGTTTTAAGACTATCTTTTTCTGTTAAGGTTTCCTTAATTGAGTTGTCTTGGTTTAACTCATTTGTAGTGTCATTTGTTTCTTCAGCTCCTTCTGCGTTTTGCAGTTTATTAATCTCAGACATTTTAAAAAATGTTTAGGGTTCATCAAATTACTTTGCATTAAAGATACTAACAAGTCTAGTATTTACAAAGTAGTATAAAGGCTTTTAATTGAAGTAAGACTAATTTCAACCCAAATTCCAGATAGACCACGATTTTTCTGCTTGTAACTTTAGCATGTTTAAACCATTGGACGTAACAGCATTTTGTTGCCTACCATGTTGTAAAAACTTCGTTTCCTCTGGATTGTATATTAAATCGAATAAAATATGATGGTTTGTGATGCCATCGTATGGAATATTTGGGCAATCATTAACATTTGGAAATGTGCCTAATGGGGTACAATTTATTATTATTTGATGCGTTTCAATAATACTTTTAGACAAGCTTTCGTAAGTATAAGTAACGCCTTCTGATTGCTTTCTTGAAACGTAATAATAAGAAATACCTAGTTTTTTTAAACTATATGCAATGGCTTTACTGGCACCACCAGTTCCTAAAATTAAAGCCTTTTTATGATGTGGTTTTAAAAGTGGTTCCAAAGATTTTGAAAACCCGTAATAATCTGTATTATAGCCAACTAATTTTCCTTTTTTTGTAATTTTTATGGTATTAACGGCACCAATAGCCTTTGCTTTTTTATTTATTTTATCAAGAAAAGGTAAGACCTCTTGTTTGTAAGGTATGGTTACGTTTAAGCCTTTTAAACCTTTTGTATTATTTATAATTGAAGGGAATAAATGGATGGATTGAATGTCAAAATTCTCATATGAAATACCCTCAATATTTTCGTCTTCAAACTTTCTTTTAAAATACGTTTTTGAAAATGAGTACGATATATTTTTGCCTAAAAGCCCTAATTTACGCATTGGTTTTTCTAGTTTTTTGTCCATAAATTTCTAGTGCCAAAACTATAGCAATTCCAACAAAAATAAAAGCTATGGCGTAGTATGTTTCAGTATTTAATTCTGGCATAAAGCGTTTATAGTTTTGCACAATTCTTTCACCTGTAGAATCCAATAAGAAATCGCCATTTTCATCTATGTTATAAATGGTCTTTTTCCAAGGCCATACCACGCCTAATGAACCAACTATAAAGCCAATAATTGCTGATATTGTAATGCTTTTATAATGTTTTAAAATATAGCTTAATAGATGCGAAAAGGTTACTAAACCAGTAACTGAGCCTAAGGTAAAAACTGCAATCACTTTTAAGTTTTTTATGCGTTCTGAATTTTCAATGAAACTAAAGTTGCCCCTTAAAACATCATAAACGGTATCATATAAGGCATTAACCGAATCTACCAAAAGAAGCACATAATTACCCAAAAGAATAAGAATAAATGAGCCAGAAAATCCTGGAAGCGTCATTCCTGAAACACTAATTATGCCGCAAAAAAACACAAACCATAAATTGTCATTTTCCTTTGCAGGGTTTAAAAAACTAATACTTAAACCTAATATAATACCTATGGCTAAAGCGATGTAGGTTTTGTAATTCCAATCCCTGAAATCTTTATTAATATAATAAATGGAACCTAATATCATTCCGAAAAAAACACTCCAAACATATAATTCATAATATTTTATAAGGTAATCCAAAACTTTAGAAACACTAAAATAGCTTATAATCATTCCAAGAAAAAGTAAACCTAAAAACCGCCCGTTTACGTAATTAAAAAAGCTTTTAAATCGGCCATTAACAAGAAGCAAAAAGGCCTTTCTATTTATTTTTTTTAATGAATAAATAAACTCCTCGTAAAAACCTGCTACAAAAGCAACTACACCACCAGAAACACCGGGCACTTTATTTGCAGCCCCCATACCAAGCCCTTTCAGGATAAGGAAAATTTTATCGGTAAGTGTTCTGGTTTGTTCCATTATTGTTTTTTAGAACCTATTTTTTCAAGACTAAAAATAGTTAAAAATCCAATAATCATTAAAAGTAGTGCTAATAAGAATTGTGAATCGGCTAGGTAATTATTTAATTCATTATAGTGAATTGGAAGCACATTTTTCTGAACAATTGGTTTATAGGATTCGAAATCTTTTGTATGAATTTGAAAAAAAGATAATGTGCCAAAATCAGTTATTGAATTGAAAGGGATAACCTCTCCTGTTTTTTCAATCATAACTGAAATTGTTTTTTTCCATGGCCAGACCTTATTGAGTGAGCCAAAAATAAAGCCTGTTAACAATGCTAATGTGATGTCGTGATAGTTTTTAAAAAGCCATTTTAAAAGCTGGCTAAAGCTTAATAATCCAACAACTGCACCAGCTGTAAAAATGAGTATTTTTTTTATATCGAAATCATTAAGCGCATCACTAAGTGTTTTGTAAGCTCCAAGAATTATTAATATAAATGAACCTGAAATACCCGGTAAAATCATGGCGCAAATGGCTATGGAACCTGCAATAAATAAGTATAAAGAATTATCATTACTGGCAAGCGCAGGAAGCGTGGTAACATAAAAAGCAATACCTGCTCCAACTATAAAAGTAATAATTGTAGAGACGTTCCATTTTGTAATTTGTTTTCCTACAAAATAAATACTGGCTATGATGAGTCCGAAAAAGAACGACCAAATTAATACAGGATGATTTTCCAATAAGTACTTTGCAAGCCTCATAAAAGACACAAAACTTATAATAATACCAATTAGAAGTGCTGCAATAAAACTTCCGTTTAAATCTTTCCAAAATGATTTTATTCCTTTACTGAATAAGGTTTTAAAAAGGGATACATTTATATTACTAATAGTAGAGATTAGTTCTTCATAAATTCCAGATATAAATGCGATTGTACCGCCAGAAACCCCCGGAACAGCATCGGCTGCCCCCATGGCAATTCCTTTAAGGGATATGATTAGGTAGTGTTTAATACGTCTTTGCATATTTTGATTTTTAAGCCAAAACCAAAGATATGTATTTTAACTTGACGTTTAGAACTCGTCTTAATTAAAGATTTGTTTTTAGTATGTTTTTAACTAAAATTTTGTTTGATACTTCTGGGAAAAGTTCTTCAATTATAAAGGCATAGTCTTCATTGTGTTTCAATCCATTTTTTAAATGAAATGTGCCTTTATCATTTTCATTTAAAGAAAAATATAATCCGGCAAGTCTATATTCTAATTCGGCATTTTCTGGATAAAAATCAACAGCCTGTTCAAAATTATAAATAGCGGCTTCTGGTTCGCCAAGTTTAATTAATAAATCGCCACGCGATAGCCAAGTATTTAATTCGTAATTGCCTAATTCCAAGGTTTTTTTGAATCCGCGTTCTGCTTCTTCATAAAATTTTAAACGTTGATGGATTTGTGAATACAGTTTCCAATATATCACATTTTCAGTGTCAATATTTATAGCCTTGTTTATGTAATATAATGCCTTTTGATAATTCCCTTTTTTGTTGTAATATTTGGTAATAGCTATCCACCCTTTGTCTAATAGCGGATCTTCGTGCACTGTTCTATCATAATATTGAAGTGCTAATTCATCATTGTTCAACCTTTCATAACATGCGCCAATACGCAACAAAGCAAATGATGTTGGGTCATCAAGTTTAAGTGTTATGGAATAATTTTCAATAGCTTCTTCGTAGCGTTTTAATTTTTCTAAAACTTTACCACGTTCAAGGTAGGCACCAACAAAGGTGTCATCAGAAATGATGGCAAAGTCATAAGAAGTTAACGCTTTATTATATTTTTTTAATATAAAGTATTGCTTTCCTAATTGATGCCATGCGACTTCACAATAGGGGTTTTTATCTAAAAAGATGTTTAAATACTCAATAGCATCTTTGGTTTGATTTAAGAATTCGAAACAGTAAATAATATTATAAAGTGAGGAATAATCTTGTAAATCCTCCTCTAGGCACTTCATAAAATATGTTTTAGCATCTTCCAGCTTATCTAGAAACAGATACTCCATACCTATTAATGAGTATAAATCTACAACGTCATCTGTTAATTTCAATGCTTTTTTAAGAACATCTATCGCTTTTTGATGCTCATCTTTTTTAGATAAAATATTGGCCTTTTGAATGTATAATTCCTCATTCATTGGGTCTAAAGTATGGAGGTCGTTTAATAAGGTGTCAGCCTCAGTTAGCTTGTCTTCAAAAACATAAACTTCAACTTTAAAAAGTCTTAAATTAATAGAGGTGGGGTGTTGTTCTAAACCTAATTTTATAGCTTTTTTTGCTAGTGCTATTTTTCCTTGATTTAGATAATGATGAATGATGTTTTCAAATTCTTCAGAATCGAAGAATAAAACATGATTTGTTTTCAACATCGATTCAAACTTAGTTAGCGGCAAGTTAGTATTGTCATTATGACTAAACTCCATAGGCACATTTGTAATGTTACTTCATCAATAAATTTAAGCTTCTATTCCTCTTTTACAGTCACTTTGTGTAAATGTTTTCAACAAAGTAATGAACAGGTATACGTTTTATGGCCGTTTTAGTTTGATTTTCAGAACGTTAATAAATGATTATTCTTGTTGTATTTCATCTAAAACAGTAATGATAATGCTACAACCTTTGATTATTTCATCATTTGTAATGGTTAAAGGTGGTGTAATTCTTACTGCTTTGGGTTCAAAAAGTAACCAAAACAGAATTAAACCTAGGTCTTGACATTTAAGAATAAGCGTATTTGTTATCTCTGGTGAAGGTGTAATTATGGCAAGCATTAAGCCTATACCTCTAATTTCTTTTATCAAAGGGTGAACTAAAAGGCTTCTAAACAGTTGTTCTTTTTCCAGTGCTTTTTGCATTAAATTGCTTTCGGTAATTTCCTTTAAAGTTGCTAGCGCAGAAGCGGCTATAACCGGATGTCCTCCAAATGTTGTAATATGACCAAGTTTAGGGTTGTCTTTTAACAAATCCATCAAACTGCTTGAAGCTGTAAAAGCACCAATTGGCATACCGCCACCTAAGCCTTTACCAGTTACTAAAATATCTGGAATACAATTATAGTGCTCGAAACCAAAAAGTTTTCCTGTTCTGCCAATACCTGGTTGAATTTCATCTAAAATAAGTAGCGCACCAACTTTATTACATTGTTTTCTAACCTTTTCTAAATAATTATTTTCAGGTTCAATAAAACCTGCTCCACCTTGTATGGTTTCTAAAATAACACAAGCCGTTTTGTTGGTAATTAGATTTAACTCTTTTTCGTTATTGAATTCAATAAACCTAACATCAGGAAGTAATGGTCTGAATGCTTGTTTGCGTTCTTCATAACCCATAACGCTAAGCGAACCCGTAGTATTTCCATGATAGGCTTTGTTTGCTGCAATCATTTCGCTTCGTCCTGTGGCGCGCTTCGCTAGTTTTAATGCGCCTTCAATAGCCTCAGTTCCCGAATTGGTCAAATAGGTTTTCTCTAAAGGATAAGGAAGATTTTCTGCCAATAGTTTGGTAAGCTCTACGGCTGGTTTTTGAATATATTCGCCATAAACCATAACATGAAGATATTTATCCAATTGTTCTTTAATGGCATTTACAACCTTAGGATGATTGTGCCCTAAAGGACAAGCCGAAACGCCTGCAACAAAATCTAAATAGGCTTTATTGTTGGTGTTATAAATATAAGAACCCTTTGCATGGGAAATCTCCATAGCCAAAGGGTGTGGTGTAGTTTGTGCTTGATATTTAAAGAAATCTGATATCATTATTCCTTGGAAACATTCTGGGGGTTTAAAAGCTTCTTTTTATCTTCCATACTAGGATTTTGAGCTTTTAGTAGCTTTTTGTCTTTTACACGTTGCGGTAAATTTCTTGAAGCTTTTGGTTCTTCTTTATTGTTTGTTTTAGCTTCACCATCAGCTTTTTTAATTCGTTTTAGAAGTTCCTCATCAAAGAAATCCTCTTGTGGAATATAATCATCTAATCCTTTAATTATTGGTAAATCCAAAGGTGGGTCATCTTTAAATAAATCCTCAACACTTAATGGGCGTTCATCTTCCCTCCAATCAAATCCTTTTAAAACTTTTTCATTTTCAGGAAATTCAGATTCTGGATATAGTTTTCCATCAATTTGATTGAACCTACTATACTCTTCAATATCACCATTATCAAATAGAATGGATATTCTTCCCGATTTAGCTTTATCTATACCTATAAGTTCTTGTAATTCATTTCTAGTATAAAAAATGGATTGCGCATTTTTATCAATATCAACTTTTCGCAACGTGTTTTCATCATTAAACCAACCTGTTAACCGCATACCATTAATTTGATTATAGCCGTTTTCACTGATGGTGTCTTTACTTATAATGAAAGCATTATCATAAACAAGAAGCGAGTCTAATTTTTCGGTTTCAGGATTTGAAATTAAATGAATGGTATCACCCGTCATCTGGTTTTCAATATTCCAAAGGATGGGTTTGCGCTTTGTAGAAAAGGCATCACTTTGTGAAAAACGGTCAATATTAATTAATTGTGTCAATCCCGTTTTTTGGTCAGCATGAATAGAATCAGATTTTGCACTAATATCCGATTTATATATTTTGGCATTATAAAATGCTTTTATAATTCTATGGTCTGGTTTGCCAGTTACCGTTAATTTATCGGCATGCATATAAATAGAATCGTTTTCTTGAACGGTAATTGCTAAGGCGCGTTTGGTTATAAATAGCGAATCTTTTTCTTCACCTCTATAAACTTCGGCATAATGCCCTTTTACAACACTGTTATTAATAGTATCGGTAACTTTTATATTGTTTGTGGCTGAAGCAAAATTTGTATTATTATTAAAAAACAAGCTATCGCCTTCAATAATGCGTTCGTCATAATCTATCCTAGCTTTTTTTAACGCATAACCAATTTTGTTTTCAGTATCATAAAACCCCTTTTCGCAGTAGGTTTTACTTTCCTCTGTTACAATTGTTGATGGACCGAATAGATAGGCATGACCTGTATCCTCATAAAAATCGGCGAAATTTGTGTTGATTGTTGCTTCCTCATTTACCATCAATACATCTTCAACGAATTGAAATTTTTTAAGTTCCATATAATAGCGACCAATTTTGCTGGTTATGGTTCCAGATGAATCTTTTACAACGGTGCCTCCGCTTTTATAAAATGATTGCTGTTTTATACGGTCAAAGTATAAGGTATCTGAAGAAACAGTTGAATTTGGAGTTTTCAATACCACGTCTCCACTAGCAAATGCAAACTCTGTTTTTCCACTATACTCAATATATTTGGATGTCATATTAATGGTGTCTGCTTGTACCATTTTTACATTACCGTAGGCTTCAATAAATTTATCGGTACTGTAATGAATGGCTCTGTCGCACCATAAGTCAATGGCGCCATGTTTTATATGAACTTGTTCTGAATCATCACGAGTTAAAATTTTTGCTCCAGGATAGTTGGCTTCATCAAAATTTAAAAACCCAGTATATTGTATTTCAATTTGTTTTTTTTCTTGAGCAATTATAGTAGTTGTATAAACTAAACTAAAAATAATTATAAAAAATATAGATATGGGTCTATTCAAAGTATAAAAGGGTTTATGGCAAAAATAACGATAATAATGAGGTTTAATTATCTGTTAGGGTTTTTTTATGATTTGGTATGAAATGAAAAACGCTTCATTTCTGGAACATTTTTTATAAGATTTCAGGAGAGAATTAGTTTAATTGTTTTATGGTTATATATAATTGTTCAATCACGGCACTCATTTTATTTAAGTCTAAGGTTTCAATGGTATCATTTTTTGTATGATAATTTTTATTTCTATAAAAAGAAGTGTTTGTAATCATGACGGCAGGATAGTTGAAATTCCAATAGTTTAAATGGTCGGAATAATCAACACCACTAACTAAGCTAGATCCTTTAAAAGAAATGGTTCTAATTAAACTTTGCTCTTTCATTAATAATTGAATTTGATTACCAAATTCACCACTTTTTTCATTTTGAACCACTGTAATAAAATTTGCTATATCACCGTATAGTAAATTCATTTCTGAAATAGGGTAATTTTGAGATCCTTTTTTATTGCTGTAATAACCAATCATTTCCAAACAAATCATGCCTTTAACAGGAATGTTGTTTACTTGCAAATAATTTGCATGAATATAACTTCCCATTTGTTGTGTTCTGAAAAAAGGTGGTTCTTCTAAAGTATAAGCTACAAAATCGATTCTATAATTTAATTCTTCTTTGGAAAGCAAACGCGCTAATTCTAATAATCCAGAAACTCCACTAGCATTATCATCCGCTCCTTGTTGATTGCCAAAAACATCATAATGCGCTCCTATAATAATACGTTCTTTATGGTTTGTGCCAATAGAACCAATAACATTCTTATACGTTTTGCCATTTACTTGGTAGGGTTGAAAAGTTGTAGAGTCACTAACTTTCCCCAATTCAAATTTTATATAATCTGCTACGGTATTGAGTGTTTTTATATTTTGATAGTTTCTACTCTTTGGTGTTTGTGTAATTTTTATTAAATCGGTTTTAATTCTGTCTTGGTTTATAAATTTAAGAGAATCTATGGGCTTGGTCTGTGAATAAGTAAGAGTTGATAAACCAAAAAAAAATATGTATAATAGTTTTTTCATTTTTTAAATTTAGCATTAAATGGGTTAATTATCAAGCCGTTTATTAATGCTGTTGAGCATTTTAATAAATATAATTTCTTGAAAAATCATTTTAAAAGTTAAACGCTCCAAAATATTTTGAAGCGTTTAATGACTATGTTTCTTATATTAAAACAAATTAAAAGTTAAGAAATATTTATAACCACCTTGGTCAATCATAATCCAAGCAACTAACTTATCAGTATCAGGATCAAAGAGTAATGTCCCTAAGGGGTTTTCTGGTTCTTTTTTTATGTAGTAAACAAAAACATTAGAACTTTCTGTGTACAATTTATCTCCATCAATACTTTCCTTAGCTAATTCTTTTTCAAATGGTTTATATATTTTGTGTTTTTTATAAAACCTTACAGGTTTGGCATCCAAATTTTCAAGACCTAAACTATCAATTGTATTTCTTAAACTATAGAAAAGTGTGTCAAAAACAGCGAGTCTTTTTGTCGCCTTTCTATATTTGTATCGTTGAGGACATAATCAAAAAAGATAAATTTATCGAATAAAGTATCTTTTGAGATTTCCTGTTTACGTTTTTCAGAAACATATTGTACTAATTCACTTAGTTTTGAATATTGGGATCTTTCATTTTTAGTCCAGTTTTCAAATTTTTTATTTTGCCCTGAACATATAAAAGTAACTGAAATCAGGATATTTAATATTATAATTTTCATAGAGTTTTATAATTATTCATGATTATTTTATAATTAGGTTTTTAGCTTTTTTCCAATCTCATATTTATAAATATTTTATAAGATATGTAAACAGATATTAAAACATAAATTAAAAGAGAAATACTTACGGGTAAGCTGCTTTTGAGTTCTAAAAAGTCAATTATATAATATAACCATAAATAAGTTAAAAAATAACCTATTATTGTAAAGTGATTTTCTTTAAAATAGATTAAGATAACACCTATTACGCTGCATGGTAAAAAGAAATAACCTTGTGGGAATAAGCCATTTTTCATAAATGCAAGACCTAAATCTGTAATTATGATAAAACCATTTATGATTTCTAATTTCCCGTAAGGAACAATCATGAACAGAAATATAAAAAGAGATATCTTTTTTAAATTTTTTATGGAGTTCATTTTAAACTAGAGCCAAATTTATCATTAACGGGTTAATTATCAAGACGTTTATTAATGCTGTTGTGCATTTTTATATATATAATTTCTCGAAAAAATTATTTTAATAGTTAAACGCTCCAAAATGTTTTGGAGCGTTTAACTATTTATAAAATATAGCTAATAAGTGAAAAAATAACCCAAGTTTTCGGATTTAATAAATAAGCTAAAAGATAAAATTTTGTCATTATCTTCATTAAGAAGAAAATACTGTAATATTTCCTCATTCTTAGTATCCAATAGAACGTATATTCTATCTTTATATTTATTTGAAGTCCCAATTTCTATCTTATCCAAATTTTTATACTTTTTGTACGGATAAACTCTTGGATCATTAATAAATTTTATTTCATAATTAGGTATTAACCATGAATCATCAGATTGATTGTTTCTTGCCTTTTCAATAATACCAGATGCTATTTTTTTTCGATCTGAAATGGAAAACTTATTTAAACTATCTGGCTTTACCTCTATATAAATATCAACTACATCATCAGTCGAAATTTTATCATTAAACTGGTCCTTAATAAATTTCTCAATCATTTTTTCTTTATTTAGATTCTGACAAGAGGATAAATTAAAGCCAAAAATTATAAACACTATAATATATTTTTTCATTTTAAGAGTTTTAAATTCTAGGTTACAACAAACTATAACTTTTTTTAATCACATTCACCTTCTTTATTAGGTGAGTTTTCTTTAATTTTTTTAATTGTTTTTGTGCTATCTGAATTCATAGCTCTTATCTCTTGTCCTAATTGCCCTGGACTTCTCCCTTTAAAAGGCCAACTTGTAACTGTTGTAGATGGTAAATTCATCCCTCCAAGATTACCTATTTTAATAGCAAAATCTGTACAAGCATAATCATTGACATCATATTTTTCTGGAAAATTATTTATGTAGTTTTTTATAGTTGTTAATTGAGAATTCGATATGTCTAGTGAAACACTAACATGGTAAAGGTAATCGTAATTATCTCTTAATTCTGAATCATATTCTTTACCTACAGCTACTAAACCATCGCTTGCACCACTCTCAGGATAAAAACCTAATTGTCTTGTTATCCCACTCTGTTCAATACCAATAAAAGCATGACCGACTTCGTTTGGGCCAACAAGTTGACTTGAGTTTTCTTTAGGTTGTTGAACATAAATAGTAAGTTTGGCTCCTTTTGTTAAATCAAAACACTTTAGCTCTTCGTTGGGGTCAATTTTATCAGTATTGTCTGTATTTGGAGTAAAGTTAGTTTCTATTATGTTTTTTGCATCTTCAAAACTCGATATTTCACCATCAACTAAAGCCTGAATAGCAAGATTAGCAAAACTACTAGCATCTTCGTTACATGACTCATCAGGATTTTTATTTTCTTCTAAAAATGTTTTTATTGCAAAACTTTGTAATGATCCATTTAAAAAATCTATTTGTTCAGTAGTTAAATCTGGAATACAATTGGTAATATAATCAACTGGAGCTGCTAAGAGGTTAACCCCAATACTTCCGTTAACATCAGTACCATCACAACAGTCCCCTCCTTTTTTGGTATTACTCGATTTATTTGTATTTGCATCTGGTATAAGCTGGACAATCCATGTTCCATCTGCACCAAGGCTTCCAGGGCCACCACTACTAGTTGTACAGGTACAATATGATGGATCGGGATGACTATTACCACAAGTACATACCCAATGAACATATGAGCCATCATTCGATTCTCCAGTTGTAGCACCACCATAGTTATGATTTATCCCTCCAGCATAAGCTCCAGAATAAGTGTTAGTGCTTCCTAATGTAGTAGGACCAACACTTGCACCACCACCTGCTATTGGTAAAACACGCCCTCTTTGTAAAGTAATCCTATTACAGTCAACTACTTCATCAATATTTTGGATACAAGTATCGCCCTTTGCAAAAAGACTAGAATTAGGGTTAAAAGGAAACGTAAAAATATTTCCTGTAAACTCAGAGAATGTTTTTAAACCTGTATGATACTCTTGAGCAAAATCAGGAGCCATTCTATATTCCATTATTGCCATATTAGTAGATCCATTTGATGAATTTATAACGAGGTTGAAAATAGAATTGGGTTTAGGTGTTTTAGGAACGAGAGTAAAAGAATAATTTTGATTACCTGTAGTATCGATAACTTCTAAAATACTTTCAATAGAAATGGTGCCAAAAGGTGCAGAAATTGTATTTGATTTTGAACTACTAGATTTTGATGATGCACCATTATCATCACCTAAAAGATTTATAATATTTGGTATTTTCTCTCCCGAAACATAATTAATGGACATATTGTTTTCGGATACTTCTTCAATTTCTTCTATAGGTGCTGTGTCATCTTTTTGACAATTGGTGAGAATAAATGCGAAAAGAATAAGCATAGTTCTAAAAAATAGTTGTTTCATGTTTTTTATTTTAAATTATTATTGAAACAATATTAAAGTAAACCTAGTTGTACAAAGTCCAGCATTTCTATAAAGTTAAAGATTTCGGACACCTTTTTTATATTCCACAGGAGTTTTTCCAGTAAATTTTCTAAAAGCACTATAAAAACTGGATTTAGAATTAAAACCTGATTCAAGACCAATTGCAAGAATGGTGTAGTTATCGTACTCAGCATTTAACAACATCTTTTTTGCATCTTCAACCCTTAATGAGTTGATATAATCATTAAAATTTGTATTAGAATTTTTATTAATTATTTGAGATATATATCCTTCACTCAAATTAAATTCATGAGATAGATTTTTAATTGATAAATTTGGATTTAGATATAATTTATTTCCGATGATAGATGAATTAATTTTTAAGAACGAAGAAGCACCGTTATTTTTTTTAGGCTCTTTGTAATTTACTTGCTTATGTAGAATTTTATTTCTTATTTCTACCCTCTCATTATAAAGATGCTTTTGCAAAATAGCTGTGTAGCCAATCCAATATACTAAAACTGAAATACCTATCCATAATGGATAATATTTATAATATCCTTCGTTTAATAAATTTTCGAAAATATTAAATGAGAAAGCCCATAACAAACATAATAACACACCTAATGAAAGACTTTTTTTTATCCACTTAGTATTTATTAAAACCTGAAGGGATTTATATGTTTTACTTTTCTTTTCATTGTTTTTTAAAATGATAAAAATCAAAATGATTAAAACTATGGAGAAAATTATTGAAACATATTCAACTATAATATTTAAAAATTTTACTACAAGAATTTCACTACTCAAAAGATTTCTTATCATTAAGTATATAATGCTAAATACTAAAGGAGAAAAAATAAGTAGTACCTCTTTTTTTAATATTGTTTGATTAATAAAACTTTTAACAAAAAAATAAAAAAAAGGAAGGATTAAAAACTCAAATGGAATGTACCATACAACATTCTGTTCGTAAAGGTGCCTAGGTATTATATTTGTATCAATAAGCCAATATTGAAAATTACTTAAAGATAAAGACAGAATTGTGAAAGCTAAAAAATTATTGGTATTTGATTTGAGGTTTTTATTTAAAATAATAATTACGCTAAAAATAAAACCGTGTATAACACCAGCAACAATTAGTATATTAAAAACATTAAAATTTAAATCATCCATAAAACAAATATAAAGAAAAAGACTACTTTTAAAGTAGTCTTTTTGTCAAATTTGATAAAATGTAATTTATTATTTTTTCCTAAAAATAGTCTGCTTCCTATCAGGTCCAACAGAAACAATAGTAATAGGAATTTCTAATTCTGCCTCAAGAAAATCTATATAATCATTTAAGGCTTTTGGGATTTGAGAAGCTTCAGACATTGCTGTTAAATCTTCTTTCCAACCTTCAACTTCTGTATAAATTGGTTCAACATTTTCAGGTTCAATATTATAAGGGAAATGTGTTATAACTTCACCTTTATATTTGTAAGCCGTACATACTTTTAAGGTTTTAAAACCTGAAAGCACATCGCCCTTCATCATCATTAATTGTGTTACACCATTTACTTGACACGCATATTTAAGGGCCACTAAATCTAACCAACCGCAACGTCTTGGTCTTCCTGTTGTAGCACCAAATTCGTTACCAACACGTCCCATGGTTTCGCCATCTTCATCAAACAATTCTGTTGGAAAAGGGCCTGAACCCACACGTGTTGTATATGCTTTGAAAATGCCAAAAACATCCCCAATTTGATCCGGGGAAACACCTAAACCAGTACAAGCACCAGCTGCCGTTGTATTACTTGAGGTAACATACGGATAGGTTCCGAAATCAATATCAAGTAATGAACCCTGAGCACCTTCAGCTAAAATAGTTTTACCTGATTTTTGTGCTTGATAGATATATTCTTCAGAATCAATAAACGTTAACGATTTTAAAACTTTTATAGCTTTAAAAAACTCATCTTCCAATTCCTTTAAGTTATATTGAATATCAACATTGTAAAAAGCAATCATAGATTCATGTTTATTGGCTAAAGCTCTATAACGGGCTTTCCAATCTTTTAATTCTAAATCGCCCACACGAATACCGTTTCGTCCAGTTTTGTCCATATAAGTGGGACCAATGCCTTTTAGAGTGGAACCAATTTTGGCTTTCCCTTTTGAAGCTTCACTTGCAGCATCTAATAAGCGGTGTGTTGGTAAAATAATATGTGCTTTTCTAGAAATTAGTAGCGATTTTCTATAATCTACACCTTGCTCCTCTAATTTGTCTAATTCGCCTTTAAAAATAACAGGGTCAATAACAACGCCATTACCAACTAAATTCATGGCTTCATCATGAAAAATACCAGAAGGAATGGTATGTAAAACATGCTTTCTTCCGTTAAAAACTAAAGTATGTCCTGCGTTTGGACCGCCTTGAAAACGTGCAATAATATTGTAGTTTGAGGTAAGTACATCAACAATTTTCCCTTTGCCTTCGTCTCCCCATTGTAATCCTAGTAGTAAATCTACTGCCATTGTAAAAATTAGTTATTTGTGTCCCGATTACTGTCGGGAGATTTTCTATTCCCGTAAAAATAGAGTGAATGGTTATTAATTTCTATATCGAAAACTTCTTCGATGGTTTTTTTGATAGATTGAATTCTGGGATCGCAAAACTCAATAACTTCTCCAGTATCTGTTAGGATAACGTGATCGTGTTGCCTATCAAAATATGATTTTTCGTAATGTGCTTGGTTTTTACCAAATTGGTGCTTTCTAACCAGTTTACATTCCAAAAGTAATTCTATGGTGTTGTAAAGTGTGGCACGAGAAACGCGATACTTTTTATTTTTCATACTAAGATACAGTGATTCTATATCGAAATGCTCAGTATTATTATAAATTTCTTGAAGTATGGCGTAACGTTCGGGTGTTTTTCGATGCCCGTTATTTTCTAAAAAGCTAGTAAAAACGCTTTTTACAATGTCTTGATTTTTAGTATCTGCCTTTATACCCATAATTCCGTCGCAAATTTACACTTTTTTTAAACTCTAGTAACCTTATCGATACCATTAATTTTTTTAAGTCTATCCAAAAGCTTTTTTAGAAGCGTTTTATTTTTTACTACCACATTAATTTTTCCAGAAAACAGTCCATCATCACTATCAAAACTAATGCTTTTCATGTTTACATGCATAATTTCTGAAATTATTTTAGTGATGTCATTCACCAATCCAACATGATCAATTCCAGTAAGAACAATTTGAGCAGAAAACTCTTGCTGAGTGGAATCTACCCATTTAGCTGCCATGATGCGGTAGGCGTAATTAGACTGCAAGCTTAATGCATTTGGGCAATTTTTTTTATGAACTTTGATGCCTTCGGTAACCGTTAAGAAACCAAAAACCTGATCGCCAGGAATGGGGTTACAGCAATTGGATAATTTATAATCTAGTTTTTCTTCCTCTTTACTAAAAACCAAGGAATCATATTTAGACGTAACTTCTTCTTTTTCCAATTCCTCTTTTGTAATAGCCTGTTTTCTAGATATTTTGCTCTTAATATAACTCATTAAGGCATTGCTTCTAGAGGCAGCATAGTTTTTAAGCATCGTATTATCTATGGTGCCCAAGCCAACTCTGTAAAATAAATCTAAACTGGTTTTAAGTTTAAAATAGCTTACCAGTTCGTTAATAGAATCTTCATTTAAAGTAATTTTAAGTTGTTTTAATTTTCGTCTTAAAATCTCTTTACCATCTTCACCAATACGTTTTTTGTCTTCTTTTAGCGCTGATTTAATTTTACTTCTCGCTCTGGCTGTAGTCGCATAATCTAACCAATTGGCATTTGGTTTGGCGTTTTCTGAGGTTAAAATATCAACTTGGTCACCACTTTTTAGTTCATGACTTAAAGGAACCAATTTTCCGTTTACTTTAGCGCCACGCGTTTTCATACCCACTTCGGTATGAATACTAAAAGCAAAATCTAGAGACGTTGCACCTTTTGGTAAAGATTTTAAATCGCCACCAGGCGTAAATACAAATATTTCTTTTGAATACAGATTGAGTTTAAACTGTTCAACAAAATCTACGGCATTTGTTTCTGGGTTTTCAAGTGCCTCTTGTAGCCTGTTAATCCAGCTTTCTAAGTTGTCTTCTTTTTCGTTATCATTTTTATATTTGTAATGGGCTGCATAACCTTTTTCAGCAATTTCGTTCATGCGCTCGCTGCGTATTTGTACTTCTACCCAATTCCCTTTGGGCCCCATAACGGTAATATGCAAGGCCTCATAACCTGTGCCTTTTGGAGATGATATCCAATCGCGGAGGCGAATAGGGTTTGGTCTGAAATGATCTGTAACTACTGAATATATTTTCCAAGCAAGAAATTTTTCATTTTCAGCATCACTTTTATATATAATTCGGACAGCAAACTTATCATATACTTCATCAAAGTTAACACCTTGACTCATCATTTTTCTATGAATTGAAAAAATAGACTTCGGGCGTCCTTTTATAGTATATTCAAGATTTTCTTTATCAAGGGATTTTCTAATGACGCTACTAAACTGCTCAATATATTTATCTTGCTCTTCTTTACTTTCTTTGGTTTTATTAAGAATATCAAAATACACTTTTGGTTGTGTGTATTTTAAACCTAAATCTTCAAGTTCTGTTTTAATATTATAGAGTCCAATTCTGTGTGCCAAAGGGGCATAAATATAGAGCGTTTCAGATGCAATTTTAATCTGCTTATCCGGACGCATAACATCCATGGTCTGCATATTGTGAAGCCTGTCAGCTATTTTGATAATGATAACTCGAACATCATCATTTAGTGTGAGAAGCATCTTCCGGAAGTTTTCGGCTTGTAAAGACACATCCATGTCTTTTTCTTTGCTTAAAGAGGAAATTTTAGTTAGCCCATCAACAATAGTAGCCACTGTTTTACCGAACTGCTTTTCAATATCTTCAATGGTATAATCAGGACTGTCCTCAACAACATCATGAAGAAGTGCCGCGGCAATTGAGGTAGCGTCCAAACCAATTTCTTGAGCTACTATTTTTGCTACTGCTAATGGATGAAAAATATAGGCTTCACCAGATTTTCTGCGTTGGTTTTTATGACCATCTAAGGCCACCTCAAAAGCACTACGAATAAGCTTTTTGTCATCGTTAGTAAGTGTGGTGTAACTAACTTTTAATAACTGTTTGTAGGCTTTGGCAATGGCTGCATTTTCTTTTTCTATGGCTTCCTCTGTCATAAATTAAAAGTAGCATAAAGAATATAAACCACCAACCTTAAATTTGGTTTTTTACAACAATTTTTTAAAATGTTATTTGTTTAAAAATGTAACCAATTTAGAAATCGCTTTTCCTCGGTGTCCAATTTGGTTTTTTAAATTTAAATCCATTTCAGCAAATGTTTGATTTTGGTTATTTGGTTTAAAAATAGGGTCGTAGCCAAAACCTTTTTTACCATGTCTGCTTTTAGTAATCTCACCTTTGCATATACCTGTAAATGTATATAGGTTGTTGTTAATGTAAAGTGCAATTACAGTTTTAAAATGCGCGTTTCGGGTTTCTTTATTTTTTAGTTCTAAAAGCAACTTGTTCATATTGTCATTGGCATCGCGCTGCTCGCCGGCATATCGTGCTGAATACACTCCTGGTTCGCCGTTTAACGCATCAACTTCCAGTCCCGTATCATCAGCAAAACAATCATAGCTATAATGGTTTTTAATATATTCTGCTTTTTGTTTTGCATTTCCTTCAATCGTGTTTTGAGTTTCTGGTATATCTTCAAAACAGCCAATGTCTTTCAAACTTAAAAGCTTAATATTACTCGGGATTAAGGCTTGTACTTCTTTAAGTTTGTTTAGATTATTGGTGGCGAAAACGAGTTGCATAAATTTTTAAATTTATATATAATGTAAAAAGTAAACGAATATAATGTTTTATAAAAAACATATACCTCGATTATTTATAGTTTTTAAAAAAGTATAAATTTTACTTATCTTTAGAGAAACAAATTTATAATTTGAATATGAAACGACTATTGTTTTTTCTAATTATTATTTTGATTCATTCTTGCAAAAAGGAAGAATCAAAAACGACATATTTAGGAGTTGTTGATTTAACTGTAAATGGTCATGCGGATGCTATACCGCAATTTGAAAAAGGACTTTTGCTTCTCCATAGTTTTGAATATCAGGATGCCAGAGAAGCTTTTTACAAAGCTCAGGAGATCGATTCCATTATGGCAATGGCATATTGGGGAGAAGCCATGACGCATAATCATAGTTTATGGGGTGAGCAAAATTATGAGGACGGATTTGCAGCTGTAGAAAAAATAAAGGGCATTAAGGAAAAAAACAACTTGTCATCTTTAGAAAAGGATTTATTGCATGCAGTTGAAATACTATATAAGCCAAAAACATCAAAAAAAGATCGAGATCAGAATTATATGCAGTACATGCAAGATCTTTATAAAAAGTATCCAGATAACCACGAAATAGCAGCGTTCTATTCACTCTCGCTATTGGGTTCTGTTGCTGAAGGTCGAAATGATTCCATTTATGGTTTAGGTGCCAATATTGCCAACAAAATTATTAAGGATAACGCAAAACATCCCGGTGCATTGCATTATTTAATTCATTCTTATGATGATCCAGACCATGCACATTTAGCACTGGAAGCAGCAAACTCTTATGCTAAGGTTGCTCCAGATGCAAGTCATGCTTTGCACATGCCATCGCATATATATGTGGCTTTAGGTATGTGGGATAGAGTGATAGCATCCAACATAGATTCTTACCAAGCAAGTGTTAATAGGATGGAATCTAGAGATTTGGATAATGATGCACGCGGTTATCATGCCTACCATTGGTTGGAATACGGCTATCTTCAAAAAGGGGAAATTCAAGTCGCCGAAAAAATGGTTTTTGATATGCAAAATTACTGTAATGATAAACCCTCAGCAAGAGCTAGAGCACACCTTATGTTTTTAAAAGGTACTTTTTTAGCAGAAACAAATCTTTGGGATAATGCTGTTGCAGATATAGATGTTGATGTCTCTAATTTAAATATCGCAGTGCAATCCCAAAATCATTTTATTGATGGTATGTTAGCATATAAAACTAACAATAAAGCTGGTTTAGATACCATTATTGAAAGTATGTCTAGTAATATTAAGAAAGAATCACTTCTAGTTGATAATATTAAAAGCGGTTTTACACTTTGTGCATCTGCCTCCAGATCGACACCAGATCAAAAAGATATTAAGACATCAGAAATAATGATGACGCAATTAAAAGCCTTAAAGGCCTGGATGAATAATGATTTGGAAAATGCCGAAAAATTATTGAAAGAATCTGTTAATCTTCAGAACCAATTAAGTTATAGTTATGGGCCACCGTTTATTCAAAAGCCAACACAAGAGCTGTATGCTGAATTTTTGATAGCACAAAATAGACCTCAAGAAGCTATTGAATTATATAAAAGTTCACTTAAAAAAGGAACAAAACGATTAGCAGCTTTAAAAGGAATTAAGAAATCAGCTGAATTATTAGGTGATGATTCTTTGATAAAGAAAATAGATTTAGAGTTAAGTAAAATTTATGATTAAATTCAGTTCACCTCTCGAAGCTTTTTTACATTGGGAAACCAACACACCTAATAATATTTTTTTAAATCAGCTTATTAACGGAAAAACTATTTCCTACTCTTATGCTCAGGCAGGTGTAGAAGCTAGAAAAATAGCTTCGGCGTTGCTAAGTTTTAATTTACCAAAAAGAAGTCATGTTGCCTTATTATCTAAAAACTGTGCCCACTGGCATATAAGCGATTTGGCTATTATGATGGCGGGTTATATTTCAATACCTATTTATCCTAGCCTAACAAAAGAAACCATTGAATTGATTTTAAATCATAGCGAATCAAAAGCCATAATTATTGGTAAATTGGAGGACTATGAGGCTCAAAAGGGAGGTATACCTGATATTCCAAAAATTGGTATTGGCTTATATGGTATTAATGATGGTGAACAATGGGAAAATTTACTAGAAGCGCACAGCCCGCTGCAAGATGTTTATACTCAAAAACCAGATGACTTACATACCATAATATATACTTCGGGTACAACAGGAACTCCAAAAGGGGTAATGCACACGGTTGAAAATTTTATGAATAGCAGCAATAATTTGCTTTCTAGAATTAACTTGGAAGATCAACCACGAGTTTTTTCATACTTACCCATTGCACATATAGCAGAACGCTTGTTAGAAACATTTACTTTAATACATGGTGGCCAGGTATCATTTCCTGAATCATTACAAACCTTTGCAGCCGATTTAGAAAAAACACAACCCCATATATTTTTCGCTGTCCCTAGAATATTTGCCAAATTTCAAGAGAAAATCTTGGAAAAAATACCTCAAAAAAAACTGGGTATGTTGCTTAAAACCCCCATTTTAAACGGCATAATAAAAAATAAACTAAAGACAAAATTAGGGTTGAGGGAGGCATCCATAGTGGTATCTGGAGCAGCACCATTATCAGCAAGTATAATGGAATGGTATAAAACTATTGGTATTGAAATAATGCAGCTTTATGGTATGACAGAAGATTGTTGCTTATCGCATGGTAATTATGCCGGAGTTAATAGAATAGGAACTGTAGGGAAGGCACAAAATGAAGTAGATATTAAACTCTCACCCGAAGGCGAAATTTTAATTAAAAATAACTGTTTAATGAAAGGCTATTTTAAGGCTCCAGAAATGACCGCTGAAGTTTTTGAAGATGGTTATTTTAAAACTGGTGATATTGGAGAATATGACCATGAAGGATACTTGACGATTACCGGCAGAGTAAAAGATCAATTCAAGACTGATAAAGGAAAATACATTTCTCCAACGCCTATTGAATTGCAATTATCTGGTAATACTGATATAGAGCAGATTTGTATTGTAGGCACTGGTATTCCGCAACCCATAGCTCTGGTTATACTTTCTGAAATTGGTAAAGCAAAATCTAAGGGTGATGTTTCAAATAGTTTGATAGCTTCGGTAAATAAAGTAAACCCGAGTCTTGAAAAACATGAAAAAATTGAAAAAGTGGTCATAATGAAAGAAGATTGGACGGTAGATAACGGATTAACTACACCAACTTTAAAGGTTAAAAGAAATGCTATTGAAAAAATCCATCAACCTTTTTACAAGGAATGGTTTAATAAGGATAATAAGGTTATTTTTGAGTAGATTTTAGTACTTAAAATTTATAGCTTTTTTATGATTTTTGTTATGTAAAATTATTTTAAAAACAGCTATCTTGGTCTTATTAAAAATTAAAAAAGAATTAAATGACAGTAAATATTCAATATGTAGGCGTAGATGTAAGCGAAACACTTTCAGCTTTCACAAAAGAGAAATTAGAAAAATTATTTAGCAGATATGAGTTTTTAATAAATGCTACCGTACATTTTAAACAAGAGGGAAACGACCACGATGGAGGTAAAATATGTAATATAGAATTGAGCTTACCCGGACCAAGAATTTTCGCAACTTCAAACGAACATAACTATGAAGTTTCAGTAAGGGAAACTATCAGTGATTTAGAACGTCAACTAAAAAAACGAAAAGAGATTTATAAAACACATTGATTGAATTTTGACAGAAGACAGAAGATAGAAGATAGAAGAAAAAAGATGACTAAAGAATTAGATTTAGTCATTTTTTTTTGCGTCTGAGTAAGCACT
>TARA_R110002051_G_scaffold43231_3_pt1 | contig 29317 bp, 30 predicted proteins | sample TARA_R110002051 | Tara Oceans TARA_R110002051 (sample SAMEA4397023) | marine metagenome | biome: Polar Biome; feature: [MES] marine water layer (ENVO:01000295) within the mesopelagic zone...; material: water (ENVO:00002006), including particulate matter (ENVO:01000060) such as...... | reverse complement strand
GATCCCGCTCGGCAAGGTCGGCGAGCCGGACGATATCGCCTATGCCGTGCTGTATCTCGCTTCCGACGAGAGCAAGCTGGTCACCGGGATCGAGCTGAAAGTGGATGGCGGCATCTCTGCGATGTAGGCGGGAAGCATGTCGGTCAGGATCGATCCCGTCACGGAATTCGGAGTGTTCGACAGGCCACTCCGGAGACGGGCGCCATCCATCTGGAGGTCGAGGGCGGCAACCAGGTGCCGGACGACATCGTGGCTGACGGCATTGTCACGGCCGATGACACAGGTCTGCATTTCGAGACGCTGAGCTTCGGCACGCCCGGGCAGGCAAGCGGTGCCTGCGATGGCGATTTCCCGGAATAGCATTTGTCGCGTTTTTTGCGCTTGCCGAAAAACCTGTTCCCTTTATGCCCCCGGCCTCATGCAAGGAGGCTGAACCATGATCGGATACGTAATGCTGGGCACGCAGGACCTCGCGCGCGGCGGGAAGTTCTATGATGCCATCGCGGGGGAACTGGGCGCGAAACGGCTGATGGAAGACGAGCAGCTGATCGTCTGGGGCAAGCCCGGCCACAAGGCCGATTTCACCCTGACCTATCCGTGGGACAAGAACCCGGCCTCTGTCGGCAATGGCACGATGGTGGCGATTGAAGCGTCCAGCAAGGAACAGGTCGACCGGGTCTACGAGATCGCCATGGCCAACGGCGCCAGCGACGAAGGCGCGCCGGGCCAGCGGTTCGAGACCTTTTATGCCGGCTATTTCCGCGACCTCGATGGCAACAAGCTGAACGTGTATTATTCCAGTATGTGAGCCTGAGCGAGCGGACGCCCGCCGCAGTAGAATTTCCACAAGCTTTTGGCTTGCCGGAAAACAGTGTTCACGTTATGTTCCATCCTCAAGCAAGGAGGCTGGAACATGATTGGATATGTAACCCTGGGAACAACGGATTTGGCGCGCGGCGCGAAATTCTACGATGCCATCGCAAAAGAGATGGGCACCGGGCGCATGATGGAGGTCGACCAATTCATCGCCTGGGGCACACCGGACGGACCCGCCGGCGTGGCCCTCACCTATCCGTGGGACCAGAACCCAGCCTCGGTCGGCAATGGCACGATGGTCGCGCTGCAGGCCGACAGCAAGGCGCAGGTCGACCGGATCTATGACATCGCGATGGCGAATGGCGGCAAGGACGAAGGCGCGCCGGGCCAGCGGTCCGAAGCATTCTATGCGGGCTATTTCCGGGATCCGGATGGCAACAAGCTGAACGCTTTCTTCACCGGCTGATGGCGGATGTCCCGGCTGTTCACCCTGGACTGAGTGGCCGCTTGCCGGTCACCAGCAGGGCGTAGGCGCTCAGTATGCAGAAGACCGCGGCCGAGGCCAGGAAAGGCAGGCTGGGGTTCGTCATGTAGAGGACTGAGCCGAGCAGGGGGCCGACGACAAATCCGGCCGGCGGGGCAGAGGCCAGCAAGGCGGCCGCGCCGGCCTGTTCGGACCGGCCCACGGACAGGCTGCCGAGGGCATTGGCGGACGGTACGGCCAGCGCGGCGCCGATCCCTACAATGCCAAAGGCCATCATCACCATCCAGAAGGGGTGGAACAGGTCCGCCGAGATATAGCCGACTGCCAGCAGGCCGAGGCCGATGGGCAGGATACGCCGCGGATCGGGCTGGCGCCGGGAGACGTAGCCGAACTGGACCACGATGATGGCGACTGAAGTACACGCCATGGTCAGGCCGGTATACAGCACCACCGCCTGTTTGGCCGTCTGGGCAGGTGTATCAACGAACTGGTAGCGGTCGGCAATGAACCAGCCGATCGTCTGCTGGATCATGCCGACGGCGACGAAGTAGACGAACAGGAAGGCAAGGTGCGGGAACACCCGCGGGTCGCGCATCGACAGAGGCGGCGGACGTTTGTGCTCATGCGGCAGGGGCCGCGTCGCCGGCAGCGCCACGGCGATAAGCACCGCGACGATCAGGTTGAACACGATGGTGCCCCACAGCGGCGCCAGGGCCCCGATCCGGGCAAGGACGGCGGCCCCCGCCGGGCCGAGAATGGAGCCGAGGCTCATCGCGGCGCCCAGCATGCCGAGCCCGCCCGCGCGGGTGGCCGGTGTGGTGGCATCGGTCATCGCGGCCATCGCCGCAGGCTGCAGGCCGGGCGCGAGAAAGCCGAACCATGTCCTGACAAAGGCCAGCAGGGCGAAGGCGCCGAGGCCCGTCACCAGGCCGGCGAGGGCGGCGTTCAGCGCAAACAGGAAGGCCATATTGGCCAGCCCCATGGCCGTCAGCGAAAACACCATGACGCGCTTGCGGCCCACCCGGTCGGCAATCCGGCCCCAGACCGGCGTGAAGACCGTGTAGAGGACGGATGAGAAGGTCAGGATACCCGCGATCTGGATCTCTGTGAGGCCGGCTTCGCGGGCCAGCGGGGCGACGACCACGAAATTGATCGTCATGCCCGCGCCCATCGACACGGTGCCCAGCGCGATCATCATTTTCTGGAACCTGGTGAGAGGCAACAGGGGGGTATCGGAGTCCATGTTTTCCGTCACCCGCTGCCCTCGCCTCCCTCACAACCGGTCAACGCTAGAACGCTCTGTGCAGCTTGCCAAACGCTTTTCCTGCATGCGGCTGCAACAGGGGCTGGCTTGCCGGGGAGGGGCACACCAGTTTAAGGACAGATCAAACCCGGCTGAAACCACGGACCCCTGCGCATGCATTCCTTTCTTGTGGCGATCTACTCGTATTTCCTGAGCCCGCTTCTCACGCTGCTCCTGTTCCTGATCTTTGGTTATGTGATCATGAGCTGGCTGATCGCGTTCGGCGTCGTGTCGACGCGCAACCAGACCGTCCGGCAGATCCAGTATGCGCTGGACAGCGTGATGTTGCCGCTGCTGCGGCCGATCCAGCGTTATGTGCCGCCGCTCGGCCAGCTGGACCTGTCTGTTTTCCTGCTCGCGCTTGGCATCCTGTTCACGCGCGACTGGCTGTTGCCGATGATCATCGGCCTGACGCGGCCCACACTCGGATACTGAGGCCGGATTGCTGCATCGCCTCACCGTTCGCGTCCAGCCCAAGGCCTCGGCCGACCGGATCGAGGACTGGGCGGAGGACGATTCCGGGCGGCGATTCCTGAAAGTGCGGGTGCGCGCGGTGCCGGAAGACGGCAAGGCGAATAGTGCTGTCCAGAAATTGGTCGCCAAGTGGCTTGGACTGCCCAAGTCTGCGGTCAGAGTCGTGACAGGCGGCAAGACTCGGCTAAAAGGCCTCGAAATCGATGGGCCGCCGGACCTCGCGGCCCGGCTCAGCGGGGACGAAAGATGACCGCCATCCGGATCAGTGGAAAAGACATCGCTGCGGATGTCCGTGCGAAAGTGGCGGCCGTGGTCGCGGGCCTGCCGGAGAAACCCAGCCTGGCGGTGATCCTGGTCGGCGAAGACCCGGCCAGTGAAGTCTATGTCCGCGGCAAGCTGAAGGACACCGAAGAGGCCGGCATGATCTCGGTGCACCATCGCCTTCCGGCGACGGCGTCCCAGACAGAAATCGAAGACCTGATCGCCAGCCTCAATGGCGATGACTCCGTCGATGGCATCCTGCTGCAGCTGCCGCTGCCGAAGGGCCTCGATGCGGATGCCGCGATCGAGCGGATCGACCCGTCCAAGGATGTCGACGGCCTGACCGAAGTCTCCGCCGGGCGCCTGTCGCTGGGCAAGCCGGGGCTGCGCTCGTGCACGCCGTCCGGCTGTGTGATCATGGCGAAGCGCGCCCTCGGCGACGACCTCTCCGGCAAGCATGTCGTGGTGATCGGCCGCTCGATCCTGGTCGGCAAGCCAGCCGCGCTCCTGTTCCTGGCCGAGAACTGCACCGTCACCATCGCCCATTCGCGCACGAAAGACCTGCCGGCGGTGTGCCGCGAGGCCGACATTCTCGTGCCGGCAGTCGGGCGCCCGCAAATGGTGAAAGGCGACTGGCTGAAGCCCGGCGCCATGGTCATCGATGTCGGCATCAACCGTATTCCCGCCCCCGAGAAAGGGGAGGGCAAGACACGCCTCGTCGGCGATGCGGACTATGACAGCTGCGCCGAAGTCGCCGGGCACATGACGCCGGTGCCGGGCGGCGTGGGTCTGATGACGCGGGCCTGTCTGCTGGTGAATACGTTGTATGCGGCCTGTGCGCGGCGTGGCTGGCAGGCGCCGGAAATCGGATGAGCCAGCCTTACGCCCCGACCGAGACGCCGCTGTTCAAGGCCTTGTGGGAAGCTCAGGACGGATGCTGCGCGCTGTGCGGGCAGACCATGCCGTCCAGCCGGTTCGATGTGGCCCATTCCACGCTCTGGAAACATCAGCGCCCGACCTATGACCACATCATCGCCGTGGCCCGCGGCGGTCCGGATACGGCCGACAACCTGCAGCTGGCGCATGCGCGCTGCAACAAGGTGAAGGGCATGGGCAATGTCCGCCCACCGGTCAGAAAAGGCTAGGCGAGCCCGGCCTCTTTCGCAGCGGCCTGATAGGTGCGCGAAACCGGCACGTCGGTGCCGTTTTTCAGGACCAGCACAAGTTTGCCATTCTCGCGCCGGGCATCGCTGACGCCCGCCTTCGCGACCCACCAGGACCGGTGGACCTGACCGCCCGCGGCGCCTTCCAGTTCGCGGACAGCATCCGCCAGGCGCATCAGGATCAGCTCCTCTCCGAGATTCGTGTGGACCCGCAGATAATGGTCTTCCGATGAGATGGCCCACAATTCGGCCTGCCGGAACCTGACCGGCAGGCGATCGAGAAAGTGCTGAACTGCGTCGGACGCGGCGGGCCGGTCGGCTGCGGCGGACGACCGGCTGGCCTTGCCGATCAGGAAGCCGGTCAGGGTCAGCACCAGCGACATGGCAAAGACATAGACATATTGCATCGGTAGCAGGTGCATCGGCACCCAGGTCCCGAACAGGCCCATGTACAGATAGAGGGACAGCAGCACCGGAACCGAGATGATGGCCGCGGTGATCGCGACCTTCACCGGCACAAGCTTGCCCACGATCTCCCGTACGAAAACAGCCGGCGCGACAAATTCGGCGGTGGTGATGCCGACCGCGCAGGTGACGACCCACATCAGGAAACGCACCCAGACCGGGGAGTCATGGTCGTAGACACCGAAAAAGGTGAGCATCGCCGCGATCCCGAGGATCACCGCCGCATCGCGCAGCCGGGTCTTCAGGTATTGCGGCATGACATCTCCCTGCAATTCGCGCTTCGTGAAGCGTTCTGGCCGTATTTCGCGAAGGATTCCAGCCTCTCCGCGTAGATCGCGTGGCGGCGCCAGCGGCCGCTCGCCAATGTCCCCTCATCGAACGCCGGACAGTCCCGACAGACTGGCCTCATTTCAATGAAGGAACAAATCCTCATGACCGACCTCGCTCAGACTTTCCGCCGCATCAGCCTGCCCAGGCGGGTGCGCCGCAACACCATCCTGCTGATTACCGCGCCCATCGCCTACGGGATCATCAGCTGGCTCATCCTGAAATCGGCCGGCAATCCGCCGGTCCATTTCCGGATCGACATCGCGCCCCTCGTCGAGGCTGCCTTTGTGGTGAAGCTTCATGTCCTGGGGGCGGTGGTTGCCTTCGTGACTGGCATCATCCTCCTGCGCGGGGTGAAAGGGTCGGGTTTGCATCGCAAGCTCGGCTACACCTGGGTCGCGGCGATGGCGCTGGCGGTGATCAGCTCTTTCTTCATCACCGGACTGAACGGCAGCCACTTCAGCTGGATCCACGGCATCTCGGCCTGGACGGTCATCGCGTTGCCCATGGCCGTCGCTGCCGCCCGCCGCCGGAACATCGCCAAACACGCCAGAGGCATGACCAGTGCCTTCGTCGGAGGCTTGCTGGTCGCCGGATTGTTCACTTTCCTGCCCGGAAGGATGCTCTGGTCCATTTTCTTTGCAGTGTGACGGTGTGAGCCCTTACCGCCCTGCCGAAAGGCCGCTACACGAAGGTGTAACCAGAAAAGAGAGCGGGAGATGAAAAGGGCAGCCCTTTTGATATCATTGATCGGTCTCGCCGCCTGTCAGGCGCCGGGGCCGATTTCCATTCCTGGGATTACGCGCGCACCGCAGAGTGCCGAAGAGGCCCTGGAGCCGTATTATCGCGGACTGCCGGATGACTATTACCCCGAGGCGCCTCCCGGCCTGCCGCTGCCTTCTGCCGATACGCCTCTGACACGGATCCTGGTCGGGTCCTGCCTGGATGAAGAGAAGGGGGACAGCGAGAGCCTACGCTCCGTCGCGGCGATGACGGCCGACCTGTTCCTGATGATCGGCGACAATGTGTATGGTGACTCCGATGGCAGCGCCCCTCGCATGGGCGATGCCGACCTGCCTGAACTGCGCGAAAGTTTTTCCGACCTCGCGGCCCGGCCGGATTTCCAGGCCGTGCGCAAGGCGCACCCGATGATGGTGGCCTGGGATGATCATGATTATGCCCTCAGCGACGGCGGCAAGCATTTCGCTTTCCGGCGCGAGTCGGAGCGGATCCATGAACGCTTTTGGGGCCTTGCCAATCAGGATGTCGGCGCCTGGCCGGGCACTTATTATGCCCGCGCCTTCGGCCCGGAAGGGGAGCGCACCCAGATCATCATGCTGGACACGCGCTTCTTCCGCTCGGACCTGACCGATACGGACGATGCGAGCGTGAAGGGCAAGGAACGCTACATGCCGTCCAGCGACCCGAACCAGGACATGCTGGGCAATGACCAGTGGACCTGGCTGCAGAACGAACTTCAGAAACCGGCAGACCTGCGCCTGATCGTCTCGTCGGTTCAGGTCATGCCGAATGCGCATGGCTGGGAGTCGTGGTCGCGCCTGCCGGCGGAACGCGAGCGGCTGTATGATTTGATTAAGGATACCGGCGCGGATGGGGTCGTGTTCGTGTCCGGCGACCGTCATGCCGCCTTCCTCTACCGGGCGGACGATGTCCTGCCATACCCGGCCTATGAGATCACGGCATCGTCCTTCAATGCGTCCCACCGGGACTCGACGGATGAAATGGATGTGGACCAGATCGGCCCCGGTTATTCCAAAGAGAATTTTGGCTCACTGGATATTAACTGGCCCGAGGGTACGGTGACGCTTTCAATCCACGCCAGTGACGGTGCAACTGTCGAGGAAGCAACCGACAAATTCAGGTAGGCAGAATGCCTCTCAGCCCCTCGATGTCTGACACACGCAATGTGATTGTCCTCATCATCGCCGTGATGATCCTGCAGGTCGCCGGCGGGTTGATCAGCGTGCTGACACCTCTCGGTCTCGAAGCGATGGGCACGCCGCCCGAGGCGATCGGCCTGATCGCCGCGCTTTATGCCGCCGGCTTCATGCTTGGCGCCTGGCTGGCCCCGCGCACGCTGGCCACGATCGGACATATCCGCCTGTTCGCCGCCGCATCTGCGACCAACGCCGTCAGCGTGCTGTCGCTGTCGCTGGTGCATGACGAGCTGTTCTGGGCACCGGTCCGGGTGATCATGGGCATGTCGCTGGCTTTCAGCTTCACCAGTATCGAAAGCTGGCTCGGCAGCGTGGTTCCGGAGAAGTCTCGCGGAAATGTGATGGGCATTTATCACACCGGGGCAAAGCTCTCCCTGATCATCGGTCCGTTCTTCGTGGCGGGCCTGTCACCGCTGGACACACGGGCCTACACCTGGGCGGCGCTGTTCCTGTCGCTGGCCCTCGTGCCGGTCTGCCTGACACGCAAGGAACAGCCTGTCCTGCCAGAGCGCCGGTCGATGCCGCTGATGGCGCTGTACCAGCTGGCTCCGGCGGCCGTGCTTGGCGCGCTGATTGCCGGAATCGTGAACACGGGCACCCAGTCGCTGCTGCCGATCTATTTCGAGGGCTTCAAGATCGGGGGAGGGGGCACCGCCGCCGCCGCCATCGCGAGTGGTGCCGCATGGGCCGGCGGGCTGCTGCTGCAATGGCCGGCCGGGCGCCTGTCCGACCGAATCGAACGCCGTCTCGTGATTGCGGGTCTGGGCGGCATGTCGGCCCTCGCGGCCCTGTTCATTGCAATTTTCGGGACCCGGCTGAGCGAGATCTCTGTCATTATCGCGCTCGGCTTCTGGGGCGCCGGGGCGCTGTCCTTCTTCAGCCTGTGCGTGGCCCACGCGATCGACCGGACGCCCAAGGTTCTGATCCCGCAGGTCATGTCAGGCCTGTTGTTCGTCTGGGCCGGCGGGTCGATCATCGGGCCGCTCCTGTCAGGCTTCGCCATGCGGGCGGATGGCGAGTTCGGCCTGTTCGGACTGGCGGGCGTTCTGTTGATCGTGCTGACCATTGTGATGATCATGCGCGTGCGTTCCAAACCCGTCGCGATCGAGGACAAGCTGGCCGAATGGAGCCCTGTGCTGCCGACCCCTCTGGCCAGTGTGAAGCTCGACCCGCGCATGTCGGACCGGGACGAGAATCCGGCAGAGGAAACCGCTGCGGAAGAGGCCCAGGAAGAGGCAGCGGAAGACGCGCCGGAAGAGGGACCGGATTCGCAGACGGATACTGAGCCTGCGCCTGAGTCCAAAGTTTAGTACCCAGCTGGTTGCAGCGGCAGTCAGGACTGTTATACAGCCCCCCACCACGCTGGGCAGTGACCCTGCCGGGGCGGACCAGGCAAACAAGGCAAGAGCAGAATGAACATCCACGAATACCAGGCCAAAGCCGTGCTGAAATCTTTCGGCGCGCCGGTCGCGGACGGCGTTCCCGTCCTGTCTCTGGACGATGTCCAGAAAGCTGTCGACTCACTTCCCGGACCGCTCTGGGTCGTTAAATCGCAGATCCACGCTGGCGGCCGCGGCAAAGGCAAATTCGTGGAAGCGGAAGCCGGCGAAAAAGGCGGTGTCCGCCTCGCGTTCAGCAAGGAAGACGTGATGACCTACGCCAAGCAGATGCTTGGCAACCACCTCGTCACCGCCCAGACCGGCGCAGACGGCAAGCAGGTCAACCGCCTCTACATCGAAGACGGCGCCGACATCGATCGCGAACTTTACCTCTCCATGCTGGTTGACCGCTCCACCTCGCGCGTCGCTTTCATGGTCTCCACCGAAGGCGGCATGGACATCGAACAGGTGGCCCACGATACGCCGGAGAAGATCCTCACCCTCAGCATCGACCCGGAAACCGGCGTGACCGATGCGGACATTGCCAAACTCAATGAAGCGCTGAAGCTGGAAGGCACGGCGGCTGAAGACGGCAAGACACTGTTCCCGATCCTCTACAAGGCGTTCACCGAGAAGGACATGAGCCTCCTCGAAGTGAACCCGCTGATCGTGATGGAAAACGGCCATCTGCGCGTCCTCGATGCCAAGGTCTCCTTCGACGGCAACGCTCTATTCCGTCACCCGGACATCGTGGACCTCCGCGACAAGACCGAGGAAGACGAGAAGGAAATCGAGGCCTCCGAATGGGACCTCGCCTATATCGCCCTCGACGGCACCATTGGCTGCATGGTCAACGGTGCAGGCCTCGCCATGGCGACGATGGATATCATCAAGCTGTACGGCGAAGAGCCAGCCAACTTCTGTGACGTCGGCGGCGGCGCCGGCAAGGAGAAAGTGGCAGCCGCCTTCAAGATCATCATGAAGGACCCAAACGTGAAGGGCATCCTCGTGAACATCTTCGGCGGCATCATGAAATGCGACGTGATCGCCGAAGGCGTGATCGCAGCCGTGAAAGAAACCAATCTGGCGGTTCCGCTGGTCGTTCGCCTCGAAGGCACGAATGTCGACCTCGGCAAGAAAATCATCGCCGAGTCCGGTCTGAATGTCATTCCGGCCGATGACCTCGACGATGCCGCCCAGAAAATCGTGAACGCAGTTAAAGGCGCCTGAGACCAGATATGTCCATTCTCATCGACAAGAACACCAAGGTCCTCACGCAGGGCATGACCGGCAACACCGGTTCGTTCCACACCAACCAGGCGCTGGCTTATTTCGGCACGCAAATGGTCGGCGGTATCCACCCGAAGAAGGGCGGCACCAACTGGACCGCTGATAACGGCCAGGAACTGCCGATCTTCGCATCGGTTGCCGAAGGCAAGGAAAAGACCGGCGCAGACGCGTCCGTGGTCTATGTGCCGCCAGCCGGCGCTGCAGCTGCCATCGAAGAAGCCATCGACGCCGAAATCCCGCTGATCGTTTGCATCACGGAAGGCGTTCCGGTGCTCGACATGGTGCGCGTGAAGGCGAAGCTGGAGAAATCCAAGTCGCGCCTGATCGGCCCGAACTGCCCGGGTCTCATCACCTCAAACGAGTGCAAGATCGGCATCATGCCGGGCTCCATCTTCAAGAAGGGCTCTGTCGGCGTCGTCTCGCGTTCCGGCACGCTGACCTATGAAGCCGTGTTCCAGACCACCCAGGTGGGCCTCGGACAGACATCCGCTGTCGGAATCGGCGGTGACCCGGTCAAAGGCACGGAATTTATCGACATCCTCGAAATGTTCCTTGCTGATGACGAAACCGAGTCCATCATCATGATCGGTGAGATCGGCGGCAGCGCGGAAGAAGAAGCCGCGCAGTTCCTGATCGACGAGGCCAAGAAAGGCCGCAAGAAGCCGATGGTTGGCTTTATTGCCGGTCGTACCGCGCCTCCGGGCCGGACGATGGGCCATGCTGGTGCCATCGTGTCGGGCGGCAAAGGCGATGCGGAGAGCAAGATTGCTGCAATGGAAGCAGCCGGCATCCGTGTCTCGCCGTCGCCGGCACGCCTTGGTACGACCATGGTCGAGGTACTTAAGGGCTAGAAGGCCCGGATACATTAGCCAGGACGGCCCGTGGCGGGCCAGCTCTTGGCGTGGCCAGGATCTGTCCCCGCCCAGGCCGTCCTCTCATATGCACCCGGTAGGTTCCGGGAAACCATTACGTTCCTAAATAGTGGGAACGGAAATGTCCCAGAGGACGGAATGGACATGGCAGACGACGGCAGCCCGATGAATGATGCGCGCAGCAAAGGCAATGCGGCCTTGCTGGACACAGCCTTCCTGTATGGCGGCTCGGCCCAGTGGATCGAGCAGATGCAGGCGGCTTATGCGAAGAATCCCAACTCTGTCCCTGAGAGTTGGCGGGCCTTCTTCGCAGACATGGGCGACGATTCATCGAGCGCAGAGCGCAATGCCGAAGGCGCGACCTGGAAGCGCAGCGACTGGCCCCGCCCGGCGCTGGACGAACAGGTCGCTGCCTTTGACGGCAACTGGGCGCTGCTGGAACCCAAACTCGAGAAAAAGATCAAGGGCGCCCGCCCGGCAGCGTCCGACGAGGATGTGCACCGTGCGGTGAAGGATTCGATCCACGCGATCATGATGATCCGTGCCTATCGTATGCGTGGCCACCTCGCCGCCCAGCTCGACCCGTTGCGCCTCGACGCCCCCGGCAGCCAGCCGGAACTCGCGCCGGCCACCTATGGCTTCGGCGACGGGGACATGGACCGCAAAATCTTCATCGATGGCTATCTCGGCCTCGACATGGCGACAGTTCCGGAAATGCTGGAGATCCTGCAGCGGACCTACTGCTCCACGATCGGCATCGAGTTCATGCACATCTCCGATCCGGAGGAAAAATCCTGGCTGCAGGAACGGATCGAAGGCCCGGACAAGGGCGTTGCCTTCACCGATCAGGGCAAGAAGGCGATCCTGGCCAAGCTGATCGAAGCGGAAACCTTCGAACGCTTCCTGCACAAGCGCTATCCGGGCACCAAGCGTTTCGGCCTCGATGGCGGGGAAGCTGCCGTGCCGGCGCTGGAACAGATCATCAAGCGCGGCGGCGCGCTGGGCGTGAAGGAAATCGTGGTCGGCATGCCGCACCGCGGACGCCTCAACATGCTGGCCGCCGTGATGGGCAAGCCCTACGAGCAGATCTTCCACGAATTCCAGGGCGGGAACACGCAGGGCGCCGATGCTTTCGGCTCCGGCGACGTGAAATACCACCTCGGTGCCTCCTCCGACCGTGAGTTCGACGGCAACAAGGTGCACCTGTCGATGAACGCCAACCCGTCGCACCTTGAGGCGGTGGATCCGGTGGTGCTCGGCAAGTCACGTTCCAAGCAGGAGATGAGCCACCGGGAAACCGGCACGCTGGACCGTTCGATCGTCCTGCCGCTGCTGCTGCATGGCGACGCCGCCTTTGCAGGGCAGGGGGTCGTGTCCGAATGTTTCGCCCTGTCAGGCCTTCAGGGCTATCGCACCGGCGGCACGATCCACTTCATCGTGAACAACCAGATCGGCTTCACCACCAGCCCGATGTATTCGCGGTCTTCTCCGTACCCGTCCGATGTGGCGCTGATGGTCCAGGCCCCGATCTTCCACGTCAATGGCGATGACCCCGAAGCGGTGACCTATGCCGCCAAGGTGGCGACCGAGTACCGGCAGAAGTTCCACAAGGATGTCGTCATCGACATGTTCTGCTACCGGCGCTTCGGTCACAATGAGGGCGACGAGCCCATGTTCACCCAGCCGGTGATGTACAAGAAGATCAAGAGCCACGTCTCGACGCGCGAAATCTACGCCAAGCGCCTCGTCGAAGAGGGTCTTCTGACGGCGGAGCAAGTCGAGCAGCAGGTGACGGATTTCGAAGTCTATCTCGACCGCGAGTTTGACGCCGGCAAGAATTTCAAAGCCAAGAAAGCCGACTGGCTGGACGGCGAATGGAAAGGCCTCGGCCTGCCGCATGACGACGAACGCCGTGGCAAGACCGGCGTCGCCAAGAAGCGGCTCCAGTCGATCGGCCAGTCCATCACGACGGTGCCGGAAGGCGTCGACATTCACCGCACGCTGGCCCGTGTCATCGACAACCGGTCGCAGACCATCTCGAAGGGGCAGGGGCTCGACTGGGCCACGGCCGAGCATCTCGCCTTTGCGACGCTGGTGGATGAAGGCTTCCCGGTGCGTCTCTCCGGCCAGGATTGCGGCCGCGGCACGTTCTCCCAGCGCCACAGCCATATTGTCGACCAGACAACGGGCGAGAAGTACACGCCGCTCAACAATATCCGCGACGGCCAGGCCCAGTATGAAGTGATCGACTCGCTGCTCTCAGAAGAGGCGGTGCTCGGTTACGAATACGGCTACTCGCTGGCCGACCCGAACACGCTGACCATGTGGGAAGCCCAGTTCGGCGACTTCTCGAACGGGGCGCAGGTCTTCTTCGACCAGTTCATCTCCTCGGCAGAGCGCAAATGGCTGCGGATGAGCGGCCTGACCGTCCTGCTACCGCACGGCTATGAGGGGCAGGGGCCGGAGCACTCCTCCGCACGCCTCGAACGCTTCCTGCAGATGTGCGCCGAAGACAACTGGCAAGTCTGCAACCTGACGACGCCGGCGAACTATTTCCATGCCCTGCGCCGCCAGATCCACCGCGACTTCCGCAAACCGCTGATCATCATGACGCCGAAATCGCTGCTGCGTCACAAGCTGGCGACGTCCTCGCTGGACGATATGAGCTCGAAGACGTCGTTCCACCGCGTCCTCTGGGACGATGCGGAGACCGAAGGCCGCGAAGGCAAGGTCAAGCTGGTCAAAGACAACAAGGTGCGCCGCGTCGTGCTCTGCTCGGGCAAGGTCTATTACGACCTGTTCGAGAAGCGCGAGGAGCTGGGCATCGACGATGTCTACCTGATGCGGATCGAGCAATTCTATCCGGTGCCGCGCAAATCCATGATGAAGGAAATGTCCCGCTTCAAGCAGGCCGAATTCGTCTGGTGCCAGGAAGAACCGCGCAATATGGGCGGCTGGACCTTCATCCGCGACGAGATCGAATGGTGCGCTGCGCAGATTGGTGCAAAGATCCCGCGTCCGCGCTATGCTGGCCGCGCGCCTTCGGCAGCCACGGCAACCGGCCTTCTGTCGAAGCACAATGCAGAGCAGAACGCCCTCGTCACGACAGCCTTGTCACCCGATCCGGTCGATGACCGTATCGTTTCGCCCTGACTTTCAGAAACATAATAACGCATACGGATCATCTCATGACCGACATTACAGTCCCTACGCTTGGCGAAAGCATCACAGAGGCCACGGTTGGCCAGTGGCTGAAAGCCAAGGGCGATACTGTGAAGAAAGACGACGTGCTCGTTGAGCTTGAGACCGACAAGGTCTCCGTCGAAGTTTCCGCCACAGAAGACGGCGTGCTGGGCGAAATCCTGGCCCAGCCCGGCGACACGGTTGAAATCGGCGCGCTCCTGGGCCGTCTCGAAGGCGGGGCAGGCGGTGCGAAACCGGCCGCCGCTGCCGCGCCCGCGAAAAAGGAAGAAGAAGAAAAGCCCGCCGCTGCGCCGGCAGCCTCCGGTGGCGGCTCGACCGACATCGTGGTGCCGGTCATGGGCGAAAGCGTCGCCGAGGGTACGCTCTCCACCTTCCTCAAACAGCCGGGCGACGCGGTGAAGAAGGACGAGACCATCGCAGAGATCGAAACCGACAAGGTGGCCCTGGAAGTGCCGGCTCCGGCCGATGGCGTGATCGCCGAATGGACCGTGTCCGAAGGCACGTCCGTGACGCCAGGCTCCGTGATCGGACGGGTCAGCGCATCCGGCGCGGACGCATCTTCCAAACCCGCTGCGGCGCCTGCGCCGAAGGCCGCTCCGGCGGCCGCCTCGGATGAGCGTCCAGTCGCCCCGTCGGTCCGCCGTATCTCGGCAGAGGCCGGGGTCGATCCGCAGAATATTCCAGGTACGGGCCGTGACGGCCGCGCAACGAAGGCTGACGCCATGGCTTATGTGAATGCCCCCAAGGCTCCGGCCGCTGCACCTGCGCCGAGCGCGCCGCGCGAGACCGGTCCGCGGGAAGAGCGTGTGCGGATGACCCGCCTGCGCCAGACCATCGCCCGCCGCCTGAAAGAGGCCCAGGACACGGCGGCCATGCTGACGACGTTCAACGATGTCGACATGGGCGCCATCATGGACCTGCGGAAGAAGCACCAGGAAAGCTTCGTCGCCAAGCACGGCATCAAGCTGGGCTTCATGAGCTTCTTCGTGAAAGCCTGCGTGAACGCGCTGAAGGAAGTTCCGGCGGTCAATGCCGAGATCGATGGTCAGGACATCATCTACAAGAACTTCTATGACATCGGCGTCGCAGTGGGCACCGAAAAAGGCCTCGTCGTGCCGGTCGTGCGCGACTCCGACGACCTGTCCCTCGCGGGCATCGAGAAGGCGATTGCCGAGCTCGGCCGCAAGGCCCGCGATGGCGAGCTGACCATCGGTGACATGCAGGGCGGCACGTTCACCATTTCGAACGGCGGCATCTATGGCTCGCTGATGTCGACGCCGATCCTCAACCCGCCGCAATCCGGCGTGCTGGGCATGCACCGCATCGAACAGCGTCCGGTCGCCGTGAATGGCGAGGTCAAGATCCGTCCCATGATGTATCTCGCGCTCTCCTATGACCACCGCATCGTCGACGGCAAGGAGGCGGTGACCTTCCTCGTCCGCGTCAAGGAAGCGCTGGAAGACCCGGAGCGCATGCTGCTGGAAGTCTGATCCATCCGGCACAGATGATCTCAAAAGCCCTCCCGGCGCGGGAGGGCTTTTTTCATTATCAGGCCGTCTTCACGATAGGTTGAGCGGGCCTCATTGCGCGAGCTCTTGCATTGCGCGCCGCGCGCCACAGCTTAAGCTGAACCAAAACGCAGGAAGGAACGCCATGACCGATCCCACTTACACCCCGCCGAAAGTCTGGACCTGGGACAAAGAGAGCGGCGGCCGCTTCGCCAGCATCAACCGGCCCATTGCCGGGCCGACGCATGACAAGGACCTGCCGGTCGGCAAGCATCCGTTCCAGCTCTACTCCCTCGGTACGCCGAACGGGGTGAAGGTGACGATCATGTTCGAGGAGCTGCTCGCCGCCGGGCACAAGGATGCCGAATATGATGCCTGGCTGATCAATATCGGGGAAGGGGACCAGTTCGGCTCCGGTTTCGTCGATATCAATCCGAACTCCAAGATCCCGGCACTGATGGACCATTCCACCAATCCGCCGACCCGCCTGTTCGAATCCGGATCGATGCTGCTGTATCTCGCCGAAAAGTTCGGCGCCTTCCTGCCGACGGATCATTACAAGCGGACCGAAGCGATCAACTGGCTGATGTGGCAGATGGCCTCCGCGCCCTTCCTCGGCGGCGGATTCGGCCATTTCTATGCCTATGCGCCGGAGAAATACGAATACCCGATCAACCGCTACGCGATGGAAGTGAAGCGCCAGCTGGACGTGCTGGACCGCCGCCTCAAGGACAATGAATACCTTGCCGGTGACGAATACTCGATTGCCGACATGGCCGTCTGGCCCTGGTATGGCGCCCTCGTGACCGGCGCGGTCTATGATGCGGGCGAGTTCCTGCAGGTGCAGGACTATACGAACGTCATCCGCTGGATGAAGCAGGTCGGCGCCCGTCCGGCCGTCAGACGCGGCCAGATGGTCAACCGCACTTTCGGCAAGCCGGAATCCCAGCTGCGGGAGCGCCATGACGCCAGCGACTTCGACACGAAGACGCAGGACAAACTGGAAGCAGAAAGCAACTGACGGGTGCCGCGAGGCAAATCACAGTGACGGACTGCGGCTTCTCAGCGCCTTTGCTTGCGGGCAGCGCAAAGCCCATATAGGGCAAGGCGATCACACCTGAGAGGCCGCATGACGACCTATAAATCAGACCCCCGCCGCCACACGGCGGAAACCGCAGAAACGATGACGGACGTCCGTTATGAGGTCGACCGGATCGACCGGCTGCTGGTGGAAATCCTGGCCGAGCGCCAGTCCTTCATGGACGCTGCCGCCCGCATCAAGGGCGACCGCAACATTGTGCATGACCGGGCGCGGATCGAGGATGTTGTGGCAAAGGTGAAGGCAGCCTGCGAGGCGGCCGGCCTGTCTCCAGCCATTGCAGAGCCTGTCTGGCGGACCCTGATCGACCGCTGCATCGCCTATGAATTCGAAAGCTACGACGCTTTGAGGGCGCCTTTTCCGGCCAGTTCGTGAGAGGCTTTCGCCACTTCTTCCATCGTTTCCGTCAGGCAATCGCGCACATCGCCCAGCAGCACGGCGGCGGCGGTAATGCTGGGCGGGGTCTCGGAACGGCCGGCTTTTTCGGCCAGTTCACAACACCTGGCGAGCCGCAGCGCGCCGAGTGAGAGGCAGGCGCCTTTCAGCGTATGGGCCGCATCGGCCCATTGCTTCGGATCGGCCTTCGGATCCATCAGGCGCATCCAGAGCCCTGTTTGTTCGCGGAAAATATCGATCACTTCGAGCGCGAGGCCCCTGTCGCCACCGGTCATGGCATTGAGATGGTCGCGGTCGAGCAGGGCAAGTGGGGAAGACATTTTCTGGAATCTCCGGCAATTGCAGAAATTATTGCACATCCGCTTTGTGACGAGGTTAATGCGCAAAAACCGTTGCCATTAATGGTTTGTCGGAGAATGGATTCCGCGATATACACCCCGGAAACGGGGCAAAATTGCTTCTGATCCGAACATTTCTGACCTCATGGGGGCCGCAATGACGTTCATCGTCGTAATCCGAAATCTGGTCATCGCCGGCGTGCTGGCCTGGCTTGGCATCGAATATGCGCCGGATGACAATTCGGATAAGTCGGTGTCTGGCCCTGAAAGCGCCTTGATTCCCGGAAATCCTTTTAACTAACGTTCTGGCACGGCCCGCTGCTGTTAAGCATTCTGGTCTCGCGCCAGAAGCTATGACGCGGTATAAGGGTGGTATGAGCGAAAATCCCGAAGCTCGGCCCTCTGGCCGGGATTTGCTGGCCAGGCAAGAGGCATCGGAATATTTCGAGCTGGCACAAAGTGGTGGCAGCTGGATGGTCGTGGGCGGATTTGTGGCCGCGTCCATGTGGATCGGTGCGGCCGCTGGCGTAATCCTCGGCTTTTATGGTGTGCCTGCGCTGATGGCGCTGAACCCCTTCATATTGGCGGGCGGTGCGATGGGCATTGCCGTGCCAGCCCTGCTGCTTGTCATGGCCGGATATATGGGGCGCACCAATCGCCGGGCCAGCGCGGCCAATGCGCTGGTCATGTCGGCCGCAACCCGCCTGATGGCGCCCGCGCGTGAGGCCGGCACCGAAGGCATCACCTTTGCCGAACAGATGAAACAGGCCGCCGCCGAGATTGATCATGCCATGGCGCATGCTCTGACGGCGATGAAAGCCATGTCGGGCGAGATTGGCGACGAGCGCATGCGCCTTGAATCCGTGGCCTATGCCAGCGCCGACAATGCGCGCGACCTGACAGAGCGCCTGTCCGCCGAGCGCCAGGCGCTGGAAGGCCTCGCCCGGGACCTGCGCGGCCAGCTAAGCGAAATGAACGATGCGATCCCGCGCCAGGCCGAGGCCATGGTTGCGGCGGCGCGTGCAGCCACCACCGAAATCGGACAGGCCGACGAGATGCTGGACAACCAGCTCGAAGCCATGCGCTCTGCCAGTGAGGCGCTCGCGGCCCGCCTGGTCGATCTGGACAATCTGACCCGCGAAGCCGGGGCCCGCACCGAGACCCTGACCTTTGCGATCAGCCGGATCGAGGAGAAGCTCGACCAGTCCCGCCGCACCGTCGACACGGCTGTCCGGGCAGGGGAGATCGCCGCGGCGGCCGCGATGACGACCGGCGATGCGCTGAAAGATGCTGTTTCGTCCGCCATCGAAGGCGCCCGGCAGGCCAATAACGAAATCAACCAGTCGACCCGCGCCGCTGCGGAAGAGGCGGCCCAGGCGCTGGCCCGGTTGCGCCAGGCCGGACAGGAAACGGCTGCCTCGCTTCGCAGCACCGAGTTCGCTGCCCGCGCCGAAGTGGCCCGGATCGACCGCACCGCCGTGCTGGAAGGCCAGAAGCCGAAACCGCCGGCCGCTGACCCGCCGCCAGTTGTGCAGCAGGCCGCGCCTGCTCCCGCACAGGAACAGGCTGCCCCGGCGCCGACGGTCACACCGCCTCCGCGGACAGAGCCTCCGCCGGCCCCGTCCACCAGAGGCCAGGTGAATGGCGGACAGGTGAACGGAAAGAGCCAGACGAACGGCCATTCCATCACCAATGGGCATTCCCTGAAGGACGACGCCCCGAAACGCCCGCCGCCACGCCGCGCGACCGATCCGGATGAAGACCTGTTCGATGCCGCCGCAGAGGCGCTGGCCTCGGCTGGCCAGAACGAGACGCCGGACAAAACGCCAGACAAGACGCCTGAGCCGGAGGTGAAGGACACGCCGCTGGAGCTCGGCAAAGCGGTCGATCCCAAGGATCGGGAACCGGTCACGCTGCGCCGCCGGTTCGACGATGTGAAAGAAGAGCCTGAACCCCCGCCGCATCCGCTGCGCCGGGCGACGGATTTCCCGCAAGCCGGTGCAGGCACCGAAGCGGTGCCGGACACGCCCGCGGCTGCTGAACCGCCGCCCTCCGTTGTCACGCCGCCCGCACCCAAAGGCGAACAGACTGGCGAAATGGGCTGGCGCGATATCATTTCCGACATGAGCCGGGATGACCCGATGCCCCGTGACCGTGAGGAAGTGGCCGACCGCCTGATCTCGCGGCTGCAGTCTTCGGGCATTCAGCTGCCGGAAGCATTCAAGCCGAAGATGAAGCGCAAGATCGCCGAGGCGGCCCGCAAGGGCGAGCAACAGCGCAAGGCCGCGATCCTGGAACATGCGGGCCGGCAGGTGGAGCGCGTGACGCAACGCCTGCGCAATGACGATGATCTACGCGAACTGGCGGCCAGCTTCATTGAGCTGGAGCAGGACGATGCGCTGAACGCGTTAGAACAGACCCAGCGCACCAGCCGGAATGCCAGCCCGCGCCTCGCGGCCTATCTGCTGCTCGACGCGGCGCTTTAGATCAGACGCCGACGACTTCTGTCTCGGCGGCTTCTGCCTTGATCCATTTGATGAATTCCCGGACATCCGGGCTGAGGTGGCGGCCTTTGGGCCAGACCAGCCAATAGCCGAAATCGATGCTGGTCGACCCGTCTGCAAAGGGCGCGACGAGCCGGCCTGAGGCGAGGTCGGAGGCGGCGATGGCCTGTTTGGCCAGCGCCACGCCGCGCCCGGCGGCCGCGGCCTCGATCACGAGAATGGCCTGGTTGAAGCGCGGCCCGCGGCTGGCATCGACGCCGTCCACCTTGCGCGCGCGCAGCCAGCTGGCCCAGTCGGGGCAGGAGGGGTCAACCTCGGTGCTCTCATCGTGCAGCAGTGTGTGGTTCTTCAGGTCTTCCGGCCGCCGGATCGCGTCCGGCCCGTCCAGCATGGCCGGTGAGCAGACGGGAAGCACGGTTTCATCGAGCAATTTCTCCGATTTCAGCCCGTCATAGCTGCCCCGGCCATAGCGGATGGCGAAGTCCGCATCGGCGGCGGTGAAGTCCGTCAGGCCGGTGTCGGCACTGATCCAGGCCTCCGTTCCGCTGTGGAGCTGGTGGAATTTGTCGAGGCGCGGGGCCAGCCATTTGGCGGCGAAGCTGGGGGCGCAGGAGACCATCACCCGGCCTTTGCGGGCAGGGGATTGCATGATGCGGCCAGCTTCAGAAATTCTCTCGAACGCTTCGCGCACCAGCGGCAGGCTCGCCTGCGCTGCATCTGTGAGCAAAACTGAACGCCCGGTCCGTTTGAACAGGGGCGTTCCGGCATAGTCTTCCAGCTGCCGGATCTGCTGCGAGATGGCGCCCGGGGTCACATTTAGTTCATCGGCGGCCTGTGTGAATGACAGGCGCCGGGCCGCGGCTTCGAAGGCACGAAGGGCATTCAGCGGGGGCAAACGGTCTGTTGGTTCGGCCATAAATAGTTTCTCTAAAGCATCGCTGTAGGGGTTGCCAGTTGTGTCTCTCCCGTCAAGAGCCATTTTGGCAGCGTGTTGATCAGCTTAGCTAAATAGGGGCTCTGTGCGCATGCGCCAGTTTCCAGCGTTTTTTAATTTGTCCGGCCAGCGGGTCGTCATCGTCGGAAACGGCGAGGAAGCCCTGCGCAAGCTGCGCCTGTTCGTGTCTGCCGGCGCCTTGCCCGTGATCATATCGGATCATGCCGGACCAGCGCATGATCATGAGGTGGCCTCGAAGGCGATCTCCATGACCATGGATGACTTGCCTGGCGCCCTCGAAACCGCCCGCCTCGCCATCGTCGCCGAGGACAATCCGGAGGCCATCGCCGCCATCCGCGCTGCCCGCGTGCCGCTGAACGTGGTCGACCGGCCGGAGCTGTGTGACTTCACCGTGCCCTCCATTCTGGACCGGGGCGACATTGTCGCCGCCATCGGCTCCAACGGTACGGCGCCGGTGCTCGCGAAATCCATTCGTACCAAGCTTGAGGCGCTGCTGCCCGCGCGCATCGGAGACCTTGCCGCGCTGGCAGGCCATCTGCGCGAGACGGTGAAAGCCGCGCTGCCGGACTTTTCCGCCCGCCGCAAATTCTGGGAGCGCACGTTGACGGGCCGCGCCGCAGAGCTTGCCTATGCCGGAGACCTGTCCGGCGCTGAGGCCGCGATGCGCGCCGAGCTGGCCACACCGGCGGGCGCGGGCGTCGTGCACATTGTCGGCGCGGGCCCCGGCGATCCGGAACTCCTGACCCTGAAGGCCCTTCGTCTGATCCAGGAAGCGGACATCGTATATTACGACCGCCTCGTGTCGGATGGGATACTCTCCCTCATCCGCCGCGATGCTGACCGCGTCTCCGTGGGGAAGGCGAAGGGCAACCATTCCGTGCCGCAGGGCCAGATCCATGAGCTGCTGATCGCGTCCGCCCGCGAAGGCAAGCGCGTCGTGCGCCTCAAAGGCGGCGACCCGTTCGTCTTCGGACGGGGCGGGGAGGAGCTGGACGCGGTCGAGGCGGCAGGCGTCGAGGCGTTCGTTGTGCCGGGCATTTCCTCCGCGCTCGGATGTGCGGCCAGTGCCGGTATCCCGCTGACCCACCGCGACCATGCCCAGGCCGTGACCTTCGTCACCGGCCACGCCAAGGCTGGCGGCGTGCCGGACCTCGACTGGCCATCGCTGGCCAAGCGCGGGCAGACGGTCAGCGTCTATATGGGCGTCGGCACGGCAGGCACGATTGCCGAGAAGCTGATCGAGGCTGGCCGGGCGCCGCAGACGCCGGTGGCCGTGATCGAGAACGGCACACGGGAAAATGAAGTCCGCGCCTATGGCATGCTGGAAGAACTGCCCCAGCTGATCGAGGCCCATGGCATCAAGGGCCCGGCCCTGCTGATCATCGGCGAAGTGGCGGGCCTGCGCGGCGATCTGGTTGTTGGGCCTGCTGCCGCCACAGTTTCCACCGACGTATCCATTCCCACCGAGAAAGTTGTCTCCGCATGACGTCCGTCCGCCCCAAACTGAAGCCCGAAACGCCAAAGGCCGTTACCGCCTGGGAGACTGCCACAGGCAAATCCGTCTGGATGACGGAGGTCGGAACCTGGTCTGAAGATGCCAGCAAGGCCGCGGCCTTTACCGGCGAGATCGCCGAGGCGCGCCTTGCCGAAGCCTTCAAGCAGGAAGGCAAGGTGACCGATCCCTATTTTATGGAAGTGACGGAAACCGGCGGGATCACCGGACGCGAGACCATCCGTGAGACCATCCGCGCCACCGGCCCGACCGTGGCCTATGGAGCGGGTGCCTGATGCCGACCCGTGAGATCACCCGCCTGACGCTGTACGGCGACTCCATTTCCGGCAATTGCCAGAAGCCGAAATGGACGGCCGACTTTCTGGGCATTCCCTTCGACTGGGTTGAAGTGGATATCCTGAAGGGCGGCACACAGACGGAAGACTTCCTGGCCGTGAACCCGGTGGGGCAGGTGCCCGTGGCGCGCTGGCCGGACGGGCGGACGCTCGCCCAGTCGAACGCGATCATGCTGTATCTTGCCGAAGAGGCGGGCAGCGACCTGATCCCCGAGGACAGTTTCCGCCGGGCGCAGATGATGAGCTGGCTGTTCTGGGAGCAATACTCCCACGAGACGGCCATCGCCGTGCGACGGTTCCACAAGCATTACCTGAAGAAATCCGAAGACGAGATCGACCCGAACCTGATGGCCAAGGGCCGCCGGGCTCTCGGCGTGATGGAGATGCAGCTGACCTTCACCGACTGGATTGTCGGGGAACGGATGACGCTGGCCGATATTGCGCTGGTTGCCTATACGCGCCTCGCCCATGAAGGCGGCTTCGATCTTTCCGAGTTCCCGTCGGTTGAGCGCTGGGTCAGCCGCACCGAAGCGGCGCTCGGCATTCCCCACGCCAAAGAGGCTGCCTGATGTACAGATATGATGAATTCGATGCCCGGCTCGTGAAGGACCGGGTGGAACAGTTCCGCGGGCAGGTGACCCGCCGCCTGTCCGGCGAATTGCTGGAAGATGAGTTCAAGCCACTGCGCCTGCAGAACGGTGTGTACCTGCAGCTGCACGCCTACATGCTGCGCGTGGCCATTCCCTATGGCCAACTGAATGGCGAGAAACTGCGCCGCATGGCGGAGATCGCGCGCAAATATGACCGCGGCTATGGCCATTTCACGACGCGCCAGAACATCCAGTACAATTGGGTGGGCCTGAAGGATATTCCGGATGCGCTGAATGACCTGGCCGAGGTGGAGATGCATGCCATCCAGACTTCCGGCAATTGTATCCGCAACGTGACGAGCGACCATTTCGCCGGTGCGGCGGCGGATGAAGTGATGGACCCGCGCCCCTGGTGCGAGATCATCCGCCAGTGGAGCACCTTCCATCCGGAATTCGCTTTCCTGCCGCGCAAGTTCAAATTCGCCGTGACGGCGGCGGCGCATGACCGGGCCGCAATTGCCGTGCATGACATTGGCCTGCGCATCGTGAAGCGCGGTGAGCAAGTCGGCTTTGAGGTCTATGTCGGTGGCGGGCAGGGGCGGACCCCGCATCTCGCCGCGCTGGTCAATGACTTTGTTCCGGAGGCGGAGCTTCTCGACTATGCCGAAGCCATCATGCGCGTCTACAACCGCCATGGCCGCCGGGACAACAAATACAAGGCGCGGATCAAGATCCTCGTCAGCGAACTTGGCGCGGAAGAGTTCACCCGCCAGGTGGAAGCCGAATATGCCGCCCAGCGCAGCCACGAAAAGATCGACCTGCCGCAGGCGGAGATCGACCGCATCCATGCCTATTTCGCCCCGCCGGCCTTTGATGGCGAGGATGGCACCTCGGCCTTCGAAGCCGCCAAGGCGGCAGAGCCGGCCTTTGCCGAGTGGGCGGAGGTGAATTTGCATCCGCACAAGCAGGCGGGCCATGCCTCGGTCACCGTCAGCCTGAAGCCGATTGGCGGCGCGGCGGGCGATGCGACCGACCGGCAGATGGAGATCGTCGCCGACCTTGCCGAGCGCTATGCCTATGACGATATCCGCGTCAGCCATGCGCAGAACCTCGTCCTGCCGCATGTGCCGGTGAAGCATCTGTATGCGATCTGGCAGGCGCTGGACGCTGCGGGGCTCGCCACGCCAAACGAGAGCCTGATCACCGACCTGATCGTTTGCCCGGGCCTCGACTATTGCAACCTCGCCAATGCGCGGTCGATCCCGATCGGGCAGGCGGTACAGGAAGTGTTCGCGGATCCGAAATACCAGCGCGAGATCGGGCGGCTGCACATCAACATCTCCGGCTGCATCAATGCCTGCGGCCATCACCATGTCGGCCATATCGGCATTCTGGGCGTCGACCGGAAAGGCGAGGAATTCTACCAGATCAGCCTCGGCGGACGGGCTGACGAAAAGGCCGCCATCGGCTCCATCGCCGGGCCTGCCCTGAAAGGGGAGGACGTGCCGGAGGCCGTGAAGCGGATCGTCGATACCTATATGGCGCTGCGCACCTCGCCCGATGAGCTGTTCATCGACACGCTGGAGCGCGCAGGCGCAGACCCGTTCAAGGAGGCGCTCTATGCCACTGCTTAAGGATGGTGCAGAAATCGAGAATGTCTGGCTGTTTCTCGATCAGGACAGTGAAGCAGAGCTAAAGCCTGACCAGGCTGTGACCTTACCTCTGGACCGTTTCCTGGAACTGGCCGAAAGCCTCGCCGGGCGGAATACCCCGGTGGGTGTACGCCTCGTTCCGGAAGATGATCCAGGGCTTTTGGAGCCATTTCTTGAATGGATTCAATTGATTGAGGTCTCGTTTCCCAAATATACCGATGGCCGGGGATACTCTCAGGCCCAGCTCCTGCGCCGCCGTCATGGCTATGAAGGCGAGTTGCGCGCGGTGGGACACGTGCTGCGCGATCAGATTTTCTACATGAACCGTTCAGGCTTCGACGCTTACGAGACGGCCCGCGCTGACCTACCTAGTGTTCTGGAAGCCCTGAATGAATTCCGGGACGCCTACCAGCCCGCCGCCGATGGCCGGGTGTCGGTGTTCCACGCAAGACACGGAAACTGACCTGATGCCCTATGGCGATATCAAACTCCGCCAGCTTGAGTCGACGGATGCGCGTCTCGCGCGCCTGAACGGCGAGCTGCGCGAAGCTTCGGCCCAGACCATCCTGCGCGTCGCCATGGTGCGCGAATGGCCCGAGCAGCTGACCTATGTGTCGAGCTTCGGGGCGGAAAGCGTCGCCATGTTGTCGCTGATCGCCGAGGTGGACCCAAGCCTGCCGGTGGTCTTCCTCGATACCGGCATGCACTTCCCGCAGACGCTGGACTATCGCGACGAGGTGATCGAGCGCCTCGGCCTGACCGGTGTGCGGTCGATCCCGCCGAACGAAACCGAACGCAAGGTCCTCGATCCGGACAACAAGCTCTGGCAGAGCGAGCCCGACGCCTGCTGCGCCCTGCGCAAGGTGCGCCCGCTGGAACCGGCGCTGGAAGGCTTCGACGCCTGGATCACCGGCCGCAAGCGCTTCCATGGCGGCGAGCGGATGAAGCTGCCGGTCTTCGAATTTGCGAACGGTCGCTACAAGGTGAACCCGATGGCAGGCTGGACGGCCGACGACGTCGACCTGTTCATGAAGCAGCGCAATCTGCCGCGCCATCCGCTGGTCGATCAGGGCTATCCCTCCATCGGCTGCTGGCCGTGCACCCGCCCGGCATCGGACCCGCTGGATCCGCGCTCCGGCCGCTGGGCAGGGCAGGACAAGACCGAGTGCGGTCTCCATCTCGACAAGACGGAACGTCCGCGGGTATTCTAAGGCTCTCTCGGGGCGGCTCTATCACACCAGGGGGTCCCCCATACGCCCTTCCCGGCACAATCGGGGAGGGCGTTTTCTTGAGTCGGATCAGCCCTGTTTTTCCCCAAATACGTGTGCCAGCGCGATCGCCCCGGCGGTGGCGACATTGATGCTGTCGACCCCTCCGGCCATGGGAATGCGCACAGGGGTGGCCGCCGCGATGATGTCATCTGGCAAGCCCGGTCCCTCGGCGCCGAGCAGGATAGCGAGCTTGTCCGGCACGGGCAGGGATTGCAGCGGCGCGGCATCTGAGCGGGGCGTCATGGCCCAGACCGTATAGCCCGCGCTTAAGACGGCATTTACCATGTCCAAGCCCGTCCCGCCTTGGGCATAGGGCAGGAACAGGCTCGCCCCGGAGGAGACGCGGATGGCTTTGCGGTAAAGCGGATCGCAGCAGCGTTCGTCCAGCAAGACGCCGCCCGCGCCGAAGGCTGCCGCATTGCGGAAACAGGCGCCCGTATTGTCGTGGTTTGAAATGTCGGACAGCAGGAGGAGCGGACCAGAGCGCGGCTCATCCTTCGCAAGAAATTCGCCCGGTTGGGGAATGTTTCCTTTCAGCCCGCAGGCGAGTACGCCGCGATGCATGGGGAAGCCGGCCACCTGGTCCATCACCGCCTGCGGGGCGGTATAGACGGGTACATCGGCAGGCACTTTTGACAGTAAGCCCTTCAGCGGCTCCAGCCGGGACTCGGCCAGGAACAGGCTCTCCACTGCAAAACGCGACCGCGTCAGCAGCGTTTCCAGCGTCACCTTGCCCTCGACAATGAACCGCCCGCCATGGCCGGAGGTCAGGTCCTTCTCACGGATGGACGTGTAGGCCGCAACACGCGGGTCGGCCGGGTCAGAAACGGAAAGAACGGGCATGAGAAAACCCATGCCCGTTCCGTCTGCTGCGATCAATCGCTTGGGGTTTACGATCAGTCGAGCAGATCAATGATGGCGTTGGCGACGAGGCCGGTGGTGACCTGCATCAGGTAGGCGTCCTCATCGACCACGACCCAGCGATAGCCCGGAGGGGCCGGTTCCAGGTCATAGCGGCGCCAGTCTTCGAATTCGTGGCCGGTGCGATAGTCCACCGGCAGGTATTCGCCCTGTTTCCACATTTTCTTGGCGTGGCCCGGCGGAATCTTGCCCTGCTTGGCCAGGCCCGGCGGCAGGTCGCCGGGACGGGCGTGCGGCGGGTCCGCATAAGCCATGAGGCCTGCGCCCATCACGGCGGCGAGTGAGAGGGGGACGAGTCTGAAAGTCATTTCAAGGCTCCTTCTGAGGCTTGGGGGCGGGGCTTGCGGGATGGTTCTGGGGGATCAACGGCTGACGGAGCCGGCCGGTTCCCGGAAATCGGCCGCGATACGGGCGATCAAATCCGTTGTGTTGAATGCGCTGGCGATTGCGGTAGGAGTAAGGCACCGCCAAAAGCGCCAAAGGCGGAAGGGGAGATCCGCGCATGACGAAGACGCATTTTGCCACTCGGGTGGCCGTGACCATCGTGTTTGCCCTTCTGTACCTCGCCTTCCTGACGGAGACCGGCGTGCTGGTGCAGGAGTTCGGCGCCTCGGGGCTCGCCCTGCGGCTGGCGTCTCTGGATTCCCAGAATTTCATCTTCTTCCCGGTCGCGGGCCTGCTGGCGCTGGTCGCGTTCTGGCAGCCGGCCGTGCTGCTGGTCGATGCCATGTGGCGCGGGCAGCTGAAATTCGGGCGGATCGTGCTGGGCGGCAGCCTCGTGGTCGCCTTGATCGGGGCATGGCTCATTTCCGGCGCGTTTGAATCGTCTGAAGCCCGGTCCGTCTTCGAGATCTCGCCGAAAGCCCTCGCGGCGGATGATGGCGCGCCCGCGACGGCGGATGCCCCGCCGCTTGCGCCGGTGACCGAAGTGCTGACCCGGATGCGCATCCTGTCGGGCGTCGACCGCGGCCTCGGGGAATACCAGGCCCAGTGCGACCGGGAATGGCTGCAATATTCCGTAGCGGCCGAGGTCGAGATGCTGTGCTTCCCGTCAGGGGAGCGTCTGAGCGTGCGGGCCTGCTGTACGGCCAAGGCCGCGTTTCGCCAGCATCTGAACCGGCTGGCGGCCGAAGCGCCGTCGCGCACGGGCGCCGTGCATCGCTGGGTGATGCCGGTGAAGATTTTCTTCCTGCTGCTCCTGCTCGGCATCGGCATCCTGCTGGTGCAGTACCGCAAGGGTCTGGAGCGGCTGCACGGGATGACCCCGTCCGGCATCTCGTTCGGCCTGGCGCTGGGCGGGGCGGTGATGTTGATCTGGCCGCTGCTGAACGCCGCCTACCTGCAGACCATGGCGCTGCTGACCGGGTCCGGCTCAGCCAGTGCCTATACGATCGTTGCGCCGCTCATCGCGCTCGGCTTCGGCGTGTGGACGCTGCTGCTCGTCTTCTTCCACCTGCGGTCCTATCCCAGCCAGATCGAATACGCCGCCAAGGTCGGCGGCTTCATCGCGGCGGCCATTGGCGTGTTCCGCTATGAGGAAATCACGAACTATCTCGCCCGCACGCTGGGCGTTGGCGGCGGGCTGGTCGCGATAATCGTGTTTGCGGTGGGCGTGGGCGCGCTGATCATCAGCGTGATCCTCGGCGTCGACCCGACCGACATCAAACTGGACGAAGATCTGGAAGACGCGGTGAAGACCGTGGCGGAGACCGCCAGCGGGGATTAAGCCCCCGCCGGCAGGCCCTGTTCCTTGGCCATGCGTTTCATGGCCTTTTGCAGTTTCTCGAAGGCGCGGACCTCGATCTGGCGGATGCGCTCGCGGGAGACATTGTATTCTTCCGACAGCTCTTCCAGCGTTTTCGGGTCGTCCGTCAGGCGGCGCTCGGTCAGGATGTGACGCTCGCGCTCGTTGAGGTCTTCCATGGCGGCGGACAACAGGTCCATCCGGGCATCGAATTCCTGCCGGTTGGCGAAGTCTTCTGCCTGGCCCGGCTCGTCATCGGCCAGCCAGTCCTGCCATTCCATGTCGCCATCAGTGCCCATCGGCACGTTGAGCGAGGCGTCAGAGCCGGACATGCGTCCGTTCATCGAATAGACTTCGCTTTCGGTGACGTTCAGCTTCTCGGCGATCAGCCGGGCCTGTTCCGGCTTCAGGTCGCCTTCTTCCAAGGCGGCCATTTCGCCTTTCAGGCGGCGCAAATTGAAGAACAGCTTCTTCTGCGCGGCCGTTGTGCCGAGC
>TARA_R110002051_G_scaffold13435_1_pt1 | contig 29336 bp, 34 predicted proteins | sample TARA_R110002051 | Tara Oceans TARA_R110002051 (sample SAMEA4397023) | marine metagenome | biome: Polar Biome; feature: [MES] marine water layer (ENVO:01000295) within the mesopelagic zone...; material: water (ENVO:00002006), including particulate matter (ENVO:01000060) such as...... | reverse complement strand
GACGATGTTGTTCAAGTGGGACAAACTATCGCAATTATAGAAATAGCAGGATCTAGCGAAGCTCCAGCTCCAGCAGCAACATCAGCAGCAGTAGAGGAGGCGGCTCCAGCAGCAGCTGTTGCACAAACTGTAGTGGCTGCCAAAGATGCTGTAGCAGCACCAGTGGTAAGTAGCGATGATCGTTTCTACTCCCCATTAGTAAAAAATATAGCTCGTGCTGAAGGGGTATCTCAAGCAGAATTGGATACCATTGCTGGCAGCGGGAAAGATGGTCGTGTGACCAAAAATGATATGATGAGTTACCTCGATACAAGAGGTAGCGAAAAAGCGGCTCCAGCAGCTCCAAAAGAAGCACCTGCTAAACCAGCAGCGCCTAAGGCAGCCGCAGCCCCAGTGAGTGTGAATGGTGGTGATGAGATTATCGAAATGACACGAATGGGGAAATTGATTTCTCATCATATGGTTGCTTCGGTACAAACCGCTGCTCACGTACAATCATTTATTGAAGCCGATGTGACCAATATTTGGAATTGGCGTAAGAAGGTAAAAACAGCTTTTGAGAGTAGAGAAGGAGAGAAATTGACCTTTACACCTATTTTTATGGAAGCAGTTGCAACTGCTTTGCGTGACTTCCCAATGATGAATATCGCTTTGGATGGAGATCGCATTATCAAACGAAAAAATGTAAACCTAGGAATGGCAGCAGCCTTACCAGATGGGAATTTAATCGTACCAGTAATCAAAAATGCAGACCAGTTGAACTTGGTTGGTATGACAAAGGCGGTCAATGATTTGGCAAACCGTTCTCGTACTGGGAAGTTAAAACCAGACGATACTGCAGGAGGAACCTATACGGTAACAAACGTAGGTACTTTTGGAAGTATTATGGGGACGCCAATTATCAATCAGCCACAGGTAGGAATTCTTGCCTTAGGAGCAATTAGAAAGGTCCCAGCCGTCATTGAAACGCCAGATGGAGACTTTATAGGGATTCGTATGAAAATGTTCTTATCACACTCTTACGACCACCGTGTGGTGAATGGAGCTTTGGGTGGACAGTTTGTAAAACGCGTCGCCGATTATTTAGAAGCTTGGGATATGGATCGTGAGATCTAGAGTCTTGATTTGCATATATATAATAAAGGTCAAACGTGAGTTTGACCTTTTTTTGTGGGTTGAGGTTTAGGTGAATGTAGGATCTTATAGTTTTGCTGAGGTGTGCTAAGTAGTTTTTACTTTGCTTTCAAGTCTTTGTACATTATATAGGTGTCCACTAGGCCTAATTCAGAATGTCTAAATCCTTTAGGAGTTGTACCAATAATTTCGAATCCGTACTTTTTCCATAATTCTACTGCTCCTTTGTTTACACTTACCACAATATTAAATTGAATTCCCTCGAAACCATTTTCCTTAGCTATTACAAGCGAGTGTTCACATAGTTTTTTTCCAATTCCCTTTCCTTGGGCGTTTGGATGTACCATATAACTACAATTTGCAATATGATTTCCTAAATCAATTTGGTTGGGTTTTATGATATATGTTCCGAGTATTTGTTTGTTTTCTTCAATGACAAAAGTTTTCATATAATCGGCAAACCAATGTTTTTTTAGGTCTTCTTTGGGGGTATTTGGATTAAAGACATAAGTATCACCAGTTACTATGACCTTTGAGAATATCTCCCAAACTTTGTCATAATCACTTTTTGTTGCTTTTCTGATATTCAATTTCAGTGCGTTTTTATATTAACTATAATGGTCGTTGAACGCCATCTATTATTAGTATTCCAATTATAACCCCAAGGTATCAGAATGTTATTTACAATGCAAGATGGCAGAGAATAATTATTCAATATAAGGTCGTTCATTAATCCAATGAAAACCACGAGCATTTAGTTTGAACTTTTTGTGATCTACTTTTGAGAATATGATATGTAGGGTATCGGGCGCAATTACTCCATCGATTTGTAAGGTTTCAGAATCTGGGTTTGAATAGGTAAAATTATTATCTTCAGATTCAGAATCCATTTCATGTATTCTTACTTTTTGAGATGTGGTATCTACTATAAATGTTTTTGGATATTTTATATCATCCATTGTTTTTACGGTGGCTTCTTTTTTGACATCTACTATGAGATAACGCCATCTATAATTATCTGTTGTCAAAGGTGGAAGGGTGTCTCCATTTTTTATAAAACTTCTTGCTTCCCAAATACCGTATAACGCTGGCTTTATTCTATTTTCTCCTCGGTTGCGTTCTGTAGTGTAAAAATTGAACGAAATGAAACTAACGAGTATAAATAATCCAATAGATTTTATCCAAAAAATGACTCTGTGATATTTTCGGCCTTTTACAGGGTGATAGTATTGGTAGGCTTCTACTGCCTTGTTTTTAAAAAAAACGCTAAGAAACCGATGGTCAGTCATAAAAATGACCAAGGCCATAAGTACTAAGTGAATAGAGAACAATTTTACAGGAATATCATAGCAAAAATTCATCACTGCGACTTGAGTCATCACTCCAATAATAATAAAGGAACCCAAAGTTTGTGTTCGCCTAGGGATCAAGAGTAAACCGCCAAGAACTTCTAAAGAGCCAACAAACACATTAAAACCTTTGGAAAATCCCATATAGGTCCATGCCAGACCCATAGGAGTAAAATCACTTAAAGGATCAAGTAAATGGGTTAATGAGGCCGACTGGAATTGGATTTTAAAAATTTTAACAAAGCCATAAAGTAGCATCGTTGCCACCAAAATCACCCGAATAAAAACTAAAAACCAATAGAAAAGTTTGTTATAACTCGGTCGCTTTCTGTCTAGCGTACTCCATATAGCAAAGACTATTATAGTGAGGGCTGCAGTTACAAATAATGTTAAATAAGCAAAAGTGTGATCTCCACTACCATTACCATTCACTTCATAATCGTAATTAATATTGAAAATTATCTTACCTATCGACCGATAGAAGGTTTCAAAAAGTGGACTTAACAACATTAGAAGCATATAAAGTGAAAAGTAAAGAAATACCAATCTGAAAATCGATTTGCTAATTGTAGTCCAATGTTCCCTATATTCTTGTGTCAATACTTTCATCGAAGATTTTTATATGATTCCTTTTTGGTTCTGATTACTGATAAGTACATTAAATAGGTAATGTGTTACAAATGCTTATTTATGCCACCTAATAACTTTTGATGCATGTTGGGGATATCAATTGTTTAATACTTCATTTAAACAAAGAAAAAGGTCAAACGAGCGTTTGACCTTTTTTAAAATTTTAAAGCACTTGACTAAGTCACTTTATAAACTGTAGTGATATTAACTAAAGAAATCCTATTTAGATTTCTTCAATCTCTTTTCTGCTTTCTTTTCCTTTGGAGTTTTAGCAGCTTCCTTTTTTACGTTCTTCTTGGAATCTTTACTTTTTGCCATGATATTTTTTTATATGTTAGTTTTTTTCAATCTAAAGGATAATAGCCCTAAGGTATCAGAATCTTGGGCGCTATGCAAGTAGTACGATAGATTTATGTATTCCCGTTATATTAAGTGATCTTCAAATCACAGCATTATTATTAAATGAAGTTTATTCTCGCATGCTCCATATTTCATATAAGGGATCTCCTTTGCTCGAGAAGCCTGAATGATGCCAATTTCCATCTTTTAATTCGTAATTGAATTCTAAGCTAGCGCCAACGCGAGAGTCATCTCGAGAAAAGAAATTGATGTTCTCGGTGTATTTGCCATTAATTGTGGTGTAAGTGCCACCGCCTGTACCCAAAAATTGTTTGGTTTCTGTATTATAGGCGATCCATTGAAAAAGAGTGCCAGACAAAATTTTCATGGTCTTACGAGGGCCACTCGTATCCCTAGGCTGAGTTTTACCATCTCTAACGCGGCCAGACATTAACCAGGCTCCTTGCAGTTTTCCCGGTGCTCCATGATTCAGACGGTTAAATTTCATGTCAGTTTCGGCAATACTGAGAATTGCATCTGTGAGAACTATTTTAAAACTACTTTCTGTGCCCACACGTTCAGCATCATCAGTATTAAATTCTACTTTTTCTGTAATCGTATCTCCTTCTAATTGCCATGTTCCTCCATTGCTATGGATGAATTTGCCTGTTGTGGCATCGTAGGTGGTGAATACTTGATACCCATCAGCAAAAATCACTACACTTTTTAGTTTTTCTCCATTCTCAGAAGTATGGTAGCGTTCCCATGCGCCGATTAAAGATTGGGCACTCATTCCAAATGAACAGCTAATGACAAGAAGTAGGCTTATAATATTTTTCATGACTTAAGTGTTGTGTTTACAGCGATCGAGCAATTTGATTTTTCTATAAAGGCTTATATAAAAGATTTACTTCGGTCACTATTACTTAACCTATGGATACTCCATCTAAGTTAATTAAAAAACGAATGCGAATTATATATAATAGAAAGACCCTTCGAGCATTGAAAGATCTTTTTTAGTAAGCTTTGCTCCTTTGCTAAATCTTCGGCGGCACGCAGGCGCGAAAGCGCACTCTACAATAAGCCATCAATCTTAAGCTATGATTTATCTGGATTTATTTCCCTGAGAAATTACTCTTAACCAAATACTGTTTGGCAATGTTGATTTTAGGAGAAGGTTGATGTAGGGGTAATAATCTATTCAGTTCGGAGGATTTTTTCCATTTTACGACCCCGTGCTAATTCATCAATTAATTTGTCTAGATACCTAGTTTGTTTCGTGATTGGATTATCAATTTCCTCTATTCTGTAGCCGCAAATCACCCCTTTTATGAGATTGGCATTTGGGTTTAGTGTAGCGGAATCAAAAAACTCTTTAAAAGTGACTTCTTGAGCAATAAGCTTAGCAATTTTGCTTTCGTTATAACCTGTAAGCCATTCTATAACAGTATGTAGTTCTTCCTTGGTACGGCCCTTCTTTTCTACCTTGGTAACATAATGAGGATAGACAGAAGAGAATTTCATTTTTGCAACACGTTCATTATGTTCAGGAGTAGTTTTCATCTTTTTTCAATATTATACATTAACAAAGTAATTGCTAATCCCACTTAGAATACTCTGTACGGCATAGGATGCCAATATTAATCCCATTATTTTACTGATTACTGTTATTCCATAACTTCCAATTCTGTTTTGTAAACGATTGGCTATTAGTAAAATTAAACAAGCAAGGATGATTACAAATAATACGAGTATAGTAGTAATTAGCTGTTGTTGGATGGTATATAAATGATTATCGGTCATTAACACTACTGCCATGATAGCTCCAGGAGATGCAATTGAAGGAATAGCAATAGGAAAGATTGTTACGTGTTTATAGTCGGTAATTCTATTTTTTTCCTGCTCGGGTTTTCCATCCCCAAAGATCATGGTCAATGCAAAAAGGAAAAGGATAACCCCACCTGAAATTTGAAAGGCTTCCAAGGAGACAGACATTCCCTCAAGGATCAATTGTCCGATGACAATGAAAAATAAGAGAATTAGGAATGCTATGACGGAGGCGCGAACAGCAATTTTCTTTTTGTGTATTAAATCAAACTCTTTAGTCGCTTCCAGATATACAGGAATAGTCCCAATGGGATCTATTACTGCAAAAATAAAAAATATCGAAGTTAAGATTTCAACCATACTATTTGATTCGTTTTGCCTGTGTTGTAAAAGATAAACCTTGTTGGCCCTTGGTCGAATTCATTACTCCCTCAAATAAAGGTTCAGGACAATCCTTAGGTATTCTCCATTCAAAGATAAAATTAGAACCAGTACCTCCAGAAACGTCAACTTCATCAATAATGATTTCAGAAGTTTCTAAGGGACCTAAGAATATTGGATTATTGAAATACTTTCTAACAGAAACGCCATGCGTATCGTAATACTCGGCTTTTAATAAATAAATGGTATCCGTGTCACTCGTATTTCGCAAACTTACCATAGCCGTTAGGTTATAAGTCTTATGTTCTGATAAGCTATAGATTTGTGAATATATAGAAAGATAAGATTTTCCATATTCAAGTGAATCCATTGCAGAAATGTTGGCCGTTCTCTTGGTCCAATTTTCCGGATTTATAGAACTGATTTCTGTATTGGAATTACAACCAACAAGTAAGAAGACTATCAATACAGATATTAATGTCGATTTCATTGTAGGAGTTGAGTTATTCTATAATTTCATAGTCAATACTTAGTTTTCGCAAAGCTCTTAAGGCAGATCCTGTATTTTTATCGTCCATCTCTAAATCTACTGGGTCACCTTCTAAGAGGATGTCTGTAAGTTCGTTAGCGAGAGATGCGTCTATATTTGTTGATATCTCTGCTATACAGCTGGATATCGCCCTTCTATCTGGTCTCTGAGCATCACATGACAATAGGTTTATTTTCATAATATTTTAATTTATGCAGCGCATGAGCTTTTAGAAAAGTTAGAATGCGACAAATTGACTCATATAAACGTCCAGCTTAAATTGATTTTGCTATTTAGCTCTAAGATATTAGAATCTCGCACAGCAACCAAGGTGATCCGTTCTATTTCTTTGGAAAATAAAGAACGAACTAGAATATGACACTATACACCTTAAGTTGTTTATTCCAAAAGGTGATTGAGTGCGAAAGCATTCTTCAAAATAGTTGCTTTGAGTCAAAGAATATAGTAGAGGTTATGTCTAAATTCTTCTTTATTTATTAATTAGTGATAGTGGTGTACTCGGATGTAGTGCGGCGCATTACTCATAGATTCACTGTTAATGTTTTTATAAACAGATCTTAATTGTCTAATCTTTGTATATATTTGTTAAACAAAATAATCAATTCAATTCGATAATTATGAAGTCTGTCCTATTAACAATCAGTTTTTTAGCTTCCATCTTGCTTATTCCTTCAAAGTCAAATGTTCAAGAATTTCAAGGTCAAGCGGTCTACATGTCTAAATCTACCATGCAACTTGGTTCTTGGGGTGCACGAATGAGTGAGGCACAAAAAAAGCAGGTTCAGGCCCGCTTGAAAAACAGATTGGAAAAAACCTATACACTAAACTTTAATAAAGAAGCGTCCGTATTTAACGAGGAGGACAAGTTGGATGCCATGTCCGGTGCTACTGATTCCTGGGGGAATAATTTCTCTCAAGGTGAGCAATACAAAAATGTAAAAGAGAATGCTTTAGTCCAGAGTCAAGAATTCTATGGAAAGCAGTTTTTAGTAAAAGATGAGCTGCAGGTAATCGATTGGAAAATGGGTAAAGAATCAAAGCAGATAGGTAAATATATGTGCTTCAAAGCAACGGCTACCGTGCCTACTTTGGAGTTGACATGGTACTCCTTTTCTTGGAGTAATTTACGACCAGCTACGCCTAAGGTCACGGCCGATGGAAGTGAAGAGGTTCCAGTAGAAGAAGTGAAAATGACAGAAATTGAAGCGTGGTATACCCCTCAGATACCCGTAAGTCATGGACCTGGAGCATATTGGGGATTACCCGGACTCATATTAGAAGTGAGCGCAGGAGACACGACCATGTTATGTACTAAAATTGTTCTTAACCCAGCGGAGAGTATTGAGATTGAAGCTCCGAGTAGAGGAAAAGAAATTACTAAGAGTGATTATCAAATTACTATTTCAGGAAAAATGCAAGAAATGAGAAGCAATCGGGGGAGAGCGAGAGGAGGAAATTAATAGGACACCACATTGTATCTATACTCACACTTGCAACTTTAACACAATTATGAAAAAAATATTTTGTTTTGCGCTGCTTATGGCAGCCTGCTACTCCCATGCTCAAATTACACTTCAAGGTGTGGTCAGAGATAGCTTAAATAATCCACTGGAATTGGCTAATGTGATCGCTATTAATGATGCGACGAGTGGTTTGGAATCTTATGGGATTACCGATGAACAAGGTAAGTTTTCCATGGAGTTGGGGAATAACGGAACCTACCAAATGCAAATTAGCTATGTTGGAATGAAGACTTTTGAGGAGATCCTTTCTACAAAGAAAAGCGACATTACAAAGGACTATATACTACAAGAAGACAATTCGCTAGATGCCATTGAGCTTACCTTTGAAATGCCAGTTACGATTCGAGGAGATACTTTGATTTACAATGCAGATTCCTTTAAAAACGGCACCGAAAGAAAGTTAGAAGATGTGTTGGCCAAATTACCAGGAGTAGAGATTAATGAGGATGGACAGATCGAAGTGGAAGGGAAGGTAGTCAATAAGTTGATGGTTAATGGAAAAGATTTTTTTGATGGGGATACCAAATTAGCAACAAAGAATATACCTTCTAATGCGGTCGATAAAATTGAAGTGTTGCGTAATTATTCTGAAGTGGGCCAATTACGTGGTGTAACCAATAACCAAGATAATGTAGCACTGAATATCAAACTAAAGGAAGGAAAAGAAAATTTTTGGTTTGGGAATGTGACTGCAGGTGGTGGGTTATCACCGGATAATGCGCTGTATTTAGTGCAGCCTAAGTTGTTTTTTTATAACCCAAAATACAGTATTAATTTCATAGGAGATCTTAATAATACAGGTGAGTCTGCCTTAACACGACGGGATATCAGAAACTTTGGTGGTGGTTTCCGGGCGCCGAGCAGGGGCAGTGGAACTAGTATTAATTTGGGTGATAACAGTCTTAATTTCTTGACAAATCAGGGCAATGCTTTAGAAGTTGAAAATAAATTGGGTACAGGAAATTTCAGCTATTCTCCTAATCCAGGTTTGGATTTGAGTGGGTTTCTCATCTTCAATAGCAGCCGTATTCTATCTAAGGAAAATAGTTTTGTACAGTATACGAATCCAGACTTAGGGATCCCAGACGAGGCTACAGAGCAAACCAGCAAAGAACGGTCGAATCAAGGATTATTGAAACTTAGTGCATCCTATCAGCCCAATATGAATAATCAACTGGATTACGACATCTTAAGTCGGATATCAAATGATTCCCAAAAACAAAGTTTATTGTCTTCTGTTGTAGGGGCAACAAACCAGTTGGATGAAGTGACACCTTTTAGTCTCAACCAAAACATCAATTATTATTATACCTTAGATGAGTCCAATATCTTCGCTTTTGAAGCACAACATTTGCTAAAAAATGAAGACCCTTTCTACAATGCTGTTCTGGCAAATGATCCTAACGGGGAAGATGCCTTTGATACAACGGCCGAAGCCTTAGGACTAAATACGTCTTTAAATGATTATAACCTCGGTCAAAACAGGCGAATAAAATCCAATCAGGTCGATGCTAAACTTGATTATTTCAACATTCTAAATACCAAGAGTAATATCAATATCACACTCGGGACGATATTGAGTCGTCAAGAATTTAATTCTAATATTTTTCAATTTTTAGATGTTGGATCTCAGTTTGATCCAACACCAACATTTAACGATGGCCTGGCATCTAACGATGTTGAGTATAATTTCAGCGATGTATATATGGGTGTTCATTATAGATTTAAAACTGGAAAATTTACCATCACGCCCGGTTTCTCTGCACATGCATATGGAAATAAGAATATCCAATTTGGAGAGACCGTGGAAGATAATTTCTTTCGAATCCTGCCTGACTTTGAAACCCGAATCCAGTTTAAAAAGAGTGAAGCTTTGACCTTGCGATATGATATGCGGAATCAATTTACAGATATCACGCGATTGGCAGAAGGTGTAGTATTGAATGGTTATAACAGTATTCAGTTTGGAGAACCTGATCTACAAAATGCCTTATCGAATAATTTAAGTTTGGTTTACAGTAGCTTCAACTTGTTTAACTATACCAATGTTTTCGCGAGAGCGTCCTATTCTAGTAATATCGATCAGATACGAAGCGTAACAAATTTTGAGAATGTAATTCGAACCAGTACTTTTTTCAACTCTAGTTTTGCTGACGAAAATGTCAATGTCTTTGGACGTGTGCAGCGCACTTTTGGTAAGTTGAGAGCGACCCTTAACGCCAGTTTTAATTATAGTAAGATTAATCAGTTCATTCAAGAACAACAATCCCTTAATGAAGGGTATACACAGACGTATACGCCAGGTTTACGTACCAATTATAAGAAAGCACCTAATGTAAGTGTTCGTTATCGCTACAGTATTACAGACAATAATCAAGGAAGTCGTAAAACAACTTTCGTAACTAATGCCCCGTCTGTTGAGTTTGATGCGTACATATGGGAATCGTTGACATTTCGAACGAATTATACCTACACTAATCAGGATCTTGGTAATGGCCAATCTCAATCATTCCAGAATTGGGATGCCACACTTGCATATAGAAAGAATAGGGATGCTAAGTGGGAATATGAAATCAAAGCTTCAAATCTATTAGATATTGATTCTCAGGTACGAAATAGCGCCAATGACTTGTCGGTTTTTACTTCAGAAACATTTATTCAGCCGCGGTTTTTGACTATTAGAGTCGTCTACGTCCTATAATACAGAGAATGTTGTGAAAACGACAAAATGAGAGCATCGACGCAAAATGTCCGACTGAAAGTTGGGGAATGAAGGCTAGAAGTTTTTTTATTGTCAGCGGCTTTTTTTTTATAGGCCCATTATTTAATCAATACTATATTTCTTGAGTTGGTATATAGAGTAACACCCGAGTATACTCTCGGCTATTATTCCAAATATGTAGCCGTCAGACGGGAGTCCATCTGTTACCATGCTTAAGGCTCGGCCAGTTGCGAGGGTGAGCATAAATAATACATTTAATTGCGTAGCACTTTTCCAATAGCGGGGTTTTAAAATGCCCATTAACCAGACTAAGGATACCCCTAAATACAAACACATGATTGCTTTTAATAAATTTGCGAGATCAGTCGTGTTCATTTGAATGTCCAAGCGTTCGGGGAGATTAGATGGAGAGCCGTAAATGATTGCCGTTGGTACCACAATCAAAATAGAAATGATGAGGTGCAAGTTTTTAAAAGTCCATTTCATTGTATCTTTCATAAATTATTTTTAAAAAGCAAACTTTATACTATTGAGTCTTTGTTAATTTGACTAAAAGCAAAACTGTTTACTCATTAAAATGCAGGCCTTGGATAAAGCTCTCGAGTAGTTCAATACCTGGGTGTTTTACTTTGTTACCAGGCTGCGTAAAAAACTGATCTCGATCCAATTCTTGATATCCCGTAATCTTTACAAATTCATCGTTGCTAAGTTTGTGGTATGCCATGCACCAATCACCATAATATCGCTGTTCTGAGTAGCCAGAAGAAAGTTCTATAACTCTCTGATGCCTGGAGTCTTTAAGAATCTTTTCATACACTTCTTTGATCTCTTTTTCAGGCCCTTCCAAGTATTGGGTGAAAACACCCTGAAAAAAAATAAGTAGACCTGTAATGCCACGAGCTTCGTTTGCATCACGACAGTGAACGAGTAAGTCTTCAATTACTTTCTCAGAGAGCACATAAGATTGTTCGCTGATATAGGTTACGTATTTATACATAGTGTTTATAAGTTAGTCTCAAGAAAAACTGAACTAAGTAGGGAAATTACTTAGTTTATTAATTCCCAATCAAAGCTGTCAATAAATTGATTGATACTATAGATAGTATGGTACTGTTTCCCCTCAAAAAGTATAGCAGGTAGGGCTAAAAATGTGTTTTCTGGGGTTAGGTCTTGAATTTTTTCAAACATAAACTGCTGTACCTTATTATGGGTTTCTAAGGTGAGTACTCTATGCTTTATATGATTAGTGTTGAGGTGGCTGATTAGTATATCACATTTGGGACATTCGGAGGCTATAAAAACCGTAAACTCATTGGGGCGTAACGGACGTATATTTACATATTCAGTTCTATTTGCTCCTTTTCGTCTTGAAATGGTTTGCAACTGTTCTTCATAGGTGAAAATTTTGGTATAGGTAGGAGTTGCTCCTTTAATAGGAATCAAGGTAATCATAAGGACTTTACTATTTGGAGGAATCTTTTTTATGATAGGCCGATCTGCGCTTCTGCGAAATCCTTCTCCCTGCACTATTAAAAAGGCTTCATATTCTACATCCGTGTTATTTTGGGCGTAGAGATTCCAGCGTTTGGCCTGCTTCTCCTCAATGAGTTCTACAGCTTTAGCCTCAATTTGCGAATAGGCAAGGGTGCCGCAGAAAAGGGTGAAGATAATAGCTAAATATGTAGTCGCGGGTATTCGGAAGTTCATAGACTTTAAATCATAATCTCAAAAGATACTGTTTTTGTAAATATTTGAAAAGCGGAACCGAGCTAATACCAATACAAATAGTATTTTTGTGAACCAATTCCATATTATGAAACTCAACATAACGCGACCTATCTGTTTTTTTGATTTAGAAACTACAGGAATAAATGTAGCTAAAGACCGCATTGTAGAAATATCAATATTAAAAGTGTACCCAGACGGGAGAGAAGAGGAGTTTACAGAACGTATAAATCCAACCATTCCTATTCCTCCTGAAACTACCGCCATTCATGGAATTAGTAATGAAGATGTAGCAGACAAGCCTACCTTTGCCACTCGGGCAAAAGATATCCACGATATCATTAAGGATTCTGATCTTGCTGGTTTTAATTCCAACCGATTTGATATTCCATTGTTGGTAGAGGAATTGTTAAGAGCTGATGTGGATTTTGATTTAAAAAATAGAAATGCCATTGATGTTCAAAATATATTCCATAAAATGGAGCAACGCACGCTAGTCGCTGCGTATAAATTTTATTGTGATCAAGATTTGACCAATGCGCATAGTGCTGCAGCAGATACAAAAGCTACCTATGAGGTTTTGAAATCCCAATTGGACAGATATGACGATCTTCCAAACGATATGAAAGAACTCGCTGATTTTAGTTCTAGAAATAAAAGAGCCGATTTTGCTGGCTTTATTGGATACAACGATGAAGGGGTGGAGATTTTTACCTTTGGAAAACACAAGGGGAAATTAGTGGAAGAGGTGATGGACAAAGAACCTGGTTATTATGGTTGGATACAAAATGCAGATTTTCCGCTTTATACGAAAAAGGTGCTTACCCAGATCAAGCTTCGCAAACTCAACACTAAACTGTAGGCACTATGAAATTAATTTGCATTGGCCGTAATTATGCCAAACATATAGAAGAGCTTAATAACGAACGCCCAGAGCATCCCGTAGTTTTTTTGAAGCCTGACTCGGCGATATTATTGAAACAACATCCTTTTGTTATTCCTGAATTTTCGCAAGATGTACATTATGAAGTAGAGGTATTAGTCAAAATAAAAAAATTAGGAAAGTATATAGATCCTAAATTTGCACACACCTACTATGATGAAATAGGGTTAGGAATCGATTTTACGGCAAGGGATTTGCAGAGCCAACTAAAAGCCAAAGGTCTCCCATGGGAAAAGGCGAAGGCTTTTGACGGGGCTGCGGTGGTTGGAAATTGGATTTCTAAAACGGAGGTTTCATCGGTGGATGCTATTGAGTTTACCCTAGAAAAGAATGGAGAAGTAGTGCAAGATGGGAACACTGCTCATATGCTATGGAAAATTGACGAATTAATAAGTTATGTCTCTCAATACTTCACACTTAAGATTGGAGATATTATCTTTACGGGTACACCAGCAGGTGTTGGCCCTGTCGCTATTAATGATAAATTAAAAGGATTTATTGGCCAAAAAGAGCTATTTTCAATCCAGGTGAAGTAATTATGGAAAGACATTACGATTTAGAAAAGGTAAGAGAAATTGCAGGTGGTGATGACAGTTTTGTGGTCATTATTGTACATACATTTTTGGAAGAGATTCCACCCGATTTGGAGTCTATGCAAAGTGCAATAGCAAATGATAACCATAAAATGGCGTATCAGTTTGCACATAAGATGAAACCTAACCTCGATATGTTCGGTATCGATCTTCTCAAGCAAATTGCTGCCATGGAGAAATGGTCAGCATCTAGCAAACCTACAGAATTTATCCAGCCACAATTAGATGATATTGTGAGAACGCTTACTATTGTTATCGAAGAACTTAAAGAGGACTTCCCCAGTTAGATGAATGCAGAGATTATTACTATAGGCGATGAAATTCTCATCGGCCAAATCGTAGATACCAATTCAGTCTTCATTGCCAAGGCATTAAATGCTATTGGAATAACGGTGTATCAGATAACATCGATTCAAGATGAGCGAAGACATATTCTAGATGCTTTAGCTTTCGCGAAAGCGCGGGTTGACCTTGTCATCGTAACAGGTGGGCTTGGTCCTACAAAGGATGATATTACCAAACATACTTTTTGTGAATTTATGGACGATAGCTTGGTGTTAAACCAAGAAGTGCTCGATCATGTTTCTCACATTTTTAGTGCCTTTATTAAAAAACCAATGCTCGCTGCAAACAAATTGCAGGCAATGGTATTATCAAAAGCTGAGGTCTTGACTAACCGCTTTGGTACCGCCCCAGGAATGTGGATGGAAAAGGATGGAACTATATTTGTTATGATGCCAGGGGTGCCTCATGAAATGAAGGGACTGATAGAGTATGAGGTCATCCCAAGACTTAAGGAGAGGTATGAGCTTCCGTTTATTTTACATAAAACTCTCTTGACTTACGGACTTGGGGAAAGTGTAATTGCAGAGCGCATTGAGGCTTTTGAAAATGAATTACCTCCTAGTATTAGCTTGGCGTATTTACCATCCTTAGGAAGAGTGCGGTTGAGATTGTCAACAATGGGTAAGGATAAGGAAGAGGTTGAGAAAATAATGACAAAGGAGTGTAAAAAACTGGAGTATCTGTTGTCAGATATTTTTGTGGGCTATGAAGATGATGGTACTCTAGAGGAAATCATTGGGAAACACCTTGTAGAGGAGGGTAAAACCTTGGCCATTGCAGAAAGTTGCACTGGCGGAAAGCTCGTAGAGCGATTTACAGCCAATCCAGGCGCTTCGGGATACCTGAAAGGTAGTTTAGTGACTTATGCAACACAATCCAAGGTAGACATCTTGGGAGTTGATGCAGAACTTATTGAAAAGCATTCAGTTGTAAGCGCTGAAGTAGCAGAAGCCATGGCAGAAAAAGTGCGTAGAATGTATAAGGCAGATATAGGGATTTCAACTACTGGGAATGCTGGTCCGACCAAAGGAGATGCAGATGCTGAGGTTGGAACCGTTTTTATTGGAGTCGCTAGTAGTAAGGGAGTTGTCTCTTATGAATTCTTGATGGGAAAACATCGAGAAAGGGTAATCGGGAAAACGGTAAATAAAGCGCTAGAATTATTACTAGAAGAAATATTAAAATAACTATCAAATAGTTTTGGTGTGACTTTAAAATTTATGTATTTTTGCACCCTATTTTGAAATAACTATATTAAAGTTTATAGCAATGTCTAGAGTTTGTGAGCTTACGGGTAAAAAAGCGATGGTAGGAAACAATGTTTCTCACGCGATGAATAAGACTAAACGTAAATTTAACGTTAATCTTGTTAAGAAAAGATTTTACATTCCAGAAGAGGATAAGTGGATTACTTTGAAAGTATCTACTTCTGCTTTGAAGAATATTAATAAAAATGGAATCACTGCTGTGCTTAAAGAAGCACGTGCAAAGGGATTCTTAACAAAATAATCCCATAAAGATAAACCGAGATGGCAAAGAGAGGGAACAGAGTTCAAGTAATATTAGAGTGTACAGAGCACAAAGAGACTGGTTTACCAGGAACGTCTAGATATATTACGACAAAAAATAAAAAGAATACGCCAGACCGTATGGAGTTAAAGAAATTTAACTCGGTACTTAAGCGTATGACCGTTCACAAAGAAATAAAATAAGAAGACATGGCAAAGAAATCAGTAGCATCGTTACAGACGGGATCTAAGCGTCTTACCAAAGCAATAAAAATGGTAAAGTCTCCTAAAACAGGAGCTTATACATTTGTAGAGTCAGTAATGGCTCCGGATCAAGTAAGCGATTTCTTATCTAAGAAATAAGTCTTACCTAGACAATCTTAAAAACCCGCTTCCTTTTGGAAAGCGGGTTTTTTGTGTTGTACTAATATTTATAGTCGATAGATTCAAGATTCAAGATTCAAGATTCAAAATTTCATCAACTAACAACTAAAGACCAAAGACTAACAACTAAGGACTATAAGGTCTAATGCTGAGAATGATAAGGAGAAGATGTTCATAGAAGAACTGATAGAAAATTGGTGGCTTAATCCCTCGTCCACTCGATCTTGTCGCCAATTTCTAGTACCCAGTCTTCAGAGAGGCCTCCCTTGATTTCAAGTACGTATTGAGCTGGAAGTTGTGAGGGCAGAGTAGTCTCATCCATTGGTTCGGTCTGCTCTGCAAAACTGATAATCTTTCCACTAGCATCTATATAAATGATGTCTAAGGAGATTAAAGTATTTTTCATATAAAAACCACGGTAATCTTCTTCATCAAAAACAAAAAGCATTCCCTGAGAATCCAGCAAAGAAGTGCGATACATTAATCCAGTCTCTCGCTGGTAATCATCATCAGCGATCTCGATATCCAAGGTTTTAAGTAGGGTACCATCTTCTTTTATTAGCTTTAAGGTTCCTTCTTTAGTAAAGGTTAATTCTGACGGTTTGATATTCTTGGCTGCCGAGCTTTGTTCCTTACAAGCCCATAGACTCACTATACAAACCGCTAATAAGAGTCCTTTTTTCATGCTTGTAATTCTTTTTTTCTGAGGGAATTGATCACAAAATAGAGACCAATTAAAATAAAAGGTATACTCAATAATTGCCCTGTATTAAGATCCCAATCACTTCTATTAGATACTTGTGGCAATTTAAATTGCTCCACGATAATTCGTACCGTCATCAATAGCAGCAAAAACGATCCAAAGAGAAACCCAGCTTTTTTTCTCAATTCTGTTTTCCAATACAATGCGAGCAAAATTAGAAACACAAATATATATCCAAATGCTTCCATTAATTGCCCAGGATAACGGTAGTCTAGACTCTCAATTAGTTCGGCAAATTGTGGGTTTGTTGTCAGTTCTCTATATGCTTTATTTCCAGCTTTAATTCCTGTTTTTGCAATGGCTTCCCGTTCAGAAATCTCATGCTGAACGAATTGAATGCCAATTGCGCTATCGGTTGTGTCTCCCACCATTTCGGAGTTGAGAAAATTCCCCAAGCGCACGAAAACTGCACCTGAAGCACAGGCTATTACAACACGATCCAAAATCCAAAGCCATGATTTTTGCAAAATCTTCTTGTTGTAGATATACATCCCAACTATGGTTACAATGGCAGCGCCATGACTGGCTAGACCTCTAAAACCAGTAAATTCAAATTCTGGAACGAACCTAAACGGTAAAAAGACAGAGAAAAAGTCTGTTCTAAAAAGTGATGGTTCATAAAAGATAACATGTCCTAATCGCGCTCCTAGCAAGATGGAGACTACTGCATAAATAAATAGACTATCTAATTTCTCTTGTTCTACACCCTCTCTCTTAAAAATAGGTTTCATAATATAGTAACCTAAGGCAAAGGCCACTACAAACATTAATGAGTAAAAGTGGATAGTGAGAAATCCAAGATCAATTCCTGATATAGGATTCCAAGTAAATTTTAATGCAAGCATGCAGTTGTATAAATTATTAGTACTAAATGTTGGACTAAGATAACAAAGTAAGTCCCCACAACCGAAGCCTTAACTTAAATTTTGGTCATTGCCTTCTTTTGGAGGTACAGGATCATAGCCTTGTCCGCCCCATGGATGACATGAGAAGATGCGTTTAATAGATAAACGCCCTCCTTTTAGTAAACCATGTGTTTCTAGGGCCTCCTTTGTATAATGCGAGCAAGTAGGAGTGTAGCGACAAGAGGAAGGTGTCCATGACGAAATGAATTTCTGATAGAACCAGATAAGACCCAAAAAAGGAGCAATCGCTATTTTTTTGAGGTCACTCATTTTAGGATACCGTAAAAGTTGTTCCCTCTCTCCCGTCTTTCAGCTGAATCCCTAAGGCGAGTAATTCATCACGAATTACATCAGAGGTAGCAAAATCTTTGTTATCCCTAGCTTCTTTGCGCAGTTTGATCAATAATTCTACAGCACCTGATAATTTGGAGTCGTCCGCTTTCGCGAAAGCGTCCCCGTCTTCAAGTCCGAGTACGTCAAAAATAAAGACATGCATCGTCTCTTGCATCAATTGTAAATCGGCTGCAGTAATCGTTGCATTTCCATCTTTAATCAAATGTATGTGCTTTACAGCATCAAACAATTGAGCAATTAAAATTGGACTGTTGAAGTCGTCATTCATTGCATCGTAGCAAGACTGTTTCCATGCTGCCACGTCAAAGGAGCTACTTTCTGAAGTTGGTAAACCTTTGGCAATTTTTAATGATTCCATCAGGCGATTAAATCCTTTTTCGCTGGCAAGCAACGCATCATTGCTAAAATCGAGTATACTTCTATAGTTGGCTTGTAAAACAAAGAAACGAGCGGCACTAGGTGCAAATCCTTTGCTTAGGTGTTCACTATCTCCAGTAAAAATTTCATCTGGATTGATACTGTTACCCGTACTTTTTGACATTTTCTGCCCGTTAAGGGTAAGCATATTGGCGTGTAACCAATAGCGCACAGGTACCTTTCCTAAAGCAGCTTCGTTTTGCGCAATTTCACATTCGTGGTGTGGAAATTTTAAATCCATTCCACCTCCATGTATATCAAACTGTTCGCCTAAATATTTTGTACTCATCGCAGTACATTCTAGGTGCCATCCTGGGAAACCATCGCCCCACGGACTAGGCCAGCGCATGATATGTTGTGGTTCTGCCTTTTTCCAAAGCGCAAAATCTTGGGGGTTTTCCTTTTCATCCTGAGCGTTGAGCGCACGAGTATTGGCGATCATGTCTTCTAGCTTTCGCCCTGATAACTTTCCGTACTCATGGTCTTTATTGAATTTAACAACGTCAAAATAGACAGAGCCATTTTTGACATAGGCATATCCATTATCAATAATCTTCTTAATGAGTTCAATTTGCTCGATAATGTGACCAGTTGCAGTAGGCTCGATACTTGGCGGTAAGAAATTGAAGGTATTCAGGATGTTGTGAAAATCAACGGTGTACTGTTGTACAACTTCCATCGGTTCAATTTTTTCCAAGCGTGCCTTTTTTGCAATCTTGTCTTCTCCTTGATCTCCATCATCGGTAAGGTGACCTGCATCAGTGATGTTGCGTACATAGCGAACTTTATATCCCAAATGTTTGAGATATCTGAAAATCATGTCAAAACTCATGAAGGTACGCACATTTCCGAGGTGTACATTACTATAAACCGTGGGCCCACAGACATACATTCCTACGTGACCTTCGAGAAGGGGTATGAAGTTTTCCTTTTTTCCCGAAAGGGAATTATAGATCTTTAATTTTTGTGAGTCGTATAAGGCCATGTATGTTTCCTTTGATAATGTATGACGAAGATATTCATCTCCGCTGTAAAACTCAAAAACGGCGACACTTTGGTCACCGTTTTTATTTATTATTGCGCACTTCGCTTTTTAAAATTCGGTGTCAAGCTTGATATAATCCAGAAACTCACGTCTTGTTGCCGCTTCTTTGAATTTTCCACCAAACTCACTCGTTACGGTGCTACTTTCAATATCACGAATACCTCGACTGTTGACGCATAAATGCTTAGCATCAATAACGCAGGCAACATCTTGAGTATTCAGTACCTTTTGTAACTCCTGTACTACTTGCATAGTCAAACGCTCTTGTACTTGTGGGCGTTTAGCAAAATAATCAACAATGCGATTCATTTTGGATAGGCCAACTACAGTGCCGTTTGAAATATAGGCCACATGCGCACGTCCCACGATAGGTAGGAGGTGGTGTTCGCAAGTAGAATATACAGTGATATTTTTCTCGACGAGCATTTCGCCATATTTGTAATTATTGGCAAAGGTAGAAGCCTTTGGTTTTTTATCAGGATTTAAACCGCCAAAGATCTCATTGACAAACATTTTTGCAACACGATTTGGGGTTCCCTTCAGGCTATCATCTGAAAGGTCCATTCCTAAGGTTTCTAAAATGTTAGCAACATCTTTCTTTATGCTGGCAATTTTTTCGATATCACTGAGCTCAAAAGCATCCGCACGCAAAGGCGTAGTTGCACTTGATCCAACATGATCGTCGCCCATTGCTTCGATTTCTTCCAATTGTCTTTCTAATTCTGTTTTCATAGTCTCATTCCAGTTCCAACCGTCAGTCGGAATACTTTCAAATAGCTTGCAAAGGTACAAATAAAAAAAAGGTCCATGAACTCAATCGCATAAGGCCCTTTTGTTGTAATTATAGTGTGAAAGTCTAATTGCTTTTTTTGACAAACTTGGTCAATATAACAATGTGAACACCTTCTACCTTACCTTCAATATGTTCAGGATTGTCATGAACCAATGAGATTCGGCGTACGGCAGTACCACGTTTGGCAGTAAAATTGCCACCACCTTTTACATCTAGGTCTTTTATCAAGACTACATCATCACCACTTTCTAATATGGTGCCATTGCTATCTCTATGTTTTACTACAGTTGCAAGATCTTGATATCCTGATTTTGCCCAGACCAAGGTGTCTTCTTCCATATACATCATGTCCAACAGTCCTTGAGGCCAATCTTCTGACTTCAAATGATTGAGCATGCGCCATGCCAATACTTGGACTGCTGGTTCTGGATTCCACATACTATCATTTAAGCAGCGCCAGTGATTAGGTTCTGCTTCTTCAGGTTTCTCAATCTGCGCCTTGCAGCTGCCACATATATAGGCAGCAAACTCTAGAGCTTCACGGGAATGAGGGGCCACAATATGTAGTTGTAGATCTTTTGTGCTCGCGCATAGTTCGCATTTAGACTCAGATCGTTTTTTAAGTTCTTCTAGGATCATAAAGATTTATTTTCATTTCCGCGAAGGCGGAAATCTCAAGGTAAGTCGGTATTGCGATTATAGTGATACGTCTAAAATATCTTTTTCTTCCGTAATTCAAAGTTTTGGCCTAAGTATACTTTACGCACCATTTCGTCTGCAGCAAGTTCTTCAGGACTTCCGTGTTTTAGGATACTCCCTTCAAACATCAGGTAGGTTCTGTCTGTGATGGCCAAAGTTTCTTGCACATTGTGATCGGTGATCAAAATACCAATATTCTTATCTTTTAATTGAGCCACAATACGTTGGATATCTTCTACAGCTACCGGATCAACTCCTGCAAAGGGTTCATCTAATAAAATAAAATTGGGCGAAGTGGCAAGTGCGCGGGCAATTTCTGTACGTCGACGTTCTCCACCAGAAAGCAGATCTCCACGGCTTTTACGAATATGACCTAAGCTAAATTCTTCAATAAGCTCCTCCATTTTATGAAGTTGCTCTTTTTTTGAAAGTTTAGTGAGTTGGAGCACACTGAGAATATTGTCTTCAATGCTAAGTTTGCGAAACACTGAAGCTTCTTGTGCGAGATAACCAATGCCGTTTTGTGCACGTTTGTACATTGGGTATTTGGTAATCTCTTGATTGTCGAGGAATATTTTACCGCCATTGGGTTTTACCAAACCTACAATCATATAAAATGAGGTTGTTTTTCCGGCACCGTTTGGACCTAGTAAACCAACAATCTCGCCTTGATTTACCTCTACAGAAACACTTTTAACGACCTTTCGGCCCTTATAAGATTTCATCAAGTTTTCTGCGCTTAATTTCATAGTGGTGGTAAATATAGGAGTTTCAGGGGATTTGAAATAAAGAGGCCCATACTTTAAGATGGACTTAACGGTTGGCTATTATTTCTTTTCGTCTAAAGCTTCCCAATATTCATATGCTCGACGCAAATGAGGGATGACTATAGTACCACCAATCAAGGTTCCGATACTCAAGGTTTCCATAACTTCTTCTTTACTCACACCCATTTTGTGCGAACTCTCCAAGTGATATTTTACACAGTCGTCACAGCGCAATACTGCTGATGCAACTAGGCCGAGTAATTCTTTGGTTTTTTTATCCAAGGCTCCTTCTGCAAAGGCATTGGTGTCAAGATTAAAGATACGCTTCACCACTTTGTTGTTTTCGGCGAGCAGCTTATCGTTCATTTTAGAACGATAGTCATTAAATTCTTCTACTATATTACTCATGCTATGTTTGCTTTCGCGAAAGCGAGAAAACCCACTTTCAAATTTTAATCTTAAATATTACTTTAGGCCAAGCCTGCTTTCTTTGCTTTGCGCAATTCTCGTTTTTCAACTAATCGTGAAATATAAATACTTACCTCATATAAAATAAGAATAGGAATGGAAACGATTACCTGGGTTGCGATATCAGGAGGTGTAATCACCGCCGAAATTATTAATACGATGACCAAGGCAAATTTTCTATTTTTTCTCATGAACGCCGGTGTTACCAGGCCTATTTTACTCAAGAAGAAGATAATAATTGGAAGTTCAAAAATTATTCCTCCTGCTAAAACAGAAGAGCGAACAATACTAATAAAGGACTCGATGTCAAATTGGTTCTCTACCGTTTTAGAAATACTGAAATTGGATAGGAAATTAATCGATAAAGGCACAATTACGAAATATCCAAAAAGAACGCCTAAGAAAAATAAAAAGGAAGCCACAGCGATAAAGCCTTTGGAGCTCTTGCGTTCATTGGTATAAAGCCCAGGAGAGATAAACCTCCAAAATTCATATAGTAAATACGGGAATCCAAGGACAAAACCAGCTGTGATAGATGTCCAAATAGCAACGCTAAACTGCCCAGAAACTTTTCTACTTTGAAGTACAAACTCCATGTCACCTTCTGTTATACAGCCTTTTTCTAATCCAAAAACCTGAGAGATTTTACATAGAACATCATAAGATATAAAGTCTGGGTACGAAGGTCCAAAAATGATAACATCAAATAGAAATTCCTTAAAGATAAAGGCAATAGTAGCGATACTTACAATAGCTATTGTGGATCGTATTAAATGCCAACGCAATTCTTCTAAATGATCTAGAAACGACATTTCGTCCGGATGCTTCTTTTCTTTCTTCGCCATTAGATAATTCCTTCTTTTATCAAATCATGTATATGAACAACACCAGCGTATTGTCCGTTTTCTACAGCAATAAGCTGACTGATTCCATTGGTTTCCAATACTTCTTTGGCCGCAATAGCCATAGCGTTATTGTCGATTGTTTTAGGTGCAACACTCATTATATTGGCAGCTGTGAGTCCTGTAAAGCTATCATTTTTTTCGAGCATTCTTCTCAGGTCGCCATCGGTGATGATACCTATGATTTTCCCTGCTTCAACAACAGCTGTAACACCTAATCTCTTTTCAGAAATCTCAACGATAACTTCCTTGATGCTTGCTTCTGGGGATACCTGAGGCTTATCGTGCATTTTGGTAAGGTCGCTTACCCGTAAATATAATTTTTTTCCTAAAGCTCCGCCAGGATGATATTTGGCAAAATCTTTACTTGAGAAGCCTTTCAAGTCTAAAAGTGCAACAGCCACGGCATCACCTATTACGAGTTGGGCGGTTGTACTGGTTGTTGGCGCTAGGTTATTTGAGCAGGCCTCCGCTTTCGCGAAAGCGTGTAAAACAAAATCGGCTTCTGTGCCTAAAAAGGAATCTCGGTTGGATGTAATTGCTATTAAAGTGTTCTTTGTGTTTTTAATAAGAGGAACAAGCACCTTTATTTCTGGTGTATTCCCACTTTTTGAAATACAAATAACTATATCATTAATCTGTATAGTACCTAAATCTCCATGAATTGCATCTGCAGCATGCATAAAAATAGAGGGAGTTCCTGTACTATTTAAAGTAGCCACAATTTTTTGTGCGATAATGGCGCTTTTCCCTATTCCAGTGATGATAACACGGCCATCTGATTTGTAGATAGCAGCCACCGCTTGGGCAAATTCGAGATCGATTAGGGAATTCAGATGTGCTATTGCTTCTTGCTCAATAGTAATGGTTTTCTGAGCACTAGCGATAATCTGCTGATGAATATTCAAAACTTGGTTTTTTAAAGTTTGATTAACGTTGGGAATTATGTATATTTAGATATAACAAAGGTATGTAAAAATGCAGTAGAATACATGAATTCGGTAGAATTAGACTTACACGCATCACTCAAGAAATACTTTGGCTTTAGCCAGTTCAAAGGGCTTCAGGAAGAGGTCATTAAGAGCATTGTTGGAGGGCATCACAGTTTTGTGATTATGCCTACCGGTGGTGGGAAATCTTTATGTTATCAATTGCCAGCTCTTATACAAGAAGGGACAGCAATTGTCGTTTCTCCGCTTATTGCGCTCATGAAAAACCAAGTAGATGCCTTGAGAGGGATCTCAGATGATGATGGAATTGCCCATGTTTTAAACTCCTCCTTGACAAAAGGTGAAATAAAAAGGGTAAAAGAAGACATAACTAAAGGAGTCACCAAATTACTCTATGTAGCTCCAGAATCCTTAACCAAAGAAGAGAATGTTGAGTTTTTACGTTCTGTAAAAATCTCTTTTCTCGCTATTGATGAGGCTCACTGTATCTCAGAGTGGGGGCATGACTTTAGACCAGAATACAGAAACTTACGCAGTATACTGAAACGTATCGGGGATAATATTCCCATTATAGCAGTTACTGCAACGGCAACTCCAAAAGTTCAAGAGGATATTCTTAAGAATTTAGGAGTGACAAATGCCAATACTTTTCAAGCTTCCTTTAATAGACCTAATCTCTATTATGAGATCCGTCCTAAAACCAAGGATGTAGATGGGGATATCATTCGTTTTGTAAAGCAAAATGAAGGGAAGAGTGGCATTATTTATTGCCTTTCGCGAAAGCGAGTAGAGGAGCTTGCTCAAACTTTACAGGTAAATGGCCTCAAAGCAGTACCCTATCACGCCGGACTAGACGCCAAAACAAGAGTTCGCCATCAAGATATGTTCTTAATGGAAGATACCGATGTAGTAGTAGCGACTATTGCCTTTGGAATGGGGATCGATAAGCCCGATGTACGTTTTGTGATTCATCACGATATTCCAAAAAGTATCGAAAGTTATTATCAAGAAACTGGCCGTGCAGGAAGAGATGGAGGCGAAGGGCATTGTTTAGCCTTCTATGCCTATAAGGATATTGAGAAGCTAGAAAAATTTATGAGTGGGAAGCCCGTCGCCGAACAGGAGATAGGACATGCTCTTTTGCAAGAAGTAGTCGCCTATTGTGAGACAAGTATGTCAAGACGGAAATTTATTTTGCATTACTTCGGAGAAGAATTTGACAATGAAACGGGTGAAGGGGGTATGTTAGATGATAATATGCGCTTTCCAAAAAAGAAACATGAAGCTCAAAACGAACTCCAACAACTATTAACAGTTGTACGTGATACTAACCAGATTTATAAAAGCAAGGACGTTGTCTTTACTATAATAGGTAAAGAAAATGCCATAATTTCTTCCCACAAAACACATGAACAGCCGTTTTTTGGCTGTGGAAACCATCGAGATAAAGCTTACTGGCATGCTTTATTACGTCAGAGTTTAGTGGCAGGTTTTGTTAAAAAAGATATCGAAAGCTATGGGGTTGTAAAAATAACCAAAAAAGGACTTGATTTTATTGAGAATCCTAGTTCGTTTATGATGGCAGACGACCATGTATATGATGAAACAACAGATAATTCGATAGTTTCAGGAGCCAAAGCAGGTATGGCGACTGATAAGCAACTTGTTTCCTTGCTCAAAGATTTAAGAAAAAAAGTAGCTAAAAAGGCCGATGTACCTCCTTTTGTGGTATTTCAAGATCCTTCTATTTTGGATATGGCAATCAAATATCCAATGACTCTTGAAGAACTCGGAGCGGTGCATGGTGTAGGTGATGGAAAGGCGAAGAAGTTTGGAAAAGAGTTTGTAACCTTGATTGCACAATATGTTACCGATAATGATATAATGAGGCCAGATGATTTGGTGGTGAAAAGCACCGGAGCAAATAGTGCCTTAAAATTGTATATAATTACAAATGTAGATCGCAAATTGCCGTTGGATGATATCGCTTCCGCGAAAGGGAAAGATATGACAACCTTTATTAAAGAAATGGAAGCCATTGTCTTTAGTGGTACCAAATTAAATATCAACTACTGGATTGATGAGTTGCTAGATGAAGATCAGCAGGAGGAATTGCATGAATATTTTATGGAGGCCGAAACCGATAAGATTGAGGCTGCCTTAGAAGAATTTGACGGGGATTATGATGACGAAGAATTACGCCTCTACCGGATAAAATTCATGAGCGAAGTGGCAAATTAATACATCAAGCCCCGAAATCAAGGGGATAACAGTTGTTTTTGGATTCTTTGGTTACCTAGAATTGTCCTTTCTACTTATTCTCAATAGTCCTATTGCATTATAGGCACTGTCTTCATAAATTTAGTGTATATACCTTTTTGCGCTTGCAAAAATTTCAAATATTACATTGATAAATACCAGTCATAACTTTTTAATTACAGCTTTCTCAGCTCATTCTTCCTACGTATCTTTGCACTTCATTAAAAAAGAGTAGCATGCAAGACGGTATTTACGCAAAATTCAATACGCCAAAGGGCGCAATCGTAGTAAAATTAGAACATGAAAAGACACCAGGAACCGTAGGGAACTTTGTGGCTTTAGCAGAAGGAAAGTTAGAAAATTCGGTGAAGCCTCAAGGAACACCTTATTATAATGGTTTAACATGGCACCGTGTAATTCCAGATTTTATGATTCAAGGGGGTTGTCCACTTGGTTCAGGAACTGGAGATGCAGGATATAAGTTTGACGACGAGTTTCACCCAGAATTAAAGCATGACGGACCTGGAGTTTTGAGTATGGCAAATGCTGGACCTGGAACAAATGGAAGTCAGTTTTTTATCACACATATAGCAACCAATTGGTTGGATGGAAAACACACTGTTTTCGGGAAAGTTGTAGAAGGACAAGATGTTGTAGATGCTGTCGCTCAAGGAGACACTATCGATAGCTTAGAGATAATCCGTGTTGGTGCTGATGCAGAAGCGTGGAATGCAGTAGAAGCTTTCAGAACTTTTGAAGGTTCAAGAGCAAAAAGAATCGCTGAAGTAAAAGCTGCACAAGAAGCAGAAATTGAGGCATTAGCTTCAGGTTTTGATAAGACAGAAAGCGGATTGAGATATCAGTTTATCCAGCAAGGGAAAGGCCAAAAGGCAGAAAAAGGTCAAACTGTTTCTGTACATTATAAAGGACAATTACCTGACGGAACTGTTTTTGATAGTTCTTTTAAACGTAATCAGCCTATTGATTTTCAATTAGGAGTAGGACAGGTAATTCCAGGATGGGATGAAGGGATTCAGTTGTTAAGTGTTGGTGATAAAGCGCGCTTAGTAGTGCCTTCTGATCTAGCCTACGGAAGTGCAGGTGCTGGCGGAGTGATTCCTCCAGACGCTACCTTAATTTTCGATGTTGAACTAGTAGCTGTAAAATAAATAATTTCACTCGGTATGGATCTCAAAACTTTGAGGTCTTTGTGAATAAGTAGTTATAAAAAAGTGTTCGTCTTGGCGGACACTTTTTCTATTTTTGGGCATGGAAAATAAAGCACTACTACAATATCCCATCGGGAAATATTCAATGCCGCAAGAGATCTCTGACGAAAAACTCAAAGAGTGGATCATGATCTTGGAAATGATGCCAGCACAATTACGTGACATGGTGAGTGAGATGAACGATTCACAATTAGATACACCTTATCGTGAAGAGGGATGGACAATTCGCCAGGTGGTACACCATCTTGCCGATAGCCATCATCACAGTTATATCCGTTTTAAATGGGCACTAACAGAAGAGACTCCAGTCATCAAGCCTTATCTTCAAGATAAATGGACAGATTTGCCAGATTTAGATGGTATGCCAGTTGAATGGTCTTTGCGTCATCTTGAGGTGGTACATTATAAACTTGTACGCCTTCTTAGAATGTTGACTTCAGAACAATTAGATCGTAGCTTTATTCATCCCGATGGCAATATAAAAATATCATTACGCCAGAATGTAGGGCAGTACGCATGGCATAGTATGCACCATTATCTTCATATCAAAAATTTAGTAGATCGTAAAGGCTTGTAATTAGTCTGGGAAGAGTGTTTTATCAAGGCCAGGTACAAAGCGTAGTGCGTTTTTGTAGTAAACCTTTTTTAACACATCGTCTGGTAAGTCGAGACCGTACATAGGCCAAAAGGCATGATACTTTTTGTGATATGGGAAATACTCGTCATCACTTTCTAAGATTCGGAAATAGGTTGGGAATTCTTCTGGTTTCCAACTGTCTTTTCCAAAAAGTATTCGATCTTGATATTTGATAAAGAAGGCTTTTGCTTGTCGTGGTTGTCTCCCTAGTTCGGCTATGATAGCGCCTATTCCCACATTCATATTTGGCATTGCGTCTAATAGCCTGCCAAGTTTCCCTAAGTCGTTTGCAAACCAACCCATATGAGCGTTTATAAAGGTAGTTTTTGGATGTTTTGAAAACATACGATGCTGTTCAGCGATAAGGGTTTCAAAGGGAGCGGGGTTAGTGGCATCTCTTTTTCTACGAGGATGTGTTTTTAATTCGAGCCATCGCTCATTATCACCATCAAAAGGATCCCAAAATGATTTTGGGTCGGCAGTATGAATGAGTACTGGGATGTTGAGTTCGCCGCACTTTTTCCAGATAGGATCTAGCCGAGCGTCATCAACGGTCACTCTATTACCATTTGTGTCTAGGTATCGCAAGCCTAGGCTTTTATATACTTTTAAACCGCGCGCGCCATTTCTTACATCTTCTTCTAATTGTTTTACCGCTTTTTCTGCCCACCCAGAAGTGCCTACCCCTTCAAAATCGACATTGGCAAATACAACAAATCGTTTTGGATAATGATCGGCTATATTTTGTACGCTTTGAATCAATAAATCTCCCGAGCGACCACTCAAGTTAACCATGATTCCCATATTCAAAGTATCCATCGCGGCAATAACGGGAGCAAGATCTTGAGTAGGCATTCTGTATTGATGCCCATGGACGTCAATAAATGGGAATTTAGCTTTAAGAACTTCTTCCCCTGGAACTACTAAGGTAGATTTCGGGTTGTATTCTTCAAAACTGAGATCTTGTGCCTGCAGTGATATTGATGCCAAGAGGATAGTCCCAAATAGGAATAATAAGGTTTTCATAGGTCGTGGCTGTTGTTTGCGTTAGGGTTCATTGAAAACTAAAGATAGCAAACTTTTAAAAGTTAAAAGCTAAGAGTTAAAAGTAGAAAGTGAAAAGTGAAAAGTGAAAAGTGAAAAGTTAATTGTGTACGTCCCTGATATAGGTTGACCACTAAAAGAGTGGAAAACT
>TARA_R110002051_G_scaffold303683_2_pt1 | contig 29358 bp, 25 predicted proteins | sample TARA_R110002051 | Tara Oceans TARA_R110002051 (sample SAMEA4397023) | marine metagenome | biome: Polar Biome; feature: [MES] marine water layer (ENVO:01000295) within the mesopelagic zone...; material: water (ENVO:00002006), including particulate matter (ENVO:01000060) such... | reverse complement strand
CGAAGGCCGCGCCTTTTGGCTTTTACAGATATAACCGCTCAACTCACTCAGCCACACAATCCGCGAAATAGTGCATCTGCCCGTCTTCGCCGACTTCCTGCACGAGGCCGTGAATATCGGTTTCGAAGCCGGGGCATTCGCGGGCGAATTCGCGATTGAATTTCAGATATTCGACGATCTTGCCGTTGAAGACCTCACCCGGAATCAGCAGCGGGATGCCCGGCGGGTAGGGGGTGACGAGGCTGGTGGTGATGCGTCCCTCAAGCTCGTCGATCGGCACGCGCTGCGTGGTGCGGCGGGCGATGTGGGAGAAGGCCTCGCTGGGGATCATGGCCGGTGTCAGGTCGCTCAGATACATGTCGGTGGAGAGGATCGCCACGCCGTATTTGGCGTAGAGCGCATGCACATGCTGGCAGAGATCGCGCAGACCCATGCCCTCGTAGCGTTTCTGGGTGGCGCAGAATTCCGGCATGGTGCGCCACATCGGCTGGTTCTTGGCGTAATCGTCCTTGAACTGCTGCAACGCGGTCAGCAGCGTGTTCCAGCGGCCCTTGGTGATGCCGATGGTGAACATGATGAAGAAGCTGTAGAGGCCGGTTTTCTCCACCACCACGCCGTGCTCGGCCAGATATTTGGTCACGATGGAAGCGGGTATGCCCCAGTCGTCGAAGCGGCCGTCGAGATTGAGGCCGGGGGTGACGATCGTGGCCTTGATCGGGTCCAGCATATTGAAGCCCGGCGCCATGTCGCCGAAGCCGTGCCAGGAATCCTCGCCGTCTGACGCCTGAACGCCATCTGCATCGGTTTTCTTCAGCACCCAGTCCTTGGTGCTGCCCACGCCTTCCTCGGCCAGCGCATCCGGTCCCCAGACCTGGAACCACCAGTCGTCCTCGCCGAATTCCTCGTCGACCTTGCGCATCGCGCGGCGGAAATCGAGCGCCTCGGCGATGCTTTCCTCCACCAGCGCGGTGCCCGCCGGCGGCTCCATCATGGCGGCCGCGACGTCGCAGCTGGCGATGATGCTGTATTGCGGGCTGGTGCTGGTGTGCATCAGGTAGGCTTCGTTGAAGAGGTGCCGGTCCAGCTTGGCTTCCTGCGAGTCCTGTACCAGCACATGGCTCGCCTGACTGATCCCGGCCAGCAGCTTGTGAATGGATTGCGTGGCATAAGTCACCGAGTGCTTCGTCCGTTCCCGCTTGCGGCCCATCGAGTGATAGGTGCCGTAGAACGGGTGGAAGGAGGCATGCGGCAACCAGGCTTCGTCGAAATGCAGGTTCTCGACATAGCCGTCGAGCATGCCCTTGATGGTTTCGGTGTTGTAGAGCACACCGTCATATGTGGACTGGGTCAGGGTCATGATCCGGGGCTTGACGCTATCGGCATCGACATCCTGAAGCAGCGGATTGGCGCGGATCTTTGCCTTGATCGACTCGATTTCGAACTCGGCCTGCGGGATCGGGCCGATGATGCCGAAATGATTGCGCGTCGGCTTCAGGAAGACCGGGATGGCACCCGTCATGATAATCGAGTGCAGGATCGACTTGTGGCAGTTGCGGTCCACCACGACTACGTCACCCGGCGCCACGGTGTGGTGCCAGACCATCTTGTTCGAGGTCGAGGTGCCGTTGGTCACGAAGAAGCAATGGTCGGCGTTGAAAATGCGTGCGGCATTGCGCTCCGACGCGCCGATGGCGCCGTTATGGTCCAGCAGCTGGCCCAGCTCCTCCACGGCATTGCAGACGTCGGCGCGCAGCATGTTTTCGCCGTAGAACTGGTGATACATCTGGCCGATCGGGCTTTTCAGGAAGGCGACGCCGCCCGAGTGGCCGGGGCAGTGCCACGAATAGGAACCGTCCTCGGCATAATCGAGCAGCGCCTTGAAAAAGGGCGGCTGAATGCTCTCGAGATAGCTCTTGGCCTCGCGGATGATGTGGCGGGCGACGAATTCCGGCGTGTCCTCGAACATGTGGATGAAGCCGTGCAGCTCGCGCAGGATATCGTTAGGGATGTGCCGGCTGGTCTTGGTCTCGCCGTAGATATAGATCGGCACCTCGGAATTCTTCCAGCGCACTTCCTCGATGAAGGTCCGCAGATTCAGAACCGCGGGATCGAGATCGGGACCGGGGGTGAATTCCTCGTCATCGATGGACAGGACGAAGGCGCTGGCCCGGGACTGCTGCTGGGCGAATTGCGACAGGTCGCCATAGGTGGTCGCCCCGAGCACTTCGAAGCCTTCGGCTTCGATGGCTTGCGCAATGGCGCGAATGCCGAGGCCTGAAGAATTTTCGGAGCGAAAATCTTCATCGATGATGACGACGGGAAAGCGGAACTTCATGGACATGTCCTAACGGGAACATTGGTTATAGGGGACGCCCGTCCCCAATCCATAGACCAGCTCAACCACCCTGCCAACGAGGATTGGAGACCGCTGGTGCGCTACCGGGTGCTCAGTTCAAGGCAGGTCATCCGTTCCGCCGTCAAGCCGCATCGAGTTTCGCGGGGTTCCGGAGCGTTTCGACGTTGCGCCGATCTTTAACCGGGGCATGCGGGCTGCCGGGCTTAATCTGTCGGTGCTTGCTGGCGGCGTCTGGTAACATTCTTGGATTGAGCGCGATCAACGGAGTTTTATCGAATGATCCTGACATTCTGCGGCGCGGCCGGGACCGTTACCGGCTCGTGCTATTGGTTGCAAACGGACCGGTGCCAGTTCCTGGTCGATTGCGGAATGTTTCAGGGATCGAAGACCCTGAAGGAGCTCAACTACGGCCCTTTTCCTTTCGATCCGAAGGAGATCTCGTTCGTGCTGCTGACCCATGCCCATATCGACCACTCGGGCCTCATTCCCAAGCTGGTCAAGCAGGGCTTCACGGGGCAGATCTTTGCCACGAGAGGGACGGTCGATCTCTTGACCTATATGTTGCCGGACAGTGGCGGGATACAGGAAATGGAGGTCGAGAGGCTGAACAGGCGGAACGCCCGGCGGGGGCGTCCGGAGGTTACCCCGATCTATGGCAGGGAAGATGCGCAGGCTGCGCTCGGCTCTTTTTCCTCCGTCGAGTACGAGACGTGGCGTGATGTTGGCAATGGCGTGCGTGCCCGCTTCTGGAATGCCGGGCACATCCTCGGCTCGGCGTCTGTCGAGGTGGAAGTGTCGTCCGGCGCCCGGGGTGCCCGCCTTTCCCGGCTGCTGTTTTCAGGCGATATCGGACCCGACCACAAGCTGTTGCACCCGGACCCGGACGCCCCGGGAAACTGGGACTGGGTCTGCTGCGAGGCAACCTATGGCGGGCGGCCACGTGTCGATGTGACTCCCGAACACCGGCGAACTGTACTGGCGGAGGAAGTGAACAAGGCACTGTCGCGGGGAGGTAACCTGTTGATCCCCGCGTTCGCGGTCGAACGAACGCAGGAGCTTTTGCTCGATCTGGGGGCGCTGTTCGACCAGAATCGTATCCCTCAGGTGCCGGTGTTCCTCGACTCGCCGCTTGCGATCAGAGCGACCGAGGTCTTCGAGAAGAACGCCTCCGTTCTTGAGGATATTCCAGTCGTTGGAGCCAGCTTCCGGCGCGAGAATGTCCGCTTCACCGAGTCCGTCGATGAAAGCAAGTTGATCGCCCGTGTGAAGGGTGGGGCGATTATCATCGCCGGCAGCGGCATGTGCGATGCAGGTCGCATCCGGCACCATCTGAAGCAGAATCTGTGGCGCTCCAGTGCGACGGTCTTGCTGGTCGGCTATCAGGCTCCCGGCTCCCTGGGGTCGCTTCTCGCGGCTGGAGCCGGTGCCGTCACGATTTTTGGTGAGGATCTCCGGGTAAAAGCGGCGATCCGGCAGATCGATGTGTATTCCGGGCATGCTGACGGAGACGAGTTAATCAACTGGTTGATGGACCGGATGCCCGTGAAGTCGGGGATCTTCCTCACACATGGTGAGGAGGAAGCTCTTTCGGCCATGCGTGCCGGTCTCGAAGCCAAGGGCGTCGAGCCGGAACGGATCGTCATCCCGCAACTGGACGATGCCGTCGATTTGTCGGCCGGCCATGCTGCGATCAAATTCAAGAAAAAAGCCCGGCGGCTCACGCCGGAAGCGGTTAGGGGGCCGGATTGGCATAACGATCTGGCGGAATTCACGCTTCGCCTCAGGGAAAAGATGGAAGCTGCCGCCGATGATCGGTCACGGCGCAAGATCATCCGCCGTGTCGTCAGAGCCCTGGATGATCCCAAACGGCTATAATTCGAATTACCAGTGGAGCTACAGGCTTGATGTGTCGCTGATCTTGCCCTGATTTCACTTGTTTGATCCGCTGAAGGCTGGTGTGTTCCCATCAGTTTTCGTGTTTTGGGTATAATCACGATGGACACCGAAGGCATTCGCCTCTTTGTGAAGGCGGCGGACATGCTCAATATCAGTGCTGCCGGACGCCAGCTCGGACTGGCGCCAGCCGTTGCGAGCGCGCGGCTTGCCAAGCTGGAAAATCAGGTTGGAGCGGATTTGTTGCACCGCTCCACCAGGAAGGTTTCCCTGTCGCTGGAAGGTGCCGAGTTTTTACCCTTTGCCAGAGAGATCCTCGCGCAGGAAGATGCCGCACTTGCCGCCCTGGGCCACGGCAGTCTCGAAGTCAGGGGAACCTTGCGCTTTGCCGCGTCCAGTTCCTTTGCCCAACTTTTCATTGCCCCGATCCTGCCGGAATTCCTCGATCGTTATCCTGGCGTGAATCTCGAGCTCAATTTCTCCGATATGCAGACGAACCTTATCGAAGGCGGTTTTGATCTCGCCTTGCGCAACTATGCCATTGAGGACAGTAGTCTCCGGGCACGAAAGCTGGCTGATGACACGCGTATTCTCTGTGCGTCTCCGGATTATCTGGCCCGGCATGGAACACCCCATCTACCCGAGGATCTGGAGCAGCATCAGATGCTGATCTTCATGAAAGGTTCTGCGCGCAATCTGCTGGCTGGTGACGGTAAGCCGGCTGGCATGTTTCCTCCGCCCGGAGCCAGAAAGCGCGTGGAGTGTGATGACGGCGCGAGCATGCGCATTGCGACCACGGCGGGTGTCGGTATTTCGGTAAATTCGATTTGGAGTGTTCACAGGGAAATCCGGGAAGGTTCCCTCGTGCGGGTTTTGCCCGATTACGAGATCGAGGATAAATCAGCGATCTGGCTGGTCTATCCAAAGTCAAATGTCCTGACGGCGAAGGTCCGGGTGTTCATAGATTTTCTGTTGGAGAAGATTGGCGATCCTCCGATCTGGGGAAGATGAGGGGCATTTGGATATATTATATTGAAAATCCGAAAACTAATTCTGATTAATGCTCGTTTATATATGTAATATAAAATTTATATCTACCGGACTGAACAGTTATCCCGCTGGAGATGTCCGATGAAAGCAATGATCCTCAACGAATATGGCGAAAACGCTACATTCACAGAGACTGAACTCCCCCAACCTTCCGTAAAGGCCGGACATGTGCTGGTCCGTGTCGCTGCGACAAGCGTGAACACGGTCGATACGATGATCCGTCAAATGGGGCAGGAAAATCTGCCTATATCACCCGATCTGCCGGCAGTGCTCGGTATGGATTTCGCCGGTATCGTTGAAGCGGTTGGCGAAGGTGTCACCGGTTTCGCGCCGGGCGACGAGATCTATGGCTGCGCCGGAGGGCTCATGGATTTGCAGGGAGCGCTCGGGGAATACATTCTGGCAGATAGCAAGCTGATCGCGCACAAGCCGAAATCCCTTTCGATGCGCGAGGCGGCGGCGCTGCCTCTCGTTGCCATCACTGCCTTTGAAGGCCTGCAGCGCGCCAATATTCACGCCGGCCAGAAGGTTCTGGTTCATGGTGGCGCAGGCGGTGTTGGACATGTTGCTGTCCAGCTCGCCAAGCATTCCGGGGCCGAGGTCTATGCAACGGTTTCCGGCGGGGAGCAGGCTGGGATCGTCGAAGGATATGGCGCCATCGTCATCAATTATAAAACCGAGACCGTTTCGGACTATGTGAACAAGCATACGGGCGGTGCCGGGTTCGATATTGTCTATGACTCGGTCGGTGGCGCCAATCTGACGAACTCCTTCGAAGCGGCTGCCTTGAACGGTCACGTCGCCACAACGGTGTCCATGGTTGAGCTGGATCTGACAGCAGCGCACTTCAAGGGGCTGTCCCTGCATGTCGTCTTCATGCTGATCCCGATGATCCACGATTATAAACGGGAAGAGCACGGAGCGATCCTGACGGAACTTGCCGGAATCGTGGATTCCGGCAAGCTGACGCCCCTGCTGGATGAAAAGACGTTCGGGCTTGCCGATGTCGGGCAGGCCTATGACCGGCTGACCAGCGGGCAGGCCATTGGCAAGGTTGTCGTCGAGATCTGAACGCTCGCCAAGACCGGATAAAGGGTGGAGAGGGCGGTGAGCCGCTCACTCCACCCCGGCGAGGATGGCGTCGATTTCCTCCGGTGTGCAGTTCAGCTCTTCCAGGATCGCGCGGCTGTCCTGGCCGACCCTGACCGGCGCGCTGGCCTGGGTCATCGGGCCGTCCTCGTTGGCCAGGAAGGGCGCACCGACCAGCTCTGGTTTCCCGTCAAGACCGTCACCGGATGCCGTGACCAGAATGCCCCGGTGCGCGAGTTGCGGGTCCGAAAGCGCTGCTTCCAGGCCGCGTACTTGCTGCACCGCGACGCCATGCTGTTTCAGGACCGGGAGCCATTCCTCCGCGGTCCGGGTTCTCATGGCGGCCTGCACCAGTTCCCGGCCTGTCCCGAAATTTTCCTGACGTGCGGTCTCCGTTGCGTAGCGCGGGTCCTGCAGGCTTTTCTCAAGCCCGAGGGCACGGAAACAGGCCTCCTGCTGCGCCGGTGTCAGGGTCGCCAGCAGCAGGAGGCCGTCGCGTGTCTCGAAGGCGCCTGCAGTGGGCTGCGCCATCGGCGAGCCATTGCCGAGCAGGCCTGGGAGATTGCCGCGCATCATGTAGTCCGCCGCCTGGCAGGACATCATCTGAAGGGCGGTGTCGTACATCGCGACGTCGAGATACTGGCCCTGGCCGGTGACCGCGCGCCGGTACAGCGCGGAGGCAATCGCGTAGGCCGCCGAGATGCCGGTGGTCATATCGATCAGCATGAAGCCGACGCGGGTCGGGCCAACTTCCTTGTGGCCGGTCAGGGTCATCATGCCGGAATCGGCCTGCACGGCGACATCATATGCCCGTTCGGTGCTTTTCGGGCCGGTCTGGCCGTAGCCGCTGATCGAGCAATAGACCACGTTCGGGTTGGCCGCGCGCACGCTCTCGTAATCGATACCGAGCTTGGCCGCGACACCCGGAACGAAATTCTCCACCACCACATCCGCGTTCTCGACCAGTTTGAGCGCGGCCGCCCGGCCGGCGTCCGACTTGAGGTCGAGCGCGATGCTGCGCTTGTTGAGATTGACGGTGAGGAACGCGGGGGACATCCGCTTTGCCGCCATTTCCGGATCCGTCAGAACGCCGCGCAACTGATCGCCGTCGCCCGGCGGTTCGATCTTGATCACGTCGGCATCGAGCAGGCCCAGCATCTGCGTTGCCACCGGCCCGGACAGCACGCGGCTGAAATCGATGACCCTTATGCCCTTGAAGGCTTTCATGCGCTTGCTCCCTGAAATCCTTGCATTTCGCAATTGTTCGACCGGTCTCTCGAACCGGCCTTTTGTTTGCTTGATAATGAATGGACCGGGGTGAGTAGTCCCGATTTTTATGCGGTTTTCTGCGGGCTTGAATTTGCGGCCGGTCATTGCCTTATGGATTGCTCGTGGCCGGGTTTTCGGGGCTTGGAGCAGGTAAATTCATCATCGGATTTTAGTCGCCAAAACCCATCTTCCCCTGAATAATTACTCTCGAAATACCGTATCCGGAAATTTCCAGTGCGATGCCGCCGACCGGGGCGGAATCGTTACGCGCCAGGCTCTGCTGCGCGAAAGAAAGCTGATCTCGAATGGGCAATACATACAAGGTTCAGGTGCTTCATTTCTCCAATATCCTGGAAATAGAGGGCGCGCGGACGACACGCGATTTCGAGGCGCTGCTCGATGCCATGGAATACGGTGACCTGTCCGGGCTGAGCGACGCGGAGAAGCGGGAGATGTGCATCCTGTCGCTGCAGGACCGGGAGCCCGAGGAGGCGGCGTATCTGGTGCTGAAGCACGATATGGCAGACGTCCTTCGCGACGGGCAGATGCGCAACGCCGCCGGTGAGATGCAGGACGAGAAGCTCTGGGAGGAATATTCGAATTCCACCCTGCACGAACGGTTCTTCAATGCCGGGAGCCTGCTCTATGCGGCTTTTCCCAAATCTTTCCCGAAGCCCGATGCGGTCCGTCTGGAGCTTCAGATCACGGCGGCCGGGGCGGGCGCGAAGCAGCTGCTGAAGAACGTCGATAACGAGTCGTTTCTGGTCCGGCTGCTGGCGGATGGCATGGATGATCATGCCATCCTGCACCGGTTGTACGGCGATCAATTGTCCGGAAAATCGTTCCCAAATGCCGCCGAGATTGTCTGGACCGTGCGCGCGGAGCCTGCGGGCGAAGACACGGTAAAACTGGAGGTCATCAGCTCCGGCTATTGGCTGGACGCGCTCGAGCGCACGAAGAATTATGAGTCCGCCGCCTATCCCGATGCAGCCTAACGCAGGGACCGCACACTCACAGGCGGGGGCAGGTATCCTATCTTTCCTTTCCGCCACCCGGTGCCTCGGCTAGATTCCTCCCGCCGCACCAATACGGACGGCTCCTGAATCATTCAGCCAGGCAGGTCATTAAATGAGTATCGCGTCCATACTTGCGGTGCGGGAAGTCGACAGCCCCTACGCCTGGTTTCGGCTCTCCATGTCGTTGCTGATCAGCATGATCGGCGGTGTCGGCCTGTGGTCCGTCGTGGTCATTCTGCCGGCGGTGGAGGCGGACTTTAATCTGGCCCGGGCCGATGCCTCGCTGCCCTATACGGTGACCATGATCGGCTTTGCCGTCGGCGGTATCCTGATGGGAAAGCTGGCTGACCGGTATGGCATCGTGGTGCCGCTGCGTTTCGGCGCGGTCGCCCTTGCGCTCGGCTACGGCCTGTCCTCGCAGGCGGAAACGCTCTGGCAGTTCGCGCTGCTTCAGGGGCTGCTGGTCGGCATGCTCGGCAGTTCCGCCAGCTTCGGGCCGGTGATTTCCGACGTCACGCACTGGTTTCAGCGCAGGCGCGGGATTGCCGTCGCCATCGGTGCCAGCGGAAGCTATCTCGCGGGCACGATATGGCCGCCCATGGTGCAGTATTTTGTCGATGCGTATGGCTGGCGCGACACGCACATGATCATCGCGGGCATCTGCCTCTGTACCCTTCTGCCGCTCTCGGCGGCGCTGCGGGCACGCACGCCAACCGCCCCCGTGCCGGCGCCGGGCACATTGTCAGGCACGGCGGCCGGCGGTGTACAGGAGAGCTATGAAGGCGCCTTGCCGCGCCCCGCCGTGCAGGGGTTACTCCTTGTCGCCGGTATCAGCTGCTGTGTCGCCATGGCAATGCCGCAGGTTCATATCGTCGCCTATTGCGGAGATCTCGGTTACGGCACGGCACGGGGGGCGGAGATGCTGTCCCTGATGCTGGCCACCGGCATTGTCAGCCGGCTTCTGTTCGGCTGGATTGCGGACAGGATAGGCGCCTTGCCGACGCTGCTTCTGTCGTCGGTCATGCAGGGGCTGTCGTTGTTGTTGTTCCTGCCCTTTACCGGGCTGTTTTCCCTCTATGCCGTCTCGGCCCTGTTCGGCCTGGCCCAGGGCGGCATTGTGCCAACCTATGCGCTGATCGTGCGGCGGGTCTTCCCGGCGGCGGAAGCGGGCACCCGGGTGGGGCTCGTCCTGTCGGCGACGCTGCTTGGCATGGCGCTTGGCGGCTGGATGTCGGGCAAGATCTACGACATGACCCTGTCCTATGACGCGGCCTTCCTGAACGGCGTGGCCTGGAACCTGCTCAATCTCGGCATTGCCCTGTTCCTCTGGTACCAGCTCGATGGACGGCGCCCGGCGCGGGTCGCCGGGGCCGCCTGAGAGCTGGAAGCCTGAGAGGTCTCAGGAAGTGAGGGTCAGGCCTGCCCCGCAGCATCCCGGCGGGCGCGCCGCGCCGGACGGATCCGCAGAAGCCAGACGAACAATCCGGTCAGCACGAGCAGAATGACGCTTGCGGGACTGCGCAGGAAGATCGTCGGATCGCCATCGGAAACGATCAGGGATCGGCGCAGGAATTCCTCGAAATAGGGACCGAGGATCACGCCCATGAGCGCAGGCACCACCGGATAGCCGAAGGCGCGCAGCAGGAAGGCAAGCACGCCGATCGCCAGTGCCATCCACATCTGGAAGATCGAGAAGGAGGAGGCGTAGACGCCGACCATCGAGATCATCGCGATGAAGGCATAGAGCAGGCCCCGGTTGATCTGCGAAAGCCGCAGATAGATCGGCCCGAAAGCCAGAACCGAGACGAAGACGAGGATCGAGGAGACGAAGAGGGCGGCGAACATCGGCGCGATCACGCCAAAATTGCTGCCGAGCAGTGCCGGCCCCGGAACCAGACCATGGATCAGCAGCACGCCGAAGATGATCGCGGTGACCGCGTCGCCGGGGATGCCCATGGTCAGCAGCGGAATCACGGCACCGCCGCACATGGCATTGTTCGCGGACTCGGAGGCGGCCAGTCCTTCATAGGAGCCGTTACCGAATTTCTCCGGATGTTTGGCACCGCGTTTGGCTTCGGCATAGGCGATGAAGGATGCCATCGAGGCCCCGCCGCCGGGCAGCATGCCGATCAAGACTCCGATGACGGAGCTTTTCAGGTAGGTGACGACGCCGACTTCCTTCAGCTTCTCCCGGCTCGGCAGAAAATCCCTGCGTCTGGGACGGTCGGCCTTGGCGACTGTCCGGGCCATACCGGCGGCGGCCGGCAGGGCTGCCTGGGCGATCAATTCGCACACGGCGAAGAGACCGATCACAGCCGGCAGCAGGCCGATGCCCTCGATCAGGTGATAGCTGCCGAAATCGAAACGTCCGACCGGGACCATCGGGTCGATGCCGACGGTGGAAATCATCAGGCCGATCGCCATGGCGGTCATGGCCTTCATCAGCGATCCCGAGGCGACGATGGTGACCGTCACGATGGCCAGCAGGACCAGAGAGAACTTGTCCGGGGTCTGGAACAGCAGGGCGAGGGAGCTGACCGGCTGGGCCAGGGCGATCAGCACCACGGCACCGATCAGCCCGCCGATGGCGGAGGAGAGCGCACTGACGCCGAGAGCCTGCGGGCCTTCCCCGCGTTTCATCAGGGCATGGCCGTCAATCGTCGTGATCGCGCCTGACGGCGCGCCCGGAATGTTCAGCGTGATGCCGGTGATCGAGCCGGAATAGATCCCGGCCATATAGATCCCGGCGACCATCACCAGCGCATCGGAGACGTTCATCCCGAAGGTGAAGGGCAGCAGCAGGGCAATGGCCAGGGTCGCGGTCAGGCCGGGAATGGCGCCGAACACCAGACCGAGCAGGAAGCCGCCGATCAGATGCAGGAAGGTGAAGGGATTGGCGAGTGCGAGGAAGCCGTCAGCTATCTGGGCAATCATCTCAGAACTCCCAAACCGGCAGATAAAGCTCGAATACCTGCACAAAGAAAAGCCAGCCGAAAAGCGTGACGCCAAAAGCGATCGCAGCGGCGAGGAGGGCGGACGGCAGCCAGACGCCGCGCCGCTCGAAATCGAAGAAGAAGGCAATCATGAACGTGTAGAGGAAAGCCGAGACCAGATAGCCGAGATAGAAGAAACCGATGATGAACAGGACTGTCAGCCCGACGGCGATCAGAGGCCCGACGAGCCGGATGTGGGGCACGTGCTCTGACTGGATGGCGTCGGTTGCGGCAGGTGCCTGGGCGCGGATCTCGGTGAAGAGGATACGTGCGACCGCCAGATAGATGAAAATGCAGAGCATCGAGGGCAGGAACGCCGGGCCCGGCTCGCCAGAGGCGAAGGGCAGGTCCATTTGCAGCACCTGGCTCGCATAAACGGTATTCAGCGCGGTGAGCGCGAGGGCGAATATGACCTGACCGTTCAGTATCCTTGTCATTTCGAAGTCTCTTCCCTGTATATCGGGGCGGTGTCGGCCGGAAAGACTCCGGGCATTCTCCGGGATTGAAACGGGGGATGCACCGGGTCCGAACTGATGTCCGGACCCGGCAGTATCACATTTATTTGCTGAGCAGGCCCGCTTTGACGAGGTCGTCGATCAGCTTGAACGCTTTTGTCTGGGAAGCCTTGACGTAAGCGGTCGTTTCTTCCGCGTTCATCCAGACGGCGCCCATGCCGGTTTCCGCGGAGGTCTTCTGGAATTCAGGCATGTCGAACACCTTGGCGAAGGCATTTTCCAGCACCTTGCGCTGTGCCGGGTCGACGTCGGCCTGGGTGGCGATCAGACGGAAGCTGCCCCAGACAACGTCGAAGCCCTGTTCCTTGAAGGTCGGGACATCCGGGAACAGATCCGAACGCTTGTCGGACATCACGCCGAGAACCCGTGCCTGGCCGGACTGAACGGCGGCGAAAGCAGCAGAAAGGCTGGTGGATGCCGCGTCGGCTTCGCCGGAGAGCAGTGCTTCACGCTGCGGGCCGGAGCCTTTCGGATAGGGCACGTGCTGTACCGTGATGCCGGCCTGCTGTTCGAAATCGATGGCCGGAAGATGCCAGACGCCGCCGGTGCCGACATTGGCGATCTTCAGCGTACCCGGTGCAGCCTTGGCGGCGGCGACGAATTCCTCAAGATTTTTCCACGGAGCGTCCGCCTTCACGATGAGGGCGGTCGGGTGCACGGTCACGGAACCGAGATAGGCGAGCTGCTCGGTGTCGTAACCCGGAACCAGCTTGTAATACGGAACGGTGATGACGCTGTCCCAGGTCAGGGAGCCGATGGTGTAGCCATCGGGACGGGACTTCATCAGACGCAGGGTGCCGACGCCGCTCTGCGCTCCGGTCACATTCTGGGTGTTGATGCCCACGCCAAGCTGCTTCTCGGCGAAGTTCATGAAGGTGCGCATCACGGTGTCCGTGCCGCCACCGGCGCTCCACGGCATGATGTGCATGATATCCTTGCTCGGATAGTCGGCCGCAGTGGCGGTGGAAGTGGCGGTGCCGGTGAACGGCAGTGCCAGCGTGGTCGCCACTAGCAGCGTCTTTGTCAGTTTTCCGAAGAGTTTCATAATCGTCCTCTCTGTCAGGGTTGTGGGTGAGATGTGGCGCGTTGCCCGCGCCTTCGTAATTGTCAGGTGAAGTAGGGAAGATTCTTTTTCTTCGCGGCACGCACCCAGGAGGGCACGAAGGGAATGATCTTGTCCTGCGACGGAACCATGATCTCGATGAAGCTGGCGCCTGGATGTTCGATCGCGGCGCGCAGTGTCGACTCTATCTCGCTCTCGGAGGTGATCCGGGCGGTCTTGAAGCCGAAGCCTTCGGCCACCTTGATATAGTCCACGGCACCGAAATCAGTCGACCACGGCTCGTCGACATCGTCCAGCAGGATCGCTTCGCCGCGAATCCAGCCGTAATTGTCGTTCCGGGTCAGGATGACGGTGATGTTTTTCCCGCTGCGTTTGATGGTTTCGAAATCTCCAAGGACGAAGGCAAGTGAGCCGTCGCCGGTGAAGGATATCACAGGTCCGTCATTCGCGTAGGAAGCCCCGATTCCGGCCGGAACCGAATAGCCGAGCGCGCCCATCGAGTAGTTGGTGATATAGCCCCGGCCCGCCTGTTTCAGCGAGAGCAGGGCGGAGGGATAGATCGCGCTGACACCCGGTTCCGCCGTGACAATGGCGTTGGCCGGCAGAATGGCATCCAGCGCCTGGGTCAGCTTGACCGGCGAGATGGTGCCTTCCGGCATTGGGATATTGGAGTTGAAGACGTTGTCGAGCGCGGTGCGCTTGATCTCGGTAAGGTCGAGTGTCTCGCGCTTCAGGTCCGGGTGCCCGTCCTTGATCAGCTCGACCATGTATTCGAGCGTGGCGCGGGCATCGCCGACGAGGCCGACCTTCAGCGGAAAATTGTTGCCGACATGGGCTTCGGCGATATCCAGATGCAGGAAGGTCTTGCTCTTCGGGTCGCCATAGAGCTGCCAGTGATCCGTCGAGCTCGAATCCGTGTTGGTGCCGATAAAGAACACCGTATCCGCGTCTTTTAGATAGGCATTCGAATATTCCATGCCGCCGCGCGCGCCGATGACACGGAGTGAGAGCGGGTGCGTTTCGGCGATGGTTCCCTTGCCCGGCGTGGTCGTCGCGACGGGGATCTGCAGCAGCTCGGCGAGTTCGACGAGAACTTCCGACGCGCGGGAAATCAGTCCTCCCTGGCCGCAGACGATGACCGGCTTCCTTGCGGCGAGCAGAGCCGCGACGGCCTCCCGGACCTTCGCATGGTCGGCCACCGGACGGTGTGCCGGATAGTGCTGGTATTCGGGCTCGGCATAGAGATCGTCAATCTCGGCCGTCTCGTGGAAGACGTTGATCGGCACCCGGATATGCACCGGTGCCGGCCGGCCGGAGGTGGCCACGCGGAAGGCGCGGCGCAGCATGAACGGGATTTCCTTCACGTTGGTCAGGTGGAAGGATTCCTTGCAGATGCTGGCATAGAGCGCCGTCTGGTCAACGCCTGTCAGCCCGTGCTTCTTGTCCTGGTTCACCGGGATATCGGAGCTGAAATAGATCACCGGAACGGAGCTCAGATAGGCTTCCGTGATGCCGGGCGTGCAATGGGTCACGCCGGGGCTGGGAGCTTCCAGCACGCAGGGGCGGCCCGTGATCTTGGCATAGGCTTCGGCGGCAAAGGATGCGGTACGCTCATCCCGCGTCAGGACGTACTCGATCTTCGAATGTTGCCGCCACTCCTTGTACCAGCCGATCGTCGTCTCGCCGGGCAGTCCGAAGACATGCGCCACGCCATGGAGCTCCAGCATCTTCAGGATGGCCTGTGCGCCGTTCATGGTACTTCCCACCGGAGAGTCTCCCTAGTTAGGCTAAAAAGAGGAATGCAGTTCTGTATACAGAGTGATACACAGCACTAAATACGAATCAATTGTTTTCTCTCGAACATACTTTACAGTGACGGAGAGCCAGTCAGTGAAATCGGACTTCGAGTAAGAATGACAAGACCCCAGGGCACGGTCGAACGGACCTATTGTCAGCTCAAGGAAATGGCTGCCAACTACGCATTCAAGCCGGATTCCCGTCTGAACGAGAGCGAGTTGTCGAAGAAGCTGGAAACCAGCCGGACGCCGCTGCGCGAGGCGCTGAACAGGCTGGTGGCCGAAGGCTTTCTGACCTCCCGGAGCGGTCAGGGATTCTTCTGCCGTTCGCTTAACCCTACCGAGATCATGAATCTGTACGAGGCGCGCGCCGCGATTGAATGCGAGGCGGTGAAGCTGGCCGCGATGCGGGCGAACCCGGCGGATGTGCTTGAGCTCGAGCGTCTGCTTGAGCAGTCCCATGCCGCGGAATACCAGCCCGGCACGTCGCCGGTGGCTCTGGTCAAGCTGGACGAGGATTTTCATCTGCGTCTGACGGGGCTTTCCGGCAATGCCGAGATGGTCCGCATGCTGGAGAACATGAACGGCCGGATCCATTATGTCCGCCTGATCGACCTGAAAACACTCTCCGAACGCGACGGCCCGGACGTCATCACCACGGAGCCGCATAAGCGCATCCTGGACGCGGTGAAGCGCAAGGACCCGGATGCCGCGCAGCTTGAAATGCGCAGGCATATCGAGCGCCGCCTGGAAGCCATCACGATTAATGTCCGGAGCGCCTTCGCGCAGCTTTATGCGCCCTGATTGCTCCCATCAGGACTTGAATGGCGGGTCAAATCGAGGCATTGAAAACCCGCAATACGACCCGCCGTTAAAGGCGGGCACTGACGGCCTTCCGCCGCCACAATCCTCGGAGCGATGCTGGTCTGAACCATAACCGGGCCCATATGGAGCTATCGGAGGACCGATCATGACCGACACACGCATTGAAACCGACACGATGGGCGAGATGTCCGTTCCGGCGGACAGATACTGGGGCGCCCAGACCCAGAGATCCCTGCAGAATTTCAAGATTGGCGGGGAGCGGATGCCCGTCGCGCTGATCCGCGCCTTCGCGATCCAGAAGAAGGCCGCGGCGCTGGCCAACATGGATCTTGGCAAACTGGACGCGGAGCTTGGCAAGGCCATGGTGGCGGCTGCCGACGAGGTGATCGCGGGCACGCTCGACGATCATTTCCCGCTGGTGGTCTGGCAGACAGGCTCCGGCACCCAGACGAACATGAACCTCAATGAAGTGATCTCGAACCGGGCCATCGAGCTGATGGGCGGCGAGATCGGCAGCAAGCAGCCGGTGCATCCGAACGATCACGTCAATATGGGGCAAAGCTCGAACGACAGTTTCCCGACCGCCATGTCGATTGCCGGTGTGCTCGAGATCGACAGGGCGTTGTTGCCCGCGTTGCAGGAGTTTCATGCGGCTCTGCTGGTGAAAGCAGAGGAATTCTCCGGCATCGTCAAGATCGGCCGGACCCATCTGCAGGACGCGACGCCGGTGACGCTGGGGCAGGAGTTTTCCGGTTATGCCCGGCAGATCGAGCTCGGCATCGAGCGTGTGCGCGGGGCGTTGCCGAGATTGATGGAGCTGGCCCAGGGCGGCACCGCTGTCGGCACGGGGTTGAATGCGGCTCCGGGTTTTGCCGAGAATTTCGTGGAGAAGGTCCGGGAGCTGACCGGTTTGCCCTTCACCAGCGCGGTGAACAAGTTCGAGGCGCTGGCGGCGCATGACGCAATTGTCGAGATGTCGGGTGTTCTCAATGTTCTGGCCGCGAGTTGCATGAAGATCGCGAACGATGTCCGGATGCTTGGCAGCGGTCCCCGCAGCGGGCTTGGGGAGCTGCAATTGCCGGCGAACGAACCCGGCTCGTCGATCATGCCGGGCAAGGTCAACCCGACCCAGTCCGAATCCCTGACGCAGGTTTGTGCCCAGATCATGGGCAATCACACCACGATCACCGTCGCCGGTGCCACGGGGCATTTCGAGCTGAATGTCTTCAAGCCGGTGATGATTTTCAATCTGTTGCAGTCAATCAGGTTGTTGGCCGACGGGACGCGCAGCTTCTCCACCAACTGCGTGGCCGGGATCGAGGCCAATGAAGAGCGTATTCAGCAGCTGATGCAGCAGTCCCTGATGCTGGTGACCGCGCTTAATCCGCATATCGGCTACGACAAGGCAGCCCAGATCGCGAAGAAGGCCTTCAATGACGGCACCAGCCTCAAAGAGGCGGCGACCGCTCTCGGACATCTGACGGCCGAGCAGTATGACGAATGGGTGCGGCCGGAGAACATGGTCGGGAAGTAAGCCCGGACATCCTCAGCATTGTTTCCGAACAATAGAACGCCGGCGGGTTTCCCTCCGGCGTTCAGCTTTTACGGGCTTCGGCGTCCTTCTTCAGGGCGCTGCGCGCGACAAGCCAGACGCGCCAATAATTGAAGATATCGCCGGGGACGAAAACCGCGCCGCGCGTCCTGCTTCTCGCCGAACAGGCCGAGGGCGCGTAGGCGGTTCGGGAAAAAGTAGGGCACCCGGCCTACCCTAAAACGCGGAAATGAAGATTGCGGGAATGCGGCATTTGACGGGCCGAGGGTCAATATCGGCCCGCTTCCGCGCCTTAATGCACTGAAATTACATGTCGTATTGGCGATAGACCCTTTTCAAAGCTTGTCTTAAGCTGAACGGATAAACAACCGATGGGGGATAATCCTTTCGGATATGAATAGGGGGTATCAGAATGAAGTTAATTATCGGACTGGATGGTCACGGTTCTGGCGAGCGCGCATTGCAGTTCGGCCAAAATCTGGCATCGGCGGGGACCGACTGTGAGCTCCTCGTTGTTTATGTGATTGAATGGTCACCCTTCTCCTTTCAAACAGCGGAAGAAAACGCTCAGCGTCATAAGCGGCGTGAAGAAGAAATCGCCCTGGCGATGGAACGGGTTGTCGCCCCTGCGGTCGATACACTGAAAAAGGCGGGCGTGAATGCGCGTGGCATGGTCCGGCATGGAAATGTCGCGGACACATTGAACGCTGTCGCGAGTGACGAAAAAGCGGATCAGATCATTGTGGGCCGGACGTCGGAAGGGGGCATTGCCAGCCGCCTTTTCGGCAGCGTCACGGCAAATCTGGTCATGCATGCGGACGTACCGGTAACGGTCGTTGCTTAAAGGGAGGGGGCTCGTAATGAAACGATTTAATCTGGGGGCATTGTTCGCATTGCTCATCGGGGTGGTCAGCACCCCGGCTCTGGCGCAGGAAGCTGAAAGCCTGGACGCAAAGGTCAACGCGATCTTCGCAACGGTAACCGGCCCGTTCGTCAGTCTTATCTTCGCCCCGATCCCGGGAACCAGCTTTCCCTGGATCGTGATGTGGCTGGTTATCGCCGCGACGATCTTCACGCTGTATTTCGGCTTCGTTCAGTTCCGCTTCTTCAAGCATTCCATCGAGCTTGTGAAGGGCGACTATTCCGATCCGAATGATGCCGGTGAGGTCAGCCACTTCCAGGCCCTTGCCACGGCACTGTCCGGCACGGTCGGTCTCGGGAATATCGCCGGTGTGGCGGTTGCCGTCGGGATCGGTGGTCCGGGCGCGACTTTCTGGATGATCCTTGCCGGTCTGATGGGCATGGCATCCAAGTTCACCGAATGTACGCTCGGCGTGAAATACCGGAACGAATATGCGGACGGCACCGTCTCCGGTGGCCCGATGTATTACATCTCCAAGGGCTTTGCCGAAAAGGGGCTTCCCGGCGGCAAGATCCTGGCGGTTCTGTTCGCGATCTTCTGCATCCTTGGTGCATTGGGCGGCGGGAACATGTTCCAGGCCAACCAGGCGCATGCCCAGATCTCCGGTATCGTCGGCGACTTCCCGGGCTGGATTACCGGTCTTGTCTTCGCTGCTGTTGTCTTCCTCGTCATCGTCGGCGGCATGAAGTCGATCGCCAGCGTGACCGAGAAGATCGTGCCGTTCATGGGCATTCTCTACGTCGCGGCGGCGATCATTATTCTGATCGTGAACTACCAGAATATCGGCTGGGCATTCGGCCAGATTTTCGAAGGCGCCTTTACCGGCCTCGGGATTGCCGGCGGTTTCGTCGGGGCCTTGATCCAGGGCTTCAAGCGGGCCGCTTTCTCGAACGAGGCCGGTGTCGGTTCGGCCGCCATCGCGCACTCCGCGGTGCGGACGAAAGAGCCGATCACGGAGGGTTTCGTTTCCCTGCTGGAGCCGTTCATCGATACAGTTGTCATCTGCACGATGACGGCCCTGGTGATCACGATCTCCGGACAGCTGATCGTGGACCCGGCGACGGGGAATTACATGCTCGACGGCTCGCACATCGCGACGATCGACGGGAACTCGGGCGTTGCCCTGACATCCGCTGCCTTCGGCTCGGCGGTCAGCTGGTTCCCTTACGTGCTGGCCATCGCGGTCATCCTGTTCGCGTTCTCGACCATGATCTCCTGGTCCTATTACGGACTGAAGAGCTGGACCTACCTGTTCGGCGAAGGGAAAACAGCGGAACTCGTCTTCAAGCTCCTGTTCTGCGTCTTCGTGGTGATCGGGGCTGCTGCCAATCTCGGCCCGGTGATCGACTTCTCCGACGCGGCGATCTTCGCCATGGCGGTGGTCAATATCATCGGCCTCTACTTCCTGATGGGCGTGGTCAAGAACGAGATGACCTCCTATGTCGAGCGCCTGAAATCGGGCGAGATCCGGAAGTTCAAGAAATAAAGGGCACCTAAAGCGCCAACCGACCTCGTAACGAAAGGAGGCACCTTCACAGGTGCCTCCTTTTTCTTCGGATATGTTCTTAGCGCTGGTGCGGGACGCGGCCGCCCCGCTCGGGTTCCGCGTTATGCGGCCTTGACGCCGGTGAGGAATTTCTCGACCTGGGCGCGGAGCCGGTCGGCCTGAACATTGAGCTCACCGGCCACGCCGGTCACCTGGGTTGCCGCGCTGCCGGTTTCACCGGCGGCCTGCATGACTTCGGTAATGTTGACGGTGACTTCCTGGGTGCCCATTGCCGCTTCTTCGACATTGCGGGCAATCTCGCCTGTTGCTGCCCCCTGCTCATCGACCGCTGCCGCAATGGCTGTGGCAACCTCGTTCAGCTCGTTGATCGTCGCGCCGATGGCGTCCATTGAGCTGACTGCGGCATCGGTTTCCGTCTGGACCCCCCCGATCTGCTGGGAAATCTCTTCCGTTGCCTTGGCCGTCTGGGTCGCCAGGTTCTTCACTTCGGAGGCGACCACGGCAAAGCCCTTGCCGGCTTCTCCGGCCCGCGCCGCCTCGATCGTGGCATTGAGGGCAAGAAGGTTGGTCTGCTCGGCGATGTCGGAAATCAGGTTGATCACCTCGCCGATCTGCTGGGCTGTCTTCGCGAGACTCTTGACCTGATCATTGGTCGCGGTGACCTGATCGACAGCCCGTTTGGACGTATTCGAAGAATGGGCAACCTGACGTCCGATCTCGGCGATGGAAGAGGACAGCTCCTCGGCCGCCGTCGCGACCGTCTGCACATTGGCGGAGGCCTGATGCGCTGCGGAGGCGACAGCCGTGGCGCGTTCATTGGTCTGGTTGGCGATCTGGGACATGGAACCCGCCGTGGCTTCCATTTCCGTCGCCGAGGAGGTCAATCCGTTCAGCAACTCGGAAATACCGGCATCGAATTCCTGGGTAAGCTGTTCGATCCGGCGGCCGCGTTCCTCGCGTGCCTTCGCGGCTTCCTGCTCGCGGGCGGCCATTTCGTCATTCGCGATCATGTTTGCCTTGAACACCTGAACGGCTTCGGCCATGTCGCCGATCTCGTCCTTGTGGTCCTGCCCGGGGATCTCGATGCTCTTGTTACCGTCGGCCAATGTCTTCATGGCAGCGGTAATGTTCTGGATCGGACGCGAGATGCCGGTGCCGATGAGCCATGCGGCAAGGGCGCCAACCACAATGCTGACGACGGAAATCACGATGGTGAACGTGACGGCGCTCTGCATCGCTGCGCTGGCCTGCGGTCCGAGCGTGTCCTGTTCCTGCTTGATCTCGAGCTTCAGGTTTTCAAGATCCCGTGCGACTTGCGGGCCGACCCGATCCAGCGTTCCGGTGATGATGCTGTTGCGGGAAGCTATGGTTTGCTGAACCTTTCTGACCGCGTCCTCATATGTGGCATGCAGAGTTTCGATCTCCGTTGCCAGTTTCTGGCGGGCAGGGTCCTGCAGATCGGCGAGCATAAGCTCGTAATTCTTGGTCATCGTCACCGACTCTTTCAGCACGCGTTCGAATGCTGACGCTTCGTTGGTAACCAGGAATTTTGTGGCATAGAGACGCATCAGGAGCAGGTTGCGTTGCACCATGCCCGCATGGAAAGCAGCGGAGACATCCTGATCGTCATAGGCACTCTGCATGATTTCGGTCAGCGTCTTTTCCATCTGGGGGCCGACGACGTCCAGCGTGTTGAGCACCAGATCGTTCCGGGTGTCTTGCAGGCTGGTGACGTCATCGAAAGAGGTGGAATATTGCTCCAGCTCTTCTCCGGATTTCTTGATCAGCGCGGTCTTCTCATCGCTTGTGACCAGGCCAAGAAACTGTTCCTTCAGCGCCAGGGTCGTGCCGATACGGGTCTTGACCGTCTGGATGCTTTCCTTGCTGCCGTCGATAATGAAATTTTTGACCGCGAGCCGTGCCTCCAGAAGATTGGCCTGGACCCGGCCAGCCTGATTGCTTTGAAGGGCAATGGACCGGTATCGGGTGAACGTGTTGTTGGCGCTGCTTAATTCGTTCCACGCAGTGAACGCGATTACCAGGAGCAGGCCAATGATGATGGCAAAGCCACCAAACACTTTCGCCGATATCTTTACGTTTTTAAGCATGCTCGCCTTGTCTCCGTTAATTCCGCAACCGGTGCTGCTGGATACTTTGTTGGTGCAAGCAGAGCTTATTGACGGGATATGATTTAAAATTCGTAAAAAAATACCCTGAAGTTTATGGTTGTTAACGATATATTTTGAGCGTGTGGTTGGGTTTTCATCGTTAATAGTAAGCAAAAACAATCAACTAAATTCACTTTGAATTTTTTTGAGCGGTTTCGTGCAAAGTATAACGCATAAAAAGCATGGATTTATGGTTGGTCAAATGTGGCGGGCCGGTTACGCAGCGTTTTCGCTGATATCGCTCTGCTCCGTTACCAACAGGCTGCGGACGCGTTATGAGTGAATGCGTCGAGGGTCTCTCGACGCTTTCCCTTTTGCCATCTCTCCCTGCCATGAAACGGACCCCGTAAATGAAGAGCTTTAATCTGGCCGATTTGTCGGCGACTGATGCTTATAAGCTGCTGCGCAATGTGGTAACGCCGCGCCCCATCGCGCTTGTGACCACAATCGATGAGGCGGGGGTCGTGAATGCCGCGCCGTTCTCTTTCTTCAACGCCATCGCCTTCGATCCCTGCATGGTCGTTCTCGGGCTGGAAGCGCGGCCGGACGGCTCTCCGAAGGATACCTCGCGGAACATCCGGGACAGCCGCGAGTTCGTGGTCAATATTGTCGACCGGGCCATGGCCGAGAAGATGAATGCCTGCTCGACGCCTCTGCCACATGGCGAGTCCGAGATCCCGCTCGCCGGGTTCACGGTGGAGCCGTCCGAGACCATCAGGCCGCCCCGCGTTGCCGAGGCGCCGGTTGCACTGGAATGCACCCGTCACACGACGCTTGAGCTGGGCAATCGCCGCGAGATCGTTGTCGGCGAGGTGCGCAGCATTTCCGTCCGCGATGCGCTGGTGCTCGACGAGGAGAAGCTGCATATCGATCATATCGGTCTCGACACCATCGGACGGCTGGGTGCGAACTTCTATGCAACCAGCCGCGATACCTTCGAGATGAAGCGCCCGGACGGTCGTTAGGTACGGCCGTTAGGTCTTGCGCTCCAGGGTGTTCTCTCCGGCCATATAGACGGCGACGGAGTTGAATTTTCCGTTCTCAATGCTGAAGAAATTGCAGTTCGACTTATAAACCTGCGTTCCGTCATGCAGCGTGTTGACGACCCGGAATTGCGTGGCGATTGTGCCATTTTCCGGGTCGCAGACATAATGGAAGCTGTCATGAAGAACGGCTTTGTGACGGCCCCATAGCTGCCGCATCATCCCGCCGATCTCTGCATGACCGGTGAGCATCACGCCATGGGTTTCAACGGAGAAGCGGCAGGTCTCCGTCAGTGTCGCAAGCACCTGATCCAGATCCTCTCCATCCACGCCGGAAAAATAGCGCTGCACCAGGGTGATTTGCGCCTCGCGCGTCATGTCTGTCACGCGTTCCGTCCGGGCCGGTAATGCGCGATGGTCTGCGCGATGCCGTCTTTCAGCGATGTGCGCGGCAGCGGGCCGAGCAGATCCCCGGTCGGGGTCGGTTCCATATGTGGCGGGATCGGCAGCAGGGGGCCGTCCCAGTCGATCCGCGCGCCCGGCACCTGATCCTGGATGGCCTCGGCGAGGACGCTGACATCGGCCCGCTCTCCGGACAGGGTGATGGTGTGGGCGCCTTCGAAGGGCTTCAGGGCCGCCGCCTCGCAGAGCGCCGCAACATCGTCCACGAAGATCAGATCCGCCTCGCCGGAATAACCGATGGTGTAGGGCCGTCCGGCCACTGCCTCTCGGCAGGCCACTGACGGACCGGCGGAGATGCCTGTTTCCCGTGCCGGGCCGTAGACGATGGCCGGGCGGAAACCGATGCTGGAAATGCTGGACTCGATCCAGTAGGCCCGGGCGCAGCCTTCGCAGGCCAGCTTGTAGGCGCCGTAATGGGTGACCGGGCTGAGATCCGCGCAGTCGTCCGGCGCCAGTGCCGAAGCGCTGCTGGCATAGGCGATGCCCCGCATGCCTTCCGCCTTGGCCGCCTCGAAGACGTTTAGCGTGCCGATCAGATTGACCCTGGCGCCGAGAACCGGGTTGGCGGCGCAGTCCGGGGTCAGCAGAGCGGCAAGATGGACCGCGAAATCGCACCCCCGCGCCGCGTCCCGGACCCGGTCGGTGTCGGTGATGTCGCCGATCACCCAGTCGATGCTGTCCGCCGCGTTGCCGATGATCTCGCGCAGGATGGAACGGTCTTCCTTGCGGTCGAACACCCGGGCTTCGATACCCCGGGCAAGCAGCCGCTTGACGAGCCAGGCGCCGAGGAAGCCGCCGCCTCCGGTGATCAGGACCTTCATTGTGCGGCTCCCGTACCGGCCATATCCGCAGCGGTGAGCTGATAGGCGAGATTATAGACGATGGTCTGCGGGTTGGTGACGCCGCTGCCGCTTTCGGCGATGACGGCCTCGAAGGCGGGGATTGCTGTTTCCAGCTCGGGAGCGCCGCTGCCCTCGATCAGCACCACCATGTCGAATTCCTTTTCCGCCATGCCGGGGCGCAGCTCTGTCTCCCTGGTCTTCACGCCGGAAACCTCGGTGCGGGCAAGGCCGATATGAACGCAGCAGGCACCGGTGACCGTGAGCAGGGTATCGGCGAGGCTCTGCGCCCGGGTATGTACCGCGTCCGGCCCGGCGCCGCTTTCGTAGTCGAGCCGGATGGTGGCCATCGCGCCACCGTCACCGACGCCGGCGGAGGCGATCCGGTCGCAGGCCACGCGCAGGAAGTTGCGGAAAGTCGGCTGCACCTTGTTGGACCACTCGGTCGGGTTGTTTAGCCGCTCGAGATAGGCGGGCGAACGGAAGACCTCCACATTCTCACCGCCATAGACCGTGCCGTAGCGATATCGCGGGACGGTGTGATTGATCAGCCGCTTGCCGATGGTGAAGCCCGGAATAGACAGTCGCTCCGGCATATGCTCGCGGGTGTGCCATTCCATATATTCGGTCCAGGATGGCGGGGCGATATCGTGCCAAAGCGCCAGAAAGGCGCTGCCGGTCAAAGCCATGATGTTTCACTCCCTTGGTTTATTATTTTGTGAGTTGGGTGTCAGTCGCCGAGCAGTTCCTTCGTTGCCTGCAGCGCCCGCCGGGCAACCTCGGAGGCTCCGGCGGTTCCGGCCAGAGCGTGGTTCGGAACCTCGACGCTGATGGTCATCCCTTCCGGGATCAGGCCGGCGATGGATGCGAGGTCGATGCCGCCTTCTCCGGGGATCAGCCGGGCCGTCCGGGCGACCCGGATCAGCTCCTCGTCCGACGGGTCATAGGGCACGGGGCCGTCGCAGATCTGCACATAGTTCATCAGGCCCGGCGGCAGGGCGGCGAATTCTTCCAGGGTGGAGGTACTGCGACCGAAATGCAGGCTGTCGAACAGCACCGCGGCGGCCGGATGATCGGCGGTCTCTACCATGCGCCTTGCATGGGCCAGATCCTTCACACCGGTCCAGGGCATGAATTCGAGATCGGCGGTCAGGTTGTAGGTGCCGAGCAGGGCGCAGAGGGCGGTGTAATTGTCCTGGCTGCGGACGTGATCGGGATCGTCGACGGCGACCAGCACGTGGCGTGCGCCGAGATCGGCAATCCGGTCGAGAAACGGGGTGAAATCCTCAAGCCGGGTTTTGGCATTCAGGCGGATCATCTCCGCGTCGGCCATGCTTACGCCGGTATCGCGCAGCGCGGCCTTCACCTCGCGCAGCAGGGCATCGTCCGTGAGCAACGGGAAAAGGCTGTCTCCCGGACCGGCTGGCAGCAGGCGGAAGCTCACCATGTTATAGCCGTGTTCGGCGGCAATGCCGACGGCAGCCACCGGATCGACGCCGTTACAGGTCAGATAGGCGAGGGAATAGGCGCGGGTCATCCGGATCTCGCCGTTCTGGTTCCGGTCAGGCCGGGCGTGCCGCTGGTCTCGCGCCCGAGCCGGCTGAAGAAGTGCGAGGCATCGGCGGCGGCGGAAAGTTCGGCGGCGGCTTCATTCAGGATGGGTGCCAGAGCGGTCACGCGCTCCCGGTCGAGCCGGACGGAGGGGCCGGCGATGGAGAGGCAGCCGACGACGGCGCCACCGGTACCGTAGCGGACGGGCACAGCCATCGCGGCCATGCCGATCATGTAGCTGTTCACGGTCAGCGCATAATCCTTGGCGCGGGCTTCGTTCAGGGCGCCCAGCAGCGCCTTCAGGGTCGGGGGCGCTCCGGGGCCGGGCTCGAATTCGGTCGGACGCAGGCCCTGCCGGTTGACCAGAGCCAGAGCATCCTCGTCATTCATGCTGGCGAGCCAGGCCTGACCGCCGGCGGTGCTGGCAAGATGCACCACAACACCCTGTTCGCGCCCCGGATCGTACCGTAGGCCGCCGGTCGCGCCCTGTGCGACCGCAACCCAGACCAGTTGGTCCCCGTCGATGACGGAAAGCCGGATCAGCTCGGCGCTGGTTGCCGCCAGCCGGTCGAGGATCGGCTGGGCAATGTCGGTCACGCCGGAGCGGCCAAGGAAGCTGAGACCGAGGGCGGACAGCTTGACGCTGAGCAGGTAGTCACCCTGCTCGCGCGCCTGCCGGACATACCCGAGCCGGGCCAGTTCCTTGAGCTGCCGGTGGACGCCGGACACAGGCATGTCGAGTAGGGCGGCAATCCGGCTGACGGGCAGGCCGGCCGGGTGCGTGACCATCAATTCCAGGATGCCGAGACCGCGTTCGAGGGCGCTGCTCAATGTGATATCCGCTCAAAAGTCTCCCCGTTCAACGGGGTGGAGGAAACCAGACTACATCTGCGAATATGAAAAATGGAAAGAGATTCTAATTTTTGAATTCGTTGGCCTATGCTTCGCCTGTCCGTCCCGTCCAGCAGGAAGATTTCATCCATGCCCGGCTCCGAAAGCACACCAGCAGAAAAACAGGCCGAAGTCTGGGATGTGGTCGTGCTTGGCGGCGGCGCGGCCGGGATGGCGGCGGCGGTCTTTGCCGCGCTCGATGGCGCGCGGACGCTCCTCGTTGAATGTTCAGGCTCTGTTGGCGGCACCTCTGCCCTGTCCGCCGGGACGGTCTGGATTCCGAACACGAGGCACGCCGCTTCGGCTGGAGCGGAAGACAGCCCGGAGCAGGCGGCCGCGTTTCTTGATGCCGCCGTCGGGAACCGGGCGCCGAAGGTGATGCGGGATACCTTCCTCCGCGCGGGGCCTGAAGCGGTGCGCCATCTGGAAGAAAACACGGCGGTACAGTTCCGTGCCCGCCCCTTTCACCCCGATTATCTCTTTGAGCTGGAGGGCTCGGTCGCGGGTGGCCGCGCCCTTGAAGCGCTGTCATTCGATGGCGGCATGCTCGGGAAAGCTCTGCATCTGTTACGGAAGCCGATCCCGGAATTCACGATCCTGGGCGGGATGATGGTCGACCGGGACGATATTGGCCATCTGCTGAAGATGACGCGATCACTGAAATCCCTGACCCATGGTGCCGGGCTGGTTGCCGGATATGCCGTGGACCGGATGCGGTATGGGCGCGGCGCGCGGCTTGTCATGGGCAATGCCCTGACCGGCAGGCTGCTGAAGAGCTTGCTGGATCTTGATGTCACGATATGGACGGATGCCGAGGTCACCGATATTTCCGCCGGTGCCGATGGCACGCGTGTCCGGGTCCGCAGCAAAGGCAAGGAAATCAGCCTGCATGCGGCGGGCGGGGTCATTCTGGCGTCCGGCGGGTTTGCCCGGCATCCGCAGCGGCGGGCAGAGTTGCTGCCGGAACCGCAACCTGAATTCAGTCCGGCGGCACCCGGTAATACCGGAGCTTTGCACGACATCGCTCTCAGGCTCGGTGCCCGTTATGGAGAAGGCGGCGCGCAACCGGTCTTCTGGGCGCCGGTATCGCGCCGCCGCCGGAAGGACGGCAGCATGGCGGTGTTCCCGCATTTCGTCCTCGACCGTTCCAAGCCCGGTATTTTCTCTGTTGGCCGGGACGGGCGGCGCTTCGTCAATGAAAGCCGCTCCTATCATGAGTTCGTGGTGGCGATGTATGGCGCGGACCGGGATGGCTCCACCATCCCGGCTTTCGAGATTACTGATGCCGACGGGCTCAGGAAATACGGGCTCGGCATGGTCCGGCCAGGCGGGCGCGGGCTCGGGCCGTTCCTGAAAGACGGATATCTGGTGCGGGCGGACTCGCTGGCGGATCTGGCCGGGCGGCTCGGCATCGATCAGGATGGTCTTGCGGACACGGTCTCGCGGATGAACCGCTTTGCTGAAACCGGCGTGGATCTGGATTTCGGCCGGGGGACGACGGTTTATGAGCGGGCCAACGGCGACCCATCGCACAGGCCGAACCCGACACTCGGCCCGGTCCGGACGCCGCCTTTCTATGCCATCCGGCTCTGGCCGGGGGATATCGGCGCGGCCACCGGATTGCTGACGGATACTGACGCGCGGCTGATCGATGCGGAGGGGAAAGCGATCGACGGCCTCTATGCCTGCGGTAACGACATGCAGTCGGTGATGGGCGGCGTCTATCCGGCGCCGGGCATCAATCTGGGGCCGGCCATCGCCTTTGCCTATATCGCCGGTCGGCATGCGGCGGCACGAAGCCGCGGGCCGCAACAAGAGCAGTCATCCGCCGAAGAACGCTAACGTAAAGAAAAACGGGAGGACGTATCCATGAGCAAAGCATTCATCCGCAACATTGCCGAGGTCGAGTGGAAGGAATTCCCCGGCCACCACGGCGGCGCGCTGTCCAAGCCGCTGGTCGCCGCCGATACCTCCGATGCCAGGCTGATCGATCACCGGATCTCCTGCTACCAGCCAATGGCCTATGTCGAGCGGCACAGCCACAGAGTGCAGGAGCAGGTTTATCATGTGCTGGAAGGCGAGGGGCTGATGGAGATCGCGGGCAAGAAACAGGTGGTCCGGCGCCATGACGTGATTTTCATCCCGCCGGGGATCGAGCACGCGATCCAGAATTCGGGCCTGTCCGACCTTGTCTTTCTGGTCATCACCACGCCGATGACGGACGGGTAGGCCCCGCGCGGCGGTTGATTTTCCGGTGTCGGACCTGTCTCCGGAGATCTTCCGGGGCACCCGTCAGGGAACCATCCAGGCATCGGCGCGTTGTTAAGGCAGAAACAACAATGCGAGTCGAAGCCATGGAAATCTTTTCAGGTCTATTTGCCCTGATCATTCTGATCGCCGATATTTATGCCGTGATCCAGGTGCTCTCCAGCGGCACTTCCGGCGTGAACAAGCTTGTCTGGACCCTCCTGATTATCGTGCTGCCGGTGATCGGCCTCATCATCTGGATGTTTGCCGGCCCGCGTGGTTCTTCCGGGGTCAGGGTCTAGGGACCTTGGAGCAGACAACAGAAATATCGCCTGCCCGCGATACGTCGCAGGCGGAGCCGAAGGATACCG
>TARA_R110002051_G_scaffold294537_2_pt1 | contig 29400 bp, 22 predicted proteins | sample TARA_R110002051 | Tara Oceans TARA_R110002051 (sample SAMEA4397023) | marine metagenome | biome: Polar Biome; feature: [MES] marine water layer (ENVO:01000295) within the mesopelagic zone...; material: water (ENVO:00002006), including particulate matter (ENVO:01000060) such... | reverse complement strand
CGGCGCAAGGTTGCGCCGGCGCGTTCCGCAATCTGTGTTCGTCAGATTGGCAGGATATAAGCGGTTTTCACCGTAGTGTAGAATTCCGATGCATAACGGCCCTGCTCGCGGGCGCCATAGCTGGAACCTTTCCGGCCGCCGAACGGGACGTGATAATCGACGCCCGCCGTTGGCAGGTTGACCATGACCATGCCGGCCTCGGAATTGCGCTTGAAGTCGCTGGCGTATTTCAGGCTGGAGGTGCAGATGCCGGAGGACAGACCGAAGGTCGTGTCGTTGGCAACGGCCAGAGCCTCGTCATAATCCTTCACCCGGATCACGCTGGCGACCGGACCGAATACTTCCTCGCGGTTGATGCGCATGGAATTGGTCGTCTCGGTGAACAATGCCGGCTGCAGATAGAAGCCCGGCGTTGCCCGCTCCAGACGCTCACCGCCAAAGGCGAGCTTGCCGCCTTCTTCCTTGGCAATGCGGATATATTCCTCGTCCTGCGCGAGCTGGCTGGCATCGACCACGGGGCCGATATGCGTCCCTTCGGCGAGCGCGTCGTCGATCTTCAGGCCCTTAAGCTTGTCGATGCAGGCAGCGACGAACTTGTCGTGAATGCCTTCGGTCACGATCAGCCGGGAGGAGGCGGTGCAGCGCTGGCCGGTGGAGAAGAAGGCACCGTTCACGGCAACATCGACGGCGGTGGCGAGATCGGCATCGTCCAGCACGACGAGCGGGTTCTTGCCGCCCATTTCAAGCTGGTACTTTTTCATGGTGGAGGAGCATTTCGCCGCCACATGGGCGCCGGTCGCGACCGAGCCGGTAAAGGTCACGGCGTTGATCTTGGTGCTGGAAAGAATGGCCTCGCCAACGGTGCCGCCGCTGCCCATCACCAGGTTCAGTACGCCGTCCGGCAGACCGGCCTTTTTCAGGATGTCGACCAGGGCCCAGGCGCAGCCCGGAACCAGACCGGCCGGCTTGAAGACGATGGTGTTGCCGTAGCAGAGAGCCGGAGCGATCTTCCAGGCCGGGATGGCGATCGGGAAGTTCCACGGTGTGATGATGCCGACAACGCCGACCGGCTCGCGGGTGATCTCGACTTCGAGGCCCGGACGGGTGGAGGCGATCTTCTCGCCGGACAGGCGCAGGCATTCACCGGCGAAGAAATCGAAGACCTGGGCGGCGCGGATGGTCTCGCCGATACCCTCGGCCAGTGTCTTGCCTTCCTCGCGGGAGAGCAGGCGGCCGAGTTCTTCCTTGCGGGCCATGATTTCGGCGGAAGCAGCGGCCAGAATGTCGTGGCGCTGCTGGATCGGGCTGCGGGCCCAGGCGTGGGAGGCGGCGACGGCGGCGTCGATGGCCTGTTCCGTTGCGGCGGCATCGGCCTGCGCGAACTGGCCGACCACGTCGCCGGTGTTGGACGGATTGATGTTATCGCTCGCGTTCGTGCCCTCGACCCAGTCGCCGGCGATCAGATTGCGGTGCAGTGTCATGAGTTCCCTCTCTCGGTTCCGGCGCCGTTCGGGCCGGGTTTTGAATCGGAGGGGAGCTTACGCCGGATCAGAGCTGGTGCAAGACCTTCAGCACCGTGGGATCTCATTCCGTCACGGAAGGAAACGGGCAAGAAGCGGAGATAGGGAAAAAATCATCAATCCTATTAAAAATTCCTATCGCCGCAGCCGTTTTTGACTGTGTGGATTTCAGGGAGGACTGAAGCTTCAGACTGCGATGCCGCGCTTGGAGAGTGAGCGGAACAGGACAAGCGCACCATCTTCCCATTCCGGCAGGGCGTCCGAACGGCCAACCACGTTCTCCAGGCACCCGAGCCGCGAGCTGGCAATCCGAACAATGTCGCCGAGCTTGTGGGTGAAGCCTTCGCCGGGCCGGTCCCGGTCGTCGGTGGGGGCGAACAGGGTGCCGGTATAGAGCACGGCGCCGTCCGGGTACTGGTGACAGTCGAACATCTGCTGCGCCAGATCTTCCGGATCGCGGCTGATCACCCGCATGGTGCTGGAGCCGCTCAGGACATAACCATCCGTGCCGGTAACCTCCAGCGACAGGTCTGCGTTGCGAATGTCGGTCATGGTGAAGTGATCGTCCAGCAGCCGGATGAACGGGCCGAGGCTGGCCGACGCGTTGTTGTCCTTGGCCCGGCCGAGCAGCAGGGCGCTGCGCCCCTCGAAGTCGCGCAGGTTCACATCATTGCCAAGGGTGGCGCCGGCGATCTTGCCGTCCGGTCCGCAGACCAGCACGACTTCCGGCTCCGGATTATTCCAGTCCGAGCGCGGATGCAGCCCGACCCCGGCACCGTGCCCGACCGAGGACATCGGCTGTGCCTTGGTGAAAATCTCCGCATCCACACCAAAGCCGACCTCGAGATAGGGTGACCAGAGATCCTTCGCCAGCAAGGTTTCGCGTAATTTCATCGCTTCGTCCGAGCCCGGCACGATGGAGAACACATCGTCGCCGATATCCCGGCCGAGCTGCGCCCGGGCCTCGTCCGCCTTCAGCGGATCGCCCTTGGTCATTTCCTCGACCACGCGCTCGATCATGCTGTTCGGAAAGGTCACCCCGGCGGCCTTGATGGCCTGCAGGTCAATGGGGGAGAGCAGGCGCGGGCCTGTCGCCTTCGGATCGAAGCTTGTCTCCAGAATGTCGCCGATCTTGCCGATCACGGAGCCTTCGGCCCCGCGCACGATACTGGCCGGGCAGGCGGCTTTCAGGGCATGGGTTATGGTCGGCAGGCGGGCGGTGATATCTACGACGTCCTCACCGCGCAGGGTGCAGACAGCCGGACCCTCCGGTGTCATGACCCGTCCCAGAAGTGTCGCTTTCTCCCGGTCGACCGGCAGGTCCTGTGCGATACGGTCGCTCATCTCTTGTCTCCTCCCATGCCTCGGCCCACACTTGCTGCATCGCGCTTCTTGCGGCGCGGTGAGCCGTCGGACTCTTCGCTCGGGCGGATTATGGCCTCTCTGGGATACAAAATACCAGAAAAATGAAAGCCGGTTGCGCATCATGGAGGACACGCTGCTACCGGCGGGCTCACTCATCCAGGATTCGGCTTCGGGCTAGCGTCACGGGCGGAAAATTTCACGGGCTGGAAACCCGGCAATGGGCGCCGTTCGGTTGTAGTAAAAGAATTTCCTTGCAACTTCACCCGCGACGTGGCTTTTTGCTGATGTGCGCTGCGCGTAGATGATGAGCATATCGTCAGCAGTGTAAATTCTCGCAATACGTCGTATCGATCGTTGCCAGAACGCCCAACTGGGCAGATTAACAGAACGGCAGCTGATCTACGCAAGCTTCCAGAACAGAAAAAGGCCACCTTCCGCTGCCAGTATGGCGCGATCAGGGGGTGACCGGTGAAAGAGCCTACTTGAAACAGTTTAACGACCTTGGCCAAGCCAAGTCCCACCTTCGAGCCGTATCCGCCGAAGGACACAGCATTCCCACTCAAACTCCCATTCAGGACGATGTGATCCCTGCTACAGAGGTGGCTGGGCGCGTGTCGCATCACGCCAACGCAGCCAAGAGCACGTCCCAGACCCAATCCCGGCGTTCCGGCTCTGCCCGGCGTCCGGTTGAAAAGAATGCGCGCCGTCCCGACATGTCGGGCGAACGCACACCCGGCCCCGATGCTCCGGATGCAGGCTTGTTCCGCATGCTGGGAAATATCGGCGCCGCAACACCAGCTGTCCCCGCCTGAAGGCGGCAACAGAAAACGTCAATCCAGACTAACGATCAGTATAAGGAATATGATCATGGCTACAGGTACAGTGAAATGGTTCAACACCACCAAGGGTTATGGCTTCATTCAGCCGGATGATGGCAGCAACGACGTGTTCGTTCACGCCACTGCCGTCGAGCGTGCAGGCATGCACGGCCTGAACGAAGGCGACAAGATCAGCTACGACATCGAAGAAGACCGCCAGCGCGGCAAGTCTTCCGCTGTCAACCTGCAGACGAAATAATCATCGTCTTCCAGGACAAGCCCGGGCGGCGCTGTTCCCTGGAATAGCGCCACCGGGTCGGCCTTTCGGGCGGGGTTCACGAACTTCATCCGCGACGGTCTAGAAAACGCCAATCCATTTCATGGGTTGGCGTTTTTGTTTTTGCTCACCCGCCGCGCCGGACGATCTGTTCGCGGTGGAAGGTATAGATGCCGCTGCCGACGACGATGGCGGCGCCGATGATTGTCGCCAGGTCCGGCAGGTCGTCGTAGATCAGGTATCCCCACAGTACGGCCCAGGGCAGCATCAGGTAGTTCAGCGGTTGCAGGACGCTTGCCGGGGCAAGTGACAGGGCCTTGATCAGCAACCCGTGACCTGTCAATCCGATGGCGCCGATCCCCACCATCAGGGCCAGCCCTGACCAGTCCGGCGTGACCCAGAAGAACGGACCGACGCAGGTCATCGAGACGAGCCCGGTGATGCCCGTATAGAGCACCGTCGTGCTGGCCTCGTCATGGCGTGCGGCCCGGCGCGTCAGGACCTGGTAGAGGGCGAAGAGGGCAATACCGAACAGGGGCACCAGCAGCATCGCATCGAAGGCGGCAAAGCCCGGCCGGATGATGATCATCACCCCAACCGCACCGACACCGATCGCGCTCCAGCGCCGGATCCCGACCTGTTCCCGCAGGAATGGCACGGACAGGGCGGTGGTGATCAGCGGGCCGGCGGCGGCGATGGCCTGGACATCCGCCAGCGGCAGATGGCGCAATGCCACGATGAAGACAAGAATCTCGCCGGACAGCAGGAAGCCGCGGGTGAGCTGTAGCAACGGTGCGCGGGAGGTGAAAACCCGGCGCCCCCGTTTGTGCAGGCCGTGGGCCAGCGTCACGCTGGCAAACACCATGTAACGGACCCAGAGGATTTGCGGCGCCGGATAGATCTGCGCTGCCATCTTGGTCAGCGTGTCCATCACCGAGAAGGCGAAGGTGACGGCGAACATGATGCCGACACCGGCGCGTGTGCCCTCTGCGTCCTCGGGCGCTCCGAAACGGTCGTTTGTCATATCTGTGCCGCGCCCCCTGCCGGTGCCGGGCGGTTCCAAATACCTGCCGCTTCCGGAGGGCTCCACTTGACAGTGATCGCCGCCCGCTGTCTAGCGCTATGCGGGTGGACGGCGCTCTGCGTAATCAGACCGTGGCGACGGGGGTGGCCGGTGAGCCGACGACGCCGGGCAGGCGCAGTGGCGGCGCGGTCAGAAGGAAGCGCGACCGGCCCGTCTCGCGCAGCCACAGTGCCAAATCGTGCAGGTACCAAAGCTCGCCAAGATGGACGCCGAGCTTGAAGATGCAATGGTGGTGCAGCGGCATGAACACGGTGGCGTCGTCCGGCAGCGGCGCATGCGGGTCCTCGACGCCGTAATTGTCCGCGATCAGCACCGAGAGACCGCTGTCGGTGATCCAGTTCAGCAGGCGCTCGTCCCGGCCGTCCAGCACGCAGCAGGCATGCAGCAGCGTGTCTTCGTCCGGCTCCTTGTTCATGTCCATGATAACCTTGGTGAAGGCGGTATGCAGCAGCACCATGTCGCCCGGCTCGACGACCACCTTGTCCGCTTCCATGATCTTCATGAGCTGGTCGTAGCCGACATAGGTCCGTTCCCGGCCGAGATGCTTCTCGATGTCGATCAGCACGCCCCGGCCCTGCACGCAGGTCTCGGCCATGTTCTCGATGCCGAGCCGCTTGGCGTCGGTGCCTTCGAAGCGGGTGTGCTCGCTGCCCGGCTGCTCGCTGGTCGGCCCGGCTATATGCTCGCCGCCGCGCCAGCCGTTGTAATAGACGATCTCCGCCTCGCCATCGCCGTCCGCATCGAAGCGCGCGCCGATATGGCACAGGCTGTCCCACTGGGTCGAATATTGCAGGCAGAGCAGCACGGAATCGTCGGAGACGATATCGACCAGGCGCTCGTCGTTGAGCCCGAGCGGAAAATTGAAATTCGCCAGCCCGCCGCGCGCGGTGGCGAAATGCCGGGGCGGGAAGCGCCGCGGGTTGAGCAGGCGTTTTCCCGGATAGTCCAGCGGCAGGGACAGGCAGAAGGTCTCGCCAGTCTGTACCTCGGCCACGCCCTGACGGACCTTCTCTGCCGTGAGCAGATTGATCCGGCCCTTCTCGTCATCCGCCCCGAAATCCCCCCAGGTCGACCCCTCGGGACGGTTCTTCCACCGCTTGCTCATGCTTTCCTCGCCGTTGTTTCTTGTTTTTGTGCGCCGAGAGGGCGCGGGACTGGGAGAGTGTCCGACGGGTGGGGCGGGGATGGCAAGGGAAAGGGGCGAGGAAACGGGACCCTTAAAACTGCGACACTCTCGATGGACAAAGAGACATTCGGCACAGGACGGGTTCTCCTATTCGCCTTATCCTGAGGTAGAAATAAAAGCACAAAGAAACGGCGCTCTTTTTACCAAGGCATACCAGACTGATGACGAGCTACGATCCGAACCTCGCGGGAGTACTTTTCGGAACTGACTATAAATGGGGCTCTGTGACCGAACTCGGTCAGCCCGAAACGCTCACCTATTCCTTCATGGAGACGCTTCCGGATTATTACGCCCCGTCCGATGTCACGCTCTTCGCCCCGATGACGGAGGCTGCAAGGCAGGCCGCGCGGGAAGCCCTCTCCGACTGGGAAGCGGTCTCCGGTCTTCGCTTTATCGAAGTGGAGGATAATGTTGGTGGCGATATACGCTTCGGCATGGATAGTGCGCTGCCCGATAGCGAGCAGTATGCCGGCTACGCCTACCGGCCGATCGCTCCCGATTCAGAATTTTACGAACGGAACCAGAGATACGGCGATGTCTTTACCTCCCAGCTGTATGACTACAATCTCACTCCCGAAGTGGGAGGATACGGATATTACGTTCTGCTGCACGAGATCGGACATGCCGTCGGTCTGAAGCATCCGTTTGAAGAGCCGACTCTGGCGGCGGCGTTCGACGATATCCGCAACACTGTCATGTCCTACACTTTTCTGGCCGGCTTGGACGAACCCAGACCAATGGATCCGGCCTGGCTCGACATTCACGCGGCACAATTTCTCTACGGTGTTCCGGGAAGTGGTTCGGCCGGTGTCACCGCCTGGGGATCAGACTCTACGGAGCTCTATACGGCTCCCGACGGGATATCGCGCTATCTCGCGAATGGCGGGGACGACTGGGTTCTCATGGGGGAGGCGGAAGACATTGTTCTGGGCGGGGACGGGGACGACACCCTGTCCGGTGCCGAGGCGTCAGACAGGCTCTATGGTGGTGCAGGAGATGATTTTCTCGACGGTGGCACGGGAGATGACGGGCTGAATGGTGCCGGCGGAGACGATCTGCTGATTGGCGGCGGCGGCCTGGATGTCGCCAGCTATGATGCCTCGATCCTGGTGGACAGGTCCGGAGGCGTATGGCGTGACGGCGGCATTCTGGAGTTCGAGGGCCGGGATACGCTCGACGGTGTCGAACTGCTGCGCATGGCGGATCATGAAGTGGTGCTCACTCTCGACCGCGTCACAGACAGCGCTAATTTCGATGAAGGTCGCTATCTAGCCCTCAATCCGGACGTTGCCGCGGCTGTCGCGGCGGGGACTCTTCCATCGGGCCATGTGCATTACCTTGCCTTCGGCTTGAATGAGGGACGCCTTGCCGGATCAAGCTACAGCTTTGACGAGGCTTTCTATCTTGAGAATAACGCCGATGTCGCGGCTGCGGTCGCGGCCGGCGCCTATGCTTCCGGACGGGCGCATTTCGATGCCGCCGGAGAGGCCGAAGGGCGGAACCCGAACCCTCTCTTCAACGATACATTCTACCGAACCTACAATCCGGATGTTGCCGAGGCCGTGGCGGCCGGAGATTTTTCCTCTCCCTATGCACATTTCGAGGCTGCTGGCGGCAGGGAAGGCCGCGCGCCGTCGCTCTATTTCGACGCCGCCCGTTATCTTGAGGAGAATCCGGATGTAGCCGATGCGGGCATGAACCCGCTCGATCATTATCTGATGCATGGCCTCTACGAGGGACGGAGCGCCTATACGATCAGTGCGGATACGCCGGCTTCCACCTCTGCTGCAGCCACATCAGTCACGGGGCATGCTGCGACGGTTTCTTACGATCAGGTGGATTATTTCGGCTTGTGAGGGGAGAGCGTTATCTTGCCCCTCCGTTTTGCTGACTCCACCCCACGCCAGCCAATTCAGGCGGATAATCCTGAATTATAGAGACGCGCGATTAAATTGCTGCGGCCAAAAATCACAGGCGCCTGTGATCCGTTGCCGTCAGCCTTGAATTCAGTACCGTGTCTTTCCAACTCCAGATGCGTAACCGCAGAGAAAGAATCCCACGGTGGCGGACGAGCTATACGAGGTGCTGGGCGTCTCCAGGGACGCGTCCGGCGATGACATCAAGAAGGCCTACCGGAAGCTGGCGAAGAAGTACCATCCGGACCTCAATCCCGGCGACAAGGCGGCGGAGGAGACGTTCAAAAAGCTTCAGGCCGCCAACAACCTGCTGTCCGATCCGGAAAAGCGGAAACAGTACGATGCCGGCGAGATCGACGCCGAAGGGAACGAGACCCAGCAGCGCTATTACCGGGATTATGCCGGGGCGGGCGGCGAGCATCCCTACCAGTCGAGCGCGGGATACGAGGATATCAGCGACATCTTCTCGGATCTTTTCCGCGAGCATGCGCGGGGTGGTACTCAGGGGCGTGCCAGGAGCGATGCCCAGGCTGGCGATGGCGCCGCGTTTCGCATGCGGGGCGGGGATGCCCGGTATTCGATAGAAGTTTCTTTCCTCGAGGCTGTAAACGGCGCGAAGAAGCGCGTCACCATGCCGAATGGCAAGGTGCTCGACATGAGCATTCCGCCGGGACTGCATGAGGGGCAGGTGCTCAGGTTGCGTGGGCAGGGCATGCCGGGATATGGCGGCGGAGCGTCCGGCGATGCCTATGTCGAAGTGCACATCACGGCGCATCCCGAATTTCGCCGCCATGGCAACAACATCCATACAGAGCTCCCCATAGGTCTGCATGAAGCGGTTCTCGGCGCCAAGGTCCGGGTGCCGACCGTGACGGGCGTCGTGACGATGAGTGTTCCGGCAGGCTCCAACAGCGGGGATACCCTGCGGCTGCGCGGCAAGGGCGTGCCTGCCTCGGGCGGTCGTTCGGCAGGCGATCAGGTGGTGACGCTGCGGGTGCGGCTGCCGAAAGAGCCGGACGCGGAGTTGAAGAGTTTCCTCGCCGAGTGGGCGAAGACCCATTCCTACGATCCGCGAGCTGAAAAGAAGGGGTGAGACATGCGGGAAGAAGCAGAAATCCTCGGTCTGTTTTCCGACCTTCGCCGCGAAACACTTCACGTCTGGATCGAGCGCGGCTGGCTTGCACCGGCGCGCGGCGGTGAGGGATATATCTTTCAGGAAATCGACGTGGCCCGCCTGCGTCTCATTGTCGAATTCCGCACCGAGCTGGCACTGGACGATGAGGCACTGGACGTTGTCCTGCCGCTGCTTGACCAGGTCCACGGCCTGCGCCGCGAATTGCACCGCCTCGCCGATGCGGTTAATGCCCAGCCGCAGGACGTGCAGGCGCGGATCTCGGCGCATCTTGCCGAAAACTGATTTACGGCTGGACGTAGAAACACCCGCTCCGGTTCATTTGAACTAGGGAGCACTGCTTTTTGGAAATCTAGGGGCTTGAAAAAGCTGGTGGGCGCGACAGGGATTGAACCTGTGACCCCTGCCGTGTGAAGGCAGTGCTCTCCCGCTGAGCTACGCGCCCGTCGCTTGACGGACCGCTCTCATAAGCGGCGCGGTTTGCGCTGTCAAGGGAGCGATGCGATGGCTTTTGGTAAATCGCGGAAATGGTCGAGCCGGGCGGCGGCGGGGATTTCGTCCAGAGGGGTGCGGGCATAGCCGTAGCGCATCAGGATGAAGGGCATGCCGGCGCCTTTGGCGGAATGGGCGTCATGCTCGTTGTCGCCGACCATGCAGGCACTCTCCGGCGTGGCGCCCAGACGTTCCAGGACTGCTGCCGGATGGGCCGGATCCGGTTTGCGTACGGGCAGGGTGTCGCCGCCGACAATGGCGTCGAACAGATGGTCGAGGCCGAGCAGGGCCAGCACCTTGTGGGTGGCGCGCTCCGGCTTGTTGGTGCAGATGCCGAGGCGGAAGCCGCTGTCTTTCAGCGCTGTCAGGGTTTCCGGTACGTCCGGATAGGGAATGGTCCGGTTGCTGGCATTCGCCTCGTACAACGCGATGAATCGTTCCGTGGCGGCGGAGAGGGAAGCCGCGTCCGGTTTCTGGCCGCGCAGCTCGAGCGAGCGTCTGACATAGACCTGCCCGCCATCGCCGATGAAACTGCGCGCGGTTGCAAGGTCGATCGGGGCGAGGCCCATCTCTTCCAGCAACAGATTGCCGGCGGCATGCAGGTCATGCACGGAATCGATCAGGGTGCCGTCCAGATCGAAGACGATATGGGAAGTGGTGCGCATCATGAAACTCGCCGGGGCCGTTGGTTGTCTGGAGGCTTGGTCATAGCACGGGCGGGCCGCCGTCATTGTGCCGAATTTGGCCGCGCTATATACCAGATGAGCGGTCATAACGCGCCGGTGCGGCAATCTGTTGTGAAGAGTAAGAAAACGTGACTGTCTCGGCGCCGGGCCCTGTGGCATTTTTGCCCTGCGATTAACCCTTTTGGACTCTCTCGGAAATTCGCCCTTTCATGAACGCTTCTGCTGCTGCCTCCGTCGCTGTCGTCATCCTTGCCGCGGGCAAGGGCACACGGATGAAATCTGATCTGCCGAAGGTGCTGCACCCGATTGCCGGGCGGCCCATGCTGCATCACGTGCTGGCGGCTTCGGAAACGCTCTCTCCGGAGCGCCGGGTCGTGGTGCTGGCGCCGGGGCAGGAAGATGTGGCGGCCAGCGTGGCGCCGATCCCGACGGCGATCCAGCATCCGCCACGCGGCACAGGCGACGCAGTGCGGGCGGCACTCGGCGCGTTGGAAGGCTTTACCGGCACCGTGCTGGTGCTGTTCGGTGACACGCCGATGCTGAGTGAGGATACTCTGACGCGGATGGTGGCCGCGACGGAGGGGGCGGATGGTGCGGCTTTCGTCATTCTCGGCTTCGAAAGTGACAATCCCGGCCGATACGCACGGCTGGAACTGGATGATGCCGGAAACCTGCTCCGGATCATCGAGGCGCCGGACCTTAAGGAAGACGAGCGGTCGATCCGGCTCTGCAATGGCGGCGCGCTTGCGGTTGACGGGGCGCGTCTGGCGGATTGGCTTGGCCGTCTCGACCCCCGGAATGCGCAGGGCGAGTTCTATCTGTTCGACCTGCTGCAATTCGCGTTGGAAGAAGGGCGCCGGGGCGCCGTTGTCTGGGTCGATCCGGTGGAAACCATGGGTGTCGATTCCCGGATCGGGCTGGCCGATGCCGAAGCCCGTATGCAGGAACGGCTGCGCCGCCGCCTGATGGAAGAAGGCGTGACGCTTGTCGCACCGGAGACGGTGTTCCTCAGCCATGACACGAAGATCGGCCGGGACAGCGTGGTGCAGCCGCATTGCGTTTTCGGGCCGGGCGTGACCGTTGGCGAAGGTGTCGAGATCAAGAGCTTTTCCCATCTCGAAGGGGCGACGGTCGCGGATGGTGCCCGGATCGGCCCCTATGCGCGGTTGCGGCCGGGGGCGGATCTCGGGGCCGGGGCGCATATAGGCAATTTCGTCGAGGTAAAGAACGCGACCTTCGGCGCGGGCGCCAAGGCCAACCATCTGAGCTATGTCGGCGATGCCAGCGTCGGCGCGGGGGCGAATATCGGCGCCGGGACGATCACCTGCAATTACGATGGCTACGAGAAGCACCGGACAGAGATCGGCGCCGGGGCTTTCATCGGCTCGAACTCCTCGTTGGTGGCGCCGGTCAGTATCGGTGACGGCGCGTTGGTCGGGGCGGGCAGCACAATCGGTGACGATGTAGGGCAGGACGATATCGTGGTCGTGCGCGGCGAGCGGACGGTCGGCGAGGGGGCTGCGAAGCGTTTCCGGGAAACCCGGGCAGCCCGCAAGGCTGCTAACAAGACAGATGCAGCCCGCAAGGCTGGCAACAAGACCAAGCAAAAGTAAATCTGACTGAAAGGACGCCCGACGGATGTGCGGCATCATCGGAATGATCGCGAACCGGCCTGTTGCCGAACCCATTGTCGACGCGCTGAAGCGGCTGGAATATCGCGGCTATGATTCCGCTGGGGTGGCAACGCTTGATGGCGGTCCGGCCGAGCGCAGGCGGGCGGAAGGCAAGCTCTTCAATCTTGAGAAGTCCGTCACCGAGCAGCCGCTTGGTGGCTCTATCGGCATCGGCCATACAAGATGGGCGACACATGGTGCGCCGACGGTGCGCAATGCCCATCCGCACCGGGCTGGCCGGGTGACCGTCGTTCACAACGGCATTATCGAGAATTACCAGGAGCTGGCGGCGGAACTCGCGGCCGCAGGCATCAAGCCGGAAAGCGAAACCGACACCGAGATCGTCGCGCTCTATTTCGACAAGTTGCTGAACGCTGGCAAGAGCCCGGAAGCGGCGATGAAGGAAATCGCCCTCAGGGTGACTGGTGCCTATGCGCTGGTGCTGATGATCGATGGCGAGGAAGATTTGCTGCTCTGTGCCCGGCGGGCGTCGCCATTGGCGATCGGCTATGGCGAAGGGGAGATGTTCATCGGCTCCGACGCGCTGGCGCTGGCGCCCTTCACCCGCCGGATCGCCTATCTGGAGGACGGTGACTGGGCGATCATCCGCCGCGCTGGTGCGGAAATCCATGACGAGACCGGCGCACCGGTGGAGCGCAAGATCAGCCTGACCGCCGCGACGGGTGCGCTGATCGGCAAGGGCAATTACCGGCACTTCATGGAGAAGGAAATCTACGATCAGCCGGAAGTCATGGGCTACACGCTGTTCCAGTATTACCGGAGCACCGACCGGTCCATCAAACTGCCGGACCTGCCGTTCGACCCGGTCACCCTGCCGAAACTGACCATCGTTGCCGCCGGGACCAGCTTCTATGCCGGTATGGTGGCGAAATACTGGTTCGAGACCCTGGCCCGGGTGCCGGTCGAGATCGATATCGCCTCCGAGTTCCGCTATCGCAATCCGGTGTTGCCGGAAGGCGGGGCGGCGCTGTTCATCTCCCAGTCCGGCGAAAGCCTGGACACGTTGATGGCGCTGCGCCATGCCCGCGAGGCGGGGCAGCATATCCTGGCGCTGGTGAACCAGCCGGAAAGCACCATCGCGCGGGAATCCGATGTGGTGCTGGAGACCCTCGCGGGGCCGGAAATCTGCGTCGCCTCGACCAAGGCTTTCACCACCCAGCTCGTCGCCCTGCTGACCATGGCTGTGGATTTCGCCCGCAAGCGGGGCACGGCCTCCGACGAGGTGCTGAACGGGGTGCTCGACAGTCTGGTTCATCTTCCGGCGCAGATCGGCGAGGTGCTGAAGGATATGGAGCGCTGGCAGCCGGTCAGCCATGAGCTGTCCAAGGCTCGCGACGTGCTCTATCTCGGCCGCGGCCTGTCCTATCCGGTGGCCATGGAAGGCGCGTTGAAGCTGAAGGAGCTGAGCTACATCCATGCCGAAGGTTATGCCGCCGGTGAGCTGAAGCACGGTCCCATCGCGCTGCTGGAAGAAGGCCTTCCGGTCATCATGGTCGCGCCGATGGATCCCTGGTTCGAAAAAGTTGCCAGCAACGCGATGGAAGTGCGGGCGCGTGGCGGCAAGGTGATCCTGCTCTCCGACAAGACCGGGATCGAGCGGCTTGGTGACCTCGCGACATGGTCATTCGAGATGCCGGAATGCGATCCGATGGTGGCGCCGATCCTCTATACCGTGCCGGTTCAGCTGCTGGCCTATTTCACCGCGACGGAAAAAGGCACCGACGTCGATCAGCCCCGTAACCTTGCAAAGAGCGTGACCGTGGAGTAACGCGGACGGGAGCATTTGCAACGGGAGCCTGGGCGATGACGATGGAACGGGAACTGACGGCGCCGGAACTACTCCGGCAGCACGCGACGCATGGCGCTGTTGGTGGCACCTATCCGCGCGCACTGGAGGCCGAGTTTCCGACGGGGATGGCGGAAGCCGCTATCGCGGAGATTTCATCCTGGCCGGGTTATGCGCCGACACCGCTCTATTCGCTCACAAAGCTTGCCGATGATCTTGGCGTCGGGGCGGTGCTCTACAAGGACGAGGGGCCGCGCTTCGGTCTTGGCAGCTTCAAGGCCCTTGGCGGCGCCTATGCGGTCATGCTGCTGGCCCGCAAGTGGCTTGCCGAGAAGGGACACGGCGATGCGGCACTGGCCGATATCCGCTCCGGTAAATTTGCGAGTGCCCTGAAAGATCTGACCGTTACCTGCGCGACCGACGGCAATCACGGCCGCTCCGTCGCCTGGGGCGCGGAGATGGCTGGCTGTCGCTGCGTCATCTTCATTCATGCCGAGGTCAGCCAGGGGCGGAAGCAGGCGATGGAGGCTTTCGGCGCCGATGTCCGGCGGATCGATGGCGATTACGATCTGTCTCTGAAATACTGCGAGAACGAGGCGCAGGCGAACGGTTGGTTCGTGGTCTCCGATGCCTCCTATCCGGGCTATCTCGATATCCCGCGCGATGTGATGGCCGGCTATACGGTGATGGCGAGCGAAGTGCTGGGGCAGGCGGAAGACGCGCCGACCCATATGTTCGTGCAGGCCGGTGTCGGCGGTTTCGCCGCCGCGATGGTCGCGCGGCTCTGGCAGGGCTATGGGGAAAAGGCTCCCCGCACCGTTATTGTCGAGCCCGATCTTGCCGCTTGCGCCATCGAGAGCGCGCGGCAGGATAAACCCGCGATCGTGCCGATCCACGAAGAGACCCTGATGGCGGGACTTTCCTGCGGGGAAATGTCGCTCGTTGCCTGGCCGGTTCTTTCCGCCGGATGCACAGATTACATCACCGTCGGGGAAGAAGGTGTCGGCCCGGCCATGCGACTGCTGGCTTCGGGTGAGACGGGCGTAAAGATCACGGGTGGCGAGTCCGGCGTTGCGGGGCTGGTTGGCCTGCTTGCCGTGGCCGCGAACCCGGCACTGAAGGAACAGCTCGGCCTCGGCCCGGACAGCCGGGTATTGCTGATCGGCAGCGAGGGCGCGACGGACCCCGAAATCTACAAATCGATTGTCGGCGACCTCGCGGCATGAGCGCCGTGCGCGGCTTTCCCGTCTCCGAATTCGAGGCGCGGGTCGCACGGGCGCAGACGCTGATGGCGGCGGAGGGGCTGGGACTTCTTCTGCTGACCACAGAGCCTGAAGTGCGATATTTCAGCGGCTTTCTGACCCAGTTCTGGCAAAGCCCGACACGGCCCTGGTTTCTGCTCGTGCCGCGCGCGGGCAAACCGGTGGCGGTGATCCCGGGCATCGGCGCCGCCGCCATGGAGCGGACCTGGATCGAGGATATCCGGACCTGGCCGTCCCCGTGCCCCGAGGATGAGGGGCTGTCGCTGTTGGCGGACACCATCAGGGAGCTTGGCGGAGACAGGCCGGTCATCGGTGTTCCGTCCGGCCCGGAAACTCATCTTCGCTTGCCGCTTGCCGATTATGAAACAGTGCGGGCGTCCCTGCCGGACGCGACTTTCCGGGACGATGCGGGCATTCACCGGCGTCTCCGCATGATCAAGTCCGGGGCCGAGATCGACAAGATTCGGACAGCCTGCCAGATGGTCTCTGGCGTGTTCGAGGATTGGCCGTCCTGGCTCAGCGCGGGAATGAGCGAACGGGAAATTTTCCGCGAGTTCAAGATCGCTTGCCTGAAGGCCGGGGCGGATGACGTGTCCTATCTGGTCGGCGGCGCAGGGCCGGGCGGGTATGGCGACATTATTTCGCCGCCTTCGGATCGCAGGGTGACCGATGGAGACGTGCTTATCCTCGATACCGGCACCCTGCATGACGGCTATTTCTGTGATTTCGACCGCAATTTTGCCATTGGAACGCCATCCGGTGACGTGCGTTCTGCCTATGCGACGGCTTATGCCGCGACGGATGCGGCACTGGCGGTGGCCCGACCCGGTGCGAGCTGTGCCGACCTCTTCCGGGTGATGGCGCAGGTGCTGGAGGCAGGCGGTGCCCAGGTCGGCGATGTTGGACGGCTGGGGCACGGCCTGGGCATGCAACTGACCGAATGGCCGTCGATCACCGCGTCGGACATGACGGTTTTGCGGCCGGGCATGGTGCTGACCCTGGAGCCCGGGCTTGAATATGCGCCGGGCAAGATGATGGTGCATGAAGAGAATATCGTGATCCGGGAAGAGGGTGCGGAATTGTTGACCAGACGGGCGCCCTCGGAAGTGCCGGTGGTGCATTGAGATTTCTGTCTTGCCAGGCGCGCGATTGATCGCAGCCGCCCGTATGGCCATGTTGGTGTGATGAGAGGGAGGCTGTTTTGATGGCGCAAGATACAGAGAGCGGCATGCAAGAGCATGAAATCGATCCCGCCATGCCGTGGGCGTACCGGCTTGGGCTGATCGTCCTGCAGACGGACGAGACCATCGAGCAGGATTTCCGTATCTTCACGTCGGATCCGTCCATTGCTCTCTATCACACGCGTATCCCGAGCTCCCCCACAGTGACGACAGAGACCTTGCGGCAGATGGAGAATCATATCCCCTCCGCTGCGTCCCTGTTGCTGAAGGAGCCGCCGCTTTCCGTCATCGGTTACGGCTGCACCTCGGCCTCGACGGTGCTTGGCGAGGCGCGGGTGCAGGAGCTTGTACAGTCGGAGCATCCGGGGGTGCCGGTGACCAACCCGCTCTCCGCCCTGAAAGCGGCCGCGGCGGCCCTTGGCGTGACGCGCCTTGGTCTTGTCAGCCCCTATATCCGCTCGGTGACGGACGCGCTGGAGGGTGAATTGTCCGCAAGCGACACGCCGTTTGTCCGTGCCGTGGTTTTCGGCCGGGAAGAGGAAAATCTGGTTGCCCGGATTGCCCCGCACTCCATCTTGACCGCGGCGGAAAAGGTCGCGGCCGACCCACAGGTCGAGGCGGTCTTTGCCTCCTGCACCAATCTGCGCGCATCGGCTGTCATTGCCGATGCGGAGCAGGCGACGGGCAAGCCGTTCCTGTGCAGCAATCAGGTGCTGGCCTGGCATATGCTGCGCCTTGCCGGGATTACCCGCACGGTGCCGGAGCTCGGGCGGCTGGGAAGCCTCGGTCTCGCCCGGGAAGACGCGGTACCTCTGGAGCGAGAGTTCGTGGCCTGACAGCAACCCGCCAACCTGAATGCTGGCCTCTATGCCAGCTTGAATGATCGAAGATTTCCCGGTGCCTGTTCAAGGAGCGCCGGGGTTTATGGTCCGGCACCGTCCGGCCGGAAACGGCTGACAGGTGCCGGGTGAAAGAGGGAAGGAGCCCCCTAATGGATATCAGAAGCAAACTTTCCGATCCGTCCCTGCTCTGCGAGCAGGGCTATATCGACGGCGCCTGGGTTGATGCCGATGGTGGCGGCAGGGTCGATGTGACGGACCCGGCAACGGGCGATGTGGTCGGCACGATCCCCGATATGGGTGCGGACGAGACGCGGCGTGCGATCGAGGCGGCGAATGCGGCCTGGCCGGCCTGGCGGGCCAAGACGGCGAAGGAGCGCTCCGCCATCCTGCGCAAATGGTTCGACCTGATGATGGAGAACCAGCGCGACCTCGGTATCATCATGACCGCCGAGCAGGGCAAGCCGCTTGCCGAAGCCATGGGCGAGATCGCCTACGGTGCTTCCTATGTGGAGTTCTATGCAGAGGAAGCAAAGCGGATTTACGGCGACATCATCCCGAATACGGCCGACGGCAAGCGCATTGTCGTGCTGAAACAGCCGGTCGGCGTCGTCGGCTCGATCACGCCGTGGAACTTTCCGAACGCGATGATCACCCGCAAGGCGGCTCCGGCACTGGCGGCGGGCTGCACCTTCGTTGCCAAGCCTGCGAAAATGACGCCGTTCTCGGCCATCGCGCTCGCCGTTCTGGCGGAACGCGCGGGTATCCCGAAAGGTGTCTTCAACGTCGTCTGCGGTGCCAGCTCCTCCGCCATCGGCAACGAGCTGACCCACAGCAAACTGGTCCGCAAGATCACCTTTACCGGCTCGACCGAGGTCGGCAAGACGCTGATCGCGCAGTCCGCCTCGACGGTGAAGAAGGTTTCCATGGAGCTTGGCGGCAACGCGCCGCTGATCATCTTCGACGATGCGGATATCGATGAAGCCGTGAAAGGCGCGATCATCTGCAAATACCGCAATGCCGGTCAGACCTGCGTCTGTGCCAACCGGATCTTCGTGCAGGACGGCATCTATGATGAGTTCGCCAAGAAGTTCGCGGCGGCGGCAAAAGCGATGAAGATGGGCAACGGTTTCGATGACGGTGTCACGGTCGGCCCGCTGATCGAAGCTGCTGCCGTGGACAAGGTCGAGGAGCATGTGCAGGACGCGGTTGCGAAGGGCGCAAAGGTTGCCGCCGGCGGTGCCCGCAGCAATATCGGCGCGCTGTTCTATGAGCCGACCGTGCTGACCGGGGCAACCCGCGATATGGCGATTTTCCGTGAGGAAACCTTCGGCCCGGTGGCCCCGCTCTTCCGTTTCAAGACGGAAGAAGAGGTGATCGAGCTGGCCAACGATACCGAGTTCGGCCTTGCCTCCTACTTCTATGCCCGCGATCTTGGCCGGGTGTGGCGGGTGGCGGAAGCGCTGGAATACGGCATGGTCGCGATCAATGAGGGCATCCTGTCCTCGGAAGTCGCGCCGTTCGGTGGCGTGAAGGAATCCGGCCTTGGCCGCGAAGGCTCGAAATACGGTCTCGACGACTATCTCGAGCTCAAATACCTGCTGATGGGCGGCCTTAACGGCTGATCCATCCGGATGACTGAGGAAAAGGCGGCCGTTGGGCCGCCTTTTCTGTTTGTCCTGCCGGTGTGGCTCAGGTTTCGACGCGCAGGAAGCCGGTCAGTCCGGTTTTCTGATGCTCGATGACATGGCAGTGGAAGGCCCAGTCGCCAGGATTATCCGCGACCAGGGCCACTTCCATGGTCTCCTCTGCCTGTAGCAGGGCGGTATCGGTCAGCAGGGACGGAATCTGGCGCTTGTTCGACCGGAGCAGCCGGAATGTCAGGCCGTGCAGGTGGATCGGATGTTCGTAGGGCGTCTCGTTTCGCAGACGCAGAATGTAGCTCTTACCGGGTTTCATGACGGCCAGCGGCGCGGTCGGATCGGGGAAATCGCCCTGCCAGGCGACGCGGTTGATGGACCAGAAGAGATAGCCGAGATTGCCGCAGATCGGATTGGCTGGTGCGTCTCCCGCAGGAGACCAGCCGAACACGAACTCGAGCGTTTCCGCATTCGCCAGATCCGGCTCGGGGATCGGGTTCGGTGCAAGCGGTTTCAGTTCCGCGAGTTGACGGCGTGCGCTTTGGCCTGTCGCCCGGAATGAGGCGATGCGGACATCCCCCGACGGCTTGCGCAGGATCAGCTCCACCTGCTCCCCTTCATTGTCCGGTATTTTGAGCGCGATATCCGCTCTCTGGCCCGGCCCCATGATGATTTCATCAACCGGCATCGGCGCGGGGACCGGATTGGAATCCAGCGCGATGACATGCGCCTCGCCGCCGGTCAGGGTGTAATGCCCGACACGGGTCAGGTCCGTCACGGCGAGCCGCAACCGGATCAGCGATCCCGCAGGCAGGTCATATGCCGGATCGATCCGCCAGTTGACCGTCGAAATGGTCCCGAGCGTCCCGCCGCGCGCCGTGTTGCGGGCCTTGTAGAACTGGAGGAACTGGCCTTTGCTGCCGATCCGGAAGTCCCGGATATTGAGTGGCAGATCCTGATCGAAGCCCGGATCTTCCGAATCCTCAACCACCAGAACGCCCGTCATGCCCCGGGCCATCTGCTCCAGCGTGTTGCAATGGGGGTGATACCAGAAGGTCCCGGCATCCGGCGGCGTGAAGCGGTAACGGAAACTCTCACCGGCCTCGATGGGGGCTTGGGTCAGGTAGGGGACGCCGTCCATCGCATTGTCGATCCTGAGACCGTGCCAATGCACCGTGGAGGCTTCGTCCAGCCTGTTGCGGACCTCGATGGCGGTGGTCTCTCCCTGACGCATCCGGATGACCGGTGGCGGCCCGTCTGCCGAGAAACTCATCATTCCCGGGGTCGGCATGCTCTTGACGATCTCGTGGCTGACGCGGTGCATCTCGATGGACTGATCGACGGCGGCAAAGGTCCGGTGCGCGGCAATCCCGGCGATAGCGGGGCTGGCAAGAACCGCGGCGGAGCCGACAAGAAGATCGCGGCGCGTTATTCCACTCATCAGGCAGGCCTTTCGGAAATGCGGTGAAGCACGGCACACTCTAGCGCCCCGCCACGGCCGGGTAAAACGCCCCTGCATAGGCAAATAGCCGCAGAGGCGGGAGCAATGAGTATCGTTTTCGGCGTGATTAGGCCCCACCTCGTTGACTGTCTTGTGGTGGACAGGCATCAATTGCGTTCCTATCTGATCAGCAACAGATTAACCGTGTCCTGAAATCCGATCCGACCCATGGAGCGAGCCCGTGTCCGACTATGATTTTGACCTGATTACCATTGGTGCCGGCTCCGGCGGTGTGCGGGCAAGCCGGCTGGCCGCCGGTTTTGGCGCGAAGGTTGCGGTAATCGAGGAAGTGCGTGAAGGCGGCACCTGCGTGCTGCGCGGCTGCGTGCCCAAGAAGCTCTTCGTCTATGGCTCCCATTTCGGTCACGACATGCAGGACGGTGCCGGCTATGGCTGGTCCGCGGACAATGTGCGTCACGACTGGCCGGCCATGATCGCCGCCAAGGAAAAGGAACTGGACCGGCTGCACGGCATCTATGTCAGCCTGCTGGAAAATGCTGGAGCCACACGCATCCACGGACGCGGGACTGTGGTCGACGCGCATACAGTGGCGGTGGGCGACAAGCGCTATACGGCGGAACGCATCCTGATTGCAGTCGGCGGCTGGCCGAGTGTGCCGGATGTGCCGGGTGCGGAGCATGCCATCACGTCGAACGAGGCGCTTGAGCTGCCGAAGCGGCCGGACCGGATCGTCATCGTCGGCTCTGGCTTCATCGCAGTCGAGTTTGCCGGGATCTTCAACAGCTTTGGCTCCGAGACCCATCTGGTCTACCGCGCCGACAAGGTGATGCGCGGCTTCGACGAGGATGTGCGGGACACGCTGACCGAGGAAATGTCCAAGAAGGGCATGCATCTGCACCCGGGTACCCTGCCGGACCGGATCGAGAAGGCCGGCGATGTCTACAAGGTGCATCTGAATGACGGCTCGACCCTCGAAGTCGACGAAGTGATGTACGCCACCGGACGCCACCCGAATACCAAGGGTCTCGGCCTCGCCGAAGCCGGTGTCGAGCTGACCAAGGGCGGCGCTGTCGTGGTGAACGAATGGTCGCAGACTTCCGTGCCCAGCATCTATGCCGTCGGCGATGTGACGGACCGGATCAACCTGACTCCGGTTGCCATCGCGGAAGGGCATTCCTTTGCCGAAACCGTCTTCAACAATCGCCCGATGCAGGCCGATCACCGGGACGTGCCGAGCGCTGTCTTCAGTCAGCCGCCAATTGGCACGGTCGGTCTGACGGAAGCCGAGGCGCGGGACCAGTATGGCGAGATCGACGTTTATGTCGCCGGGTTCCGGCCGATGAAATACACGCTGACGGACAATCCGGAGCGGGGCATGCAGAAGCTCATTGTCGACCGGGCGTCCGACCGGGTGGTCGGTGCCCATATGGTTGGCCTCGATGCGCCGGAGATTATTCAGGGCCTCGGTATCGCCATCAAGGCCGGTGCGACCAAGGCCGAGTTCGATGCCACCATCGGTATTCATCCGACGGCGGCGGAAGAGTTCGTCACCATGCGCACGAAGCGGCCGGAGCCGGAGCGTCAGGCGGCGGAATAAGCCGCCGCTTTACGGCCTCGGTGCAACGGCTTTCTCTCTGACGGGTTGACGCCGAGGCGGTTGTAATGCGCTGCTAGTCTGTACTCGCACTGGTATTCGCGGAAAACCGCTGATACAAAACCTGTCCGCACCGGCCAAAATCGGCAGGAAAGCGGCAATTTCGAACCTTGGGAGAACAGCAATGTCCGGCACATGGAGCCCCGACAGCTGGCGCGGTAAACCGATCAAGCAAGTTCCGTCCTATCCGGACGCGGCCCGTGTCGCGGCTGTCGAGAAAGAACTGAGCGGTTATCCGACCCTGGTTTTTGCCGGGGAAGCGCAGCGTTTGAAGGCCTCTCTTGGCCGGGTGGCAAAGGGTGAGGCGTTCCTGCTGCAGGGCGGGGACTGTGCCGAGAGCTTTGCCGAATTCTCTCCGAACAACATCCGCGACACTTTCCGGGTGCTGCTGCAGATGGCGGTGGTGCTGACTTTCGGCGCGGGTATGCCAATCGTGAAGGTCGGCCGGCTTGCAGGTCAGTTCGCCAAGCCGCGCTCGTCCGACGTGGAGACGATCAACGGTGTTGAGCTGCCGAGCTATCGCGGCGACATGGTCAATGGCATCGAGTTCACCGAAGCGGACCGTGTTCCCGATCCGGACCGGTTGCTCAAGGTCTATAACCAGTCGGCCTCGACGCTGAACCTGCTGCGCGCTTTCGCCCAGGGCGGTTTTGCCAATCTGGAACAGATCCATCGCTGGACCCTCAGCTTTGTCGAGAACTCGCCGCAGGGCGAGCGTTTCGAGAACGTCGTTTCCCGCATCGACGAAGCGCTGGAATTCATGCGTGCTTGCGGCATCACGGCCGAGAACAACCAGCAGCTTCGCGAGACTGAATTCTACACCAGCCATGAAGCTCTGCTGCTCGGCTATGAACAGTCCCTGACCCGCAAGGACACCATCACAGCGCATGGCGGCTGGTACAACACAGCGGCGCATATGCTCTGGGTTGGCGACCGGACCCGCCAGCTTGACGGCGCACATGTCGAATATCTGCGGGGGATTTCCAACCCGGTCGGCATGAAGTGCGGTCCGAGCCTCGACACGGACGACATGCTGCGTCTGGTCGATGTCCTGAACCCGCAGAACGAGCCGGGCCGCCTGACAATGATCGTGCGCGTCGGTGCGGGCGAGGTGGACAAGCATCTGCCACGCTTCATTCGTGCCGTCGAGCGCGAGGGCAAGAACGTGGTCTGGTCCTGTGATCCGATGCATGGCAACACGATCAAGGCCTCCAGCGGCTACAAGACCCGGCCGTTCGACCGGATCCTGGGCGAGGTGAAGGAATTCTTCGAAGTGCACCAGGCTGAAGGCACCCATGCCGGCGGCGTGCATTTCGAGCTGACGGGGCAGGACGTCACCGAATGTATTGGTGGTGCCCAGGCGATCACCGATGATGCCCTTGCTGATCGTTATCACACGCATTGCGACCCGCGTCTGAATGCATCTCAATCTCTGGAGCTTGCTTTCCTGATTGCGGATATGATGAAGCAGAGCCGTGTGAACGGCGGTACGGCCAGCATGGCTGCTGCTTCCTGACAAGGCTGAGTGGGATTGGGGCTCATGGACGGCTCTGAAGGTATTGCGTCGCTGACACCGGACGAAACGCCCCGGACGGTAAGCCATCCGGCGGAATCCGATCTGCCGCGCTTCGTTGACAAATATTTCCTCCGGACAAAGGAGGTGGTCGCGAAGTTTGGCGATGTTGATGTCACCTATGCCGTTTTCATGCGGCGCCCGGTGACATCGGCGCCCCGGCTTGCCATGCAATGGCTTGACCGGATGGCCAAGGCGCGTGGTGTTGAGCTCAAGGTCGACCTGAAGCAGAAGGAAGGCTCCTGGGTTGGCGCAGGCGAGCCGATCATGAATGTCTCCGGCTCGCTCTATCACCTGATCGATCTGGAAACCCAGTTCCTGCAGAAGCTCGGTGCCTGCTGCGTTGCCGCGTATAATTCCTACGTGATGTGCGCGGAAATGCCGAAGACGGCCTTTCTTGCCATGGATGCCCGGCACTGTGCCGGGACTGAAATGGCGGAGATGATGGCCTATGGCGCCAGCGTCGGCTCCGCCAAGGCACAGCGCAAGCTGGGCGCGGTCGGGTTCATCGGTAATGCCTCGGACGAGACGGCGCATTTCTTCGCCAAGGACCGGGGCTATGGCACCATGCCGCATGCCCTGATCGGCTATGCCGGCTCGACCGTACGTGCGGCTGAAATGTTCAACGAGACCCACCCGGAAGAGAACCTGACGGTTCTGGTGGATTATTTCGGCCAGGAATTCACTGACGCGCTGGCGGTCTGCCGGCGGTTCCCGGAACTGGCGGCTGCGGGCAAGGTGGCTGTGCGGCTCGACACCCATGGCGGGCGCTATGTCGAGGGCATGGATATCGGCATGTCCTATCAGGTGCTGGACCGGACCGCGCCGCAGGCGATCCGGGGTTATCGGACAGACAACGAGCTGCGCTATCTGATCGGCACCGGCGTTTCGGCGGCCGCGATCTGGCATATGCGCGAACGGCTCGACCGGGATGGCTTCAAGGCGGTCAAGATTGTTGCCTCCAGTGGCTTCTCCCCGGAGAAATGCCGGGTGATGGCACTTGCCGATGCCCCGATTGACGTGATCGGTACGGGCTCCTATCTCCCTGAGAAATGGAGCGAGACCTATGCGACCGCTGACATCGTGCGTTACGATGGCGAAGAGCGCGTCAAGGTTGGACGCGAATTTCTGTTGGATAAAACCAGATAGGGCAGCCGTGACTTCCAAGGTTCTGATCGTCGTACACCAGAAAACATCCGTCTCGGGTCATGTCGGCGTACTGCTGGAAGAACGTGGATACACGCTGGACCGGCGCTGTCCGATGATCGGGCACGAGCTTCCGGAAACACTCGACGATCATGCCGGTGTGGTGGTGTTCGGTGGCCCGATGAGTGCCAATGACGAGCATCTGGACGGCATCCGGACCGAGCTCAAGTTCATGGACACGGTGCTGGCGTCCGATACCCCGTTTTTCGGTATCTGCCTTGGTGGCCAGCTTCTGGCCAGGGCGCTTGGTGCGCAGGTCTATCTGCACGATCAGGGAAATGTAGAGGTCGGGTACACCAAGATCCATCCGACGGATCTTGGCCGCCCCTATTTTGAACATTCCGAGCACTTCTATCAGTGGCACAAGGAAGGCTTCGACGTCCCTGATGGCGCCAGCCTGCTGGCCACGGGAACCCGCTTTCCGAACCAGGCCTATCTTTATGGTGGCAACAAGCTCGGCATTCAGTTTCATCCGGAGATCACGCTGGAGATGATCCAGCGCTGGACCGCAGGCGCCGCGCACCGGATGGAAATTCCGGGTGCACAGCCGAAAGAAGCTCATATCAAGGGCTTCGAGATGTTCGGCGAGAGCATCGACCGGTGGGGCAGGGCGACGCTCGACTGGCTCGGCCTTGGCGGCTACCCGCGTGCAGTGATGGATGCGGCGGACTAAAGTTTCGCATTCTTTGCTGATTGTCCATTCTTTGCGGATTGCCCATCCTCAGCTGATTAATAGACAGCTTGTTCGCTGCTCTTTACTGTACTGCTTCCTTTCTTTGCCCCGCTGCGGGCGATCATTGACATGAAATATTCCCGTTTCGGCCGCGCATGTGCCTTTCCGCATGCCTGCCGTTCTGCAGCCCTAGCTTCAACAGGATTCCCATGAGCGACCCTGTCATCGATCATCTGCTTTCCCGTCAGGACGACATTCTTCAAGATTTGAATGCATTGCTACGCATGCCGAGCGTGAGCGCAGATCCGGCCTTTGCCCAGGGTATGGCCGATGCGCGCGACTTCCTTTCCGAAAAGCTGACGGCAATCGGGATGGAGAATGTGCAGTTGCTCGATGGTGGCGGTCAGCCCGCTGTCTATGGGGACTGGCTGCATGCGCCGGGCAAGCCGACCTTGCTGGTCTATGGTCACTACGATGTGCAGCCTCCGGATCCTCTGGACCAATGGGTGACGCCTCCCTTCGAGCCAACGGTTCGTGACGGCAAGCTCTATGCCCGCGGGGCTTCGGATGTGAAAGGCTCGACCATCATCGCCATTGAGGCCGTGGCGTCTCTGCTGGCCGTCGAAGGGCGTTGTCCGATCAATATCAAGTTCTTCCTCGAAGGGGAGGAAGAGACTGGCAGCCCAAGCCTGCGTAGCCTGATAGAGCGGTATCGCGACGTGCTGTCCGCAGACGCTGTTCTCTCTGCCGATGGCGGACGGGCGAGCCGGGAGGTGCCGACGATCAATACCGGTGCCCGCGGCACCAACGGTCTGGAATTTACCCTGCGGACCGCTGATGGCGACCTGCATTCCGGCCGTTATGGTGGAGCGGTTCGTAATGCCCTGCATGAAATGGCCATGTTGATTGCCAGCCTGCATGATAGCGAGGGACGGGTAACCGTCTCCGGCTTCGATACCGACATGGAGCAGCCGAGCGCGCGGCAACGTGCGGACACTGCGGCATTTCCGTTTGACGAGGCTGCGTTCCTGCAAGAGGTCGGCGCAACCGGGGCTGGCGATCCGGCCATTGCCATGCGCGAGCGGATCACCCTGCGGCCCTGCCTGGACGTGAATGGCATGTGGGGCGGGTATACGGGCGCCGGATCGAAGACCATCATTCCGTCGGAAGCTCACGCCAAGATCAGCATCCGGGTTGCCGCCGGGCAGGACCCCAAACGGGTTGCGGATGCTGTTGTGGCGCATCTTGAGGCTCATTGTCCGGAAGGCGTAAGCCTGAGCTTCGACCGGGTCGGTGCGGGCTCACCGGCTTCCACCCTGGCGCCGGATCATCCATTGGTCCAGGCGGCGGAGACCGTTTTGCTACGGGAGAGCGGGAAACAGCCTATCCATGTCCGGCTTGGCGCGAGTGTGCCGATTACATCGATTTTCAAGGAGATGATGGGGATGGACACACTCATGTTCGGCTTCAACCTGCCGGACGAGCCGGTGCATGCACCGAACGAATTCTTCCGCCTGGAATCCGTTCCCATGGGGCTGCGCGCCTGGCCGCAGATTTTGCGTGAGCTGGCTGCGTTTGAGCCGGGGGCTTTCAGGAGCTAAGAAGGGCGCCGATTACGGTAACTCGGGCGGGTTTAGAGGGGCTTCTCATACTTCCTTGCAAGCTCTTAAAATGACATTCAGTTCCTGAACGACGCCCCATTTTTCCTGGGCCGCCTGAATGATTTCTTCTTGCGAGATTTCATTATTTTTCAGTTTGTTATCCCAAACGGGGTCGTACTTGTAGGATACGTTTATTAAATCAAAATCAACATCGAGCATAAAGGCGAGCATCGTCGCGTTGACGTTGCGATCCATCCAGTCCTGATTCACTTTTTTACTGAGCATCTTAAAAGTGCCGGATGTGAAGGACCGGACATGTGTCGGGTCTGTGTAGAAAGTGGGATGCATATAGAAAGGGACAGAAATTTTAATTATCCCGTCATTTCTCAATACGCGGTAAATTTCTTTTATAATATTAAAAAAAACGTCCCTTTGTTCGCCAAGATGTTCAAGGACGTGGATCGCCGTTATTTCAGAAACGGAGTTGCTTTCAAAAGACCAGGGCGTCTCTTCAAGGTTCATTAAGACGTCTGGCTTGCACTCTTCGAAGTTATCGACATTAATATAGCCATCCATTTTTCTGAAGCCGCTGCCGATATTCAGTTTCATTTGAAAAATTACTCTCTAAATGGACAAGTTTAAATGGATATAACAGGAAAATAATCGGGTCAATAGTTCCGAAAGTTGCATTCCTTCAAAAAAAGAGCGGAGCAGGATCATCCTGCTCCGCTCTTATCGAGTGTGTCTCTAAAGCTTATTTCAGCTCGAGGCTCAGTCCCTTGTAGAGACCGGCGCCGTAGATGCCATGGGCCTCAACCGGCTTCAGACGCGGGCCGGCGGCGACGAACATCGGCTCGTGCACGATCGGGATCCAGACAACGGCGTCATGCACCTGCTTCTCGACCTTTGCATAGGCTGCCGCGCGCGCTTCGTCGGTCAGGGCGCCGCGTGCTTCCTTCAGCCATTCGTCTGTCTGGGCGTTGTCCCAGTTCATCCGGTTCGGCGTCGGCATGTTGGTGGACGGGAAGTAGAGGTTCAGAGCATCGCCCGCTGAAACATACGGATAGCTCATGGTGTAGAGATCGAAATCCTGGGTCTTCAGCTTGCCCCAGATCACCGTGGCGTCGAACACTTCAACCTTGAGGTCGATGCCGACTTTGCGGAGATCGCCCTGCAGGGCTTCCATCACCTGGCGCCAGATGTTGGAGAAGCTGTAGGCAACCAGCTCCAGCTTCTTGCCGTCCTTCACGCGGAACCCGTCCGAGCCCATTTTCCAGCCGGCGTCGTCGAGGATCTTGGCGGCCTTTTCCGGATCGTATCCGAACAGGCTCTCATCGATCTGGTCGGCCGCGTAGTCGAGCGTGCCCGGATGGGTGTAGGCATGAGCTGCTTCGGCTTTACCGAAGAACGGGCCTTCCGCCATGGCCTGCTGGTCGACGGCGAGGTTGATCGCCTTGCGGACTTCGAGATCATTCACGATATCGCGCGTGATCTTGAAGCCGACATAGTAGGTCCAGAAGTAGAACGGCGGGGAGGTCACGGAGATCTGCGGGTTGGCCTCAAGCTGGTCGATCGCCCAGTAAGGCAGGTATTGAGTGAGATCGCCCTGGTTGGTCTGAAGGCCGGCAACCCGGTTATTGTCTTCCGGAACGATTTTCCAGACGACCTTATCGATCTTCGCCGGGCCCGTGTTCTTGTAGAAATCCGGCCCCCAGTGATAGGCGTCATGCTTGGTCATGACGAGCTGGTTGCGCGGCTCCCAGCTTTCGAAGCAGTAGGGGCCGGTTCCGTCAAAGCCCTTCACGCCGAAATCGTCGCCGAGTTCGTTCACCTCGTCGATATTGAGGATCGTGTGGAAATGCTGCGTCATTTGATACAGCAGTTCGGAATAGGGCTGCTCCAGCTCGTATTCGACGACATAGTCGCCGACAGCCCGGATTTCCTTCACATCACCGGCGCGGTTCTTGACCACGCCTTTATCCAGCGCGAGCCAGCGATCGATGGTCGCCTTGACGTCGGCGGCGGTCAGCTTCTTGCCGCTGCAGAAGGTAACGTCTTCGCGCAGCTTGAAGGTGTAGAGCTTGCCGTCTTCGGACACCTTCCAGGATTCCGCCAGCAGGGGGCGGATCGTCTTCATGTCGGGGGCAAGGGCGACCAGAGTATCGCCCATCATGAACATCACTTCCGCGGTCGCGCGGGATGTGGATGTGTGCGGATCGTAGCGGTCTGTATCGATCGTGCGCAGAACGCTGATCGATGTTTCGGCGACGGCAGGCGTCGCAAAGGGTAGAATCGCGGTCAGGGCGACGGCCCCGGCGCGAAGCAGAAACTTGCGAAGTTCCATAGTGAAGCC
>TARA_R110002051_G_scaffold71624_4_pt1 | contig 29465 bp, 24 predicted proteins | sample TARA_R110002051 | Tara Oceans TARA_R110002051 (sample SAMEA4397023) | marine metagenome | biome: Polar Biome; feature: [MES] marine water layer (ENVO:01000295) within the mesopelagic zone...; material: water (ENVO:00002006), including particulate matter (ENVO:01000060) such as...... | reverse complement strand
GGCTTTTTTTATACAATACTTTGGAATAAATTTTGTTTAAGATATTGTAACGGTAGCAATTAAAAACTTTCAATTACTACTTTTGCTTAAAATTTTTGACTATGAAAAAATTGATTTTGCTTATCATGTTCTTGTTTTCTATTGGTGTTCAAAGTCAAAGTTCTCATTCCGCCTTTAATGTAGGCGAGTGGTTAAAATTTAGAATGCATTATGGCTTTTTAAACGCTAGTTATGCAACTTTGCAGGTTAATTCTACAGTAATAAATGAAACTCCAGTATACCACGTCGTAGGTCATGGGGAAACAACTGGTGTAGCTAGTTGGTTTTTTAAGGTAGACGATACTTACGAAAGTTATTTTGATAAAAAAGATGGTAAGCCATATCGTTTTGTGCGTAAAATAAACGAAGGTGGTTATACTAAAGATGTTGAGATCAACTTTAATTATAAAACAGCTAATGCTGAATTTAATGATAAGAAAAACAAGAAAAAGCTTAATTTTACATTAGAGGACGATATACAGGATTTAATATCCGCCTTTTATTTTTTAAGAAATAACTATAAGACAAAAGATCTTGAAATAGGAAAGGCAATCACCCTAAAAATGCTTTATGATGATGATGGTGCTTTTGATTTTAAACTTAAGTATTTAGGTAAAGAAATTGTAAACACAAAATATGGTAAAGTAGAATGCTTAAAATTTAGGCCTTTAGTGCAATCGGGCAGAGTGTTTAAGGAACAAGAAAGTTTATCATTATGGGTGTCTAATGATGATAATAGAATTCCAATACGAATAAAAGCAGATTTAGCAGTAGGGTCAATAAAGGCAGATTTAGATGGGTATAATGGACTTAAGCATCAGTTTAAAATTATAATGGATTAGCCGTTAAATGAAAGATAAAGAGAAGATCAAATCTCAAATTTCTAAACTTGAAGAAAAATATAAAGATTCTGGGCAAGATCTTAGCTCTTATCTAGATGGCTTATTGCACCAACGATACTTAACCTATTGGGACTATATTCATTTAGATACCCTTTTAAGTCTTCAAGTGCCAAGAACCCATTTTCCCGATGAAGAAATTTTCATCATGTATCATCAAATTACAGAACTTTATTTTAAGTTGATTTTGCATGAGCAAAAGCAATTAGTAGATGATAAAAGTGATAATCTTGATTTTTTTATTGAAAAAGTTAGAAGAATAAATAGTTATTACACCGTTCTTATTTCTTCATTTGGTGTTATGATTAAAGGAATGGAACGTGAGCAGTTTCTGCAATACAGAATGGCTTTATTGCCAGCAAGTGGATTTCAATCTGCCCAGTTTCGAATGATTGAGATTTACGCGACACCTTTAGAAAATTTAGTACATGTTTCTGAAAGGTCTCAATATTCATCAAAGGACAAGATAGAAGTCTTATATGAACATATATATTGGAAAAAAGGAGCTACAGATATAGATACTGGTGAAAAAACACTTACTTTAAAACAATTTGAATACCGTTATACGCCAAGGTTAATACGAATAGCAAAGCAGGTAAAAAATGATACTATTTATCATAAATATCTAAGTTTACCAGAAGACCTTAAGAAGAACCAAGCACTTGTTGACGCCTTAAAGACTTTAGATGTAAATGCTAATATTAATTGGCAATTAATGCATATGGGGTCCGCACATAGATATTTACGAAGAGAATCTGGCGATATAGAAGCAACAGGTGGTACAAATTGGAAAGAATATTTACCGCCTAGTTTTCAGAAAATTGTTTTTTTCCCAGAGATATATACAATTGAAGAATTAAATAATTGGGGTAAACAATGGGTAGATCATATGTTGAATCCAGAAAAATCAAAAATAAAGTAATGCAGAAATATTGGGGCATAATATTGGCGTTAACTGTTTTAGCATCTTGCAAAGATGATGCGGAACAGAAGAATGACATTGCGCAAGAAGTTAATATACCTGAGGCTAAAAAAATAAATAAACAATTTGGTTTTGACCTAGATGAATTTAATGTGAAGATGGACACCATTAAATCTGGCGATAGTTTTGGTGAATTAATGATGCAAAATAAGGTTGACTATCCTAAAATTGCTGCAATTTCTGAAAATTACAGAGATTCATTTGATGTTCGTAAGATTAGAGTGGGAAAACCTTATTTAATTTTAAAATCTAAAGATACTATTGAACAAGCTCAGATTTTCATTTATGAGAATGACGCTATTAATTACACTGTAATAGATTTACGTGATAGCGTAAAGGTATATTCTAATAAAAGAAAAGTAAAATATGTTCAAAGGGAAGTGTCAGGTGTTATAGAATCAAGTTTGTCAGAAGCAATATTGGAACAAGGTATAGATTATAATGTAACTCATAATCTTGCAAATGTTTATGCTTGGACAATTGATTTTTCAAGATTACAAAAGAATGATAAGTTCAAGGTTATTTATAATGAGAAATACATTAATGATACCATTTATGCAGGGGCAGAACCCATAGAGGCAGCATTTTTTGAGCATAATGGAAAGCCTATTTATGCCTTTGCTTATGAAAGTGATTCGCTAAATAATGTTATCGACTATTTTGATGAAGATGCAAATAATCTAAGAAGAACTTTTTTAAGAATGCCTGTTGAATATGGTAGGTTATCCTCTAGGTATAACCTTAAAAGAAGAATAAAACATTACGGTTTTAAAGTAAGACCCCATAAAGGTACCGATTATGCCGCACCTATAGGAACACCAATTATGGCAACAGCCGATGGCACTGTAATTGAATCTACCAGAAGAGGCGGTAACGGAAAATATGTAAAGATTAGGCATAATGGAACTTACGATACTCAATACCTACACATGAAAGCTCAAAAAGTTAAAAAAGGGGAGTTTGTTCGCCAAGGTGATGTTATTGGGTGGATAGGAATGACAGGTAGTACAGCTGGTCCACACGTATGTTATCGCTTTTGGAAGAATGGAAAGCAAGTAGACCCTTTGAAAGAAGAGCTTCCACAAGCGGAACCTTTACACGATTCATTAAGACCAAATTATTTTGCATATACATCAACTTTTAAAGAACAGTTAGATTGTATAATCTATCCTAAAGTTTTATTAGAAGAAGACGAAGATTTATTAACACTTAATCAAGAAGATGACATTAAATAAGACTAACCCAACAACAACGGACATTTGGAAAAAGCTTAGTACTCATTATAAAGAAACAAAAGAAGCTCATTTAAGAGACCTTTTCTCTGCAGATGCAAAAAGGGCAGAGAAGTTTACTTTACAATGGAATGATTTTCTTTTTGATTATTCTAAGAATAGAATATCGTCTGAAACTATGAAGTTATTACTTCAATTGGCTGAGGAGGTTAATTTAAAAAGCGCTATTAAAGAGTATTATTCTGGCGGTATAATAAATGAAACGGAAGGTAGAGCAGTATTGCATATAGCTTTAAGAGGTAAAAAAACAGACAAAGTTTTTGTTGATGGTGTCAATGTTATGCCGGAGATTTATGAAGTAAAAGAGCATATTAAGGAATTTACTGACTCTGTAATTAATGGTAATTTAAAAGGGTATACGGGAAAAGCGTTTACCGATGTGGTAAATATAGGTATTGGTGGTTCAGACTTAGGTCCGGCAATGGTAACAGAAGCTTTAAAGTTTTATAAGAATCAGTTATCTATTCATTTTGTTAGTAATGTAGATGGGGATCATGTTCATGAAATTTTAAAAACATTAAATCCAGAAACGACATTGTTTGTTGTGGTATCTAAAACATTTACTACACAAGAAACCTTAAGCAATGCTACCACAATAAAAAAGTGGTTTTTAAAGCATGGAACACAAGAAGATATAGCAAAACATTTTGCCGCTGTATCAACAAACAGTGAAAAGATTGCAGAATTCGGTATAGATGCAGCCAATGTATTCCCTATGTGGGACTGGGTAGGTGGTAGATTTTCGCTTTGGAGTGCAGTGGGTTTAACCATAGCATTGGCGGTTGGTTACGAAAATTTCGACGCCTTATTGCAAGGAGCAAATGAAGCTGATATTCATTTTAAGGATACAGATTTTTCTGAAAATATTCCGGTAGTTATGGCCTTAATTAGTGTGTGGTATAACAATTTTTATGGAGCAGAAACTGAGGCTATTATACCTTACGCACAATACTTAAGTAGATTCTCAGCCTATTTACAGCAAGGTATTATGGAAAGTAATGGTAAAAGTGTTGATAGGGCAGGTAATACTGTCGGTTATGAAACTGGTACTATTATTTGGGGTGAGCCAGGTACAAATTCACAACATGCTTTTTTTCAATTAATACACCAAGGTACTAAGTTAATACCTGCGGATTTTATAGGTTTTAAGTATTCTTTACATGGAGATAAAGACCATCATAACAAATTAATGGCAAATTATTTTGCGCAGACAGAAGCATTAATGAATGGTAAGACAAAAGCAGAAGTGATTTCTGAATTAGAGTCCAAAAATGTTTCAAAAGAAGAGATTAAGCAACTTGCGCCCTTTAAAGTTTTTGCTGGAAATAAGCCAACTAATACCATACTTGTTGATAAGCTAACACCAAAGTCTCTTGGGTCCTTAATTGCTATTTATGAGCATAAAATATTTGTTCAAGGAGTAATCTGGAACATTTTTAGTTATGATCAATGGGGCGTTGAGTTGGGAAAACAACTTGCTGGTACAATTTTGAAGGATATTGAAAATTCAAAAATGTCAGATCACGATAGCTCTACATTGCGACTTCTTCAATATTTTAAGAAATAATTTAGAATTTCAATAAGATCTTGTAAAATGTTATAACTAATTCATTAACAGATCATTTGTGTTATTTTTTCAGGTATTTTTGCATTGCTGATTTAACGTTGTCTTAACGTTAGAAGACAAAAATTAAAAGACTTTTGCAGCAAGTTAAAAACTAACAAATACTTGAAAAAATGAGAAAAATGTATTTCGCAATTGCGGTGTTTTTTATGACCGTAACTGCTTTTTCACAAGGGACTATTACTGGAACTGTGCTAGATGGTGATACTAATTCACCTTTGCCTGGTGCAACTGTAATGGTAAAAGGTACCACAAACGGTACTTCATCCGATTTTGATGGAAATTTTACAATTAATGTAAGTTCAGCTTCAGGAACACTTGTAGTGTCTTACATTGGTTTTAATTCTAAGCAAATTGCTTTCAGTTCAGCAGGTAGTATTGGTTCAATTGTATTGGAGCCAAATGCGGAAGAATTAGAAGGTGTAGTTGTAGTTGGTAGAGGTATTATTGACCTTGCAAGCGATAGACAAACGCCTATTGCAGTGTCATCTATTCCTGTAGAAATTATTCAGGAGAAAATAGGTACACAAGATATTACCATGACAATGGTAAACACCCCATCTGTTTATGTATCTGGCCAAGCCGGTGGTTATGGTGATTCGGATATTAGAGTTCGTGGATTTGAGCAAGACAACACAGCATTCCTTTTAAACGGACAGCCAATTAATGGTATGGAAGATGGTAAAATGTACTGGTCTAACTGGTCTGGTTTAAATGACATCTCTAGTGGTGTTCAAATTCAGCGTGGTTTAGGTTCTTCTAAACTAGCTATTTCATCAGTTGGTGGTACTGTTAACTTTGTTACCAATGCAACCGAAATGAACCAAGGAGGTTTTGCGTATTCAACAATTGCCAATAACAATTATATAAAGACAACGGCTGGTTATAATACAGGTGTTTCTGAAAAAGGTTGGGGTTTAAGTGTAATGCTTTCGCACTGGCAAGGAGATGGTTATAATGAAGGAAATTTTGGAGAAGGTCAAACGTACTTTATTTCTGCTGGTTATAAACCAAACGATTCGCACAATTTTAACTTCTTAATTACTGGTGCGCCTCAGTTTCATGATCAGAATTTCACAAAATCTATTTCTGATTATTTAGAATATGGTGTGCGTTACAACAATAACTGGGGTACATATAACGGTCAGTACATGACTGAAAGAAGAAACTTTTACCATAAACCAGTTGCTAACTTAAACTGGGACTGGACAATTAGCGATAAATCTAACCTTTCTACAGTATTATACGCTTCTTGGGGTAACGGTGGCGGTACAGGTAACCTTGGTAACCGTATTAGAACTGCTGAAGGTCGTATAGATTATAATGCTATTTATGCTCAAAATGCAGCTGTAACTGATGGTGCTGGTGTTAACTTTGGTTCTGAACCAGCGTATATCACTAGATCTTCAATGAACTTACATAGTTGGTATGGCCTAATTACAAACTATGAAACTAAAATTACTGAAGAGCTTTCTTGGAACCTTGGTTTCGATTTAAGAACATATTATGGTAAGCACTTTAGAGTAGCATCTAACCTTCATGGTTTAAATTCTTTTACCGATAATGTAAGATTAAGAGATCAAAATAATGATCATCAAACATACGGTAGTTTTGGAACATATAAATTTGCTACTGCTACAGAAACATTTAAACCTTCTGGTTGGGAGGCTGCATTTGATTCTTACGCTTTAGATCAAAAGATTGGCTATAATAATGAAGAGCGTATTTCTTATGGTGGCTTATTTACGCAATTGGAGTATGCAAATGATAATTTATCTGCATTTTTCCAAGGGTCGGTTTCTAATCAATACCACCAAAGATTTGATTACTACCAATATGCTGATCAAGCATTAATTGACGGTACGTCTTCTCAAGCAACAGGTACTCCATTACCAGCCGGTATAACTCCTGGTACGGATTCTGATAAAGTAGATAATTTTGGATACAACGCGAAAGCAGGTTTTAGCTATAAAGCTTCTGAAGCTCATGCTTTTTATGTAAACACTGGTTACTACAATCGTCAACCTTATCACGATAATATATACTTGAACTTTACAAACCAAGTAAACCCATTAACGGAAAATGAAAAGATTTTCGGTTTAGAAGCTGGTTATGGTTTCAAGAGTTCAATATTTTCAGCTAACTTAAACGTGTATAGAACTTCATGGAAAGATAGAGTTGTTTCTAGTTCTAACGTTGTAGATGATGTAGTGCAGTTTACAACAAACTTTGGTACGGAGCAATTACACTCTGGTGTTGAATTAGATTTTAAACTAAGACCAGCAACTGATCTTTCTTTTAACGGTTTTCTTTCTGTAGGTAACTGGGAATATGTAGGTGAGGCTGTACAACAAATTACTGATGAAAACAGAAATGTACTTAGCTTTGAAAATGAAGATTTTGATGGTGGAAAAGTTGGTGGTGCTGCACAGTTATCTGGTGGTTTAGGCTTTGCTTATAAAATAAGCCAAAAATTTTCAGTTGATTCTGACTGGAGATATTATGACAACTTATATTCTGATGTAGGTGCAGTAAAAGAAAACCTTAAATTACCTTCTTTTAATTTATTAGATGCTGGTCTTACTTTTAAAGTTCCTTTAGGAGTTGATAAATTAAAGCAATTAAAAATAAGAGGAAACATAAACAATGTTTTTGATACTGAGTATCTTTCAAGTTTAACTACTGCTAACTTTGCAGAAGCTGGTGATGAAACTTATGATGGTATCGCAGTTTCTAACCAAGGGTATTTTGGTTGGGGTAGAACTTGGAACGTTACCTTACGTTACGATTTTTAAGAATCCATTTATATCATATATTAAACCCTGACTGCAAAGTCAGGGTTTTTTTATGCCCAAAATTCAGTACATTTAAAACTTAAATAATTAAACTATGTACGAAACTATTCACATGCTTCATTCCTATTTGGCTTATGTTGCATTAGCGGTATTATTCTTAGCGGTTGCAAATGCCATTATAGGACTATTTGGGAATCGAATTTTTAATATGGGTAAAGATTTAAGATTAAGTCTGTTCGCCTTAATCTTATGTCATATACAATTACTTATAGGTTTAATATTATACTTTGTTTCTCCTAGTGGTTTAAGTGCAATACAAGAATTTGGCATGGGAGGGTTAACTTCTGCGGCACGTTTGCTTGCGGTTGAGCATCCTTTTATAAATATTTTAGCTATAGTTTCAATTACTGTTGGTTGGTCTCGTCACAAGAAATTTGTAGAAGGAGATAAGAAATTTAAAAGCATTGCTATTTTTTACGGAATAGGATTGTTGCTTATACTTAGTAGAATTCCTTGGAGTCAATGGTTTAATTAATTCAAAAATTTAAATATGTTTAAAATTACATCAACATTTTTGATGGTACTTTTTTGTGCTTCAATCTTTGCTCAGAAAGTAGAATTATTTAATGGCAAAAACTTAGATGGGTGGACAAATTATGGTACCGAGAAATGGTATGTGGAAGACGGATTATTAATTTGTGAAAGTGGGCCAGATGCTCAATATGGTTATTTAGGTACCAAAAAAAAGTATAAAAATTTTATTCTCAATTTGGATTTTAAACAAGAGGCCAATGGTAATAGTGGGGTTTTTATAAGATCAAATGTAGATGGTACCACAGTTAGTGGTTGGCAGGTGGAAGTTGCCCCTCCAGGAGCATTTACAGGCGGTATCTATGAATCCTACGGTAGAAAATGGTTAATACAACCAAGTCTGGAAAAGGATAAGGCTTTGAAATTTGGAGAATGGAATCATATGAAAATTAAGGTTGATGGAGATTTGGTGACTTCTTGGGTAAACGGAGTAGAAATGGTTTCGTTAAATGATAAAATAATAGGTAAAGGTGATGGTTCCGTTTTGTTACAGATACATGATGGTGGAGGTATAAAAGTAAAGTGGAAGAATATCCAAATAGAAGAATTAGATTAATCTACTTTTTTAATCAGATGAAGAAAGACGGGAAAATGGTCGCTATATCCGCCAATATAGCTGCCCCCTGCATAGGTACGTAATGGGTAGCCTTTATATTTTCCTTTTGAGTCCATTAAATATTCTGGTGTAAAAATGCCAACCTTCCAATAAGTATAACTTTGTCTTTGCTTATTTATAAATGTTGATGTCATATATAGTTGGTCAAATAAATTCCATTTATCACGGTATGCCAGTGAACCTTTACCTTTTCTATATAGTTTTTCCATAGGACCAAATAAACTAATAGAATCTAGGATTTTGTGATTCTTTTTTACCTGAAGAATCTTTTTGAAACTAGGGTCAATTGGGTCATCATTGAAATCTCCCATGCTTATTATTTTTGCGTGTATATCTTTTCTTTGAACAGAATCTATGATGCGCTTATTAAGTTTGGCAGCTTCTAGTCTAAAAGGTCTACTTCTGGCTTCGCCGCCACTTCTTGAAGGCCAGTGATTTACTATAAAGTATATTTTTTCGTTATCTAAAAGTCCTTCTACAATAAGCTGGTCTCTGGTATAATCGCGTTTGCCTTCTAAATTAAAAAGTAGTAATCTATGACTATTAAAATTTACAGGAACAAAAGCATTCTTCTTATAAAGTAAAGCAACATCAATACCTCGCTCGTCCGGTGAGTCATGATGTATAATTCCATAATTGAACTTCGACAGGTTTTGATGATGTATCAAATCTTCAAGTACTCTTAAGTTTTCCACTTCACAAACCCCTATAATATCTGGAGCCGTTTTATTATCATCTGAACCAATTTCGGAAATAACTCTGGACATATGCTCAACTTTCTGCTGATAGCGCTCTATTGTCCAATTGTCTTTTCCTTCAGGTGTTCTATCATCATCATAAACTAAAGTGTCATTTTTTGTGTCAAATAAATTTTCTAAATTATAAAAGGCAACAGTTCTAATTTGATAGGTATCAGCTTTTTGAGCAAAAATCCACAAGGGGAAAAAGAAGAAAGTAATGAGTAGTAAACGCATGGTAATGGGTATTTTAACTTAATTATCGGCGAGTATACGGAATTTTCACGTTAATTATTTCTTAAATTGTATCTTAACGGTTCATTAATAAGGTGTTAAGCTATTGAATGATTAGGTATACCCTTTTATTACTATTTTTTTTAAAAATGTTTTCCCTCCATGCTCAAGGTACTTCTACTATAACAGGAGTCATAAAAGATAGGTTAAAAGGTGATGTCGTTTTAGATGCAGAAATATTTTTAGAAGGGGAGCATTCATCTATTACAACTAATGAATTTGGTGAGTTCGTATTAAAAGTATCAAAAAAAGGAGAATACATACTTCAAATTTCTGCTATTGATTTTAGCCTTAAACGCATTCCTTTGTTTTTTGAAGGGAAGAATATTAATCTTGGTGATATTTTATTGGAGCGTGATGTTACTATTGAACAATCAATTAACCTGGTTACCATAACTGATGATGAACTATTAGATGATGAGGTAAATTCAAACGCGCTTGCCTTATTACAATCTACGAAAGATATATTTCTAAATAGAGCTGCATTCGATTTTGGGCAAGCATTCTTTAGGGTAAGAGGTTACGATTCACAATATGGTGAAGTGCACCTTAATGGGTTACCCATGAATAAAATGTATGATGGAAGACCACAATGGAACAATTGGGGAGGGCTTAATGATGTTATTAGAAATCAACAATACTCGAACGGTTTAGGCGCTTCAGATTTCACTTTTGGGGGCATATTGGGTAATACTAATATTGATTTAAGACCTTCAGGATTACGACCAGGCACAAGGTTGTCATCCTCTGTATCGAATAGGACTTATAGCGGTAGACTCATGGCAACCTATAATTCTGGGCTAAAAAAAGAGAAGTATGCTTATATATTTTCAGCATCTAAAAGATGGGCTAAGCAGGGATATATTGATGGGACTATGTATGATTCGTATTCGGTTTATGGATCCTTCGAATATCTGTTGAACGAAGAAAACACATTGTCTGCAACAGCAATTGTTGCATCGAATAAAAGAGGTAGATCATCGGCAATAACAGAAGAAGTATTCGAAATTCAAGGTACTACATACAATCCATATTGGGGTTCACAAGACGGCAAAATTAGAAATTCAAGAGAGCGTCATATTAAGGAGCCTCTATTTCTACTTAATTATAATCATGATTCTAAAGGGTTAATTATTAATGCGGGGCTAGCCTACCAAACAGGAAAATACAAAAGAAGTAGATTGGGTTATTTCAATGCTCCTAATCCTGACCCTACGTATTATCGATACCTTCCTAGTTTTTATTTAAATAGCCCAATTGGGGCAAATTTTGAAAGTGCAGTAATAGCTAAAGAAGGCTTCCTAGAAAATCCTCAACTTAACTGGAGTAATTTATTCAGCGCAAACACTAGCTTAAGTCAAGAAGGCAAGGCAGCCTATGTTTTATACGATGATACCACAAAAGATAATCAATTTACGGCCCGGGTAAACGCAAACATCGAAATTAACAGTCATATAAGAGCAGATTTTGGGCTAACCAATAAACAGCTAACATCTAAAAATTATGCTCAAATAAATGATTTGCTAGGAGCAGATTATCATGTAGATATAGATTCGTTTTCTGAAACTCTTAATAATATTGAATCGGAGGTTAATAAAGAAAATGGAGATATTTTTAATTACAGCTATAATTTAAAAGGGAATATGACCGACATGTATTCTCAAGTAAATTTAGATTACAATAAAGTGAAAGTGTTTCTGTCGGGCAAATACAGTTTGGTAAATTATTATAGAAATGGGTTGTTTAAAAATGAACGATTCATAGATAACTCATATGGGAAAAGCGAAAGGGTTAGTTTTTCAAATTGGTCCTTAAAATCAGGAGTTAATTATCATATAACAGGTAGGCATTGGATTTCTATAAACTCGGCATTAATTAATAAAGCCCCTGTATTGCAAAATGTATTTATAAACCCAAGGGAGAATAATAATATCATATCTAATTTGCAAAGTGAAAAGATTACCAGTTTAGACGCAAGTTATTTCTTAAGAATGCCAAAACTTACAGGGCGCTTAACAGGGTTTTACACAAGATTTCAAAATACGACCGATGTTAATTTCTTCTTTGTAGATTCTGGCGTAGGGTCGGACTTTGTTCAAGAAGTTTTGACAGATTTAGATAAATTGCATTTAGGAACAGAGTTAGGCATAGAATATCAATTGTCTAGTGCTGTCAAATTATCATTAGTAGCTTCTATCGCAAAACATTTGTATGCCAGTGATCCTTTTGTAACTATAAATTTTGACACCGCAGGGGCCAAAGAAGATTTAATCGATATTTCTGGCTCTAGGTTCTTAGGGCAATCAGCTGTTAAAGGTTATAAACTGGCACAGGGACCGCAAAAAGCTATAGCAGCAGGTATTGAATATAGAGATCCAAAATATTGGTGGATAAGTATGACAGCAAATTATTTAGCCAATAACTATGCTAATATTTCAACAATCACAAGAACAAAAAGTTTTTTAATAGACCCAGAAACACAGCTAAAATTTACCGATGCTACAAATGAGAAAGTGCAAGAATTGCTTAGGCAAAAACAGTTAGATAATTTCTATTTATTGAACTTGGTTGGTGGTAAATCTTGGTTAAAAAAAGGAAAGTATATTAGTGTATTTGCCAGTATCAATAATGTTTTTGACACAACTTTTAGAACAGGGGGGTATGAACAAAGTAGAAATGGAAACTATGGTCAATTAAAGCAAGATAATTTAAGCGGGAGCCCTTCTTTTGCACCTAAATACTGGTATGGATTTGGGAGAACCTATTTTTTAAATTTTGCATTTAGTTTTTGATACCAGGTATAATATGATTTTTAAACGCAATATTATTTATAGTATAATAAGTTTAGGTTGCTTTATTGTGCTTTTGTCTTGTGTTAAAAGCAGGGAGTTCGATTCTTCAGAAATAGGTTGTTCGGATGCTGAATTTACAATGATAAGTATTGCTGAACTTAAAGGACTATACCAAGGGGAAACAGTTCAAATTCATAAGGATTTAGTGGTTCAAGGTTATGTTACCTCGTCAGATAAGAAAGGTAATTTTTTCAATGTTATACATTTTCAGGATGAAGCCATTAGTCCAATAGATGGTATGCAAATAGAATTAGAGCTTAGAGATTCTCATTTGTTCTATGATATAGGTCAACCCATACGTATTAAACTAAAAGGGCTGTATTTAGGACAATCTAATAGCGTTTTTAAAATTGGCGGGGTCTTTACCTCTTTTGGCAATCGTAGCGTGGGTAGGTTACCTTATAGTGTAGTTTTTGACCATGTTTTATCTTCTTGTACTGTTAATAAAGGCATACAACCAACAATAGTTACTATTGCGGAACTAAATGATAGAATGCTTGGAACCTTAATTAGTTTTGAGAACATTGAAATAAGGGAAGATGAAATAGGGCTATCCTTTGCTGTTGCCGAGGAAGAGACAAAAAGAGCTCTAATTGATTGTAATGATAACGAGTTAATTCTATTAAATAGCGGCTATTCTGATTTTCAAAATGAAATTCTTCCAGATAAAATGGGAACTGCTACCGGTATTTTAGTTAAAGATAAAGGAGAGTATCAATTGGTTATTAGAACAATGGCAGACCTAGATTTTAATAAGGAACGTTGTGCAAATGTTATTGATGAATTTACATCTAATACAATATTGATATCCGAAATTGCTGACCCCAATAATAACGCAGGAGCTAGATTTGTAGAGTTATATAATTCATCTAGTGAATCTTTATCTTTAAAAGGCTGGAGTTTAGAACGTTATACGAATGCTAGTTTGGAGGTGAGTTCAACAATTGATTTGTCGGATTATATTATAGAACAAAATAGCGTGTTAACAATTTCTCCAAATACTGTAGAATTTGAATCTGTTTACGGTTTTCTTCCTACTGTTTCGGTAGGTACTAATTCTCCGGCAGATTCAAACGGAGATGATAATATTGCTTTAGTTGATCCTTTTGGAACAATAATAGATATTTTTGGCGTAATTGGAGAAGATGGCAGTGGCACTAACCATGAATTTGAAGATGGTAAGGCTGTAAGAAAACTAGAAACGACAATTGCAAATTCTAGTTTTACTGCAAATGAATGGATAATCTATAATGATACAGGTGGGGCGGGTACAATAAATATACCACAAAATGCCCCTATGGATTTTTCTCCAGGCTCGCGATAAAAAATATTAATCCTTTGTGTCTATTATTTTGCTAAGGGTACTTTGCGTTAAAGGTTTAACGATATAACCTTTTACCAGTTTGTAGTTTTTGGCCTTCTCCATAAGGGTTGGGCTTATAAATGAACTAGTAATGTAAATTTGGATATGTTTAATTTTATCTTCGGGTAGATCTTCAAATTCTTCCAAAAAGGACCATCCATCTCTTTTTGGCATATTTAAATCAAGAAAAATAATCGTAGGTAATTTAATGTTTTCTACGAGTAAACCAATTAACCCATCCAAGGCTTCTTGTCCACCACTATAGTATAGAACATTATCGCTAAACTCTACCTGTTTTAAAATGATTTTACTGCTTATAGAAAAGAATTCGTCATCATCTATGATACAACAACTAGAAAATGCACTCATTTAATAATTAATAAAAAGTTAAACGCTCACAACACAAGATAGCTAAATACTTGTATATATCTAAAAAACAAATAGCAGGTTATTAACAACATACTACGATTGTAAAGTAAAATTTTGTGATAAATGTACAATTCTATTACTTATAAGTACTTATACTAAAGTGGAATCTAATATGTTGGTAAGATCATATGGAGTAATAGGTTTTAAAATATAATTAGTTACTTCGTTATATTCTTTTACACGTTCTAAATCTCTTGGGTCAACGGAAGAACTAATAATATATATAATAGTTTTTTTTGAGTTGTTACTTGTGTAATTTTTAAATTCATCTAAAAATTCCCAACCACTCATAATTGGCATATTTAAATCTAAAAACATTATTTCGGGCATAGAATCTTCATCTTTAATTAAAGCATAAAGACCATCTAAAGCTTCTTGTCCATTATTGTAAACAATAATATTTTCTGCAAAATTTATCTCCCGCATTATTCTTTTGGTACCATAAATAAAAATGGGATCATCATCTATTATACAACATGTAGTAATGTTCTTCATTTTAAATTTGTTTTAATTCTATGAAAAAAGTGGAGCCTTTGTCAACCACACTTTCAATATTAATACTTCCGCCCATGGACTCAATTTGATTTTTAGTAATGAATAATCCTATGCCTTTAGCATCTTTATGTTCATGAAAGGTCTTATACATTCCAAAAATTTTATCACCATGGCGTTTTAAATCTATACCTTGTCCATTATCAGAAAAGGTAATTAGAATGTTATCCTCTTTTAAAAATGATTTTACTTCAATAACAGGTAAACGGTCTTTTGATCTATATTTTAAAGCATTTGTAAGAATATTCAAAAAGATGCTTTCTAAATAGGCAGGAACAGCACTTGCAAAATGACTACTAGAAATGCTTAACTTTATAGTAGCATCTTCCTTTTCAATTAAACCTTTTATGCTTTTTTCAATTCCATGAATTGTTTTTAAAATATTTATTCTTTGAAGGTTTTTAAGTGGCGTCGTTTTCACTTGAACTACGTCGTTTAAGTGACTTATAGTTTCGGATAAACTTTCGGCTGCATTCATAATCATTCTAATTATGTTCAGTCGTTCTTCTTCCTTTTTTTCTTTAGTTAAAAATGTTGTTAACATTGTCAAGTTTGTAGAATGTGAGCGTAAATTATGCGAAACTATATGAGCAAAATTCATGAGGCTTTCATTTTGACTTTTCGTAACTTTTAATAAATCTTTTAATTTTTTTTCAGATCTAATTCTATCAGTAATATCTAAAAATTGGGTAATGGCATGAGTAGTTTTTCCGTCTAAGTCTTTAACTGGTGTTACCCCAATTACGGCGTGTACAATATCACCGTTTTTATGAAAGTACCTTTTTTGTAATTGATAGTTGTTTTTTTTACCGTTAAACACCTTGCTTTTAAATGATGAACTATTTTCTAAATCTTCGGGGTAAGTAATATCTGTGGTCTTCATTTTTAACAACTCTTTTTCGGTATACCCTAAACTTTTAGTTAAACTCTTATTTACTTTTAACCATTTTAATTCTGGGCTTACCAATGCCATGCCTATTGCGGCATTGTCAAAAGTTTTTGTAAATGATTTGGCACTACTTTCTAGTTTAAGTTCGGTACTACGCAGTTCAGTAATATCCCAATTGACTCCAGTCATTTTGACAGCTTTACCGTTTAGGTCAATAATAGTTTTAGAAAGACCTTTTATATATCTAATACTACCATCTTGTAGTTTAATTCTAAACTCCTCGTCAAAATCTTTTTTACCATTTATAGCATCTTCTGTAGCCTGTAAAGTTTTCTCCCTATCGGCAGGGTGAATGGTGGAAGACCATGCTTCAAAAACACCTGTGAATTCTTTTTTTGAGATTCCAAATATGTTGTACATTTCATTATCCCATACTAGCTCATTAGTTATAAGGTTGTATTCCCATATGCCAATTTTAGTTGTTTGCGTAGTAATTTTTAAGCGCTCCAGTAAGTCAACATGAGCCAATTCAAGCTTTTTCCTTTGGTCTATATCTTGAAAGGTACCAACCAACCTAACGGGAATTTTGTTTACACTTTCTACTTCACCTTTAGCGCGTACCCAAACTTCATTGCCTTTAGCGGTAACAATTATTAATTCCGTATCAAAGGGTGTTCCCTTGGTAATAGCATCGTTTACTAGTTTAGAGATATTATGTCTATGAACACCTTCTTTGTAAAAATTTATACCTTTTTCTAAATTTATTATATAATCTTCATTTACTTCATGAATGTCTTTAGTGGTTTTTGTCCAATTAACTGAATTAGTTTGAAGATCAAGCTCCCAGCAACCTATTCGAGCAACTTCTTCTGCTTTATGAAGTAATTCTAATTCTTTTTGGTCACGAGTAATATCTTCCAAAAAAATCATTATTCCTGACAAAATATTATTATCATTTTTCCATGGTGAAATTTTCCATTTTAACCATTTTACCTTTCCATCTAAAAGCGTAAATTTTTGCCCAGAATTGATGTACTCCTTTTTATTTGCTAAACAGGATTTTATGGTATTTTTAAAAAGAATAGGAGTATCAATTACTACATCAAATATAAATTTACCTCTTAAATCTGTTTTGTCTAGGGTAAAATCACTTTGCCATTGGTTAGAGTAATTAATAAAGTTTAACTTAGTATCTATGATAGCGATGGCAATGGGGGTCTCTTTTAAGAGAAAGTCAACAGCTAATGTTTTCAATATGAAATGTTTTTTTGCATTAAAGGTACATTTTTATTATAAAGTAAGAAAATATATCAAATAAACGAAAGTATAATCTGTATTATATCTTACAAGTTTTTAATTTTCACTAAATTATTAATTTATGAATGAGTTTTTTTTTAAAGCAATAAGAGAGGGAAATTTTAATGAGGTAAAACCAATGTTAGAAAAAAACCCGGTGCTAATAAATAGTAAAGATTTGCGGGGGTCTACACCATTAATTCTTGCTACGTATTATGATGAAATGGAAATTGCATCATTATTATTGGAAAAGGGAGCCAAAATAGATGCAGTGGATGCATCTGGTAACACTGCTTTAATGGGAGTTTGTTTTAAAGGTTATACAGATATAGCAAAGCTGTTAATTGAAAAAGGTGCACAATTAAACGAGAGAAATGCTATGGGAGCCACTTGTCTTATATATGCGGCTCAATTTAATCGTTTAGAAATAGCCAAATTATTAATAGCAAACGGTGCAGATAAAACTATACAGGATAATAGAGGCAATACAGCACTAGACCATGCGAAAACCCAAGGATTAAATGCTTTTATAGATTTATTAGAGTAAAAGGAATGACACAAAAAAGTAATTGGTTAAAGATAGCTTTAATTCAAACTGAATTATTTTGGGAGGACCCAATTTCTAATAGAGCAATGTTTACCTCTAAAATTGAACAAATTAGAGAAGCTGTTGATATCATTGTTTTGCCAGAAATGTTTACATCGGGTTTTACAATGTCCCCAGATAATATAAAAAAGGAAGAAAGTTTATTAACAATAACTTGGATGAAACAAATGGCCAGCAAGTATAATGCTGCTATTGTGGGTAGTATTGTATTTAAAGAGGATAATTTCAACTACAATAGATTGTTTTTTATAGAGCCTAATGGAGAAACATTCACTTATGATAAAAAACATACATTTACTTTGGCAGGGGAGCATGTAAAATACACTGCTGGTTCGCAAAGATTAATTGTAGATTACAAAGGTTTTAAAATATGCCCCTTAATTTGCTACGATCTCCGTTTTCCCGTATGGAGTAGAAACACAGAAAACTTTGACATTTTATTATACGCTGCCAATTGGCCTACACCAAGAATAAATGCTTGGGACAGTTTATTAAAAGCAAGAGCCATTGAGAATATGGTTTATTGCATAGGGGTAAACCGTATTGGAACAGATAAAATAGGTCACAATTACCCTGGGCATACAAGTTGTTATAACCCACAAGGTGGTTTAATGGGGATTTCTAAGAAAGAAGAAATATTGATAGTAGAAATAAATAAAAACGAAATTGACAGTTTACGAACTAAGCTTCCATTTTTAGAAGATCGCGATCAATTTAATTTAATAGATTAAAAGTTTCTACTTTTTCCCAATTGGCCCTAAGCTCAATTAACGATGGATAATAGCTAATTTTTTCGGGCTGTATTTTCTTTAAAAAATTACCGGTATCCCATTTTCTATTTTCATTTTCATCGAATACAACCCTGGCCATATACTTACCTGGGTTTAAATGATTAAACGTAAAAGTGTTACCTTCTTCAGCATAAATTTCTCTTTGCAATTCCCCTTTATCATTTGTAAGCTGAACAATAATTGGGTATTGTATATTAGACCCATTAATATTTAGAGTAAGATTTCCATAATCAGCAACACTTTTAGTTTTCATATTAAAGTAAACAGTATCGTTGGTATTTTCAAAGAAATCAGTAATGGCCCCTGGTAAAAGTTCAATTCTGTAATTTTGACCAGGCAGTACCTTAAAATCAAAGTTTAACTGATTTTTAAGCGTATCTAGTTTTAAATTATGGACAATTGAAAGAGTATCCTTATCTATTAGCCTTATTTTGGCACTATCAAATTGTACCAAAGGAGAATTAATCATAAGATTAACTGGCTTGTCAAATTCTAAATTTCCACTTTGATTTAAAGACAATTTAAGAGAATCGAAGGCAACCTTTCTGCTTTTAACATTAAAAGTGTCAGAAATTTTTAAGTTTTCATTGGTAATGGAAAAAAGTATAGAGTCCATTTTATATGGGGTAAACCAAAAATTTAGCGTGTCTTTTTCTCTTTCTTTAGTTACCCTGTATTTTACTGAGTCTGGTAAGGATGTAATTGGTTCAATGGCTAAAGAGGAGCCGTCACCATAATAGCCAAAACTTATTTTATTACTAGCTTCCATACTAGGTACGGCAACCCCATAATCAGGTATCTCCTTAAAAAGGTTTAATAAATAAATAGAATCTGTAGGTAAATTAATGGTGTCTTCAACGAAGCCAATTTTATCGGATTTTTGGTCAAATAAATTATTTCCTGCAACGTCTTTTATTGCAAATAAGGCATATTTACCTTCCTTTAAATTTTTTAGTTTAAAAATAACGGCACTATCAAGAGTGTTAGTTATATAATTTGGCAGTTTTTTATAAAGTGTAGAATCGGTATACGTACTGTCTATTTTATATAACATTATGCTCACAAATTCATCAACCTTTTTATTGAAAGCATCTTTTACAACGCCCGATAGTTCTAGGGAATCAATATAATTGCCTGTTGAAAAAACATAGGTAAAGAAGGGTAGTGGATTTTCTTCATTATTATCAACAATACCCTGGCCAAAATTTAATGTATAAGTAGTGTTTGGGGCTAAAGTATCCTTAAGTGTAATTTCAACATATTTATTTGCATTACCTAGTGGTGTTAGTACAGGTGCGTATTTTAATGGTGGAGATATAATGAGCTGTTTTTGAATATCTTTTAATTTTACAAGCTCGTTAAAATAAAGTCTTATTTTTTGCTCTTTAAAATTGACGCTCATGTTAGGAGGCTCTGCCCTTAATAATTCTGGAGCTGTGGTGTCTTTTGGGCCACCAGTTGGTGTTCCACGTTGGGCACATTGGTAAGAAACCAATACAATGATAAATACGAATACAAACCCAAGAATTTTTCTACTCATAAGTGCTATTATCAATCACAAAGAAACGACATATTTTATAGAAAACTAACCGTTAGATACAACTGCCATACTTAATATATAAATAGACACTCCTTCAATATCTTTAAAAGTATTTGCGCATATCTCCATAGTTGCTCCAGTTGTTATTACATCATCAATTAATAAAATAGTTTTATTCTCAAGTAACTGTGGGTTTTTAATTTCATATAAAGAACGATTATCATACCATCTGTTTAACCTGTTCTTTTTAGTTTGGGTTCGGGTATTTGCTGTTTTAATTAAAAAAGTATCTGAATAAGTAGTATTAAGATGCAATGCAATTTGTTTTGCAAAAAGAGAAACTTGATTATAACCGCGCTTCCTCAGTTTTTTACGATGCAAAGGTACAGGAATAACAAAATCAATATGATTAAGATGGCCTTGTTCTTTTAATAATTGACCTTGCCAATCTCCTAAGAACTGTCCAATACTTTCTTGGTTTTTGTACTTTAAAAAATGAATTAGATTTTTTACAATCCCGGTTTCGGTAAAATATAAAAATGAATTTGCCTTTTTAATGTTAATTCGACCATAAAAAATACGGTCAACAGCATTTTCTTCGTTAAAGTTGTACTCGGTGAGTGGTAATTGATGTCGGCAAGATGTGCAGAGAGTAACCTCTCCTCTATATAATCGTGCATTACATCCAAAACATGATATAGGCAGTAGAATGTTAGTAACATCCTTTAGTATATTTGATATTCTATTTTGCATCCAATTTTACAGATTTAATTAACCTACAGCCGCTTTTAAATGAATAGTCAAGATACCAAATTCAATTATAAAATAATACTCGCTGCATTTGTGGCAGTTATAATTGCGCTTTTAATTGCCTTTTATTATAGCTATGCACAATCGAATTCTCAAATCGATTTTTTAGAACAGGAGAAAGCTATTCTTATAAAAGATCTTACTATAATGAAAGCTGATGTAGACCGTTTATCTGCAAAGAATGAAATGAACGAAATTGAATTGCAAGATTCTAAATTTAAAGTACAAGAACTTTTAGATTCTGTCGGCCGATTAAATTTTACAGTTCAGAAATTAAGAGAGTTTAAAACTGAACTGCGTAGATTAGAATCTAAGAACGATAGTTTAATTCTTAAAAATAACTTCTTGCGCTATAACAACATGTTACTTACTGATAAGTACGATGAGTCGCGTAAGCAGGTAGAAGAATTGCGGGCAAATAGTAATTCTTTAGCAGAAGCAGAAGCATTGCAAAGAAGAAAAATACTTGAACTTAATCAAAAGTTAAAAACAAAGAGCTATTTAAAAATGGCTAATGCAGAGGGAAGTGGCTTTAGGTTAATTAGAGGTACAAGGCCAACAAAAACCAATAAAGCTTCTATAATTGAAAAACTAAGAGGTTGTGTTACCATCTTGGCTGATGAAAGTGAGGCTAATAATGAAAAGATAATTTATTTACAGTTCTTAGATCCAAACAAGCAGGTTATTGAAGATAATGCCAATACTATTACCGTAAATGGTAATGTTTATAGCAAAAGAGTAGCGTTTGTTTTTACAGGTATAGATATGTATATATGCGATTCTATTACCATACCAGAAGGTTCTTTAATGGATGGTAATTACACCTTAAATGTATTTGAAGATGAACGATTAATTACTTCTTCAGAATTTCAATTAAAATAATTATTCTTTTTTTAGGCTATTATCCTATTTTTGCGTCATGGCAAATCAAGAAGATGATTTTAAGCGTGTAATTTCTCACGCAAAGGAATACGGTTATGTGTTCCAATCAAGTGAAATATATGATGGGTTAAGCGCAGTATATGACTACGGTCAAAACGGTGCAGAACTCAAAAAGAATATACGCGACTATTGGTGGAAAGCCATGGTCCAGCTCAATGATAATATTGTTGGGTTAGACGCGGCTATATTTATGCACCCATTAACATGGAAAGCATCTGGTCATATAGACGCATTCAATGACCCTTTAATTGACAATAAAGACTCTAAGAAAAGATACCGTGCAGATGTTTTGGTTGAAGATTATGTGGCTAAAATTGATGCAAAAATAGAGAAAGAAGTCAGTAAGGCTGAAAAGCGATTTGGTGATGCTTTTAACAAGGAAACTTTTTTAGAGACGAATCAACGAGTAGTTGATTATGTACAACAAGGGAAGACTATTTTAAGTCGTTTAGGGAAATCTTTACAAAAAGAAGATTTAGCCGATGTAAAAGCGCTTATTGAAGAGTTGGATATAGCTTGCCCTATGTCCGGTTCTAAAAACTGGACAGATGTTAAACAGTTTAACTTAATGTTCGGCACCAAATTAGGAGCAAATGCCGAGAGTGCAATGGATCTATTTTTAAGACCAGAAACTGCACAAGGTATTTTTGTAAATTTCTTAAATGTACAGAAATCTGGTCGTATGAAAATTCCATTCGGAATTGCGCAGACTGGTAAAGCTTTTAGAAATGAAATTGTGGCAAGGCAATTTATATTTAGAATGCGGGAGTTTGAACAAATGGAAATGCAATTTTTTATTCAACCTGGTACCCAAAAAGAGTGGTACGAGGTGTGGAAGGAAAAAAGGATGAAATGGCATTTATCATTAGGTTTAGGTCAAGAGAACTATCGTTTTCATGATCATGAAAAGCTAGCGCATTATGCAGATGCAGCTGCCGATATAGAATTTCGCTTTCCATTCGGTTTCAAAGAATTAGAAGGAATTCATTCCCGAACCGATTTTGATTTAAGTAGTCACGAAAAATTTTCAGGTAAAAAGCTTCAGTATTTTGATCATGAGGTTAATAAAAACTATGTGCCGTATGTGTTGGAAACTTCTATTGGTTTAGATAGGATGTTCTTAGCGGTATTTTCAAACTCATTAGTTGAAGAGGAGTTAGAGAATAATACCACAAGAACAGTTCTTAAATTGCCAGCAGTATTAGCTCCTGTAAAGGCAGCTATTTTGCCATTATTGAAAAAAGATGGTTTACCAGAAGTGGCGCAGAGTATAGTTGATGACCTTAAATATGATTTCAATGTAACTTATGATGAAAAAGATGCCGTTGGTAGACGTTATAGAAGACAAGACGCTAATGGTACCCCATTCTGTATTACTGTAGATCACCAAACATTAGAGGATCAAACGGTTACCATTAGGCATAGAGATTCTATGGAGCAAGAACGTGTTGCAATAGCTGCATTAAATGGAATAATCCATAATGCTGTTGATATGAAAACGTGGTTGAAAAAAATGGAATAGGTTAAAGGGTGTAATTCAATTTTACACCTCCATAATAATTAATAGAGTTCCCAGGGTAGAAATACCTTGGGGCATTTCCTCCAAATCCACTTGCGTTGATTAAAACTGACTGAGCATATTTAGTATCAGTTAAGTTATTAATACCAAAATCTAACCCAATTCTTAGTTTGTTAGAAATTTGGTTCAAGTAGCCTAATTTAAGATTAATAAGATTAAAAGAACTACTATAAATACTATTGGCATCAGTCAAAGGAATTTCATCTACAAATTGATGTGTAATATTTAGGAATAAACCATTGCCAAAATTAGTTTGTAAACCAGAATTAATCTTGTGTTTAGGAATACCTGTTAATTCATTATTAGAATAATCTTCGTTAGCTTCATCATCTTTAAAATCTACGAATTTATGATTGCTATAGGTGTAACTAATAAATGGAGTTAGGGTTATTTTGTTAGATACGTTAAATCGATAGCTCCAATCTAAATCGATGCCTTGATGCCTTGTTTTGCCTGCATTCCGGCCAATGTATTGGTTGTCATCCACCCGTTTTGCAACCAGTAAATTTTTTATAGGCATTAAATAGAATGCAATAGTTAATTTTAACTTGTCATTTTTGCTTTTATGATCAATACCAAACTCATAATTTGTGCCTGTTTCCTGAGCAATATCAGGATTTATAATACCATTAGGTGTTAGGGTTTCTTCTAAACTCGGGTTAGAAAATCCACGACTTACATTAGCAAATAATTGACTATTAGGTGTTAAAGAATAATTGATATCTAAGCTAGGTAAGAATAAAGTTTTAAAATCTCGTTTGGCACTAGTATTTAATTCGTTAACATTGAATAAGTCTCTAAAATTGTATTGAGTTTTATTTATATTAATACCTAACTGTGCTTTAAGTTTAGTTGTAAATGGGTATAATATGGTAGCAAAGCTGTTAAGTTGATTTCTAAATTCTTTGTTTTGAGAAAGTCTGTCGCCTTGTAGGCTTCCGTTATTATCATTTTCACGATACAAGTTTTCGAAAGTTCCCCAGGTATATTCATCTTTATAAAGTTCACCGCCAAAAGTGTATGATAGCGAATTTTCTAAAAATTTAAAATTACCAGTAAACAAAGTTCTAAAACCAAAACCATTAGTGTATTCATCTAAAATATTAAATGGAGCAGGCTCGTAATGGTCTAAATAGGTGTAAAATATACTGGTAGTGTTTTTTAAATTACTGCTAGCATAATAGGTGTGCGAAAGACCTACAAGACTATAATTGTTATCTTCATATCCTTTTGAGGCCTTCCAAGTAAAAGCAGCTTGAGTAGGGTCTTCGTCAAAATCTTCTTGGCTTAAAGAGCTAGCAATTTGGGCTGAATAATCAATATGATTTACTAATAGGCCTACTTCACTTTTATCAGAAAGTTTAAAAATTGTGTTTAAAAGAAAACCGTCACGTTCAAATCTATTATTCTCACGATACCCGTCAATTTCCATATGCCCGTATTGAAAGGTCATATAGAAATTGTTCTGAGAATGAGTAAATCCAAAACTATTTTTTAATAGCCCATAAGAACCTATTGTGGTATTGTTAGTAAATTTTGTTGGTTGGTTACTAAGCTGCTTTGTATTTAAAATAATAGAACCACCTAAATTAGTGCCAAAGCCTGTGCCTTTAGGTCCTTTAATAATTTCAACTGAGGTAAGGTTTTCTAAATCAAAAGCTTCAATTGTAGACGAACCAGTTCCATTAGTTATTGGAATATTGTTGTAGTAAAGCCTTAATTTATCTGTACCATAAGGTGTTCTTGAACCTACACCCCTAATAGTTATTCTATTAGTGTTTAATGCTCCTGACAAGGCATAAACTCCAGAGACTTGATTTATAGAGCTAATGAAGTCTACAGGACTATAATTTACGAAAGTAGTTGCGCCAATAGTATGGGATGGAATTATGCCAATTGCGTTTTTAGCGGTAAGAGTATCGATAACAATAACTTCATTTAGTACAGTAACACTGTCTTTTAAAGATGTAGACTGGGCAAATATGTTAATGGATATTAAAAAAAGAAGTAAAGGTAAAATTGTATTTTTCATAAAAATGTAAACCTCAAAAATACCCATTAAAATCTAAAACCTAAAGATAAACCAGCCCTGAACATAAAGTCATTTTGAAAATCTTCAGGATTAATATTTCTACCTAAACCCAAATTTATTTCAAGAATAAAACGTTGACTTCTAGTGGTCCATTTGGATCCTGCACCTAAACCAAGTGCGGTGGTAGCATAATCATAGTCTCTATTTCCAAGACTTTGTGAAAGTTCAGAATCTTCTCCTGTATAATAAAGACCAAAGACTTCTGCAAAAAAGCCACTACGAGGATTATATCCAAAATAAGCTCTTAAATTAGGTCCAATACCAAAATTACCATTATAATCAGTAGCATCACCATTAAAGTACAAAGTGCCACCTAAGCTTGCGTCTTCGGTTATATAGTATTCATAACTAGTTTCTACTGTTGAAGTAGCTAAAAATTGACCAATATTAATTTTAACTTCATGGTTGTTAAAATTGTTCGGGTATGCTTGCGCAACTATATAAGAGGAATAGAAAATAAATATGGCAGAAAATAAATACTTGTACATGAGTGGTTGTTTAATGATAATAATTGCATGCAAATTATATTCCAAATCTGTGAAATTATGATTTTATTGATTGGAATACGCCAATAATCTATTACTCTTTTTTATTTTTAAAGCTAAACAATAAAGAATGAAAATTATATCCTATAATGTAAATGGAATCAGGGCGGCAGTAAAAAAGGGATTATTAGACTGGTTAGTGACCGTTTCTCCAGATGTTGTTTGTTTGCAAGAAATAAAGGCTAACGAAGATCAATTAGATCTTTTATTGTTTGAAGAGGCAGGTTATAAATACAATTATTGGTACAGTGCTCAAAAAAAGGGATATAGTGGTGTTGCTATACTTTCGAAAACAAAACCAGATAACGTAGTTTTTGGTACGGGGATAGAATATATGGATTTTGAAGGGAGAAATATTAGAGCAGATTTTGGAGATATTTCTATTATGAGTATGTATTTACCATCTGGCACCAATCTTCAACGTTTAGACCATAAACTTATGTATATGGCAGATTTTCAAGAGTATACTAATGAGCTGCTTTTGAGTAGACCAAATTTAATTGTACTTGGTGATTATAATATTTGCCATGAAGCAATAGATATTCATAATCCTGTTGGTTTAAAAAATGTTTCAGGATTTTTACCAGTAGAACGGGAGTGGATAGGAAATTTTATAGCGAGCGGTTTTTTAGACAGCTTTAGGGAGTTTAATTCTGAGTCGGAAAATTACACATGGTGGAGTTATAGAGCTAATGCTAGAAATAATAATAAGGGTTGGCGGTTAGATTATGCTATGGTTGCTAAAACATTAAAAAAGAGGTTGACACGATCGGTAATATTATCAAGTGCCAAACATAGCGATCACTGCCCTATTTTGGTAGAGATAACAAGCTAGGTATATAGGAGAGTTACAAATAGTTTCCTCAATATATTTAGTAGTTTTGCGTTGTACTTAAGAATAAAAAAGTTAAATGATCTATACTAAATTACCGCATACAGAGATTGAAGTAAGTAAATTATGTTTAGGCACTATGACCTGGGGTAATCAAAATACAGAGGCCGAAGGCCATGAACAAATTAACTTTGCAATTGATAAAGGAATTAATTTTTTTGATACTGCAGAATTATATCCAATACCTGCACATATAGATAGGTATGCAGCTACTGAGAAGATTATTGGCAATTGGTTCAAAAAAAATGGAAACAGGGAAGATATAATTCTCGCCTCAAAAATAGCTGGTAAAGCCGAAATGTCAAAGTTTATAAGAACAACGGGTTTTACAAGAGAATCAATTATTGCAGCAGTTGAGGGTAGCTTAGAAAGATTACAAACCGATTATATTGATATTTATCAATTACATTGGCCAGATAGAAGCACAAATTATTTTGGTCAACGAGGTTTTAAACATGATATAACTGATTATTGGGAAGACAATATTCATCAAGTATTAGAAACGTTTCGTGATTTAATTCGCGAAGGAAAAATTAGGCAAGTGGGAGTTTCTAATGAAACACCTTGGGGCATGATGCGTTTTTTAGAAGAAAGTAAGGTTCATGGGACATTGCCAAGAACTATAACCGTTCAGAACCCTTATAGCTTATTAAATAGGTTGTTTGAGGTTGGTATGGCAGAAATTTCTGCTAGGGAACAAGTGGGTTTATTGGCTTATTCTCCTTTAGGTTTTGGTGTATTAAGCGGTAAATATTTAGGCGATAGATTGCCAGAAGGTTCACGTTTAAGCTTATTTCCTCAATATAATAGATATGTTAGTGAAACTGCGGTAGTAGCTACAAAGAAATATTTTGAACTAGCACAGGCCAATGGACTTACTTTGGCACAAATGGCTTTGGCATTTGTAAACTCCAGGTCTTTCGTTACAAGTACAATTATTGGTGCAACTACTATGCGTCAATTAGAAGAAAATATAGGTAGCATTAATATTAACTTATCTGAAGATATTTTAAAAAAGATAGAAGAAATTCACAACCTAATACCAAATCCGGCACCTTAATATGGAAATTCTAGTAATGTTAAAAGTTGGTTTTGGACAAATAATAGTAATTATTGCCGTAATTATAATTATAATGGTTGTTGCACGTATAATGAGAGATAAACGTTAACCAAATAAATTACCGGCAACTTCTTCAATTTTTGATGCCAATAGAATTTTTATCTTGGTAGTTTTTAGACCAATTTTGTTGTTTTTTGAAACTATAATTGTAGTGTAGCCTAATTTTTCTGCCTCTAAAATACGTTGCTCTACTCTTTGTACTGGTCTTATTTCCCCTGCTAAACCTACTTCTGCAGCGAAACAAATACCTTTATCAATAGGGATATCTTCATTGCTTGAAAGTATTGCAGCTACAACCGCCAAATCAATTGCAGGGTCATCAACTGAAATACCGCCGGTTATATTTAAAAAAACATCTTTAGCACCTAATTTAAACCCCGCTCGCTTTTCCAAAACAGCCAATAGCATATTTAATCGTTTTGCATTATAACCTGTAGTAGATCGTTGAGGTGTGCCATATACAGCTGTGCTTACCAATGCTTGAATTTCAATTAAAAGAGGGCGCATACCTTCAACAGTAGAAGCTATGGCAGTACCGCTTAAGCCTTCATCGTTTTTAGAAATCAAGACTTCAGATGGGTTATTGACCTCTCTTAAGCCGCTACCTTGCATTTCATAAATACCGAGTTCGGCGGTTGAGCCAAATCTATTCTTTAAGGATCTTAACAGTCTATAAACGTAATTACGGTCACCTTCAAATTGTAGTACCGTGTCAACCATATGTTCCAAAATTTTTGGACCAGCAATAGAACCGTCTTTAGTTATGTGGCCTATAAGAATTACAGGTGTGTTCGTTTCTTTGGCAAACTTTATAAGCTCTGCAGTACACTCTCGTATTTGAGAAATGCTACCTGCAGCAGATTCAATATAATCCGAGTGTAGGGTTTGTATAGAGTCTATAACTACGATATCTGGCTCTGTAGCCTCAATTTGCTTAAAGATATTTTGTGTTTTAGTCTCGGTAAGAATAAAGCAAGTTTTGCTATTTGGGTGAATTCTATCTGCCCGCATTTTAATTTGCTTTTGACTTTCTTCCCCAGAAACATATAAGGTTTTATAAGGTAGTTTTAAGGCAATTTGCAGTAACAGGGTGCTTTTGCCAACTCCGGGTTCTCCACCAAGTAAAACTAATGCACCAGGTACTAGGCCTCCACCAAGAACCCTATTGAATTCTAGGTCAAAAGTATTTAAACGGACTTCTTTTTCAATACTTATTTCATTAACTAAAAGAGGTTTAGAAACTCTTTTGGAGCTCGGTGAAGATGACTTCCAATTTGCCTTCTCTTCTTTTTGTACT
>TARA_R110002051_G_scaffold270087_6_pt1 | contig 29467 bp, 28 predicted proteins | sample TARA_R110002051 | Tara Oceans TARA_R110002051 (sample SAMEA4397023) | marine metagenome | biome: Polar Biome; feature: [MES] marine water layer (ENVO:01000295) within the mesopelagic zone...; material: water (ENVO:00002006), including particulate matter (ENVO:01000060) such... | reverse complement strand
GGGCCGGGTCTGGTTTGGGCCCGTCAAGCGGGCCGGGTCTGGTTTGGGCCCGTCAAGCGGGCCGGATCGACAACGCCCCGGGGAGCGCATGCACTTCCGCCTCAGACTGAATCGCCGGTTTCCTCCGCCTCATCAGCATTGTCATCGTTGACGGCAAGCGCGGCCTTGGCTGCCTTGTCGGCGCGAAGCGACTCGCGAATCAGTTCGTCGGTCAATATCAGCTTGGCTTCGGCGAGCGCTGAAAACGGGATGACCGCAATATTGTCTTCGCCATAGGCCGGCTGCTCCCGCTCCACCGAAAAACCGGTCTCCGTGACATCGCGAATAAATCCGCGGAACCGTTTGCGGCCGTTGATCAACACTGAGGCGTCACAGCGGGCAAGATGACCTTCCCAGCGGACAAAATCGGACTTTCGAACCAGCGGCCGGTCGATGCCGGGCGACGATATTTCCAGATGATACGCCTTTTCGACCGGATCTTCCACATCCAGCACCGGCGAAACCGCGCGGGAGACCGCTTCGCAGTCCTCCACGTTCATGGTGCCGTCATTGCGCTCGGCCATGATCTGAAGCGTATACCCGTTCTGCCCCGACAGGCGCACCCGCACCAGACGCATGTCCAGTGATTCAATCACCGGCTCGACGATCTCGGCAATGCGCGCGTCAACGCCGGTCTCGGTGACCAGTCTTTGATCGTTTGGCATTGCTGGCTCGCCTGTCATATGGCCTGATCCTCATTCCGGCTGGGCTGATCGCTCGCCTCCAACAGCGTGGGCAACAAAAAAGAGCGGGTCCTCGCGGGCCCACCCTTGCTCATAACGATCAAGAATTTGAGTGCTATATAGCCTGAATTTGCGATGCGGGCAAGGGAATTCCCTGATCCCTGCGTGGGCGGGAAGCCGGGCGGGCGGAGAACCCGAACCGGAGACATCAAGCGAGGCGCTCGAACTCCAGATAGCACGGTGTGCGGCCTTCGCGGATGGCCTTGGCCTCGTAGCGGGTGCCGGGCCAGCCCGGCCAGGGCTCACGCCAGTCGCGGGCGGACCGGGCGGTCCACTCGAAATCGGCGTGCGCCGCAATATGCTCAAGCGTCCAGTTGACATAGGTATCTATGTCGGAAGCAAAGCCGAACCGGCCGCCGGGCTTGAGGACCCGGGCGAAGCGGTCGAGATTGACCGGCGAGACGAAGCGCCGCTTCCAGTGTTTCTTCTTGGGCCAGGGGTCTGGATAAAGCAGATCGATCCGGTCAAGACAGGCGTCAGGCAACCAGTCCAGCACCTGCGTCGCGTCGTCATCATGGACACGGATGTTGGTCAGCCCCGCGGCTTCCAGCCCGCCGAGCATCTTGGCCATGGAATTGACGAAGGGTTCGACCCCGATAAATCCGGTATCGGGCGCCTGAGCAGCCCTGTGCAGCAGGTGCTCGCCGCCGCCAAATCCGATCTCAAGCCGGATTTGGCGGACAGGATCCGGCCAGAGCCCCGCCACCGGTTCGGGCGGCGGGTTTGACAGATCGAGTTTCAACGCCGGCAGCAATGACGACAGCGCCGCAGCCTGCGGCACCTTGAGTGACTTGCCCCTGCGGCGGCCATAAAAGGCTTCCGTGGCGCGGGATCGTCTCGCGGGGGTGGTCATGGCAATGTCAGCCTCGGCATCAGGCCCGCCTCGCGACATTCATGCCTGGGCGAGCCTTGAAATCAGCCTTTGATGGCTTCCTTGAGCGGCTTGACCAGATCAAGCTTTTCCCAGGAGAAGGAGCCGTCACGGCCGGCCTTGCGGCCAAAATGGCCATAGGCAGCGGTGCGGGCATAAATCGGCTTGTTCAGATCAAGATGGGTGCGGATGCCGCGCGGTGTCAGATCCATCACCTTGGGCAGGGCATCTTCAAGTGCGGATTCAGAGACCTTGCCGGTGTCATGGAAATTGACGTTGATCGACAGCGGCTGCGCCACGCCAATGGCGTAGGCGAGCTGGATGGTGCAACGATCAGCGAAACCGGCAGCAACTGCATTCTTGGCCAGATAGCGCGCGGCGTAGGCTGCCGAGCGGTCGACCTTGGTGGTGTCCTTGCCCGAAAACGCGCCGCCGCCATGGGGAGCTGCACCGCCGTAAGTGTCAACGATGATCTTGCGGCCGGTCAGGCCGGCGTCGCCGTCGGGTCCGCCAATTTCGAACTTGCCGGTCGGATTGATGTACCATTTGCAATCCGCGGCAATTGCGAGACCGTCGAGGGCTTCGCGGATATAGGGCTCGACAACTTCGCGAACCTTGGCCGATTCCCAGCTTCCATCGAGATGCTGGGTCGAAAGCACGATCGAGACGATTTCGGAAGGCTTGCCGTCGACATAGCGAACCGTGACCTGGCTCTTGGCGTCAGGACCGAGCTTGCCGGCGTCGCCCTCGCCCTTGTGGCGGGCAGCGGCAAGCAATTCGAGAATCTTGTGGCTGTAATAGATCGGCGCCGGCATCAGTTCCGGGGTCTCATTGCAGGCATAACCGAACATGATGCCCTGGTCGCCCGCGCCTTCCGAACCCTGCTGATCAGATGCGTTGTCGACGCCTTGTGCAATGTGGGCGGACTGGAAGTGCAGCAGGACCTCGACCTTGGCGGTCTTCCAGTGAAATCCGTCCTGCTCATAGCCGATCGACTTGATCGCCTTGCGCGCCGCGGACTTGAATTTGGCCGGATTGATGACATCCTTGCCGGTCTTGTCCTGCTTGATCAGCGACGGCGGCACCCGGACCTCGCCGGCGATCACAACGCGGTTGGTGGTCGCCAGGGTTTCACAGGCAACCCGCACGCTCCATGGGTCGACGCCTGTCTTCTTGGCTTCGCGATAGACCAGATCAACAATTTCATCCGAAATGCGGTCGCACACCTTGTCTGGGTGACCTTCGGATACGGATTCACTGGTGAAAAGGAAAGTCGAGCGCTCCATAGCGGGCTCCATCATGGGTCAAGATGCAGCTTCTTTAGTGGCTACAGGTCATTCTGACAAGGTCACAATGACATAAATATATCTTGATATGATCGTTTTGAAGCGATTTCAGCCAAACTCGCCTGGACGGATCCCGCCGATCCAGACAAAGCAAGCTACCCTCAGGCTGGCGGCGCATGAGGGTAGCTTGCAAAACGCGTCGTGCAGCATTGGCCCTCGTACCGAGCCCGAGCCGTCTTGACGCTCAAACCCTTGCCTGGACCGGCCTGACTTGCAACGAATGGTGTTTAGGTGACGTCGGGTTCGGATGCGAGCGACTTGACAAGATCAACCAGCTTGCGCCGCACCTTGGGATCAGGGATCTTGATGAAAGCACGATTGAGTTGCAGTCCTTCCGATGAAGACAGGAAATCAACCACGTAATTGGAGCTGTTGGCCTCGGCCATCCCCGGCTGGCCGGTGGACGGATCGCCCGGCGCATCCTCGAAAAAGAAACTGACCGGGACGTTGAGAATGGTCGAAATGTTCTGCAGCCGGCTGGCGCCCACGCGATTGGTGCCTTTTTCGTATTTCTGGATCTGCTGAAACGTGATGCCTAACGCCTCGCCCAGCTTCTCCTGGCTCATGCCGAGCATTGTCCGCCTCAAGCGAACGCGGCTGCCGACATGAATATCGATCGGATTGGGCTTTTTCTTGTTCTCAATCATATTTTCGTCCTGACAAGAGCCTGAGACTCTATGGTTGGTTTATCCCGTTCTAATTGCAAGGACCATACGCTGAAACTTGTGTGCCGGCACAGACCGACCTGCAAACGGGAACTGGGTTGACGAAAACGACTATGCTATTTCAGGGGTTTTGCGTCAATCTAGGCGGAGTCTTTTACCATTGCGCGCAATTAGCGCTGTCAGCACCATTATGACGATAATCAATCCAAAGTTAAATCGCCGATAACTGATACTCCAGTACAGTTGCGCGCTGGGCGGCAGGGCAACATCGAAAACGCCGGCTTCGCCAAGAGGCAGGCTGCCAACGATCCGGCCACCGGCATCCGCCACAATCGAGATGCCGCTGTTGGCCGCCCTGACCAGCGGGAGACGGGTTTCGACAGCGCGAACCTGCGCCTGTCGCAGGTGCTGGTAGGGTCCGGGCGTCCTGCCATACCAGGCATCATTGGTGACATTGAGCAACAAGGAGCCGCGTCCGTCGGGAATCTCCGACAAATCGGGAAATATCGCCTCATAGCAAATCAGCGGCACGGCGCCCAAACCGCCGGGCAAGGCCAGCAATCCGCGCCGGTCGCCGGTGGAAAAACCGCCGAATGTGTCGGCCACCGGTGCCAGACCGAGTTTGCGCAACGACGCCTCGAACGGCAAATACTCACCAAAGGGAACCAGATGCAGCTTGTCGGCCGATCCTATGATCTGACCTTCGTCGTCGATCACATAGATGGTGTTGTAATAGCGTTCCGGTGCGCCTCCCGCCCCGTCTTCAAACCTGACCGCTCCGGTGATCAGGGTCTGGCCAACCTGCAGCATGTCGGCGATGCGCGAGAGCGCGCCGGGGTTTTCGGTGAGCAGGAACGGAAGCGCCGTCTCGGGCCAGACAATATGGCTCGCGCGCGGCTGGCCTTCGCGTGGTGGCAAGGCGCTGAGTTCCAGCATCTGCGAGAATATTCGCTCGCGCTCGGCTGCATCCCACTTGGCCGACTGGTCGATGTTTGGCTGAACGATCCGGATCACGGCATCCGGCGCGACCGGTTGTGACCCATCCAGGCGGGAAAGCGCGAACCAGCCATAACCGACATGAGCCGAGAAGAGCAGCAATGCGACGAGGATGCCTGGGACCGCGCCGCGACTGGTTCCAACCAATGCCGGCGCGGAGAACACGAACACCGTGAGCGCCGACATGCCGAAAATGCCGACAAGCTCCACCGACTGCATCATCAACGGCGCCGGCATGGCCGCGTATCCGATGGCGTTCCAGGGAAAACCGGTGAGCACAAAGCTCCGCAGCCACTCGCCAAGACCGAAGGCCGCCGACAACGCCGCGATGCGACCCAGCCCGTCGGACCACAACACCCGCGCCACAGCGGTGGCTGCGCCATAAAACAGCGCCAGCACGGCAGGCAATCCGAGGATGGCGAGCGGCAGCGCCCAGGCAAAGCTGTCGGCTTCCACCAGCAGCGCATTGCCCAGCCACCAGAGGCCGGCGACAAAATAGCCGAAGCCGAACCACCAACCGGTCCAGAAGGCAGGCCGCAACCGGCCGAGCAAGCCGGCTTCGGCCGAACCGTTGGCGCCATCAAGCAGCCAGACGAGAACAGGAAAGGAAATAAACAACACGGCGAAAAAATTGAAGGGCGGCAACGCCAGAACCGCCAGAGCTCCGGCCAGGAACGCCAGAACGATGCGCTTGACGCCCCAGCTCAGCATAATGGATTCAGCGATCCGTTCCAAAATCCAACGACTCCCCGCAGCCACGGAATCACGCACCGGGGTGGCGCGCAAAGGACGCTGCAACACTCTTGAATTCGCCGTATGTCCGCCTTCAAATCGAAGCCGGCTTGAAGGCGCCATGCGTCAGTCGTGCCTGCCCGGCTTGCCGGACAGGCGAATCAGTTGCCGCATCTTTTCAAAAAACACCCGCGATGTCCGGTCCGGTCAGGGACTTTTTTGACTGGCCCCGGCGGGATCAGCAGGAAGCGCCCGGCTCAGGCGGCGCTGGCGTCATCCGAATCCGGCTGCTTGATCGGCGGCGCTTCACCGCGCACCGGGCGGCGGCGGGGCGCCTGCCGCTTCCTGACAATGCGAACGCGCTTGACCCGGCGCGGATCCGCATCGGTGACATGAAATTCGAAGCCCGGCAGGCCCTGAACCACTTCACCGCGCGCCGGAATCCGACCGAGTTCGGAAAAGATCAGCCCGCCGATGGTGTCAACTTCCTCGCTCTGCTCGCGAATGTCGAAATCGGGGCCGATCTCATCGGCGAGATCTTCCAGCTCGGCCTTGGCATCGACGATCCAGACGTCCTCACCGGCCTTGGTGATCAGCGTTTCATCTTCATCATCATGCTCGTCGGCAATGTCGCCGACCACCATTTCGACGATGTCCTCGAGCGAAACCAGCCCGTCGGTGCCGCCATATTCGTCGATTACAAGTGCCATCTGGATACGGTTGGCCTGCATGCGCTGCATCAGGTCCGAGGCCAGCATCGACGCCGGCACGAACAGGACCTTGCGGGTTATGCCCGAATCCTGAAGCGTCTTGCTCAGGTCAACGCGGGAAAGCTCCAGCGCATTGAGCGCATTGCGTTTCTGGATCGCGGCCGGGCTTTTGGCTGTGGATTTGCGTTTGGCGCGCGCCTGCTTGGTGATCCACGCCAGCAGATCACGGATATGGACCATGCCCCGCGGATCATCCAGATTCTCGGAGTAGACCGGCATGCGCGAATGCCCGGATTCCTCGAAGATCTCGAGAAGCCTGCCGAGCGTTGTCGTCTGGTCGATCGCCTCAACATCGGCGCGCGGCACCATCACATCCTCGACGCGGACTTCGCGCAGGCGCAATATGTTGTGCAGCATGGCGCGCTCGTCGGGCGAGAATGCTTCATGCAGTTCTCCCCCCGACTGCAGCGCGTCGGTCAGATCCTCGCGAATGGACTCGCGGTCGGACGGAGGAAACAGGGCGCGCACCAGGCGCTGCCAAAGTCCCATGCCATTGCGTTCGTCAGAAGCCTGAACGGCTGTCTGACCGTGCACTGGCACGGGAAGATAACTGTGGGCTTCTTCGGTAGATGCTGCGCTCGAGTCGCTTTGCGTGTCGCCGGTCGGTGCCGGGGCATTGCTGTCGGTCATCGTCTCTTCGGTGTCAAACCGGCTCTGTGTCGCCGTAAGGGTCAGATAGGTCAAGCGAGGCCAAAATGCGAGTCTCTATCGCTTCCATTTTCTCGGCATCGTTGTTTTCAATGTGATCATAGCCAAAAAGATGAAGAAATCCGTGTATGATCAGATGGGTAATATGCTCGTCCGCCGGCTTGCCCAGGTCTTGGGCCTCCCGCTCGATGGTTTCCCGCGCCAGAATGATGTCGCCCAGCATCGGCCCCGGGACGCCGCCCGGGACGAGCGGAAACGCCGGAAATGACAGGACATTGGTGGGTTTGGGCTGATTGCGCCATTGCTCATTGATGTCAGCCATCATCGCGTCATCGGCCAGCACCAGCGACACTTCCGGAGGATCTGCGGGAAACGGCTGATGCTCCTGCCGCACCAGATCCTGCACGGCCGCTTCCAGTGCAGTCAGCGTCAAGGCCTCGATTGCCTCGACATCTCCCCACTCCCCGGCCTCGGCCGCGACCGCCAGACTGATCGCCGGGAGATCGCTCATGCGCCGTCGTCGGCCTTGTGCGGATAAATGCGCTTGTCATAGGCCTCGACAATGCGCTGCACCAGCGGATGGCGCACGACATCGACGCCGCGGAACCGGCAGGTGACCACACCATCGACCCCGTCAAGGATGGACAAGGCCTCGACAAGGCCGGAGGTAACGCCGCGCGGCAGATCCACCTGGCTCGGGTCGCCGGTGATGATCATGCGGGAATTCTCGCCCAGACGGGTGAGAAACATCTTCATCTGCATCTGCGTGGTGTTCTGTGCCTCGTCAAGGATGACGGCGGCATTGGCCAGCGTGCGGCCGCGCATGAAGGCCAGCGGCGCGATTTCGATGACGCCTGCGGTGATGGCGCGTTCGACCCTGTCGCCGGGCATCATGTCGTAGAGCGCGTCATAGAGCGGCCTGAGATAGGGATCGACCTTCTCTTTCATGTCGCCGGGCAGAAAGCCCAGACGTTCGCCAGCTTCCACCGCCGGACGCGACAGGATGATGCGTTCGACCGAGCCGCGCTCGAGCAGGTGCGCCGCATGGGCGACGGCCAGATAGGTCTTGCCGGTTCCGGCGGGGCCGACGCCGAAGACCAGCTCGGAGCGTTCCATGGCACGCATATAGGCGTCCTGGGTCGGCGTCCGGGCGATGATGGTCTTCTTGCGTGTTGAAATCTGCGCAAGGCTCATCTTGCCCTTGCGCTCAAGCGTCGGCAACATCAGCTGGTCGTCCGCCGCAAGCGCCATGCGAATGGCGCCTTCGACATCCGAGCTCTCGACGCTGGCGCCCTTGAGCAAGCGGTCATAGAGAAAATCCAGGGCCCGGCGCGCCTGATTGATGGCGATTTCCTCGCCGCGCAATGTGACCGTGTTGCCACGAGCCCTTGCATCGATTTTCAGTTTCTGTTCGAGCAACGCCAGATTCTGGTCAAACTGGCCAAAAAGCTCACTGGCGAGACGGTTGTTTTCAAAGGTGAGCGCGAGGTGGGTCGCGTCCGACGCGCCCGATGCGGGCGTCGCAGCTTCTGTCTGGGACAGGTGCTCAACTGTCAAACGATCTGGCTCCAAATTAGCACTGGCGCATCATTCCACTATTTCCGCGAAAAGACTGCTCGTGCCGGGTTGCGTGATTCGCACTCTTACAATGTCACCGATTTCGCCGACCTTTGCATCAACTATTACCGGCTGCAGCCAGGGTGAACGGCCAATAAGCTGGCCGGTGTTGCGCCCGGGTTTCTCAAGCAGCAGATCGACCACCTTGCCGACGCACTGGCTGCCGAAGGCCCGGGTCTGCTGGTTCAGCAGATCCTGAAGCCGCGTCAGCCGCTCGGACTTGACCGCCTCATCAACCTGAGCATCCATATCGGCGCCCGGCGTGCCGGGGCGGATCGAATATTTGAAGGAGAAGGCGGCGGCATAGTTGACCTCGCGGATCAGCTGCATCGTCTCTTCGAAATCAGCATCGGTTTCGCCGGGGAAGCCGACGATGAAATCACCCGACAGCGCGATGTCCGGACGAGCGGCGCGAATCCGCTCGACCAGCCCGAGATACTGTCCGGCCGTGTGACGCCGGTTCATCGCCTTGAGGATGCGATCCGACCCGGACTGGACCGGAAGGTGCAGGTAGGGCATCAGTTCGGGAAGGTCGCGGTGCGCCGCAATCAGCGCATCATCCATGTCGCGGGGATGGCTGGTGGTGTAACGGATACGGTCAATTCCATCGATCGTCGCCAGGCGGCGGACCAGTTCGCCAAGACCCCATTCGCGACCGTCCTGGCCCTTGCCGTGCCAGGCGTTGACGTTCTGGCCCAGAAGCGTGATTTCGCGCACACCGGCATCAGCCAGCCGTTCGGCCTCCTGGATAATCCTGCCGACCGGGCGCGACACCTCGGCGCCGCGGGTATAAGGCACGACACAGAAGGTGCAGAACTTGTCGCAGCCTTCCTGAACGGTGAGGAATGCAGCAACGCCACGGGCGCGAATCGATTTTTCCGGTGCATCGGGCAGGCCGTCGAACTTGTCCTCAGTGGGAAACTCGGTTTCGACAATCTGCTCGCCGTTGCGCGCCCGGGCAAGGGCTTCGGGCAGGCGATGATAGGTCTGCGGTCCGATCACCACATCGACAACCGGCGCGCGGCGGATGATTTCACTGCCTTCGGCCTGGGCAACGCAACCGGCGACGGCCACCATCAGGTCGCCCCCATCGGCATTGCGCTGCTTCTTGAGCTTTGCCAGCCGTCCCAGCTGCGAATAAACCTTTTCGGCGGCCTTTTCACGGATATGGCAGGTGTTGATCAGCACCAGATCAGCCGCCTCGACCGAATCGACAGCCTCATAGCCGTCGCGGGTCAGCGCGTCGCCCATGCGTTCGCTGTCATAGACATTCATCTGGCAGCCATAGGTCTTGACGAAGACCTTTCTGGACTGCCCGCCGGGGTGTGTGCCAGATCCGGCGGCGGGGGCTGTCTCGGGCTTGGCCGCGGACCGGTCTTTCGGAGTGAGGATCGCTTGTGTCATCGGGGGCTTTTAGCGCCTAATTGATGGCTTGAAAATGGCGAACTAGCCATTGATTTTACCCTGCAGGGCGCTGATCAGGCCGGCGCGCACCCGGGCCTCGACCAGGCGGGCTGTGTTCTTGCGATCGGTGGTCGCGTCAAAGGCGACGGTTTGACTGAAAATCACCTCCACATCAATCGCGCCATATCTGATGACCCGGAGAAAATGCGGCGCCAGAGCCACGTCCCCCGGCCAGCCCGCGACCGGACGGTGATAACGGCCCATCGGCATGCCGTGAATGCCGACATAGGCGATCGAGACCGGCTGGATATGGACCTTGCCTTCAGGCGCTAACGGCAAGGCGGCGCTTGCGGCGCCAAACAGTGAGGCATTGAACGGCATCACCCGATTGCCATCGGAGGTGGTGCCTTCGGCAAACAGCACAACCACCTCGCCCGAGATCAACCGTAGGGATACGTCGGAGACCTGTGCGCCGGTCTTGCGCCGCTGCTGGCGTTCGACAAAGACCGACTGTTGCAGCCGCGCCAGCCAACCCAGCACCGGCCAGGTCCGGACTTCGGATTTGGCGATGAACACCAGCTCGGCGACCGAACCGAGAACAAGGATGTCCTTCCAGGACACATGGTTGGAGACCAGCAACAAGGGCCGCTGTTGCGACAGGTGGCCATGGGTGTGGACCCTGAGCCCGACTATACGGCACATGATCCGGTGCCACCAGCGCGGCAACCGTCGCATCAGGGAGTGCCCCAGACCAAGCGCAACCATCTGAACCGGCAACAGCACCAGCGTCAGCATGAGGAATGCCGCAACAACGAAGAGAATGCGCAATCCCGCGATCATCGCCGGACCGGGGGAACATGACGGTGCGCAGGATCCATCGCGCTGGCCTATTGCTTGTCGGACTTGAGCGGAATCCCGTAGAGTTCAAGCCGGTGATCGACGAGCTTGAACCCGTGCTCGCGGGCAATGCGTTCCTGCAGCGCCTCGATTTCGGGCGAATGAAACTCGATCACCGTGCCGGTCCGCAGATCAATGAGATGATCATGATGCTCTTCCGGCACGGTCTCGTAACGTGACCGGCCGTCGCGGAAATCATGCCGTTCGATGATACCGATATCCTCGAACAACTTGACCGTGCGGTAGACCGTGGACATGGAGATGCGCGGATCAACCAGCACCGCACGGCGGTACAGTTCCTCGACATCGGGATGATCCTGCGCGCCATCAAGAACGCGGGCAATGATGCGCCGCTGTTCGGTCATGCGCATACCGCGCTCGGCGCATCTGTCTTCGAGGGATTTCTGTTCGTCCATCGCCTGCCCCGCCGGGTATGTGGAGAGGTTATGCCGGCGACGCTGTGCCGACGATTCAACCGGGACTAACGAAGATCGCGCCGCATGACAAGCGCCGTCGTGCTCGGTTGGCCCTGACGGGCATAATAGGCGCGTCTTTCGCCGACCTGGACGAAATCGAGCCTGCGGTACATCTGAACGGCTGGCATATTGGTTTCATCCACTTCGAGAAATATCTCCTCAGCGCCGCGTCGCTTGGCTTCCTGCATGGCGCTGCGCATCAACCGCCAGCCCAGCCCGCCGCGACGCTGTTTCGGCGAGATGCCGATCGAAAGGATCTCGGCTTCCCCGGCAGCCTCGCGGCAGAGCACGAAACCCGCCGCCGCATCGCGGGCGCGGGCTTCCGGGCAGGCCAGGAATCCGAACACCGATTGCTGTGTAATGAGGCTTTCGAATTCCCCGTCGCCCCAAGCACGGGCAAAGGCTTCTCCGTGAATGCGCGAGGCCGTGCGCGCGTCTTTCATGCCAATCTCCAGAATCAGGCACTCAGGCTGGCGTCCGAACAGGCGCATGACCATCAGCCCGCGACCTCGTGCGCCAGCGCGAAACCGGTCTGCGGCTTGGCGTCCGCATCACGCAGATAGCGCGGCTCGGCCGGATGGCCGACCGGATCCAGACGGGCTGCGAGCCGGGCCACATCCTCGATCTTCGGCGCCGCGATATCTGCGATGACTTGAGAGGACAGCGACGCATCGATGCCAGCCAACAGGGCGGCGCCGCTGCCGATGAGCCCACATCCGCGGGTCTGGGCCAGACCGGCGGCGGCGGCAGGTGTCAATTCCGCGCCAGCATCGACCACATCACCGTTCGCATCGACCAGAAGCGTCCAGACCCGGTCGCGCTTTGCATCCAGCACCGCCATCACCGCCTTGGCGCTTTGGAGAGCTGCGGGAATTGCGATGGCTTCAAGTGACCCGACACCGACGCAGGGCGCATCCAGCGCCAGAGCAAGCCCGCGGGCGAAAGCGACACCTACACGAATGCCGGCAAAGGAGCCGGGGCCGATGGTCACGCCGATTCGCCTCACCTGCGCGAGATCCATGCCGGCTTCGGCCAGCACGGCCTCGACAATGGCTGGCAATTGCTCGGCATGGCCGCGCCCGATGTCCGGGCTGGCCGAGGCGACAATGCGGTCCGTGTCGCCGTGATAAAGGGCCACGGAACACAACCGCGCGGAACAATCCAGAGCAAGCGTCAACACCGGGCACATCCTATGGAAAAGGCCGGGCGGACGCGGCACCCTGCGCCGGCCTTGGCAGAAATATCAGCCAGCCCGACAAGGGCAGGCCGGGCTCAGACGGCTTCGACTTCACGAACTTCCGGAACGAAATGCTTGAGCAAATTCTGAATGCCGTGCTTGAGCGTCGCGGTGGAAGACGGGCAGCCGGCGCAGGCGCCCTTCATGTGCAGGAACACCTTGCCATCGCGGAAGCCGCGGAAGGTGATATCGCCGCCATCCTGGGCCACGGCGGGACGCACTCGGGTTTCAAGCAGTTCCTTGATGGTGGCCACGATGGTCTCGTCGCCTTTCTCGAAGAATTCGTCATCCGGGACCGCCGAATCGCCGTTCTCGCCCGACAGGATCGCTGCGCCGGACATGAAATGCTCCATGATGGTGCCGAGCACGGCCGGCTTGAGATGCTGCCAATCCGCGCCATCCTTGGTGATGGTGATGAAATCATAGCCGTAGAACACGCCTGTTACACCCGGAATGCCGAACAGCTTGGCGGCTAGAGGCGACGACTGGCCTGCTTCCTCGGCGCTGCGGTAATCGGCGGTACCCTGGTCCATAACAACCTTGCCCGGAAGGAACTTCAACGTTGCGGGGTTGGGGGTGGATTCGGTCTGGATGAACATTTGCAATCTCCCTGCCTGGTACAACAACCGGCCAGTTTAGAACTCTTCAAAACAAGATAAGCCTCTGTGCGCCTGCAATCAAGAGCCTATACCGGGGAGAGCAAGGCGCTCTCAATGTGACGGGCTAGCTCAGCGCATCGATTTCATCATCGGAGAGCGCGTCGGGAATGACCGTGACCGGGATCGGAAATGCCGCGCCGCGGCCGGCGATGGAGGCCACCAGCGGACCCGGGCCATCCTTGGCGGAGCCTGCCGCAAGCACAAGGATGGCGATGTCCTGGTCTTCCTCTATGACCGCATGGATTTCCTCGGTGGTCTTGCCCTGCCGTATCACCACTTCCGGATCAATGCCTATGATCTGGCGAATTTTCTCGCTGGCCTTGGCCAGCGTGGCTTCCGCCTCTTCCATCGCTTCGGCGCGCATGATTTCCTCGACGCCGAGCCAGTGCTGGAAATCGCCGGGCTCGATGACATAGACCAGAACCAGACCGCCGCCGGAATTGTAGGCGCGCATGCCGGCATACCGCATGGCGCGTTCGCATTCCGGCGTGTCGTCGATGACGGCGAGAAACTTGCGCCGGTGGCCGGCTTCACGTGAGCGTCTTCTTGATACCATGGGCGGGACAATGCCATCAGAGCGGGCTAGCCCGCAAGACCGTTTTTTCAGACCCCGACAGCGTCGCGCCGCCGGGGTTCCGGTCGGGTGTTAAAGGAAACCGATAATCTCGCGGACATCGGTCATGGTCTTCTCGGCCAGGACATTGGCGCGGGCGCTGCCGTCCTTGAGAATCCCGTCGATGTGGCTGGGGTCATTCATCAGACGCGACATTTCTGCGGTTATTGGTGCGAGAACATTCACAGCCAGATCGACCAGAGCCGGCTTGAATACCGAGAATTGCTGACCGGCATATTCCTCCAGAACATCCTTGCGGGTGCGGTCACTGAGAGCGGCGTAGATGCCGAGCAGATTCTGCGCCTCCGGACGGCCTTCGAGCTCCTCGAGCGTTTCAGGCAACGGCGCCGGATCGGTCTTGGCCTTGCGGATTTTCTTGGCGATGGTGTCGGCATCGTCATCGAGATTGATGCGCGAGAGATCCGACGGATCGGATTTCGACATTTTCTTGGAGCCGTCACGCAAGCTCATGACACGCGGCGCGGGGCCTTCGATCAGCGGCTCGGTCATCGGGAAGAAACCGGAGACCTTTTCCTCGCCTACCATCATGTCGACACCGACACCCGCATCGCGGATGCGACCGGAGAAATCGATGTTGAATTTCTGGGCGATGTCACGGGTCAGTTCGAGATGCTGTTTCTGATCGTCACCAACCGGCACATGGGTGGCGCGGTAGAGCAAAATATCAGCTGCCATCAGGCTCGGGTAGGCAAGCAGGCCGAGCGAGGCATTCTCGCGGTCCTTTCCGGCCTTGTCCTTGAACTGGGTCATGCGATTCATCCAGCCGATGCGCGCCACACAATTGAAGATCCAGGCAAGTTCGGCATGGCCGGGAACGCCCGACTGGTTGAAGACGATGTGCTTGACCGGGTCGATGCCCGACGCGATGAATGCGGCCGCGATCGAGCGGGTCTGCGTCTTCAGGTCCTGATGGACAAGCTGGGCGGTGATCGAGTGCATGTCGACCACACAGAAGATGCAATCATGCTGTTCCTGAAGTGCGACGAACTTGCGGATAGCGCCGAGATAATTGCCCAGATGAAGGTTGCCGGTGGGCTGAACGCCGGAGAAAACCAGCGGCTTGAAAGTTGCGGACATGATGTGCTCCCGGCGGGCTTGTGGAGGGCCCGCATACCTCATTGAAATCGGGCGGGGTTATGCGGCTGCAGCCGTTTGAGGTCAAGTCCCCATCAAGCCTTGCTGCCGGACCTCAAGGCTTCCTGCGGCGCTTGAGCAGGCGTGCGAACTCGGCGCGGTCAAGCGCGCCTGTCACGAATGCGAAGCCGAAATAGACCACCGCAGCCAGAACAACAGTCACGATGACGGATACCAGGCGCACGAGAAGCGTGGCGTCGAGCAGCAGATGCGGGAAGGTTGCTTCGGCCCACCACAACAGCGCGCCCATCAGCGCAGCACCGGCGACAATCAGCAGTACCCGGCGCACCGTGACGGCTGCAGGCCTAAACAGATCCCGCGCGACCAGGCGCTGGCCGAGATACAACGCAGAGATCCAGCCGGCCAAGCTGGTGGCAACTGCCAGGCCCATCACGCCAAGACGGGGAAACAACAACACACTGCCAACAATATTGATCACAACCGACAGGGTCGATGCCCACATCGGCGTGCGCATGTCTTCGCGCGCATAAAACACCGGCGTGAAAATCTTCGAAAGCACGAAGGCCGGCAGGCCGACCGCGAAAGCGGCCAGCACCGTGGAGGTGATCAGCGTGGTTTCCCGGGTGAACGCCCCGCGCTCGAACACCAGCGCAATGATCGGCTCGGGCAGCAAGGCCAGGCCGACAGCCGCGGGGACGGTGATCGCCAGGCCGAATTCGAGGCTGCGGTTTTGCAGATATTGCGCCTCCTTGATGTCGCCGGCCTGAAGCGCGCGGGACAATTCTGGCAGCAGCACGACACCGATGGCTATGCCGATGACCCCGAGCGGAAGCTGGTTGAGACGGTCGGCGTAGTTGATGATGGCGATGGCGCCGTCCTGCGCGGAGGCAATGATCTGGCCGACCAGCAGATTGATTTGGGTAATGCCGCCGGTGATCGCGGCGGGCAGGGCAAGCCACAGCAAACGCTTGACGGCGGGCGTCAGCCTCGGGCGCACCAGCCTCAGCGCGAAACCCTCACGCTTGATCGCCAAGACCAGAAGGCCAAGCTGGAGCAGTCCCGACACCGTCACCGACCAGCCCAGAATCTTGCCTGTTTCGGGCGCTGAGAGATCGAGATAGCCCGCGGCCAGCAGACCTGTGACCAGAACCACATTGAGCAGAACCGGGGCAAGGGCTGCGAGAAAATACCGCCTGAGCGAATTGAGGATGCCGGCCAGCATTGCCACCAGGCTCATGGCGGCAAGATAGGGAAACATGATCCGCGCCAGAAGCACGGTAAGATCGAATTTTTCGGGATCGGAGGCAAATTTGGGAGCAATGACGGTGCCGACCAGGAACGGCATGAAAATCATCGCCAGCGCACTGAGCGCAAACAGCGACAGCAAGAGCACCGACAGCACCTGTTCAGCGAATTTCTTCGCCGCCGCCTGGCCTCCTGCCTCTATCTCCCTGGCGAAAAGCGGCACGAAGGCCGCATTGAACGCGCCTTCGGCGAAAAGCCGGCGAAACAGGTTGGGAAAGCGGAAAGCGGCATAGAATGCGTCGGCAACTGGCCCCGCGCCCAAAAACGCCGCGATCATCGCCTCGCGCACGAAGCCCAGCACGCGGCTTGCCATGGTTGCGCCGCCGACGCTTGCGAATTTCTTGATCAGGCTCATGCGTTGGTGTCCGATTCTATGCCGTGGTCCGGCCGCGCCGGGTGGAACCTTGCGGCGCGATCATTCCCGAAGGCATGTGATCGCGAACCTCGTCCTCTTCCTTGCCGAGAACCGCCTTGAGGCGCGCGACGATATTGATCTTGCGGTTCTCGTTGGTGATTTTCATGCCGACAAGATCCCGCACGTAAAAGGTATCAACCACTTTCTCGCCAAAGGTGGTGATGTGCGCCGAGGCAATGTCGAGCGAAAGATCCGACAGCACCGAGGCGACCTCGGACAACAGCCCGGTGCGGTCGAGGCATTCGATCTCGATTACGGTGAACTTGTTGGACAACGTGTTCGAAATCGTCACCTGGGGCTTGACGATAAACGGACGATGCTTGCGTTTGCCGCGGGTCTTGCGGGCAATCACTTCGGGGATATGCGCCCTGCCGGCAAGCACGTCCTCGATCATCCGGCCGATCGATGCACCGCGCCTGAGTTCGTCATCGTCATCGGGCAGCTCGCGGTTGATCAGGATGGTGTCCAGCGCCCGGCCGTCGGAGGTGGTGAAGACCTGCGCGTCGGCGATGTTGGCGCCGGCGGCGGCACAGGCGCCGGTGACGACCGACAACAGGCGGGGGTGGTCAGGCGATAAAAGCGTGATCTCGGTGATGGCGTGAAAGGCATGGGTCCGCACCATGGTGGCGAGCTGCTTTTTCGCCCTGTCGGCCTCGCGAATGAACTCGGCATGGCGCACCTGTTCCTCGAGCGGCACCGCCAGCAGGTAGGGCTCGTAATGCAGCTTCACATAGGCCTTGCGGTCCTTCTCCTTCCAGTCCGAGAGAGCCTCGCCAAGCGCGTCGCGGGCATGGGCGGTGCGCTCCTTGCGCGAAACTTCGGAAAAGCCACCCGACAGCATCAGCTCGGTTTCGTAATAGAGCGTTCGCAACAGCTGACCCTTCCAGCCGTTCCAGACACCGGGACCGACGGCGCGTATATCGCAGACAGACAGCACCAGCAACATTTTCAGCCGCTCAAGCGTGCGAACCTTCTCGGCAAAATCGGTGATTGTCTTGCGGTCGTTGAGATCACGCGTCTGCGCCACCATCGACATGGTCAGGTGATCCTCGACCAGCCAGGCCACGAGCTCGGTCTGCTTGGGTGACAGGCCCAGCCGCGGGCAGATCTTGCGCGCCGCCCGGGCACCGGCGATGGAGTGGTCCTCCGGCCGGCCCTTGGCTATGTCGTGCAGGAATACCGCGACATAGAGCGCCTCGCGCTCCTCGATGCCGGGCATGATCTTGGACGCCAGCGGGTGCTCCCGCAGCTCCTCGCCCTTGTCGATACCCGACAGCACCGACACCGTCCGGATCAGATGCTCGTCGACCGTATAGTGATGATACATATTGAACTGCATCATCGAGACAATCTTGCCGAACTCCGGGATGAACCGGCCGAGCACGCCAGCTTCATTCATCCGTCTGAGCATGATCGCGGGCTGCCGCTTGGAGGTCAGGATCGACAGAAACAGCCGGTTGGCCTCCTCGTTTTCACGCAATTCGGCATTGATCATGCGAAGCGAGCGCGTCACACGCTTGAGCGCATCGGGATGAAACTCCAGCCCGCGGATATCGGCGAGATGGAACAGCCGGATGATGTTGACCGGATCGCGCTTGAACACCTCGGCGTCGGCAAGGTTGATACGGCCCTTGTCCTCGAGAAAATCCAGGGTGCCGGCGATCTTGCGCGGCCGGTTGGCAAAGCGAGAAATCACCCCGGTCAGCCCGGGCGCCTGCTTGGCCTGCTGGTCCTCGAGACCGGCGCAGAAGATGCGGGTCAGGTCGCCGACATCCTTGGCCACAAGAAAATAGTGTTTCATGAAGCGCTCGACGGCGGAAAGGCCGGGGTGATCCTGGTAGCCCAGTCCCGAGGCGATGTCGCGCTGAATATCGAAGGACAAGCGCTCTTCCGACTTGCCGGTGAGGAAGTGCATGTGACAGCGCACCGCCCAGAGAAAATCCTCGGCCTTGAGAAACAGGTTGAATTCCCGCCGCGACAGCACACCAAGTCCGACAAGCTCCTCGGTGTCGCGGATATGGTAGAAATATTTGGAGATCCAGAACAGTGTGTTGAGATCGCGCAAGCCGCCCTTGCCTTCCTTGACATTGGGCTCGACCAGATAGCGGGTGTCGCCGGCCTTGCGGTGGCGTTCGTCGCGCTCGGCAAGTTTGGCGGAGATGAATTCCGGCCCGGTGCCGTCCACCACCTCATTGTCGAAGCGCTCGCCCAGATCCTTGAAGAGAGCCAGCTCGCCGCAGAGAAAACGGGCCTCGAGAATGGCGGTGCGGATGGTCATGTCGGAGCGTGACAGCCGGATGCATTCATCGACATTGCGGGTGGCGTGGCCGACCTTGAGACCCATGTCCCACAGGATGTACAGGATCCACTCGACAATCTGCTCGGTCCAGGGCGTGTTCCGGTAGGGCAGCACGAACAGCAGATCGATGTCGGAGCCCGGCGCCAGAGTGCCGCGACCATATCCGCCCACGGCCGTCACGGTCAGACGTTCCGACATCGACGGGTTTTCGACCCGGTAAACATGCTGGCTGGCATAATCGTAAAGCGCAGCCGTGATGACATCCTGCAAATGCGAAATCCGCACGGCGCAAGCAGTTCCGCCGCCATCATCAAACAACATGGTGCGGGCGGTTTCGCGGCCAAGCGAATTGACCCGTTTGACTTCGGCCAACACTGCCTGCCGGGCTTCGGTGCTGGCGCCGCCAAGCCTGGCCGCAATGGCGTTGAGTGCCTTGCGCAATATGGCCGGGTCGACGATCTGGTTGAGATCAAGGCGGTCTTCGGCGGCATTCAACATGAATTCGGTCCTGGTCGCAGTCGGTGTTTGGACCCGGCATTCCGGGCCGGTGCTGCTCATAGCCTGTTTCGGCCGGAAACGACAGCCTTTGCCCGGGCCCGGCTGTTCAGCTGGCAATCCGCTCGATGAACCAGTTGGTCAGCCGGATCCACACCTCATCCTTTTCAGCCGCGTCCTCGACGCCGTGCTCGAGATTGGGATTGTCGTTGACCTCGATGACGAAAACGCCGTCATCGGTTTCCTTCAGATCGACGCCATAGAGCCCGTCGCCCACCGCGCAGGCGGCGCGCAGGCCGGTGTCGAGCACCAGCGGCGGCACCTGTGCCAGCGAGAAGGACTTGAAGCCGCCTTCCAGCGGCTTGCCGCCGGTATCATGCTTGACGATCTGCCAGTGCTTCTTCGCCATCAGGTACTGCACGGCAAACAGCGGTTTGCCGCCGAGAACGCCGATGCGCCAGTCGAAACTGGTGGGCATGAACTTTTGCGCAATCAGCACTTCGGAATCATGCAGCCAGGCGCCGGCCAGCGCCTTGAGTTCGGCCATGGAGGCGACTTTCTTGACGCCTCTGGAAAACGAGGAATCAGGTACCTTCAGCACCATCGGGAAGCCGAGCTGATCGGCGGCACGCTGGAAGTCTTCCGCACCGATGAGCATCACCGTATCGGGCACCGGGATGCCGTTGGATGACATCAGCTCATCGAGATAGACCTTGTTGGTGCAACGGATCATCGACACCGGATCGTCGATCACCGGCATGCCTTCCTGCTGGGCGCGGCGGGCGAAGCGATAGGTATGGTTGGAGATCGATGTGGTTTCGCGGATGAACAGGGCGTCGAAATTGGCCAGCCGCGGTAGATCCTTGCGACCTATCGGCTCCACCGACACGCCCATGCGCGCGGCAATCCGCGACCAGTGCTTGAGGCTGTCAATCGAAGACGGCGGCAGCGCCTCGTTCGGATCAACCAGTGTGGCGAAGCTGTAGCGCGCAGGCGCACGCGACTTGGCGTCCTTCCATTGCCGCGCCGTGTAGCGCGCCATGGCCTGAAAGAACGCCTCGCGATCCGCGCCATCCAGCTTGCTGATTGACACAAGTCCGATTTTCGCGATTGAAACCCAGTCTCCGTCCTTCAGCGTGAGTTCGAGGACCGGTGCGCGAAACCAGTCGAACAGCAGCCGGCCGAAACGTTCGAGCCGTGTGTCGGTGCAGGTTCCGAAGAACACCCGCAGCCGCGATGGCAGTGCTTCGCCGCCCTGCGCGCGCAGACCCTTGTTGAGCGCATCCTCGAGTTCGGGAATGGCATTCTCGTAGAGCTTGCGCGCTGACAGATCGATGATGGTTTCGACCGAAGGGATGACGCGCTGGCCGCGCGCAGCGGCAAGCAGCGAAGCGTAGTAGCCGCGGCTTTGATAGGCGTAGGAGCGCGACAGGTTGATGATGTTGGGCCGGGCGCCGCGAAACATTTCCGGCCGGGCCAGATAATCCCGTGTGGCGAGCACCTTGTGCTTGGTCGCGGTATGATCGAAACCCGCCAGCGCGGTCGACAGAATGATCCAGTCAGACATGGAGCAAATTTCCCTTGATTAGGACTGCGGCGCGCAGACCCGAACGACCGAAACGGGCGATCCGGTCAAACACGGCATAGGGCACAGGAATATTGGCGGCGTCATCGGTCGTCTCGCCAACCTCGTCCTCGACCCAAGGGTCATGAACGAAAATGTGGCGACCGTCATCACCGTGAGCAAGCACCCAGTGGGGAACCTTCTTGCCCATCATCAGATAGCCGCTGACCAGAACAATGGCGACGTGGCCGTCGGCCAGCCGGGCGCGGAGCCAGTCCATCGTGAACGCCTCGGAATGCACCGGCGTGCCGGCCTCGGCAACACGGGCGCGGAAATCGGTCTGCGCCAGTTCCATGACCCGGCGCTTCTCGGGATCACGCACGGTTTCGAGAAACAGCATGTCTTCGGTGGAACACCAGACCTCGGGATTGAGCCCGTGCTCGCGCGCCACCATGGCAAGTCCAAAAGGTTCGCAGCCGCCGGGACCTGCCAGCATGAATACGGTAGTGGCCTCGCGCCACAGCCTGATTTCCCAGACCGGATCAAGAAAATTGGGCGAGCGGAACCGGGCCAGCGCCATCAGCAGGCAGGCGGAGCCGCAGGTAAAATCGGCGGTCTGCTCATAGAACGGCGTTCGCACATCCGGCGCCTGAGGCCCGCGCAGCAGTTTTTCGAACCTGAGCGCCGCCATTGCGTCTTCATAATAGTCAGCGACGCGACCGATGTGGCGATAGCCGGTGGCCTTGTAAAGCGCGATCGCCGCCTCATTGTCCTCGCGCACCTCGAGCCTGAGCAGGATGCGGTCGTGATCCATCGCGGCTTTTTCCGCAGCCGCAAGCAGCGCCCTGCCGAGCCCCTTGCCCGCATGGCCGGGCGTCACGGCCAACGAATAGAGCCGGGCCAGTGCCGCGCCGGCGCGAAACAGGATCATGGCATAGCCGCAGACCTGTCCGTCAGCCTCGATGACAAGGGTTTCGGCGGTGGGGCGGTCAATCAGCGTGCGAAACGACCGGCGCGAAATCCGGTCGGACGAAAACACGGCTTTCTCGATGGTATCGAGGGCGTCGATGTCGGAAATGACGGCTGGGCGAATCCGCGGTGCGGACATGGGAAATCCTGAAAAACAGGTGGTCACCGCCATTTGCGGCAGGGCTCTCAAGCGCGTAAATCATGGCTGATTTGTGTCGGTCTGTCACCGGGTCGGTGTGAGTTTTTCCGGCAAGCCGAACCAGCGGCAAACGATGCGGAACGTTGACGCGGATCACCGCAATACCCACATGCCGATAGCAACCGCGGATGCAGACAAAGGAAAGACGGCGATGATCATTGAAGCTGCCCGGATGGGCGGATCCAACCTGCTTGCTCCTGCCTCGCGATCCGTGCTGTTCAAATCGCTGGGGCTGACGATCCTGCTGCTCGCCGGGCTGTGGTTCGGACTGGGGGAGCTGTTTTCCATGATCGCGATGCCCTGGCTCGAGGCCTTGCTGCCGGGCCTGCCCGACTGGGCCGGCTGGGCCGGTACCATTGCCGCGATCATCGCCGGCATCGGACTGGCGCTGGTTTTGGCACTGTTCATCGCACCGGTGACGGCGGCGATGGCGGGCCTGTATCTCGACGACATCGCCGAGGTGATTGAAACACGCGACTACCCCGATGATACACCCGGCCAGTCGATGCCGCTGGGTCAGTCGATCAAGCAGTCGCTCGGGTTCCTGCTGGTGGTCGGCCTGGGCAATGTGTTCGCGCTGATCCTGCTCCTGGTGCCCGGCATCAATCTGGCTGCGTTCTTCCTGGTCAACGGCTATCTGCTGGGGCGGGAATTCTTCGAGTTCGCGGCGATGCGGTTCATGTCGCCGGCGGAGGCAAAACGGCTCAGAGCGCGCAACTCGACGACGGTGTTCTTCGCCGGCCTGATCATCGCCGCCTTCCTGTCGGTGCCGCTGCTCAACCTGCTGACCCCGATGTTCGCCGCCGGCATGATGGTGCATCTCAACAAGATGATTGCGGCGAAGGGGAGCGCATCCCCGGTCAGCGTTAGGCGCTAGGCGCGGGGGCCGATTAGGTGAGATGCCGTTTGACCGCTATCGGCGGGGAGCGGGCTTTCGGATAACTGACGCCGATATCGGAAAGAAGGATGCTTTCAAGTGCGACCGTCCGAAAACCGAGTCCAGTTCAGCAGTTGCTGGAACTGGCGAAGAGAGCTCATGGCAAATTCTCCAACCAGTCGAGAAAGACCGATAACCGGCGCAGGCCGGAGGCGCGTGTGAGGTATAGCGCCGTAATCTCCAGGGGAGGAATGTCCAGTTCAGCTTGAAAAAGCTCGACCACCCGCCCCTCCGCAATGTCGCGATCAATCATGTAGTCCGAGAATCGCGCGATCCCCATGCCGTTCAGAACCAGATGCCGAACGGCCTCTCCATTGGTTGCGACGACTGAGGCCCTTGGTTCAACCGCGCTATCCAAGCCATGAAACCTCAAGTCATTGATGTGGGCAGGCGCAGAGAAAAGCACCTGCTCACATGACGCCAGATCGGCTGGGGCAGTCGGATACCCTACCCGGTCCAGATAGGATGGCGCTGCCACAAGTCGCCATTTTGTCTTGCCCAATGCGCGTTGCAGCAAGTCACTGTCAGGTAAAGCGCCAAAGCGGATCACCAGGTCCGCGTGAGAATCGATCAAATCCACCACGCGATCCGTCATGTCGATGGTCAGATCAATCTCGGGATAGCGCGTATGAAACTCCGCGAGCCGCGGTGCGATCACGTGCAGTACATAGGGCACCGGTGCGTTAATCCGCAGCGGGCCTCGCGGCGCACGGCTGCCTGTAGCCATATCCGCCAGCACTTCTGTGCGCTCGATGATGTCACGCGCAGCCTGCAGCAAATCGCGGCCCTCTGGCGTGATCTCGATTCCCCGCGTGGAGCGCCGCAGCAATGTCACGCCGAGCTGCCGCTCCAACCGCGTTATCGTTCGGCTCAGGGTCGAAGGCGCTGCCCCCAGCCTGCGCGCAGCCTCTGCAAAGCCGTCACACTCGATTACAGTGATGAAGACCGCAAGGTCTGCGGTTTGCGGCAGTTCGTGCGCCATACGCAAAAGGCCTTTCTAATTCAGCTCGTTCACGCAACAGGTAAGCCATGTCATCTCATGGGTCCAGTCCTTTCCATACAGGAGTTCACCCATGCCTCTCGCACTTTGGGCACTGACAATCAGCGCTTTCGCCGTCGGAACGACAGAGTTCGTTATCGTCGGCCTGCTTCCCACCATTGCCGATAGTCTCGGCGTTTCGCTTCCCTCCGCGGGTCTGTTGGTCAGCCTTTATGCCTTGGGCGTCACTATCGGCGCACCAGTGCTGACGGTCCTGACCGGCGGGTTGCCGCGCAAGACCCTGCTTCTGGGGCTTCTGATGCTTTTCATCCTCGGCAACACCTTTGCCGCCTTTGCGCCCGGGTATGGCAGCCTGATCGTCGCCCGCTTTATCACCGGTCTGGCCCATGGCGTTTTCTTCGCCATCGCCTCCACCATCGCGACCAGTCTTGTATCAAGGGAAAAAGAGAGCTCGGCCATCGCCATGGTATTCATGGGTCTGACCGTTGCCTTGGTCACCGGCGTGCCGCTCGGGACCTGGATCGGTCAGACATTCGGCTGGCAGTCCACATTTATCGGTGTGGTGGCTCTTGGCGCAATCGGTCTGATTGCCAGCGCGGTTCTGGTTCCTTCCAATCTGCCACAATCCCCGCCACCCAGCCTGCGCGCTCAAGCAGAGGTTCTCACATCTCCGCGGTTGCTGCTGGTCTACTTGATCACCGCAGTCGGCTATGGTGGCAACTTCGTCGCCTTTACCTTCCTTGCGCCGATGCTGACAGGCGTCACCGGACTGTCAGCCGGAGCGGTCAGCCTTGTGATCTTGCTCTACGGTGCTTCAGTGGCTGCGGGGAACATCCTCGGCGGCAAGCTTTCGGACCGTGTCGGCCCGGTGCCGGCGCTGATGCTCATCTTCATCGGACTTGCGCTGATGCTGTTGGCGCTGGGGCTGGCGCTGTCCCATCCTGTCGCGGCAATCGCGGTCGTCGCACTCTGGGGCGGCTTTGCTTTCGCCAATGTCCCGCCGCTGCAGACCTATGTCGTGCAAATCGCCCGCGAGGTTAGTCCCCGAGCGGTTGATGTTGCCTCCGGCCTGAACATCGGAGCCTTCAACCTCGGCATCGCGTTCGGGGCCTGGTCCGGTGGGTTGGTCGTAGAAAATGTCGGCCTTGCGGCCACACCCTTCGTCGCCGCAGCGTTTGTTGTCGCAGGCATCGTCCTTACCCGCCTGTCGGGCCGGCTCGACGGCACTGCACGCCTCGTCGCCACAGCCTGACAATCTGGTTGCCGGGCCAAATTTGCCCGGCAACCTAACTGTTCCCCTTGAAAGCATGGCCCTTCGGCCAGACAAGCGGACATTCATGCTGCCTGCAGCGAGTTTACAATTTCCGCCCTATCGGGACCTTGGTGCGCAGCGCAGCGAATGGCTGCTTACGGGAAATTGGTCCAGGATCGCGAACGACCGGCGGGAGGGCGCAAAGCAGACGTTTTTGAAGCACTCGGACAGTCATTCATTACGTTCCAGCACTCTGACTGATCCTGACCCTCACACAATCTGCGCCGGCAGCTCCACCAGCGGCGCTGGCACATCGACGGTCTTTTCAGGCGACTTGCAGATGTCGGCGATGACGCAGCGCTCGCATTCGGGTTTGCGCGCCTTGCAGCAATAGCGGCCGTGCAGGATCAGCCAGTGGTGGGCGTGAAACAGATACTCGTCCGGGATGATCTTCAGGAAGGCGGCCTCGACTTCGTCGGGTGTCTTGCCCGGTGCGATGCGCAACCGGTTGCCGATGCGGAAAACATGGGTGTCGACAGCCAGCGTGGGGATGCCGAAAGCCATCGACATCACCACATTGGCAGTCTTGCGGCCGACGCCGGGCAGTGTCACCAGTTCTTCGCGGCTCTTCGGCACCTCGCCGCCATATTCATCGACCAGCCGCTGCGACAGGGCGATCACGTTTTTCGCCTTGTTGCGGTAAAGCCCGATGGTCTTGATGTAATCGCGGACCTTGTCCTCGCCGAGCGCCAGAATTTTCTCAGGTGTATCGGCGATTGCGAACAGGGCGCGTGTGGCCTTGTTGACCCCGGCGTCGGTAGCCTGGGCCGACAGCGCCACGGCGACCACCAGCGTGAACGGATTGACGTGCTCGAGTTCGCCCTTGGGCTCGGGGCGCTGGATCGAGAAGCGCCGGAAGATCTCGTGGATGTCAGCCTTGCTGTAGGGGTTTTTCCGGCGGCGCGCGGCGGGCTTGCGCGGCGCTGCCGGCTTGGCGCGGACCGGCTTGGTTGCCCCGGGCGGTGAGGCGAGCGATATTTTGGTGGACTTCGGGGTCTTGGGCTTTTCCATTTCATCCCTATAATCTTACCCACAGGTCCATGGCAAACTCCTGCTGGAGACAATTGCACCAATGAACGACAAACCGCTGTTTGAGGCTGTGCTGAGCCCCCACCGTTCCCTGGGACGGCCGGGATTCGTGCTGTTGATGACCATCATCACCGTCATCACCTTCGTGCATATGGCGATCTTCGCCCGGGTTGGCGCCTGGCCGGTGTTCGCGTTTTTCGGCCTCGACCTTGCCTTGCTGTTCGGCGCGTTCTGGCTGAGCTACCGCTCGGGGCGGATGCGGGAATTGATCCGCATGTCACGCACCGATCTCAATGTCCGCAAGATATCGCCGTCGGGACGCGAGGTCGATCACCGGTTCAATCCGTTCTGGACCCGGTTCAACATTGCCCGCCACGACGAGATCGGCATCACCGACATGCACATTATTGGCAATGGACGGCAGACCGATGTCGGCTCTTTCCTCAACCCCGACGACAAGGAAAGCTTCGCCTCGGCGTTCCAGCGGGCGCTGGCGACAGTCAAGAAACGCTGACGGGATTTTTGCGAGGCGGCGTATTTCGGGTGGCTACTCGGGTCAGCGCGTGATTGATTGGTCCCAAGGAGCATCATCATGAATATGACCGCACAGCTTGACCGCGACATCACCCCGCAAGGCGATGATTACGATCTCGTCCGCAAGACCATCGAACGGATCTCGCTGGATTACCGGGCGCAGCCGTCGCTCGACGAGATCGCCTCCGATATCGGCGTGGCGCCGGGGCGCTTGCAGAAGACCTTCAGCCGCTGGGCCGGGCTGACGCCAAAGGCGTTTTTGCAGGCAGTGACGCTGGATCACGCCCGCAGGCTGCTCGGCCATGAAGGCCTGCCGCTGCTTGATGCCAGCTATGAGCTGGGGCTGTCCGGGCCGGGGCGGCTGCACGATCTGTTCGTCACCCATGAGGCGATGAGCCCCGGCGATTTCAAGACCGGCGGTGCGGGACTTGCAATCAGCTACGGCTTTCACCCCAGCCCGTTCGGCACAGCCGTGGTGCTGGCGACCGAGCGCGGGCTGTGCGGGCTGGCCTTCGCCGATCCGGGCGAGGAAGCCGCATCGCTTGAGGACATGCGCAAGCGCTGGCCCGGTGCGCGGCTGACGCAGGACCAGGAAGCGACGGCATCCTATGCCGCGCGTATTTTCTCGCCGGAGCAATGGCGCGCCGACCGGCCATTGCGGATTGTCATGATCGGCACCGATTTCCAGGTGCGGGTGTGGGAGGCGCTACTCAGGATCCCGCTCGGGGCGGCCTCGACCTATCAGGATGTGGCGCGCGCCATCGGCAAGCCATCAGCCTCGCGCGCCGTCGGCGCCGCCGTCGGACGCAACCCGATCTCGTTCGTGGTGCCGTGTCATCGCGCATTGGGCAAATCCGGCGCGCTGACCGGCTATCACTGGGGCATCACCCGCAAGCGGGCGATGCTGGGGTGGGAGACGGGCTGCGTGCAGTCGGCCGGGTAAAATCTGCGAATGGGGCAGGACACCCCCCCTCTGTCACTTCGTGACATCTCCCCCGTAAGGGGGGAGATTAGGAGGCATTTTCATTCAGCCACCGCTTAGTGAGCCTTGGACATATCGCCCAGCACCTCTTTCGAGGCGACGGTGGAGTCTGCGTTGAGCTTGTAGACCATCGGCACGCCGGTGGCGAGATTGACCTTGAGGATCTGGTCGCGGGTCAGCCGGTCGAGGATCATCACCAGCGAGCGCAGCGAATTGCCATGGGCTGCGACCAGAACGGTCTCGCCGCGCAAGACGCGCGGCAGGATCTCGGTCATGTAATAGGGCCAGACGCGGGCGCCGGTGTCTTTCAGGCTTTCGCCTCCCGGAGGCGGCACGTCGTAGGAACGGCGCCAGATGTGGACCTGCTCCTCGCCCCATTTTTTGCGCGCGTCATCCTTGTTGAGACCGGCGAGATCGCCGTAGTCGCGCTCGTTGAGCGCCTGGTCGCGGATCACCGGCAGATCGGTCTGGCCGATGCCGTCCATGATCAGATCGAGCGTGTGCTGGGCGCGGATCAGCACCGAAGTGAAGGCGACATCGAACTTGAGGCCGGTGTCTTTCAGCGCCTTGGCGCCGGTCTTGGCCTCTTCAACGCCGAGTTCGGTCAGGTCGGGATCCTTCCAGCCGGTGAACAGGTTCTTGAGGTTCCATTCGCTTTGGCCGTGGCGGACGAGGACGAGCGTTCCGGACATGATGAGTTCCTTTGTTCAGGCTGTTTGGATTATTGACCAGTGAGGCCAAGCACGTCGAGCATGGAATAATAGCCCGGTTTCTGGTGGCGCGCCCAGAGGGCAGCGCGAACCGCGCCGCGGGCGAAGATCGAGCGGTCGGTGGCCTTGTGGCTGAGTTCGATGATCTCGCCTTCACCGGCGAGGATGACCGAATGCTCGCCCACCACGGAACCGCCGCGCAGGGTGGCAAAGCCGATCGACCCCTGCTCGCGGGCGCCGGTATGGCCGTCGCGGACCCTGACCGAATGTTCCGCCAGATCAATGCCGCGTCCCTCGGCGGCTGCCTGCCCCAGCAACAGCGCAGTGCCCGACGGCGCGTCGACCTTGTGGCGGTGATGCATCTCGAGCACCTCGATGTCCCAGTCGGCGGCATTGAGTGCACGCGCCGCCTGCCGCACCAGCACTGAAAGTAGATTGACGCCGAGGCTCATATTGCCCGACTTGACGATGCGGGCGTGGCGCGAGGCGGCCTGCAGCGGAGCCTCGTGGCTGTCGTCCATGCCGGTGGTGCCGATGACATGGACAATGCGCGCCTGGGCGGCGAGACCGGCGAATTCAAGGGTTGCTGCGGGCGCGGTGAAATCCAGCACGCCTTCGGCCTGGGCGAAGACCGGAAGGGCATCGTCGCTGATCACGACGCCGTTCGGGCCGAGGCCTGCCAGTTCGCCGGCATCGCGGCCGAGCGCTTCGGATCCGGGCCGTTCAATGGCGCCGGCGAGATGCACCCCGTCGATTTCGCTGACCGTACGGATCAGCGATTGGCCCATTCGTCCAGCTGCTCCGACAACGATCAGGCCCATGCTTTCCGCTTGCGCTGTCATGCCTTGTCTCCTTCAACATCCGCGTGAGCATCCTCGCCCGTGTCCG
>TARA_R110002051_G_scaffold294537_3_pt1 | contig 29555 bp, 31 predicted proteins | sample TARA_R110002051 | Tara Oceans TARA_R110002051 (sample SAMEA4397023) | marine metagenome | biome: Polar Biome; feature: [MES] marine water layer (ENVO:01000295) within the mesopelagic zone...; material: water (ENVO:00002006), including particulate matter (ENVO:01000060) such... | reverse complement strand
TCCGGAACGAGGGCGGCCATGGCCGCCCTCGTTCTTTTCCCAACCGGCAGATTTCCGGCCTCGGAGGCCCACCATGTTGTATTGGTTGCGCGGCGCCAAGTACGTGATCTCGATCGTTGCTCTGTCAATGGTCTCTTATCATATCTACACGGCCCTGTTCGGCGCACCCGACGCACTCACATTCCGTGCAGTGCATGTCGCTTTCGCTCTCGTTCTTGCTTTTCTCATCTTTCCTTCCCGGGGTCTCGAACTCGATAAACCGGATGTGTCCGGTGTGTTGCTTGCGGCTCTCAGCGTTGTTGCCTGCGGCTATATCCTCTGGGCCCAGGAATATATCGACAACCGCATGATGATGGTCGACGACCTGCGCGGCGAGGACTGGGTGCTTGGCTCCCTGATGGTCGTGCTTCTGCTGGAAGCGACGCGACGTGCCGTCGGCCTGGCTTTGCCGATAACGGCCGGCGCTTTCCTGCTCTACGCCGTCACCATCGGCAATGCCGATACGGCGCAGCTGATGGAGCAGCTCTATCTCGGCACGGAAGGTATCTTCGGCATCCCGGTCAGCGTCTCGGCCACCTATGTCATGCTGTTCATTCTGTTCGGCGCCATGGTGGAGAGGACCGGCACCGGCCGTCTGTTCATGGATTTCGCCATGGCCATCGCCGGCCACACTGCCGGTGGTCCGGCTAAGGTGGCTTGTATCACCAGTGGTATGTTCGGCACCATTTCCGGCAGCGCCGTTGCCAATGTGATGACAACCGGTACTTTCACCATTCCGCTGATGAAGCGCATCGGTTATCCGCCGGCTTTTGCGGGGGCTGTCGAAGCTGTCGCCTCCACCGGTGGCCAGATCATGCCGCCGATCATGGGCGCGGTTGCCTTCGTCATGGCCGACTTCCTCGGCATCAGTTACATGACCGTGATCGGTTATGCCCTGATCCCGGCTGTGCTGTATTTCCTCGCTGTCTTCATGTGCGTGCATTTCGAGGCACGCCGCCTCGGCATGCGCGGTCTGCCGAAGGCGGATCTGCCGCGCCTGCTGGACGTGCTGAAAGAGCGCGGCCACATGTTCCTGCCGCTGGTGGTGATCTGTGCGTTCCTGTTCATGGGCTACAGCGCACCTTATTCGGCGCTGGCCGGTATCGCGTCGGTGCTGATTTCGGCGGCATTGCGCAAGAATACCCGGGTCGAGCTGACGCCGAAGAATGTCGTCGAGGGTTTCATCGCGGGTGCCCGTAACACCGTTACGGTGGCGCTCGCCTGTGGTTGTGCCGGTATTGTCATCGGCGTGATTTCTCTCACGGGGCTTGGCATCGATTTTACCAGCCTGGTGCTGAAGGTCTCGCAGGACACCCTGATCATGGCTCTGGTGCTGACCATGTGCGCCGGTATCATTCTCGGCATGGGTCTGCCGACAACACCGGCTTACGTGGTGCAGGTTTCCCTGCTGGTGCCTGCGCTGGCGAAGCTCGGCGTGGCGCTGGAAGCGGCGCATATGTTCGCGCTTTACTTCGCCATTCTGTCGGCCATTACCCCGCCGGTCGCGCTTGCGGTCTATGCCGCGAACGGGATCTCCGGGGCGAAACTCTGGGAAACCGGTGTGGCCGCGGTGAAACTCGGTGCGACCGGTTATATCGTTCCGTTCATGTTCGTCTTCGGCCCGTCCCTGTTGCTGATCGGCACACCGATGACAATTGCGACGACGGCTGTAACGGCGATCATCGGGGTGGTTTGCCTCTCCTCGGGACTGGCCGGTTTCCTCGTGGCACCATTGCAATGGTGGCAAAGGATTTCGCTGGTCGGGGCCGCACTCGTGCTGATCAAGCCGGGGCTGACCACGGACCTGATCGGTATCGCGATCGTGGCTTTCGTCTTTGCCACTAATTTCGCGCTGAAGAAGCGGGAGGATGCCGCCGCCAGCGCGGGCCTGAGCAACCCCTGACAATCCCGGTAACCGGGTTTTACGATACGCGAGCCGATCAGACTTCAATCTGGTCGGCTCGTTCTTTATGTAGAGTTCGCAGGGTTCGAGCGTGTTGCAACACGCTGTTTTTGTTTCAGGGATGAGAAATGACCGAGAGTGCCGCCTTCGACGAACGTGACGCCGCAAGCTACGGCTACTGGATCGAGGAGAAGATCCGTTTCGCCGATCTCGATCCGGTTGGCCATGTGAACAACAACGCGATCGGCGTTTATCTCGAATCCGCTCGCGTCTCGCTTTTTGCAGATGCCGCGGGGGAGATGTATGGCGGCAACCGGGGCGGATTTTCCTGGGTGGTGGCCCGAATCGAGGTCGATTACCTGAAGGAAATGCACTATCCGGGACAGGTCCGCGTTGGCACCCGGATCGAGAAGCTGGGGAACAGCTCCCTCATCATGCGCCAGGCCATTCTGTCTAACGGCGAGGTCACCGGACTGGCCCGTGTGGTCGGTGTCTGCTTCGATATGCAGGCCCGGAAATCAATGCCGATCCCCGAGGATGTCAGAGCCGGTCTGATGACGCTCGCCGGGCCGTCCGGCGCAAGCTGAAGCTTTACATCACGGCATCGAAGACCCATCCGGCGGCGAGTGAGCCGGTGAGGGCCGTGAACAGATAGAGCAGGAACGGCTTGAGCTTCAGGACGGGCAGGATAGCCATCGCCCCGTAGATGCTGACGACACCGCCCGAGACCAGAAACCCCATGGCCGCGCCGGGCGACATGCCATGGTCCAGCAGGGAACGCGTCAGGGGCAGGGCGGCGAAGCCATCGAGATAGAGTGGCCCGCCGATCAGCACGGCCAATGGTATCGACCACCAGTTTTCCGAGCCGACATAGGTGGAGAGGGCTTCCGGCGTCAGCATGTAGCCGAGCAGATGCTCCATGGCGAAAGCCGGGATCAGGCAGATCAGGATAAGGCGGGTGGTGGCTCTGATCTCACGATAGAAGCCAGTCCTTTTTGCTGCATCTTTCCAGATCGCGGGTGTGAAGCCATCCGGCTGGCAGACCTGACCGAGACTGCCGACGATTGAATTTTCCCGTAATGCCGCAACAGCCCAGGGTTTGTGCGCCATCATCGCCGTCAGACTTCCCCCGACCAGCCCGATGCAAAAGGCGGCGAGCGTTTTACCGGCGGCGAATTCAACGCCGAGTGTGGCGGCAGTTGTGGCCAGCATGGCCGGGTCAGTGACTGGCGAGGAAAGCCAGAATGCCATCACGGGCGCAAGCGGAACGCCGCCGGCGAGGAGCCCGACCATCAGGGGCAGGACGGAGACGCCGCAAACGGGTGTGACGGCGCCAATCGCCGATGCGGCCAGGATCGTGCGATACATGTTGCCCCTGAATATCTCGGATATCCGCCCGCTCGCGCCGCTGGCCCGGACCCATGCGGAAAGCAGCACGCCGGGAACGACAAGAGGAGAGACCTCCAGAAGGCTCCAGCCAACGAAATGGAGCGTGGCGACGCTGTGGGCCGGAAAGGCCAGCGCGATTGTCAGGAGGGCGATCAATGCCGCCCCGAGAACGCACATGGTTCGGCGCGTCATAACCGGCGCGGTGGATGCACAATCGCTCATCATCTCGGCTCCTGTCTGTGTTCACGGACAGATTGTTGCTTGAGATGAATTTTGAAAAACGAATAATATGGAATGTAGGTATTCAATTTATCGATGGATGTGAATGTCCCATCTTGAGAGCGATCTGCTGCGCACGTTCCTGGCGATCAGTGACGCGGGAAGTTTTGTCGGCGGGGCCGCGCGAATCTACCGCTCACAATCTGCCGCCAGCACCCAGATTGCGAAACTTGAAGCTCTGCTCGGGGCGACTGTATTCGAGCGTCATGGCCGTGGTGTTCGCCTGACGGCTGTGGGCGAGAAGCTGGAATCAGTGGCCCGAGGCGTGGTGCGGCAGCTTGACGAAACCCTGGCCGAGCTGACGGGGAATGCACTTTCCGGGAAGCTGAGAGTCGGTATCCCTGATGACGATCGTGAAGGCAGGCTGTCCCGCGTGGTGGCTGATTTTGCCCGGACCTATCCCGGGGTTGAACTCAGCGTGCATTGCACCTTCAGCGCGGGCTTTCCAAAGGCGCTGGCCGAGGGGCGTCTGGATCTCGCGGTGCATGAGGTCGGCAGCGTTGCTCCCGGCATGGAGCAGCTCTGGGCCGAGCCCATTGCCTGGGCGGGATCACGTGCGCATTCAGTGCAACGGGATGACCCGCTGCCGATCGCGCTGTTCGACAGGGCCTGCTGGTGGCGGGACGTGGCGATCTCGTCATTGCGGGACAGCGGACGCCGGTATCGCATTGTCTATTCCAGCGAAACCGCCACCGGAGTGGCAGCGGCCATTCGTGCGGGGATTGCCGTTGGCGTTCTGAACCGCTCGGCAATACAGGGCGATCTTGTCACGCTCTCTCCGGCGGACGGTTTTCCGGCTCTGCCGCCATCCATTCTGGTGATCGAACGGCGGGAAGGCGCGGATCCGGAGCTGTGTGCCGCAATGAGCGACAGTCTGCGCCGCGCCTTCCGCCGGGTTTGATTCCCCCTGATCGGGTCTTTAATTGACCGGCGTGATCAGGTCCTCACCTGCGAAGAAAGCCTTGATGTTGTTGTAGACCAGCATCCCCATGGCCATGCGCGTGTCGTGCGTGGCGCTGGCGATATGCGGTGTCAGGACCACGTTCGTCATGTCGAACAACTCGTCCGGGGCGTTCGGTTCGTCCGGATAGACGTCGAGACCGGCAGCGCCGAGGCGGCCATCCTTCAGGCAGGCGATCAAGGCATCCATGTCAACGACGGAGCCTCGAGCGACGTTTACCAGCAGGCCCTGCGGGCCGAGCGCTTCCAGCACGGCTTCATCCACCAGATTGTTGGTGGCGGCACCGCCCGGAGTGATGACGACCATGATTTCCACGTCCCGGGCCATCTCCACCAGATCGGGGTAAAAGCGGTAGGGTACATCCGGCTTCATGGAGCGGTTGTGATAGGAAATGTCCATCTTGAAGGCGGCGCAGCGGTCTGCAATTTCGAGCCCGATACGGCCGAGGCCAACGATACCGACCTTGGAATGATGCACCTTGTTCACGAACGGATAGAGCTTCTTCACCGGCCACTGACCGGCGCGCACGAAGCGGTCCGCATCGACGATATGCCGACGTGTGGAGATCAGCAGGCCAAGAGCAAGATCGGCGACACAATCATTCAGCACGTCGGGGGTGTTGGTCACCTTGACGCCTCGGCGGTTCGCATCCTCGATATCGATGGCATCATAGCCGACGCCGAAATTGGCGATCAGCTTGGCGTTAGGCACCAGATCCAGCAGTGGCGGGTCGCATTTCATGAAGGTGGCGAAGGCGACGCATTTTTCGCCGACTTCGGCCAGCATCTTCTGCGGGTCCGGCGCGCTGTAGAGATGATGCGTGGTGGCGATCTCGTCCAGCCGGTCCATCGCGGGCTTGTAATAGGGGGCGGGGATCAGGACGTGAGGTTTGTCTGCCACGATATATTTCCTTTTCTTGCGGCCTTATCCCGGCCTGTCAGTACTGGTTGGGATTAGAAAGAAGAACCCGGTTGTTTCAGGAATTCCTGCTCAGCGTCGGTGCTTTCGCGTCCGAGAACGTCATTGCGATGGGGAAAGCGTCCGAAACGGGCGATGATATCCCGGTGGCGCACAGCGTAGTCGGTCGATGTGTCGTTGCCGAGTGCCTCGAACAGGGCAACGCTACGCTCCTGGTCTTCAAGTTCCTCGCTATGTTCGAACGGCAGGTAGAGGAAGGCTTTTTCCCTGTCGGGTAAATCCCGGTCGTAACCGTCCACAAGAGCCTTGATCGCCGCCGCGCGGGCTTTCGCATCGGCGGCGAAAGCCTGGCTCGACCCGCGATGGATATTCCGGGTGAATTGATCGAGCAGCAGGATATAGGCAAGGGCGCCGCGTGGCGTGTCCAGCCAGTCCTCCAGCTTGCCCCGGGATGCGGCTTCAACGAGTGCGCCGAAGCGCTCCCGGATTTGCCGGTCTAGTTCCGGATCTTTTTCGAACCATTGCTTTTCGGAGCATTCCTCGAACCAGAAGCTGTGTATCTGATCAATTTCACGCATATCTTGGTCCAGGTTCCACGTTGTTGAACGGGAACGATAAACCCGCGGAGTGCGTTAGGTAAATGCGCTGGACTTCCGCCCTGCGGATATCCATGTGGTGACAGTGTGAAGTCCTGCATGGGACAGTCGCCCGACACCATTTTGGATTTGGAGAGGACATGGCCCGCCGTTTGAGAAAATGCTTAGCCTCAATGGCTGTATTGTTACTCGTTGCCGGGTGCGGAACGTCCGTCGTTCAGTCCCAGACGGGGGTAAGCGGAGGCGCCAAGAAGCGCGTTCTGGCTTTTGCCGGCAAGCAGGGCCCGATGCTGCTTCAGGTCTCGGGCGAGCCCTTCCGTGAAGGCAAGGGGGAAACGGCGGCGGTTTCCGCGAAAATTCTTTCCGGTGTCTACCCCGAGGTTCCTGACGGTTTCACGCTCAACCCGGCAGTGGCCGGAGCGCCCCAGTACCGGTTCCGGATCGCCTTCGATCCGCCCGTCTCGACCAGTGCCGAAGGCGTTTGCTCCGCGAATGCACAGAAACCGCTGGGCTATGACCGGCGCGGAGACCGGCAGAGCCTTTATATGGTGTTTTGCCGGCAGGATGTTGCCATTGCGGGTGTGGTTGCCCGGTCCGACCGGATGACCACGCTGGCGGACCCGAACTACCGCAATTTGTTGCTTCAAGCAGCCCACGAAATGTTCCAGGCCGATTCAAACGACAATGGCAGTCTTGGCATTCTCGAGTTCGATCCGGTCCCCCGGATAAAGCTGAATCCGCTTGAAGGAATTTTCTGATTTGTGTGGGCTGTGATGCGCTTGGCTGACAGCCCATATTCTTGAAAGGCGCTTTCGGATGTGCCGCACGGGAGAGTGATGTGGAACATAATCGCAGGACAGGGAAAGCCGTTGCAGCCGGAGCACTTTTCTCCACCATGTTGCTTGCTGGCTGCGTGACCTCGATGCAGGGATATTCCGGGGTCGATAATGAGGGTAAGCGCGAATATCTGACCTATGCGGCGGCCGAAACGCCGGTCTGCCTGACTATGTCCGGCACGCCATTCGTGGGTGACAATCAGGCTGCCGCTGTTGTAGCCGGTTATGCCTCCGGTGCGATCCTCGGCTCTCCCGCGCGGTTCACCGCCGATTGCGAGAGCACCGCCCATCCGGATTACCGGATCGTCATTTTCGCGAATGCTTCAATCGTCGGCTCCCCCGATCAGCTCTGTGAGGAAGCTCCGATCCCGACGCATCAGGTTGCCGGTAAATTGCGCCTTGATGCGGCCTTTTGCGCAAAGACCGAGCCGCTCAGCACAGCATGGTCCGAAGGACCCGCTCCGGAGGGAATTAACGACCCTGTTTTCCGGCGCATGATCTGGACCACGATGAACGAGCTGTTCCCGGCCGAGAAAGAGCGGAAGAATGATCGGGAAGGGTTCCGGATATCGGCGCTTCAGTGAGCCGGTGCCTGCCCTTCCGGGATGGACGCCCTAGCCGTCTCCGTACCAAGAGACGCGGGCGGCCGCGTCCCGGTCTGCATCACGGGCGGAGTTGAAGCGGAGATCGCTGAAACCGCCCACGGCATACCAGCCTGAGGCATCCTCCGGATCGCGGCGAAATTCCTCGAAGCCGAAGCTGCCATCCGTTCTCTGATACACATCGACGCACAAAAGCCCGTCGGCGCTGTTTCTGGAGGTGATGACGAGAGGCTTCGTCATCACGCGGTCTAGAACTGATCCAGCGCCATGGCCATCACACTGTCGCCTGCATCGGTGACCTGCGGCAGCAAGGCCGGGGCCTGGCTCAGGTGATAATCGGCGAAGAACCGGGCGCTGATCAGCTTGCTTTCCAGAAAGGCCGCATCGCCATTGGCGCTTTGCTTCTGCTCCATGGCTGCTTTAACGCCGCGCGCCAGCAGCCAGCCGGCACAGAGCAAACCCATCAGGTTCTGGAAGGAGACGCCCCCGGAAGCGGCTTTGCCGGTGTCGGAGGGGAAGGTCGTGACCAGCCATTGCACGGCGCTTTCCGCCGCCTCCAGGGCCGCGTCCATGTTGCGGACGATGGCGCGGGCTGACAGATCGTCGCTGGCGCGCAGCGGCTCCAGATCGGCGCGAATATCGGCAAACAGTTCCTTCGCGGCTTCTCCGCCGTCACGGGCGACTTTGCGGCCGATCAGATCCATCGCCTGCACGCCGTTGGTGCCTTCGTAGATCGTGGTGATCCTTGCATCGCGGTAATGCTGGGCGGCGCCTGTTTCCTCGATGAAGCCCATGCCGCCATGGATCTGGATGTTGGTCGAGGTGATGGCGAGGCCGGTATCGGTACACCAGGATTTCACCACCGGGATCATCAGGTCGACACGGCGCTGGGCACGCGCTCTTTTCTCCAGGGCTTCCTCCCGGTTGGCCCGGTCGATCTCGGCGGCGGTGTAATAGCAAAGACCGCGCATGCCCTCGATCTGGCTCTTCATGCCGAGCAGCATGCGGCGGACGTCGGGGTGCTGGATGATCGCAACCGGCCCGTCGCTGCCCTGAATGGCGCGGCTTTGCACCCGGTCGCGGGAAAAGGCGACTGCTTGCTGGTAGGCGCGTTCGGCAATGGCGAGGCCCTGTAGGCCAACCCCGAGGCGGGCGTTGTTCATCATCACGAACATATATTCGATGCCGCGATTTTCCTCGCCGATCAGATAGGCGACGGCGCCTTCATTATCGCCATAGGACATGACGCAGGTCGGGCTGGCATGGATGCCGAGCTTTTCTTCCAGCGAGACCGGCCGGACATCGTTCCGGGCGCCGAGGGAGCCGTCGTCATTGACCAGGAATTTCGGCACGATGAAGAGCGAGAGCCCCTTGCTGCCGGGAGGTCCGTCGGGAGAGCGGGCGAGGACGAGATGGACGATGTTGTCCGTCATGTCGTGATCGCCCCAGGTGATGAATATCTTCTGGCCCTTCAGAAGATAGTGATCGCCCTTGCGCTCGGACCGGGTACGGATGGCGCCGAGATCGGTGCCGGATTGCGGCTCGGTCAGGTTCATGGTTCCGGTCCATTCGCCGGAAACCAGCTTGTGCAGGTATTTTTCCTTCTGCTCGGCACTCGCATGCTTGGTCATGGCCTCGATGCCGGCCTGCGTGAGCAGTGGACAGAGGGCGAAGGCGAGGTTGGCGCTGTTCCACATTTCCCAGACCGCCATGGTCAGGGAGACCGGCAGATTCTGGCCGCCGAATTCTTCCTCGAACGGCATGGCGTTCCAGCCACCCTGCCAGAACTGGCTGTAGGCATCCGAAAATCCCGGGACCGGACGAACCACGCCGTTTTCCAGCCGCGCCTTTTCCTTGTCGCCGACTTCGTTCAGCGGGGCCAGGACATCGCGGGAAAACTTGCCCGCTTCTTCCAGAATCTGGTCCGTGAGTTCCTGATCGGTGCCGTCGAAACCCGGCAGCGCGGCGATCTTGTCGAAGCCGACAATTTCGCGCAGCGTGAAGCGCATATCATCAAGCGGGGCGGAATAAACAGACATCGATTTCCTCACACTTTGCCGGAGCGGGTTATGATATCCGGCTCCCAATTGTTTGCCGCAGTCTAGTGCTTGCAGCACGGGTTGCAATCCAAATAGGACGGAATACAAGCCAGGGAAGTGATGAGTGAAGTCCGGCTCCGGTGTAGAGCCGGACAAGGTAATCAGGTGCCGATCTTGATACGGCGCTCCGCGTGTGTGCCGTCTTTACTCTTCGGCATCGAAATGCTGAGAACACCTTTATCGAAGGCGGCCTTGATCTTCGCCTCATCGATGTTTTCCGGGACCGTGAAGGAGCGCCGGAACTGGCCGTAACGGCGTTCCGTTAGATGGTAATTGTCCTTCTCGTCTTTCTTTTCCTCGGTCTTCTCGCCTTTCACAGTGATGGTCCCGTTCTTCACCGTGACCTCGACATCCTCTTCCCCCATGCCGGGGAGTTCGGTGGAGATGGAGATCTCGGTGTCGCTTTCCTTCATGTCCGTGGTGGGAATAACGAGGCCGTTATGCGCACCGGCGAAAGGCAGCGGCATGGAAAATGCGGGGGATTGCAGAAAGCTGTGAAACATACGGTCCATTTCGGCGCGAAAGGCCGAAAACGGGTCCGCGTATGTTTTGACGGGTTCCGAACTCTTACTCTCTGTGATGTTGCCCATGGCGTTTCTCCTTCGCTCTGGAACATTCGGTAATGCTCAGGTGCAGGAGAATAGGCAGTCACCGCCGGACGCTCATTGAGCTAGGTCAATAAGCGTCCGGGGCAGGAAAGATAGAAAGATATCAGATCACCTTGCCGGGATTCATGATGCCGTTTGGATCTATCGCATTCTTGAGCGTGCGCATGAGGTCGAGCGCAACCGGGTCCTTGTAGTGGGCCAGCTCGTCCCGCTTCAGGCGGCCGATACCGTGCTCCGCGCTGATCGAGCCGCCGAAGGACACGACAACATCGTGGACTGCCCGGTTATACTCGTCCCAGCGATTGACGAATGCCTTTGAATCGCCGCCTTCCGGCTCCGCCACATTGTAATGCAGGTTGCCATCCCCGGCATGCCCGAAGGCAACGATCCGGGCATTCTTGTCCACCTTGCTGATCGCCTCTGCTGCGGCCTTGTAGAAAGCAGGCAGGCTGGCAACCGGAACGGAGACGTCGTGCTTGATGGAGGCGCCTTCGATCTTCTGGGATTCGGACGCATTCTCGCGCAGCTTCCAGAATTCCTGACGCTGCTGTTCGTTCTGGGCGAGGGCAGCATCCAGGATCAGGCCATCTTCCATGGCGGCACCGAGAATGGCCTCGAACCGTTCCTCAATGCCGGTGTCATTGTCCGACGTGGTGACCAGTTCGATCAGCGTATACATCTCGTACCGTTCGCCCAGCGGGTCCTGGCAGTCTGGCATATGCTTCAGAACAAGGTCGATGACCAGCCGCGGGATCAGCTCGAACGTCTCGACGCTGTCGCCGCTTTCCGCTCGTGCCCGCTGCAGCAGCTCGATGGCCGCGTCCACATCGCGGATGGCGCAAAAGGCGGTGCGGATATCGCGGGGCTTCGGGAACAGCTTGACGACCGCAGCGGTGATGATGCCGAGAGTGCCTTCGGCGCCAATGAAAAGATGCTTCAGGTCGTAGCCCGTATTGTCCTTGCGCAAGCTGCCGAGCCCGTTCCAGATCCGGCCGTCCGGCAGTACGACCTCAAGGCCAAGCGTCAGATCCCGGGTGTTGCCATAGCGCAGGACGTTGGTGCCGCCCGCATTGGTGCTGAGATTGCCGCCGATCATGCAGCTGCCTTCGGCAGCGAGGCTGAGCGGGAAATAACGATCCGCCTTGGCGGCTTCTTCCTGCAGGAACTGCAGCACGCAGCCGGCTTCCACTGTCATTGTGTAGTTCAGCGGATCGATCGACCGGATCTTGTTCATCCGGGCGAGCGACAGGACGATCTCGTTGCCGGTCTCGAACGGCACGGACCCGCCGCACAGGCTGGTGTTGCCGCCCTGGGGAACGACCGGGATACCCGCTTCGTTGCAGAGCTTCAGGACACTGGAGACTTCAGCTGCGGTCGTCGGTTTGACCACCATCTGCGCGCGGCCATGAAACAGCCCGCGATCCTCTACAAGATTGGGCTCCATGGCGGAGGGGTCGGAAGTCCAGCCCTTCGGACCGACGATTTCCTTGATCTTTTCGAGCGCGGCGGCCTCTTCGGCGGTCGGCGAATAGGGCGCATCGGGTAGGGCCGTGGTGCGCGGGGCGGACATGACGCGGTCTCCGGAACTGCGTGGATAAAGTTGATTGGCGGCAATATTAGTGACCGGCGCCGGAACGGCAACCCGCCACGGCGCGAAGGCACCTATGCGCGTGGAGCAGCGGCGCGGCGGAGCCGGTCGTTAATGGCGGTGCCAAGGCCCTCCGCTGGGATCGGCGCGACGGCGATTCCGGTTGCTCCGGGCCTGTCCAGCGCACGCAGCAGGGCGAACAGGCGGGCCGCTGCCTCGGTGAGATCGCCCGAAGCGCTGAGTGTCTCCGAGCCGGCGGGGCCAGCGGTGGCGCCGAAGCCGAGAAAGATTTCCCCGTCATCGGCGGATGTTGCATTGAGACGGACCGGAAGCGCCGGTGCGTAATGGCTCTCCAGCATGCCGGGCGCGGCGATTTTTGCGCCGGTGCCGGCAGCCGAAACCTGCCCGAGCAGTGGCGTCAGCATCTCGGCGGTGATCGCTCCAGGCCGGAGGATCGTTGGTGTTTCTCCCGAGAGGTCCAGCACGGTGGATTCAAGACCAACGGAGCAGGGGCCGCCATCCAGAATGATCGAGACCTTGCCTGCCAGCCCGGCGAACACATGCTCCGCCGTGGTCGGGCTGACCCGGCCGGAGGGATTGGCGCTTGGCGCGGCGATGGGGCGGTCAACGGCGCGCAGCAGCTCGGCGGCGAGCGGATGTGCAGGCACCCGAATGGCGATGGTGTCGAGGCCGGCGCTGGCCAGCAGGGAGATTGGACAGTTTTCCCGACGCCGTACCACCAGAGTCATCGGCCCCGGCCAGAAGGTTTCGGCGACGGCTCGGGCGCGCGCGTCAAAATCGCCGAGGGCGAAAGCGGCATCCAGATCCGGCACGTGCGAGATCAGCGGGTTGAAGCTCGGCCGGGCTTTTGCCTCGAATATCCGGGCGACAGCCGTGTCGCTGGTTGCATCGCCGCCGAGCCCGTAGACGGTTTCGGTCGGGAACGCCACAAGCGCGCCGGCCGCGAGGGTCGCGGCGGCTTCGTAGAGTGCCGCGTCGGTTGGTTTCAGAACCCGTGTTTCGATCATGACCGCCGCTTATCCGCCGGTCCGGCGGGTGCGGTCAAGAGATGGTCTTATGTTGCGCTGCACAATAATGGTGTTAACGTGGCGCTTGCGATACAGTCGTGATGCAGCCTGGGAGTGCGGCCATGACGGGAACCATCATCACTATTGCGCAACAGAAGGGCGGAGCGGGCAAGACCACGCTGGCGGCCCAGCTTGCCGTTGCGCTGGCACATAGCGGCATGCGCGTCGCGGCCATCGATATCGATCCGCAGATGAGCCTTTCCACCTGGTTCGACATGCGGGCCGAAATGCATGGTGATCTTGTCTACAAGGGCAAGGGCGGGCTGGAAATCCTGCAGGTCACCGGCTGGCGCGCTGCGTCGGAGATCGAGCGCCAGGCGAAGGAAAACGATGTGGTCATCGTCGATTCCCCGCCCCATGCCGAGACCGAGGCGCGGATCGCAGTGCGCAATGCCCATCTGGCCGTCATTCCGGTGCAGCCGAGCCCGATGGATGTCTGGGCGACGAAACCGACTCTGGATATGGCGGCCAAGGAAAAAACCCCGGTGCTTCTGGTGCTCAACCGGGTACCGCCACGGGCAAAACTGACGGAACGCATGGTCGCGGCGCTGGCTGAACTTAAGGTGCCGGTGGCTAAAACGCAGATCGGCAATCGCGTGGCTCTGGCCAGCAGCATGGCGGACGGGCTTGGCGTCGTTGAATTCGCGAAAAGCAGCGTCGCGGCGAAAGAGATCACCGCACTGGCAAAGTTGGTGCTGAAGGCCGCCGGTTAAACGTTGCGGCCCTTGGCGATGAACATCCCATTGAGGAACTTTTCTCCGGACTTGCCGTAACGGAACGGCGTGCCGTCGAACGCGGTCATGGTGCCGCCGGCGGAATTCAGCACGGCGTGGCCAGCGGCGGTATCCCATTCGCAGGTCGGGCCGGTGCGCGGATAAACGTCCGCTTCACCACGGGCCACGAGGCAGAATTTCAGCGCCGAGCCGCGCGACACGGAATGAGCCGGTTTCAGGGTCTCGATATATTCCTCAAGCTCCGGCGAGCGGTGGGAGCGGCTGGCAACGACCGTCAGCGTTTCCGGCGTGGCCTCGCGCACGGAAATCGGCGTGCGGGTACCGTCGGCTTCTTCCTCGAACGCGCCGCCACCGACGAAACCGGCGGAGGCCCGGCCGTCAACAGGTGTCAGCACCACACCCAGAGTGGGCTCGAAATTCTCCACCAGACCGATATTCACCGTGAAGTCACCGTTCCGGCGGATATATTCCTTGGTGCCGTCCAGCGGGTCGACCAGCCAGAAGGTGCCGCCGGAGACATCCGGATTGTGGCCGTCGGCGAAGCTCTCTTCCGAGATGATCGGGATTTCCGGTGTCAGCTTTTCAAGCGCGGGGAAGATCAGCGCATCGGCTGCCCGGTCCGCGGCGGTAACCGGCGAGCCGTCCGTCTTCTCGTCGACCGCGATCTCGCCCTCGTAATATTTCAGGATCAGAGCCGAGGCGTCCCGGGCAATCAGAATGACTTCGTTCAGCAGGGCCTGTTTGTCCATGATCTGTCCGGCAGAGTGTTGATAGGGGGCGGTGTCGGTCGTAGTTTCGATCTGCAATACTGGAATTGGACGGGTTTGAACAGGCATGTGCGGTCGTTACAGCATCAAAACGCCCCCGGAAGATCTGTTCCGGCTCTTCGCGGTGACGGACATGCTCAATCTGGAGCCGCGTTACAATATGGCGCCGATGCAGACCGCGCCGGTGATCCGGGATCGTGACGGCAAACGGCATATGGACCGGCTCCGCTGGGGGCTGGTGCCGGGCTGGGCGCCGGATGAAAGCCGGGCCGCATCCCTTATCAACGGGCGATCGGAAACGGCCGCTGAGAAGCCGTCTTTCCGCGATGCCTATGCGAAGCGGCGCTGCCTGGTGCCGGCGGATGGCTTTTATGAATGGCGCAAGGTTGCTGGCGGTAAACAGCCTTACAGGGTCTCGCTTGAGGGAGAGCGCCCGTTTGCGTTCGCGGGGCTTTGGGAGCACTGGGACAAAGGCGCCGAGCCGGTAGAAACTTTCACTCTGCTGACCGTGGATGCCGATCCCAGGATCGAACACATCCACCACCGGATGCCGGTCATGCTGTCTGAGCCGGAGGAATTTGCCTGCTGGCTGGAAGGAGATACCGGAGACAGGGCGGCGCTGTTGCGCCCTTATGGCAAGGAAGATCTGGTTTTCACGCCCGTCTCGACGCGCGTCGGAAATGTCCGGAACGACGACCCGGCGCTGATGGAGCCCGTCGTTGAAGGAGAGGAGGGTAGTGCGGACGCGCCCGGGCCCTCTCCACGGCAAGGCTCCCTGTTCTGACAGAGGCTTGCTCTATTCCCGGGGGCAGCGATTCAGGATCTGGATTGTGTTGCCGCTTGCCATGAAGCCGCCTGTGCCGGTCGATCCCGCCATCTGGATATCGTTCGGCCCGAGCTTCTGCAGATGCTCAACAAGCGTGGGGGAGCGCCGCAGGTAGAACTGGAAATCGTCTTCCATGGTCTCGGTGATATTGACGGTTTCCGCAGAGGTCTTTCCTTCGCGGGTCACGGTGTAGCCGGAACCGGTGAAGATCACGTAATTCTCCGCGCAATTGTCCGGTGACCAGCGGCCGACCAGCGTCGGCGCAATGCCGCTATAGCGGATGACATTGCCCGTGGTCAGGGGCATCACCACAGGCTCATCCGCCGTATGGCTCCCCATTTCCGGCTCGTCATGGGCCATTGAGGCATGCGGGAACATGCGGGCGTAGCTGCCAAGACCGACCTTGTCGGCGAGAGAAAGCATCGCAGGATGCTGCAGGTACAGCATGACCGAGATCGCGCCGCCGCCAAGGAGCAGCAGGACGAGCAGCAGCAGGATGATGGTTTTCAGGGCGGAGCGTTTTTTCCGGGGCGCGGGTTTCCGGAAGATGGGCGGGAGGTCATCGTAGGCCTGACGTTCGGAGGCACCGCCCCGGTCTACGGGCCAGGTCTCTTCGGCTTCGGCCGGCTCCGGCTCGTAAGTCATCGAGACACTTTCGTCCCGGCGCGGAGCTTCGGTCCGCTCCTCGTCATATTCTTCCGGCCCGGACTCCGCTCCGAAACCGTCCACCGCATCATCGTCGAAATTGGGATTGTAGCCGGGTTCGGGCTCATCCTCGGCCATCGGCAAATCGATGCTGGACTGGTCAAGATAGAACAGCTGGGCATATTGCCAGTCGCCGGATGCATCGTCGTGGTACGCGCCGACCAGCCGGATTTCCGCGCCGCGATCATTCGCGATTTCCCGCGCCAATCCGGATTTCAGGACGGAATAGGCCCGGGCCTGCTCGACGGTTTCCCAAGAGCCGCCACGGTCGGTGGCGGGGCGGGACTGGAGGTAATAATGCGCATATCGCTTCATGACGGACCCGATGATAACCGTGCTACCAACTCTTGTCTTCCGCTAGAAACGCCGTGGCATTTTCGGCGTTCATGGGTCTGGAGAACAGAAAACCCTGAGCGTAATGACAATCGAGCGCGCGCAATTGGGCAAGCTGTTCTGTTGTCTCGACGCCTTCGGCGATCACATCCAGACGTAAATTCTGTCCCAGCATCGTGATGGTGCGCACGATCTCCAGATTCTGGAAGTTGCTGGTCATGTCCTCGATAAAGGATTTGTCGATCTTCAGGGTGTCGATCGGGAAGGTATGCAGATAGGAGAGGGACGAGTAACCGGTGCCGAAATCGTCCACGCAAATCCTGATATTCGCTGCCTTCAGCCGATCCAGCATCTGGGTCGACAGCGCGACATCCTGCATCAATGTGCTTTCGGTGATCTCGATCTTGAGCTGGGTCGTCGGCAGGCCTACGCCTTCCAGACAGTCAATGATCCCGGAAACAACTTCGGGGCGGGCAAACTGCCGGCCCGACAGGTTGACGCTGATTTCCAGTTGCTCATTTGCCGGACGCTGCGCGTTCCAGGTCGCCATCTGAACTCCTGCGGTGTGCAGGGCCCACTGACTGAGAGAGAAAATTGTCCCGGTTTCTTCCGCGACGGGAATGAATTCCACGGGCGAGATTTCCCCGCGCTCGGCATGGAACCAGCGGAGCAGGGCCTCGAAGCCGGCGATCTTTCCGCGCCGCATGTCGATGATCGGCTGATAATAGAGCTGCATCTCGTTGCGCTCGAGGGCGCGACGGAGATCCGAATCGAGATCGAGCGGCGTGACAGGCCAGACCCGCATGTCATTCTGGAAAGCTATACTCTGGGCTTTACCGCGTTCCTTGGCCTGATACATCGCGAGTTCGGCATCGCGCAGGATATCTTCCGGCCGCTCATAGCCTTGATCGGAATGGGCTATGCCAAGGGAGGCAGAGACGAAAATCTCTTTCCCGCCGAGGCGGAATGGCGTGTCCAGCGCCTGATGCAGGCCCTCGGTCAGCCGGGTAGCCTCTTCCGGGGTCTTGATATCTTCCAGCAGGATGGCGAATTCGTCCCCGCCCAGCCGGGCGACGGTGTCACTGTCGCGCAGGGTGTTCTCGAACCGCCGGGCGGTGGCAAAGATCAGATCGTCGCCATGCACGTGCCCAAGACTCTCGTTTACGATCTTGAACCGGTCGAGATCGAGAAAGGCGACGGCAAAGCGTGCGCCCGGCTCCTTGCGCAGACGCGCGAGTGCCCTGCGCACAAGGTCGAGGAACAGGGTTCGGTTGGCGAGCCCGGTCAGCGCATCGTGCAGGGCGTCATGCACAAGCTGCTGTTCGGCCTGTTTGCGCCCGGTGATATCGGTCTGGCTTCCGGCGATGCGATGCGCGGAGCCATCCGGGCCGCGCACAGCGAGGCCCCGGGTCAGCATCCAGAGAAAGGTGCCATCAGCATGACGGACCCGGAATTCGCACTCGAAATGAGGGACTTTTCCTGCCAGATGAGCATCAATCTGCGTGGTGACGCGGGCAACATCATCCGGATGAATACGGCTGAACCACTCGACGGGATTGTCGGAGACCTCCTCGTCGGTCAGCCCAAGCATTTCCTTCCAGCGCGGCGACAGATAGATCCTCTCCCGCCGAAGGTCCCAGTCCCACAATCCGTCGTTGGAACCGGCCGCGGAAAGGGCATAGCGCTCCTCGCTCTCGGCCAGTCCCTGACGCGCTGTTTCGGTCAGTGTCACGTCCGTGCTGGCCATGATCACATCGCCATTGACCATAGGCGTAAAGGAATGCTCGAGAATGCGACCGGATGCCAGACGGTGGTTGCTGGTCAGGGAGCGTTCCAGCCGAAGATAACCAACGACCTCTTCCAGAACAGCTTCCCGGCCGGTTTCCAGAAAATCGCCCCGCGTAATCATGAAGTCGACGAGCTCGGAGACCGGCGTACCGATGCGCATCAGGTGTTCGGGGAATTCGAACATTTCGACCAGTTTGGCGTTCCAGACCCTGAGCATGAGCGCCGAATCGAACACGGCGATGGACTGATCGATACTGTCCAGGGTGGCGCGCAGCAGCATGGTCTGGTCTTCGGCGTGCTTCCGGGCGGCTTTTTCCTCGGTAATGTCCCGATGGAAACTGAGCAGGCCGCCGCTGGCGGTGCGCAGTTCCGCGATTTCAATCCAGCGGTTTTTACGGTCGTGCAGCAGCACGCGGCCCCCCGGTTCCCGGTGGGCCTGCAATCGTCTTTCGCGCCATCTCTCGGGAAAGTCCGAGGGCGTATCGGTCGTCCAGCGCTGGATGATTTCCGGCTCGCTCAACAGGCTTTCGAGCGTTCGCCCGGCAAGCGTCATGCCGCCAAGTTCAGGGTAGAGCTCAAGAAACTGAGTATTCCAGGAAGTGATGCGGCCATTTTGGTCGAAATGGCAAAGGCCGACCTGAATCTCTTCCAGGGCACCGAGCAGTTCGGTCGGGTGGTTTTCCAGAGCGGCCGGCTTGGTTATGCCCATTGCGTCACTTTACGTCCCATGCCGCGCAATTCCGGTTACCGCTGGATATCAGAAGCATGGTGGATTGTGTCATTCTGACTCTCCATTCCGCAGTTTCGAGAGGCCCGCCTGACCGGTGTAAGCGGAAGGGAGATCGGCTTTTCGAGCTTTGCGAGCCCTAGTTTCATATCAATTTCCCGAAAGATATCAGGGTGATGCCTCGTCTGTCACGGGAAACACTCCAATTCCGGAGGTTTTACCGCCAAATTTCAGCATCCGATAGTATTGCCAGAGCAATTGTGCCGCCGCACCGCGATATGGCCGCCAGGGTTCGGCTATAGGATGCGTGTCTTTTTCCCGTGGCCGGACGTCCAGTTTTTTCAGGGCACGCACAGCCTCCTGAATGGCGAGATCGCCGCCGGGCCAGACATCCAGCCTGCCAAGACAGAACAGAAGATAGATGTCCGAGGTCCAGCGTCCGATTCCCGGGACCTGTGTCAGAGCCGTGACGACGGCTTCGTCATCCAGATTTTGCAGGTTTTCAAGATCGAGCCGTCCGTCCAGCACGTATTCGGCAAGGGCGCGGGCATAGCGAACCTTCGGACGGCTGAAACCGGCTTGCTTGAAATCCTCGTCTGTCGCGGCGGCAATGGCGGTGGGGGTGACGTCGAGCTGTTGGTTGAGCCGTGTCCATATGGCGCTTGCGGAAGCCAGGGAGACCTGCTGGGCCGTGAGGATACGGATCAGGGACGCGAATCCGGGAGGCTCGCGCCTTGACGGCGGCGGTCCGAGCTTTTCGTAAAGCGCCCCGATATCGGGATCGCGCCGGGTCAATTCGATCACGGCCTCGTGGAGAGCGCTGTTCTGGCTGCTTGTGCCTGTCATGGCCGTCCTTTGTTGTGCCATTGCAATGTCGTGAGCATAGTTCCGGCTTGATGGTTTGATAAGGGAGCGACGGCCATGTTGCATGTGGATCGGCAGGCACAGGAAATTCTGACGGTTCGTACGGCGGGACACGGCTTCTACGACCTGACGCGGAATGCCTCTTCCTGGGTGAACGGGACGGGCATATCCACGGGATTGCTGACCTTCTTCGTCCGCCATACCTCGGCTTCCCTGACGATCCAGGAAAATGCAGACCCGGATGTTCGCGCCGATCTGGCGGATTACCTCGCCGGGATAGCACCGGAAGACCCGGGCCGTTACCGGCACGGCATTGAGGGGTCGGACGATATGCCCGCGCATATCCGCACCATGCTGACCCAGACATCGATACCGGTCCCGGTGGCGGATGGCCGGATGCTGCTCGGTACCTGGCAGGCAGTCTACCTTCTGGAACACCGCCGTGCGCCCCATCGCCGGGAAGTGGTTCTGCATCTGCTGGGAAGCTGAGCAGGCCATATCAGTTGATGCTTGACGTTCCAGCGACTGGAACCTTTATGCAGAGCTATCAGTCCGGATATCCCGGCTGAAGAAGCATCCGACGGAGCTATCATGTCCTGCCACGCACCAGAAAAAACCGAGGCACCGAAATCTTGCTGTCACAGCGCGGCGGAGAAACCTGCAAGTGCATGTTGCGGGCATGGCGGCCATGGTCACAGTCACGGCGGTGGTGCCAGCTCGGGCAAGGCGGTGATGACGGGAAAACCCGAAGGCGCCGGTCCGGGATATATCTGCCCGATGTGCCCGAGCGTCTGGAGCCCGGAGCCGGACAATTGCCCGATGTGCGGCATGGCGCTCGAGCCGGAGATGATCACCCGCGATACGCCGCCCAATCCGGAATATCTCGACATGCGGCGCCGGTTCTGGATTGGAGCCGTTCTGACGTTGCCGGTTTTCGTGCTGTCCATGGGAGAAATGGTGCCGGGGCTGGCGGATCTGGTCTCCGGCCCCTGGAATGCCTGGATACAGGCCATTCTGGCGACGCCGGTGGTGCTGTGGGCAGGTTTTCCGTTTTTCCAGCGCGGCTGGACATCGCTGCGCACCGGCCATTTCAACATGTTCACGCTGATCGCGATCGGCACCGGAGCGGCGTATCTCTACAGCCTTGCCGGTTTGTTGTTGCCAGACCTGTTTCCCGAAGGTTTCCGGGGGGCGGATGGCCGCGTCGGCCTGTATTTCGAATCCGCAGCCGTCATTATCTGCCTGGTCGCGCTCGGGCAGGTGCTTGAGCTGGGCGCCCGGGAGAAAACCTCGGATGCCCTGAAGGCACTGCTCAGTCTGGCGCCGGAGACGGCCCGCCGTCTGACGGAGGGTGGTGACGACGAGGAGGTCGCCGTCGATGATATTCGCGCGGGCGACCGTATCCGCATCCGCGCGGGCGAGCGCATTCCGGTGGATGGCCGTCTGGTCGAAGGTGCTGGTGCAGTCGATGAATCCATGCTGACGGGTGAGCCTCTGCCGGTGGACAAGAGTGCGGGCGACAGTTTGGTCGGCGGCACTCTCAATGGGCGGTCGACGCTGGTCATGGAAGTTGAAAAGGTCGGGCAGGACACCGTGCTGTCCCGTGTTGTCGCCATGGTCGCGGATGCGCAGCGCAGCCGGGCGCCGGTCCAGAAGATCGCCGATGCCGTTGCCGGATATTTCGTGCCTGCGGTCCTGGTCTCCGCCGTTGCGGCTTTTGCGATCTGGGCCTTTTTCGGCCCGGAGCCGGCTCTGGCGCATGGTGTTGTTGCTGCCGTCTCGGTGCTGATCATCGCCTGTCCCTGTGCTCTGGGACTGGCAACACCGATGTCGATCATGGTCGGGGCCGGGCGCGGCGCGTCGGCCGGAATCCTGATCCGGGACGCCGAAGCCATCGAAGGGTTTGAGAAGATCGACACGCTGGTGGTCGACAAGACAGGCACCCTGACCGAAGGACATCCGGAGGTGACGGATATCTCCGTTGCCGGCGGGCAGGAAGAGAGCCGTGTTCTCGGGCTTGCCGCCGCTCTGGAACGCAGCAGCGAGCACCCGCTGGCAGCCGCCGTTCTGCGCGCTGCCAGGGAGCGCGCGCTTTCCGTGGAGCATGCGAGGGATGTGGAGACGGAAGCCGGGCTTGGCCTGCGCGGCGCGATCGACGGAAAGCAGATTGCCGCCGGGTCCGCCCGGTTCATGGAGAGCCTGAAGGTCGATATATCCGCGCTGGCGGAGACTGCTGCCTCCTATTCCGGGGATGGAGCGACATTGCTTTATGTCGCGCATGACGGTGCGGCCATCGGTTTGCTGGCCGTGCGGGACAGGATCAAGGATGGAGCGGCCGAGGCCGTGGCCGATCTTGCCCGGGACGGTATTCGCGTCGTCATGGCGTCGGGCGATAATCCGAAAGCGGCGGCCGCCATCGGCGCGGAGCTGGGAATCACCGAAGTGCATGGCGGGCTGATGCCTGCCGACAAGGCCGATCTGGTCCGCGACCTGAAAGCGGAAGGACGGGTTGTTGCGATGGCCGGAGACGGTATTAACGATGCGCCGGCACTGGCGCTGGCCGATATCGGCATCGCCATGGGCAACGGCACGGATATCGCCAAGGAGAGTGCTGCCGTGACACTGGTGAAGGGGGATGTGCGCGGGCTGGTGAAGGCCCGGCGCCTGAGCCGCGCCACCATGCGCAATATCCGCCAGAACCTGTTTTTCGCCTTCGTCTATAATGCGCTGGGCGTGCCGGTGGCGGCGGGACTGCTCTATCCGCTGTTCGGGCTGACCCTGAGCCCGATGCTGGCGGCGGCGGCGATGAGCCTGAGCTCCGTCTCCGTGATCAGCAATGCCTTGCGGCTCCGCTCGGCGAAACTCTGAGGAGGCAGATCATGCAGATCAGGGAAGTTGAACAGAGCGCGGGGTTACCGGCCAAGACCATCCGCTATTACGAGGAAATCGGACTGGTCCGGCCGAACCGGCAGGATAATGGCTACCGTATCTATTCGACGGAGGATGTGCACCGGCTCCGCTTTCTGCAGCGGGCGCGGGGGCTTGGCTTCTCCATTGAGGATTGCCGGGCGCTGCTCTCGCTGTATGACGAGACCGGCCGGGAGAGCGCGGATGTCCGGGCCATTGCCGAAGCGCATCTGGACGAGATCGATCGCAAGATCCGGGAGCTGAAAGGCATGCGCCAGACTTTGGCGCATCTGGTCCATGCCTGTCATGGGGACGATCGCCCCGATTGCCCGATCCTCGACGATCTCGCGGGCATCGGGGATGGCACGTGAACTGGCGCTTTCTGGTCTCCGGCGTCGCGGTCCTGATCCTGCTTGGCCTTGCCGGCTATTCGCGCATGCGAGACCCGGAGCGCCCGTCGGTGATCAGCAAGATTGTTCCGGGCGCAGTTGAAGCAGGAAAGAGCCCTGCAATAAGGCTGCGGCCCGGCGATACCGGACTGGTCGCGGATGGGCGCGAGATTTACGCGACGGCCTGCGCGAGCTGCCACGGCGCAAATCTGGAAGGGCAGGCGAACTGGAAACAGCGCAAGCCCGATGGCCGCCTGCCGGCCCCGCCGCACGATCCTTCCGGCCATACCTGGCACCACCCGGACGGACAGCTTTTCGCGCTCACGAAACTTGGCCCGGCCCGGATTGTCGGCGACGGTTATGAAAGCGACATGCCCGGTTTCGAGGGTGTGTTGAGCGACCGGGAAATCGTGGCGGTATTGTCTTTCATCAAAAGCACATGGCCCGCCGAGATCAGGGCCCGGCATGATGGCATCAACCATCAGGCCAGTGCACAGAATTAGCCATCTTCTCAGCCACCCTGAGCGCGTTGCCCGGCGGCCCGTTTTTCCAGCCACCAGGAATATTGCGGCGGCCAGGTTTTGAAATCCGGATCCAGTCCGAAGGCATCCGCGGCATGGCGCGGCCAGAACGGGTCGTAAAGAGCTTCACGGCCGATGGCGATGAGGTCCGCGTCGCCTGCTTGCAGGATGGCCTCTGCATGGTGCGGGTCTGTGATCAGGCCGACGGCCTGGGTCATTATGTCGACCTCGCGCCGGATCTCGGCGGCATAGGGCACCTGATAGCCCGGCTCCCGGACCAGCTTGAAATTGGTCGCGCCTTTCGGAGACTGTCCGCCGGAGGAGCAGTCGATCACATCAACGCCGCGCGCTTTTAATTCCTTTGCGAAGATCAGGCTGTCCTCCATCTCCCAGCCGCCTTCGATGGCATCGACGGAGGAGATGCGGACAAAGAGCGGCAGGTTGTCCGGCAGTGCGGCCCGGACATCCTCGGCGATCTCCAGAGACAAGCGCATCCGGCCTTCAAGATCGCCGCCATAGGCGTCTTTGCGGAAATTGCCGAGCGGGGACAGGAAGGTCTGCAGCAGGTAGCCATGCGCGCAATGGATCTCGACGGACTCGAACCCGGCATCGACAGAGCGCTTGGTTGCGTCGGCGAAAGCACCGCGAAGGCGTTTCATGTCATCAAGGTCAAGCTCGCGGGGTGTCAGCCAGCCATCGGCCAGCGGTACCGCACTCGGCGCTTCCGGCTGCCAGGGAGTGTTGCCATCGGCGATATCCTCGGGGGTGAGGGGACCATTGCCTTTCCAGGGACGCTGCATGCTGCCCTTGCGGCCGGAATGGCCAATCTGGATTGCCGGGACACTGCCTTCCGATTTCAGGAAAGCGGCGATCGGCGCCAGCTTCTTTGCCTGCTCGTCCGTCCAGATCCCGAGATCGCCGTGAGTGATGCGGCCGTCACGGCTCACTGCGGTGACTTCCAGGATGACCATGCCGGCGCCGCCGATGGCGAACTTGCCGAGATGGGCCATGTGGAAATCCGTCGCGAAACCCTCTTCGGCGGAATACATGCACATGGGCGGGATCACGATGCGGTTTGGCAGGGTGATGCCCCGGAGTTGGATCGGCTGGAACAGCAGTGGTGTGGATGCAGTCATTCTTTCCTCCCTTTTCGGAAAAGGATAACCGAAACGGACCTTAATCGCGCAAGACTGGTAGGTTCTCCGGGAGTAAGTCTTAAGCGCCTGTTCGGCACTTGACAGCGGCGCTCTGCGCGCCATCGTGTGAGCTGTTCCATTTCCAGAGATTTATTCCCGCCCGCAAGGAGCCACTTCATGCCTATCGTCAATCGTATCGCCGATTTTCACGCCGAATTGACCGGCTGGCGGCGCCATATCCACGCCAATCCGGAGCTTGGTTTCGAGGAGTTCGAAACCTCGGATTTCGTGGCGGAACGGCTGACGGAGATGGGGCTTGAAGTACACCGGGGGCTCGGCGGTACGGGTGTGGTGGCAAGCATCAAGGGCAATGGCGGCGACGGTCCGGCCATCGGCCTGCGCGCCGACATGGATGCGCTGCCGATCCAGGAAAAAGGCACGCCCGAGCATCGCTCCAAGAATGACGGAAAAATGCATGCCTGCGGCCATGACGGCCACACCACGATGCTGCTCGGCGCGGCCAAATACCTTGCCGAAACCCGTAATTTCGCCGGCACCGTACAGCTGATTTTCCAGCCGGCCGAAGAAGGTAAGGGCGGCGGCAAGAAGATGATCGAGGACGGTCTCTTCAAGCTGTTCCCGGTGGATGAGGTCTATGGCATGCACAACCGGCCTGAAATGCCGGTCGGCAGTTTCGGTGTTTCCGCCGGCCCGGTCATGGCGGCGCGGGATAACTGGGAGATCTTCATTTCCGGCCGGGGCGCGCATGCGGCCATGCCACATCAGGGTGTCGACCCGGTGGTTGTCGGAGCGAACATCATCATGGCGCTGCAGACCATCACCAGCCGCAATATCGATCCGGCGGATGCGCTTGTCATCAGCGCCACCCAGTTCCATGCCGGCGACGCCTTCAACGTGATCCCGGACGATATCATCCTGCGCGGCACCTGCCGGGTGCTGAATCCGGAATTGCAGGCAACCCTGCCGGAACGCATCAAGCGGGTGGTGGACGGTGTCGCCGCGACCTACGGGGCAACGGCCGAACTGAACTATATCTCGGGCTATCCGGCGACCGTGAACACCGAGAAGGAAGCCGATTTCGCGGCTTCGGTCTGTGCCGAGATTTCCGGCGGCATGGGGACGGTGGACCGGGGATTGCCGTCGAGCATGGGGGCCGAGGATTTCTCCTACATGCTGCTGGAAAAGCCGGGCGCCTATATCTGGTGCGGCAATGGCGATACCGCCGGCCTGCATCACCCGGAATATGACTTCAATGACGAGGCCCTGACCGTTGGCGCCAGCTACTGGAGCAAACTGGTCGAAACCCGGCTGGCCAGATAGGCATGAAGTGATGACAGGCGGGACGGTGGACAGGGAACTGCCGCAAAGACTGCATGTCTTTGGTGCCTCCGGTTCGGGTACGACCACATTTGGCCGTGCCTGGGCAGCCCGCTTTGGTCACACACATCTCGATACGGACGATTTCTACTGGATGCCGACGAAACCGGCCTTTCAGGAAAAGCGTCCGGTCCCGGAGCGTCTCCGCCTGCTTGAAGAGGCCTTCGGGCAGGCGGAAAGCTGGATCCTCACCGGATCCCTGGTGTCCTGGGGCGAGCCGCTGATCGACAGCTTTCAGCGCGCCGTCTTTATCTACACGCCCTTTAATCTGCGCATGGATCGTCTGATCGCCCGGGAAGAAGCCCGGTATGGCGTGGAGGCGCTGCAGCCGGGCGGGGAGCGTTATGACGACTTCAATGCCTTCATCGAATGGGCGGCATCCTACGATACCGGCGGCCCCGAGATCCGCAGCCTGAAGATGCATGAGGCCTGGATTGAGCGTTTGCCCTGTCCGGTCATCCGGGTTTCAGGCACCGATACGACCGGGCAACAAATCGAGCAGGTCGCCGGTTTCGTGTCGGACTAGGCTGTTCCGGGCTGCATTTTCCCAACTCTTCCATCGGCATGCAGGAACCAATCCTGCGGGCAGGCGTTCTTCCTTCAAGTGAAGTGCAAAGTGCCCCTTTGAATTTCGTCGAGGAGATGAACCATGAAACGCACCCTGATCCTTCCCGCCATTCTTGCCGGCGGTTTGCTGGTTTCCGGTTGCTCGGGCATGGACACGACGGAGCAGCGCGTTCTTTCGGGCGGCGCCATCGGTGCCGGTGTGGGCGCGGTCGGGACCGTGCTGACAGGCGGCTGCGTTTCCTGTGGCGCTGCTATCGGCGCGGGTGTTGGTGCCGGTGCCGGCTATATCCATGACCAGATGGAGAAAAAGGACGAGGACTGAGTCTCCGCCAGGTTTTTCTGGTGCTGCGCTGTGTGATGATGCTCAGAGCTACCCGCCGGGGCGTGCTGCGGCCCAGTTGAGCAATGCGTCGAGAGCGGGGCAGAGGGCCTGTCCCCAGTCCGTCAGGCCATACTCCACCTTGGGCGGTACCTGCGGGTAGACAATGCGGCGCACGATGCCGTCCGCTTCCATTTGCCGAAGCTGCTGGATCAACATCTTCTGGGAAACTTCCGGGATAGCGCGCTCTAGCTCCGAAAATCGCATCACACGGCCGCCAAACAGATGGAACAGGATGATCAGTTTCCATCTCCCCTCCAGCATTTTCAGCGCCTGCTCAACACCTTCCGCCGCCGAGGAGCGTGTGTAGCCATGGGACTTACCTTCAGGTGAGTACCTTACTTTTTCGTGCGTTCTTGTCATCTGGAGAGCTTAAGAGCAGATACGGGCCATCGCAACAAAAAGGGAGTCAAAAGCGATGGCCGATACATTTCCCGTTCCTGTCGAAGCATATTTCGCCGCCAGCACGCCGGAACAGATCGCGGATTGTTTTACCGAGGACGGTGTTGCCGTGGATGAGCGCCATACACACAAGGGACGTGAGGCGATCCTGCGCTGGCGTGAAGATGTGAGCAAGATCAGCTTTCGTCAGGATATTCAGACGTTCAGTCGTGATGGTGCACGGGTCCTTGTGAGCTGTCGGGTTTCCGGAGATTTCAAGGGCAGTCCGGTCGATCTCGATTATGCGTTCCTCCTCGAAGGCGACAGGATCGCCCGGTTGGAAATCACCTGAGCGCCTTCAATTTACAGAATTTAACATTTCTTATCAGATAGATAAGGCGCTTTTGGCGCGCTTATTGAAAGACCTCTCCCCGGCGCCGAATGCCTCGGCGTCCACTCCGTGAGCGGAGTGCATTTGCATGAAGGGAGAGCCACATGGATGTGAGTTCCATTGGCAGCGGTTATTTTGATTTCGCTGCCATGCAGACCCGTTTTCAGGAAAAGGTAACTGAGGCGGATGCCGATGGCAGCGGCGGTCTGTCATTCGCGGAGTTCGAGGAACTCGAAGCAAGCAGGCCAGCAGGCCCGGGCGGTCCAGGCGGGCCAGGTGGTTCGAGCGGTGTTGCCGAAGAGCAGACGACGGAAGAAAAGTTCGACAGTCTGGATACGAACGGCGACGGGGTCGTGACCCTGGCGGAGCTTGAGGCCGGCAAGCCGAGCTTCGAGCCGAGCTTTTCCGCGTCCAACCTGACAGAGCTACTGGCGGCGCAAGAAGAAAGTTCAGGCGTGGATGCCGGCTCCGATGCGTCGGATGAGTTGATCAATCAGCTGTTCCAGAGACTGCAGGACGCGCAGGCGCAAGCGGATAAAAACAAGGCTGCCTGACCAAAGCTCAATGCTCCTGGGTGAACCATCACGCTTCTGGGTGAAACAAGAACTCTGGGTGAGCTGAACATCTCATGCCGGGCAGTACGCCGTGGCCAAATACGAAACGCCAAATCCGAACGCACGAATCCGCTGGCTGCCCGATTGACGGCGGAAGTTTCGGGATCGAGAACGATCCCGGACGTGCGGTCGGCGTTTTGTCTGCGCGAAGGCGCACGGCAAAATTATGAGCTCCGGCCGGAACCAATTCCGGCTTCCCGCGTTTTCCTTATAAGCGAGGCAGAGTGCCTCCCCAGAAATCAAGACCCTGAGATTCAAGCGAGGAGACGACAGATGCGACGCACGCTGGTCCTCCCGGCCCTTATAACCGCCGGTCTTCTGTTATCGGCCTGCACCGATACTTATTCGACCAGACAGCATGTTCTGTCGGGCGGTGGCATCGGCACGGGGCTGAATTCGGAAACCGCCCTCTATGATGGCTGTGTTTCCTGCGGCGTCGGTGTCGGCACCGGCGTTGGTGCCGGAACCGTGTACCTCGTCGACTAGACCGAGATTTAAGACGATTTTCCCCCGAGAGTATCTCTTCCCCCGAGAGATCCTCCCATCGATAGAATGGCCGCTATTCCCCTGGCGGCCATTCTTCGTTTCCGGAACGGTTTCAGCTTTGCAGGCGTTCGCGTGTGACCGAAGAGATCGCCGCATCAGCACCGTCGCGGGCATCGAGCCCGGACATGACGCCCTCTTTGTCCGCAGCCGGCCGGTTCTGGCTCAGCTTCCATTTGCCGTCGATCCGGGTGATCGGGATTTCGAACCCGATGATGCCCTTGAGCTGTGACTGGACAAACTTTTCCGGCGCGTCGTTCAGCGCCCAGGGCTCGGCATTCGCGGCCTCGTGCCGGTCGGTCAGGCGAGAGACCTGATCGCGCAGACGTTCCGCATCCTCGAAGAAGCTGATTGGCCCGTAGGCATGGACGGCGACATAGTTCCAGGTCGGCACGACTTTGCCGTGCTCCTGTTTCGTCGCGTACCAGTTCGGGGTGATATAGGCCTCTGGCCCCTGAAAGATCGCCAGCGCCTCGATATCCGATGCTTCGGTCTTGGTCTGGATATTCGCTTTCGCCAGATGGCCGGTCAGCGTGCCATGCTCGCCTTTGCCCGTGTCGAGCAGCATCGGCACATGGCTGGCCACCAGCCCGTCGGGGCCGAGTGTCACCAGGGTGCCGAAAGCGATACGTCGGATGGCCTCATGCAGCAGGGTGATATCGTCTTCGCGAAAATGCGG
>TARA_R110002051_G_scaffold4683_8_pt1 | contig 29703 bp, 24 predicted proteins | sample TARA_R110002051 | Tara Oceans TARA_R110002051 (sample SAMEA4397023) | marine metagenome | biome: Polar Biome; feature: [MES] marine water layer (ENVO:01000295) within the mesopelagic zone...; material: water (ENVO:00002006), including particulate matter (ENVO:01000060) such as...... | reverse complement strand
GTCTACTGATTTTTGTTTTTATCCTAATAAGACAAGTATTGAATAAGTAATTATTTTTACCTTTCTAAACGAACCAAAAGTAACATGTACATTTCAATTAGAATCAAACAAATTAGCCTAAGCATATTTTGCTTTACTACTATGTTATCATGTAAATCAGAACCTGATCTAACTTATGATGTCGTCATTGAAAACGTCAACATCATTGATTTAGAAACAGGTCAAATCGATTTGTCGAATATTTATTTAAAAGATGGACTTTTAGCTCATATAGAAAATACTGTTGAAAAATCAAACTCAAAAGCAACTGAGACTATGGATGGTTCTGGTAAATATGCCTTACCTGGTTTTTGGGATAATCATGTTCATTTTAGAGGTGGTGATTCTTTAATTTCAGCGAACAAAAACTTCTTGAGCCTTTTTATCGCTAATGGTATAACTACCGTACGAGACGCCGGTGGAGATCTAACATCAGCTGTGCTTGACTGGAGAAAAGCAATTGTAAATAATCAATTGGTCGGACCGACGATTTTCACATCAGGACCAAAAATTGATGGTCCAGGTGCTACTTGGGCGGGATCTTTAGAAGTTGAAAATGATGATGATATCTCTAAAGCGTTAGACTCTTTGCAATCAATTCCTTCAGATTTTGTAAAAATATATGATAGCAAAATTACTGGTGAAAATTACTTAAAGACCATTCAAGAAGCAGAAAAGAGAAACCTTATCACATCGGGCCATATGCCATTCACCGTTGAACTTGACGCTACTATTGATGCTGGCTTAGATGCCGTTGAGCATTTGTATTACATAATGAAAGGTTGTTCTGATAACGAAATGGAAATCACCCAAAAACTGATAAGAAAGGAAATTGGCTTTTGGGATGCCATGCCTCTTTTACAAGCCTCATTTTCAGATTCAACAGCAATTAAGACATTTAAAAATTTAAAAGCACATAATGTTTTTGTTGTGCCAACCCTTCATATCGGAGGTGTATTAAGTTATTTAGATGAAGTTGACCATACAAAAGATGGGTACCTAAAATATATGGGTTCAGGTGTACAAAAAACATATCAAGGTAGAATTGACCGTGTTAAAAATGCATCGGAAAAACAAGTTGCTGACCGTAAAGCATTAGATCAATTTTTTAGCCAACTCGCTTTTAAATTAAATGAAAACGGAGTATCACTTTTGGCCGGTTCAGATAGTGGTGCATACAACAGCTATACGTATCCCGGTATTTCATTACATAAAGAAATGGAAGCTTTGGTCGCAACCGGAATTTCTCCCCTTGACGCCTTGCGAGCATCTGCCTACAATGGAGCTAAATTTTTAAAGAAAGATGCCGATTACGGTTCTATTTCTCAAGGTAAAATTGCCGATATCGTTTTACTCAATAGTAATCCGCTAGAAAACATTAAAAACACGCAAGATATTTATATGGTGTTTACCAAAGGAACAGCACAATCTAAAACTGATTTAGACAACCTATTAAAGGATGCTATTTTAAATTAATCCAATCACTTCTATGAAATTCATATTACTATTCTATTTTTTCTCCGTATACCTTGTTTCTGCACAAACACTCTTAAAACCAGACCGCGTTTTTGACGGTACCGAAATGCATGAAAATTGGGTAGTTCTCGTTGAAGGAAATCAAATAACATATGCAGGAAATAGCAACGGGTTAACGAAACCGGCCAACTGCACCGAAATTGAATTACAAGGAACCACCTTGATGCCAGGAATCATTGAAGGACATTCACATATTTTATTGCACCCATATAATGAAACGGATTGGAATGACCAGGTGCTAAAAGAATCTCCGGTAGAACGTGCCGTTAGAGGAACCGTACACGCTAAAAATTCACTTTTGGCGGGCATAACGACCATGCGTGACTTAGGTGCCGAAGGTGCCGGTTATACCGATGTATATTTAAAAAAGACCATTGATGATGGCATCATCATCGGACCACGTCTTTTGGTTGCAGGCCCTGCCATTGTAGCTACTGGCGCATACGGCCCTAAAGGATTTCATGACGGTGTTACCGTTCCCTTAGGTGCTGAAGCCGCAAGTGGGGTTGACCAGTGTATTGAAACTGTACGTAGACAGATGGGGAACGGTGCGGACCTGATAAAAATCTATGCCGATTACCGTTGGACACCTCGTGCCGATTCTCAACCTACTTTTCTACAGGAAGAAATTGATGCCATGGTTGCTACAGCTAACAGTGCCGGAAAATATGTGGTTGCGCATGCAGGTACTCCAGAAGGTATGAAAAGAGCGATACTTGGTGGTGTTGAGACTATTGAACATGGTGATGGTGGAACACTTGAAATATTTAAGATGATGAAAGATAAGGGAATAGGTCTATGCCCTACCCTTGCCGCTGGTGATGCCATTTCACAATACCAAGGTTGGAACAAAGCTACCGACCCTGAACCAGAACGAATTCAACAGAAACGAAAATCATTTAAAATGGCCTTAGAGTCTGGTGTACAAATAGTTTTTGGTGGCGATGTAGGTGTTTTTACTCATGGAGAAAATTATCGGGAAATGGAACTCATGGTAAATTACGGAATGAAACCTTTAGCCGTATTAAAGTCTGCCACCTCAGGCAACGCCAACATGTTTCATTTAAATCAACTAGGGAAGTTAAAAGAAGGCTTCCTAGCCGATATCATTGCCATAGAAGGAAACCCCGTTAAAGATATCACTTCTGTGAAAAATGTTTCTTTTGTAATGAAAGATGGGGTAATCTATAAGGAGTAATTAATCGTTGACCGATGATTAAAGATCCTGAACGTATGCCTCAGTTCAATTGCTATTTCTAATTTTTGGTGTAATTGAAATAATTAACGTAATAAAAGACGTTTCGATTACGCGTTGCAATAATGCTCTATAACCTGATTCTGGATTAGAGAACAATACAAAAATGAAGATGGCACTGATAATACCCGTTACCATTGAAATTTGAGATAAACGTTGATAAGTTTTGAAATTCTTGAATCCGAATCCGATGCAAAGAATACCAATGGGTAGAAAAAGCTGCTGTATTATGGATTACTTTTGCAGATCGACAATTCTATTGTCAGTTAAATATTGAGTTACAATCTCAAGTATTTTTTTTGAATTGTACAGATTTGAATTTTACGGTACTAATGCAATAAACGTATCACTCATTTTAACACCTATTTACAATTGTAAAATTTCCAAAAACAATTAAACATTTGCTTTTTTATTCTCTTCCCACTCTTTTCTCAAATCAGAAGATAGTATACTACCCTCATCATGTCGCCAACCTGGTGGTTTTATGAGATACTTAAACCTATTCATTACCGAAGTTTTAACTGTAAAGAAATCTTTCAACATCATATACCACTCAGCAAAGGCAATTTTAAGGGGGTTATAGGTATATATGTTTTTTACCAATCCGTAAACAGGTTTTTCGACTTCAGGCTCGAAGGTGCCGAAAAGCCTATCCCAAATGATAAAAATTCCTGCATGGTTTCTATCCAAGTATTGAGGATTTGTAGCATGATGAACCCTATGATGACTTGGAGTATTAAAAATGAGTTCGAACCATTTTGGCAATTTATCAATCATTTCAGTATGAATCCAATATTGATATATTAAACTAACGGACATTTGAACCAACACCATAACCGGGTGAAAGCCTATGATGATTAAAGGAATCCAAAAGATAAACGTATAAAATCCACCAGACCACGTTTGCCTTAACGCTGTACTTAAATTATATTTTTTTGAAGAATGATGCACTACATGGCTTGCCCAAAAAAATCGGCTCTCATGACTTATCCTATGAAACCAATAATAGCAAAAGTCTTCCGCAAAAAGTAATAATAACCAAGACCACCAAGCAAAAGGTATCTCGAACAGGTGATAAAAATTATATAGTAGATAAAATAAACCTAATGCTATGCCTTTAGTAACCAAGCCTATTGCAACATTACCCAAACCCATAAGAATAGAAGTGCCTGCATCTTTATATTCATAGTCTTCAAGTTTTATTTTTACCGTTAAAATCACCTCAAGAATCACGGTTGCTGCAAAAAAGGGAATTGCATAATGAATTAAATTAGGTATTTCCGGTACTTGCATATCAGGATTTTATATTCTTATTTTTTCTAATTTACAAAACTATTCACTGCCATTTGTGGTATTAGGCGCTAATAGATCCCACATATTACCATATAAATCTTTAAAAACGGCAACCATGCCGTACGGCATCTTTTCTGGTTCTCGACTAAATTTTATCCCCCTTTCAACCATCTTATAATAATCTCTCCAAAAATCGTCGGTGTACAAAAATAGAAAAACTCGACCACCGGTTTGGTTACCAACTCGCGATGCCTGTTCTTCACTGTCTGCTTTTGCTAAAACCAAAGCGCATTCATTTGAACCTTTTGGCGCTACAATCACCCAACGTTTACCATGACCTATATCAGTGTCTTCAATGAGTAAAAAGTCTAATTTTTTAGTATAAAATTCAATGGCTTTGTCGTAGTCATCGACTACTACCGCAATACGTGCTATACTTTGTTTCAAGGCTTATTGTTATTTGATTTTATGATATCGAATTAAAAAAACGAGCAAGCTTTTAATCTTCAAGAATATTGGTTTCAAAGCCATCTATACTTTGTGTATTTCTATTTTTCCAATATTCTTCAATTTTGTCCTCTCCTTGTTTTTTTGCCCATTTATTTAGCGTTGCTCGCTCTTCCTTAAAATCCATAAAGGGTACGGCAAAACCACACGAGGTTTGTACCAAATCAACCTCCATTTCAATTATTTGTCGGGATCCGATATTCTTAGGGAACAGGTTAGAAAAGTCATTAAACTCCCTATCACGCTTATGGTATATTTTGGCTTCACCATAGAGCCTTAATATCATTGGTTTTCCTTCAAAGGCACAGAACATTATGGTCATCCTATTATTCTTCAACAAATGTGCGGCAGTTTCATTGCCACTCCCTGTTAAATTCAACCATATAATTTTATTCTTATCGATTACCCTAAAAGAATCTGTGCCTTTAGGGGACACATTTACATTACCTTCAGCTGCAGCTGTCCCTACAAAATAAATCTTTTGCTCTTCAATGAATTTCATCAATTCGAAAGTAATAAATTCTAATTTCTTTCCCATGTTTTCTTGTTTGGTAGGTGATTGGGTTAATTTACAAAGCCAAAAATTGTTTTTACAAATCGGCTGTCATTTTTCCCATTAAAATGGCGAGAGGTCAAAAATCTAGACATTCAAATTATTGAAGTCTAAATATATTGGTTTCTTATTTCCGTCAACCCATTCTATTCTTGCTTTTTTTGAAAACAACACTTCCTTACTATAGTATTCTGAAGTTATACTTAGATCCGCTTCCTTCGTATTCAAGAATTCATTGATGGCGGTATCTATTTAATCATAATAATTATAAACAAGAATATTTTTGGTAAGAGTCATCCAAAAAACTTTTAAAGTTTCGTGGTAGCCAGAACTTTATGGGTTTCGAGTTCCAACAGATTCGTTATAGACTCTTATATTTATTCTCACTATGGTATAGGTTTCCTTATAAGTATAATGCCAATTGTGCCAAATTGCCAAAAAAATATGAACCTCATGATGCCATTTTATTTTTTTAATGCAGCCTAACGGTCTCGGCTATAAGTAGTTACGCCGTTTAGAATTTAACGTTGCAAGTACACACCAAGTTGGAAATTCCGCAGTGATTTCCAAAGTATACGAGAACAAGTAACTACTGATAGCCATTGTTAGCTATAGTTTTTTTGATTTGCAATTTGTATAATTTCCTTATCCTCCGTGAATAAGGATAAAACCCATGAAGGTGGAACTTTTTTTTCTGTTGCACCGACTTCTTTCATTATATCGGCTAGGGCAGTGGGGATATCTCTTTTCCAAATAAGCGCTCTTGTAATTCCGACAGCTTTGACTTCATCTTCTTGTTCAAAATAATGAACATTATAAACCCACTTCTCGTCCGTTCCGACACTTTCCAAAATCACATCAAATTTCGACCATATTTTTAATGGCCTCCTATATATAATTTTTTGAGAACCCAACGTTGGGGCGAGTCCTCTTCTTACGATAGCTTTAAATAGTTTTGACCGAGCAATTAATTCCCAGCGTAAAAAATCCATATATATGGGGTATTTTGCTGCCGTCATTACTCGCAAACCATCACAATCAAATAGCCCCACCCTAAAAGTTCTCCGTATTGTCTGGTCGTATTTCACTTTGCTTTGAAAGTTCCTAAGAACAAATATTTTAATAATTGTGTACCAATAATAAATCATAACTGTTCTTGAATTATAGCACAACAATTGGATATAGTTACTTGTATCTATATCCCTATTTTATATTATAAAATTTTGTTTTAAAAAACAACCCTACTCTACCTCTTTCATCAATACTTCAATAGACTTTTCTAATTGTTCATCAGTACCTTTTGAAATTAATTCAGGTTGATTTTTAATCAAAATTTCTGGGTTGGTTTCATTGTTCTCCATCCACTCGCCAGCTTTGTTCTTTGAACTTACTGGCACAACACCCCAACGACCACCATTCGGTAAACGCTCCCAACCTGCAAAACTACAAGTACCCGGTACGGGCATACCTACCGTTTTACCAATTTTTAAGTCTACATAACCGCTGGCAAAACAAGAGCCATCACTGTACATCGATTCATTGAACATGGCCAAGGTTGGCTTTGTCCATCTTGAGGTTGGTTCACCACCTACTACCCTAGCCTCGGTTTCATAAGATAGAAAGGGTATACCGGTAAAGAACATTGCCAAATCGGCCACCAAATCACCACCGCCATTAAAACGGGTATCTACGATGACTCCTTTTTTATCATTGAACTTACCCAGCATTTCTTCATAAATGGTACGATACGGACCATCGCTCATTCCAGGTATATGAACATACCCTAATGTTCCATTGCTCTTTGCTAAAACCTCTTTTTCATTGTTCTTCACCCAACGGTCATATAACAAACTTCCTTCATCTTTTAAAGAAATAGGTTTTACGGTAATTTGCTTTCGCTTACCGTTTTCATCTACAATGTCAAGCAATGTAAAATTACCTTCAATACGATTCAGATAGGAAGCAGCATCCAAGGTACTACCAATAGTAACTCCGTTGATTTTCTCAATAATAGCACTAGGTTTTATATTGAATCCCGATTTGTCTAGTGGTCCGCCTTTAATAACTTCTGTGATTTTTAATCCGTTTCCTTTGTGGGTATAATCAAAAAACACCCCTAAAGAAGCTGTCTTATCACCATTATCAATATTATCCGAAAACCGCCCAGCAGCGTGACTCACATTGAGTTCCCCTAACATTTCAGAAATCATTTCTGCAAATTCATAGTCATTACCAATATGTGGTAAATACTTTTCATATTCTGTACGCATTGCTTTCCAATCGATACCGTGAAAGGTAGAGGTGTAGAAAATGCCATCGGTACGTAACCAAATATGGTCGAACATATATTTACGCTCTGCATCGGCATCCAATACCATTTCTGAATTTAATTTCACGGGCTCTGTCTTAGTAGCTGTTACATCAACCTTTGCAATTTTCCCATCCGCTAAAAGAAAGAGATTTTCCTTTTTGGCATCCCACTGTAAGCTCCCCTTTTTAGCATCTAATGAAATCAACATTTTGGTGCTCTTGGTACGTATTTCGGTCTCCCATAAATTAAGGTCCTTCTCAAAACGAGTTAGGTAGTATAATTTTTCCCCATCTTTAGAAAGCACGGCATCAGCCAATAATGAGGAGTGAATGGTTAACCTTGATTTTCTTCGTTCTACACCTTCCAAATCGAATTGTAATGGTTTTACTTCGGCCTCTTTCTTTTTATCATCCTTCTTCTTTTTATCTTCAGATTTGGCATCATCCTTTTTTTCCTTGGCGGCCTCCTCTATCATTTTCAATAAATCATATTCGGCTTTCGAGTTATTGAATTTATCCCAAGAATCTTGATTTAAGAACATGCTATACACATCTAATTCTGACTTTCCACTGGTCGCATAACTTTTTAATCCGTCTCGATTTGAAAAGTATAGAATTTGATTACCTTCATTTACCCATTTAGGAGAACCGTCGTAATAACCGCTTTGCGTAAGGTTTTTGCGTTGTTTACCATCTTTCGAAATCAGTAACACCTCTGAATTACTTAATGATACGCCCCAATCTACAAGTAACCAATTACTATCAGGACTCCATTGAAAATACTGATCTCCATCTTGCATATGAAAAAGCTCATTAGGCGTCAATAAAGTGGTAATAATATTGGTTTTAAGATTCTTTACTTTTAGAGTTCTTCTGCCTTCTATGTAAGCAATATATGTACTATCTGGTGAGAATTCTGGCAGGTATATGTCTTCTTTTGATGTTACCAAAGTATCTTCCTTAAACACGGTTGCCGCAAAGAAATATGGTTCTTGTGAACGTACTTTTGAGGACTTAAAAATAGACCATTTACCATTTCGCTCACTGGCATATGCAACCCCTTTTCCATCGGGCATGAACTTTACAAAACGCTCTTGCTCGGGTGTATTGGTAATGCGCTTGGTCAACGAACCATCGAAAGAAGTAACGAAAACTTCGCCTCTACTTATAAAGGCTATCTCTTTACCATTTGGAGCAATATCCATTTCTTGAACGCCACCGTTTACAGATACATATTTTATAGGATTGCTATCCTCTTGTGTTCTAATAATAATATCCACTTTTTTGGCTTCTTCACCTGCCTTAAGTGTATATATTTCACCGTCATAGCCAAATGCTAATGTATTGTTCCCGATACTCAATGAACGTACCGGATGTGTTTTAAAATTGGTAAGAGTCTTAATTTGTGACCCAACTTTTAAAGACATGGAAAAAACATTAAAAGAGCCTTCTTGCTCACTTAGGTAATAAATAGAACTACCATCTTTTGAAAATACAGGATTTCGGTCTTCGCCCTTAAAGCTGGTTAATTTAACGTGCTTATCGGTTTCAGGTTCATACGACCAAATATCTCTTGTAATGGCAGAAGTATGGTGCTTTCTAAAGGCATCTTCATATCCTTTTTTATCATGATAAACCATTTTAGAACCATCGGCATTAACTTGTACATCTTCTGCAGGAACAGTCAACACTTGGTCTACACGACCACCGTTTACCGATACACTATATAATTCGGGCTGTGTACTTGTTGGATATTGCCTATGGGCAAAAGCATCTAAACGTGTGGCCCCGAAAAGTACCGAAGTATCATCGGCAGAAAAACTGAAAGGAGTTTCATCGTTACTGTGATAGGTTAACCTGTTTGCCGGTCCGCCTTGGGCATCCATCACATACACATCAAAATTGCCATATCTGTTAGAGGTAAAAGCTATTTTATTACCATTTTTGCTCCACACAGGTGCATAATCATGAGCAGAATGAAAGGTTAGTTGTTTTGCTACACCGCCGTCAGCCAATACTGAAAAGAGATTTCCTTTATAGGTGAATGCAATAGTTTTACCGTCTGGAGAAATAGATGGATAGCGCGCCCATTTCGGATTTGTTTGTGCGGTACCGATAAATGTTAGGCATACCGTTAAAACGGTGAAAATCGAATATTTCATATGTTAATTGGTTGGTATCTAGTTATTACGAAAGATAATGATTTGATTTCTTCGGTGCAATTAAAGTGTGAGGATTGTAACCATATTTAGATACGCTACCAAAACTCACTAAATCTGTATAAATTTACTATCGTTTAAAACACAAAGAAACCGCCTTGAAAGAAGAACAAAACTACTGGACTCAACGTTACCACGACCAACAAACGGGTTGGGATATTGGTTATGCCTCTACTCCTATAAAAGAGTATGTTGACCAATTAAAAGATAAATCTATAAAAATTTTGATACCAGGCGCAGGCAATGCCTATGAGGCGGAATATTTATGGAAAAAAGGATTTGACAATGTTCATATTCTTGATATTTCTGTTGTGCCATTGAAACAATTTAAAATCCGTAATCCCGATTTTCCCGATACTCATATCCACCAAGCTGATTTCTTCGAGTTTCATGGTCAATACGACCTAATTATCGAACAGACCTTTTTCTGCTCATTCGTGCCTACAGAGACTAACAGAAACGAGTATGCCAAACACATGGCGGAACTATTAAAACCAAAAGGAAAATTAGCGGGTGTTTGGTTCGACATTCCTTTAACAAATGATATGGAAAAGCGACCATTTGGCGGAACTAAAGTATTGTATACCAATTATTTAAATAAATATTTCAAAACAATCACTTTCGATCTCTGCTACAATTCAATTCCGCCAAGACAGGGCAGCGAGCTGTATGGAATTTTTCAAAAAAAATAAGGTGCTTTATCTCACAGCAACTTAAGGCTTTAATGGCCTTGCCACTACCCCTTCATTTGTAATTTGAACAGGCTTTATTGAACCATCATTTCTAAATTCTAATTTATCCATGCAAGTAACTCTATGATCTCTACTTTCATTAGGAATCGGTCTTCTATGATACACTATAATCCATTCATCAGAATTAGGAACATTGATAACAGAGTGGTGACCGGCGCCTGTGGCAATTTCGGGGTCAGATTCTAAAATGGTCCCCATTTCTTTATAAGGTCCAGAAATACTATCGGCCATTGCATAAGCTACTTTATACGAATTGTCCGTCCAATTTCCCTCAGACCACATAAAATAATATGTTCCATTTCTTAAAAACACAAAAGGACCTTCCACATAACCTTTAGGTGAAATCTCCTTAAATAAAGAGCCATCTTCCCAAGGTGTAATTCCCGTAAAATCAGCATTCAACTTACCCAAATTACAATGGCCCCATCCACCATAAAACAAATAGAAAGTACCATCAACATCCTTAAAAACAAATTGATCGATTGGTTGGGCATCATTATAAAAATCGGCGATTAAGGGTTTGCCCAAATAGTCTACAAAAGGACCTTTAGGCGTGTCTGCTACGGCAATACCTATACCGCCATAATGGTTGATATCGTTATTGGGGTCATACGAATCTCGACCTGGTCGTTGAATATCATTTCCTCCAAAAAACAAGTAATATTTTTCTTCTTTTTTAATAATAGATGGCGCCCATAAAGCTTGACGCAACCATTTAATCTTAGTAGTATCTAAAATACGTTCATGCTTGGTCCAATTCACCAAATCGGGACTAGAAAAGGCATCAAAAAATAGTTGCTTTTCGTAGGTATCTGAATATGTCGGGTACACCCAATACGTATCCTCAAATACTGCTGCCTCTGGATCTGCATACCAACCATTGAATATAGGGTTGCCAGATTTCTCTAACAACGTTGCAACAGGCGATATATTTTTCTCTGTTTTACAGGAAACTAAGACCAATGCAAATAACAATAATCCAACACTATTTACTTTAAAACTCATAAAATTTCATTTTTTTCAAAAGTAAAATAATTTTATCCATATTTAATTTACGCTCTTTTTATTTCTAAAAACCTAAGCGTAAATTATCTTCGGTGTTTTGATTTTATGCTATTAACAACAAATCATTTTATAAATCCTTGTCTTAACACCACTTTAAGAAATCTACCCATCCTTTTCTAGTATATTTAAACACATAACTAACAAACCAAAAAATGACAAGAAGTTTACTCTCCCTGTTGGTGCTTTTCGCATCTTTTTTCGTGACTGCCCAAGAATTTAAAATGGACCTAGTACAGGACTTGAAACCCCGAAATATTGGCCCTGGTGGCATGAGTGGTCGTGTAACGGCTATTGACGTAGTAAATGACAATCCTGATATTATGTATGTTGGTACCGCCTCTGGTGGATTATGGAAATCTACTTCTGGAGGTATTAAATGGGACCCTATTTTCGATAAAGAAGTTACTGCTTCAATCGGTGCAGTCACCATCCAACAAAGTAATCCGTCCGTAATCTGGGCAGGTACCGGAGAAGGAAACCCAAGAAATAGCTTAAATGGTGGCTATGGAGTATATAAATCTCTTGATGGCGGAAAGAGCTGGAATTTGATGGGTCTTGAGAAAACAAGACATATTCATAGAATTAAGATTGACCCTATGAATCCGAATACGGTGTATGTAGGTGCTATTGGATCCCCTTGGGGCGAACATCCTGAACGTGGAGTCTTTAAAACTACCGATGGTGGCGAAACTTGGGAAAAAATACTTTTTGTAAATAATAAAACGGGGGTTGCAGACCTTATTATGGACCCCACCAATCCGAACAAATTAATAGCTGCTATGTGGGAACACAAGCGTGATCCTTGGTTCTTTAATTCTGGTGGTTCAGGTAGTGGTTTATATATGACCCATGACGGTGGCAAGAATTGGAAAAAATTGACCGAAGAAGATGGCTTGCCCAAAGGTGACCTTGGTAGAATCGGTATTGCTATTGCTCCTGGGAAACCTAATGTTGTTTATGCATTGGTCGAGGCAAAAAAGAATGCACTATACAAATCAGAGGATGGTGGATTTAAATGGAAAAAAATAAATGATAAAGGAGATATTGGCAACAGACCTTTCTACTATTCTGAGATCTACGTAGACCCGGAAAATGAAAATAGGGTCTTCTCTGTTTTTACTTACGTAAACGTATCACAAGACGGTGGAAAAAACTTCGTGGAGCTAATGCCTGCCTATGGTGTGGATAACGGAGTTCACCCTGACCACCATGCGTTTTGGATTCACCCAGAAAATGGTCAATTTATGATGGATGGTAATGATGGCGGACTCAATATTTCTAAAGATGGTGGAAAAACATGGCGATTTATCGGTAACCTTCCTGTTGCCCAATTTTATCACATAGCTACAGATAACGAATATCCTTATAATGTATATGGCGGAATGCAAGACAATGGTTCTTGGAGAGGCCCTGCCTATGTTTGGAAGGCACAAGGTATTCGAAACAGCTACTGGCAAGAAATAAGTTTCGGTGACGGGTTCGATGTAGTGCCCGACCCTGTAGATTCTAGATATGGTTATACCATGAGTCAACAAGGCTACGTGCAACGTTTTGATTATCTAACAGGCGATAATTACATTGTGCGACCTACTCCACCAGATGCGACTACGGAACTCCGTTTTAACTGGAATTCGGCTATTAGCCAAGATCCTTTTGATAACAGTACTATATATTTTGGTAGTCAGTTCGTGCATAAAAGTTCTGATAAAGGACTAACATGGAAGGTAATTTCCCCTGATTTGACCACTAATGATCCAGAAAAGCAAAAACAAAGCGAAAGTGGTGGTTTATCAATGGATGCTACAGGAGCCGAAAACCATACCACTATATTGGTGATAGAGCCATCTACGGTTGAAAAAGATATGCTTTGGACAGGGTCTGATGACGGTCGCTTACATTATACTCAAAATGGTGGCCAAACTTGGACAGAAGTAACCGCCAATATTAAAGGATTGCCAAAAGGAAGCTGGATTCCGCAAATAAAAGCATCTACCCGCAATAAAGGTGAAGCCCTTTTAATCGCCAATGATTATAGAAGGTTTAATTATACTCCGTTTGCATATCGAACAAAAGATTACGGTAAAACGTGGACAAGAATTGTAGATGCTGCCGATGTTGAAAGCTACGCGCTTTCGATTATTGAAGACCACGAGAATCCGAATTTAGTATTCTTGGGTACTGATGACGGATTGTATATTTCCTTTAATGCCGGGGAAAAATGGCAAAAATGGACGGAAGGTTTCCCAACTGTTTCTACCAAAGATTTAGCAATTCACCCTAGAGAACATGATTTGGTTATTGGTACATTTGGTAGAGCTGCTTGGGTATTAGACGATATTCGTCCGCTACGCGCATTGGCATCGGATAAAACTATTCTGAATAAAGACATCGAATTATTCACTCCGCCAACCGCTTATAAAGCTTCTTACCAACAACCGACAGGAAGCCGTTTTGGTGGAGATGCTTTGTACCAAGGAGAGAACAGAAAATCGGGCGCTATGATTACGTATTACCTTAAAGAGGGTAAGAAAGATGCTAAAAAAGAAAAAGGTGCTGACGATAAAAAAGAGGATGTCGCCGAAGATAGTTCTGAAGAAAAAACAGAAAAAGTTGAATTAACGGGAGTTCAAAAGAAAGATTCTGTACAATTTGATTTTTATGATGGGGACAGACTAATTCGTACTTTAAAATATAAGACTCCAGAAAAAGCTGGGTTCCATAGAATTTTCTGGGGAATGGATGAAAAAGGAGCCGATAGACCTTCAAGAAAAGTTCAGACTAAAAAGAACGAATCTGGTGGTGTAGATGTGAAACCTGGGAAGTACACCATAAAAATGCTTTATGGAGATTTAACAGAAGAAACTCAAATTACCATAAAATCCGACCCGCGTTTAGAAGTATCTACAACAGGTATTAACGAAGCATATGTAAACGGAAAGGTTTTAGAATCATATATGCAAAAAGCTGCTGATGCTGTACAGCAATTAGCGCAAAGTAAGGAGACAGCTGAACAATTTCAAAAAGACTTGAAAAAGAAGGATGAGAAAAAGTTTAAAGAACATATTGATGCATCAAAGGAGATTGTGAAGAAAATAGATTCTGTAACTGCCATTTTTATAGGTAAAGATGATAAACGTCAAGGAATTACACGTAATAAAGAAATGACCGTTATGCAGCGTTTACAAATAGCAAGGGGTTATGTTGGTTCGCGAAAAACAGGTATGACCGTTACCGAAAAACAATTAATGCAATTTGCAAAAGATGATTTAGAATCAGCTTTAGAGAAAACTAATTCGTTCTTTTCTACAGATTGGAATTCGTATAAATCGTCTATGGAAAGTTTAGAGCTTTCACCGTTTAAAGAGACAGAAGTTTTTAAATTAAACTAATACACAAGAGGACAAATAATGAGGAAGGCTTTTTTCTTAGCAGTACTATTTACTACAATATTAACTACCAATGCCCAAAATGAAGTAACAGGTGAAGATGAATTAGGTGGTTGGTTTATGTATTTTGGCACCAATAAGATAGCCGATAAATGGAGCGTACATACCGAAGCACAGTTCCGATATTACGAGACTGCATCTAATTTCAATCAGCTGTTACTGAGAACTGGTGTTAACTATCACATTAACCCAGATGCAATTGCCACATTAGGTTATGGTTTTATAGAAACTGACCCGAGCTTTACGGAGTTTGATATTATTGCTGGCGATATTTTGATTTCTAACAATTCAGTTTCCGAGCATCGCCTTTTTGAGCAGTTTATATTGAAGAATAAAGTCTGGGAATTTAAATTTGAACACCGATATCGACTAGAACAACGCTTTGTGCAGAATAATTATTCTCGAACAAGCAATACATTGCACAGGGCTAGATATAGGCTTCAAATGACCGTTCCTTTAACAGATATTTTCTTTCTGAACTTTTACGATGAAATTTTCATCAACCTTCAAAATGAAGCATTTGGCCAAAATCGTTTGTATGCGGCCCTTGGCATTAATGTCACCGATAACTTAAGTATGCAATTCGGCTATTTAAAAAATCATTTTAGAAATACTGATTTTGATCGTTTGCAAGTTGGGCTGTTTTACAACCCCGATTTAAGAGGCATTTTTAAAAAGAAGGAGTAACTTTATATTATAAACAAAAAACCTTATCATGAAAAAAATAGCTTTTACTTTCGCTAGTGCATTATTGATTGTTTTTACTAGTTGCAAAGACGCAAAAAAAGGTCAAGAACCAACTGATCTTGAAGCGACAAGTGAGTCCGCTGAAATGTTCAGTATTGTGCAAGATTCGACAAAAGTGAATTTTACAGCGTATAAAACAACTGAAAAACTTCCTGTTGGTGGAAAATTCGAGAAAATCAATTTCAAGAAAACCAGTAGTGGCGATACGGCTATGGATGCTTTAAACGGTACAGAATTCAGTATTCCTGTTGGTAGCTTATTTACTAATGATGCTACAGGAACCAGAGACCCGAAAATTTTAGAATTTTTCTTCGGAGTGATGAAAAATACTGAATTTATATCAGGTGTATTCAAAGTTGAAAATGACAAAAGTTCTATTGACATTACCTTAAATGGCGAAACACAGAATATTCCACTTTCATACGAAATGGATGGAGACACTAAAATTACTTTTAGTGGTATTATGAATCTTGAAAACTGGAATGCAATGGATGCTTTAGAGTCTATTAATAAAGCTTGCGAAGTTTTGCACACTGGTAAAGATGGTATAAGTAAAACTTGGAGCGAAGTCGCTTTACAAGCAGAAGTTTTACTTCAAAAAAACAACTAGCTTGGTAAACCAACTTTTTGATAAGGAAGGAGTTTCATTTAAAGGTCATTTTTAACGTTAACCATTTAAAGGATAACGTAAATCATTAGTTCGCTTGAAATTAGCAGTTTAAATGATTAATTTGAATTATAATCAATAAATATATACACAATGAAAAATATTAAAATATTAGTTCTTGCTCTAACGGTGGTAGGTTTTTATAACTGTAAAGATGCAAAGAAAGAAGCGGACAAAGTAAATACCGAGATGGACAGTGAAATGGAAAAAGTAGCAGAAGTAATTACGACGAATCGTATTTCTATGCTAATGGAACCGAAAAGCGACAGTGAGGTATCCGGTGAAGTAAGTTTCGTTGAGAACGATGGTATAGTTACCATGACCGCCACCTTTTCTGGACTTACAGAAGGTGAACATGCTATTCATATTCACCAAACTGCAGATTGCTCTGCAGCTGATGGTTCTTCAACTGGTGGCCATTGGAACCCAACAAATGAGCCACATGGTAAATGGGGCGATGCAAAAGGATATCATAAAGGAGATATAGGTAATTTTACGGCAGAATCTGATGGTACTGCTACTGTTGAATTTTCTACTGACCAATGGTGTATTAGTTGTGACGACGATAACAAAAATATAGTTGGCAAAGGACTTATTGTACATCAAGGAGCCGATGATTTCACTTCACAACCAAGCGGAGCTGCCGGTGCGCGAATTAGTTGTGCGGGTCTAATTCAATAGGATTAAAAATATATTCTATAAAAGCTGTTCTAAGAACAGCTTTTATTATTTTTAGCTGACTATAAATTTCCCATATGCAATTAGACCTATTGGTTGAACAATTCAAAAAAAAAGACCCTTCAGCTTTTGAGAAGTTATATGGCATGTATGCCGATAACATCTGTGGGGTTATCAATACCATTGTGAAAAATGACAATATTGCCCAAGAAATCTGTCAAGATGTATTTATAAAAATCTGGAATAATTCTGAAAGCTATAACTCATCTAAAGGAAGATTTTTTACATGGATTCTGAATATCGCCAGAAATGCCGCCATCGACGAAATACGCAGTAGGTCGTATAAAAATGAAAAAAAGAACCTTTCGGCCGATTACTTCGTAGGTATTTTGCAGAACAAGGAAGAAGAGGGAAATTCTAATGTAGATACGAATGGATTGAGGAATCTTGTTAAAAGTCTAAAAGAAAAATGTGTTCAGATCATAGAACTATTATATTTTAGAGGATACACTCAAAAAGACGCTGCAGAAGAATTGGATATTCCTATAGGAACGGTGAAAACACGTAATAGAAGTTGCATTTCCCAATTAAGGGAGAATATGGAAAGTAAGTAGCATGGATGTACAAAAATACATAGCATCAGGAATTTTAGAGCTCTATATAGCTGGTATACTTTCAGATAAAGAAAATCTCGAAATAGCTAACTATGCAAAAGAATATCCAGAAATACAGAAAGAAATTGAAGCTATAGAAGCTTCTATTTTAACTTTGTCCAAGAAAGCTTCGCCAGGTTTAAAGTATACCTTTAAATCTATCATGGACAGAATCAATAATGATGTTAAAATCATTTCAATCAATGATAAACGAGGTGCACCAACATTAACTTATGTTGGTTGGGCAGCTTCGGTTTTACTGGCAATAGGTATGTTCTGGCTGTATCAGCAAAATCAAGAATTAAAATCTGATATTCAAGTTGTAGAACAACAAAATTTTGATTTAGAGCAGGAGATAGCTGATTCAGATTCTTCATTAGAAAAAACGCAGGAACTTTTAAATTCTATTAGAGATAAGAATATAAGCGTTGTACCATTAGGTGGTCAAGATATTTCACCTACTTCTTATGCTAAAGCGTATTGGAACAAAGAAAATAAAAAAGTATTTATAGATGCTAAGGGATTACCTGAACCTCCAGATGGTTTTGTATATCAGGTCTGGTCTTTGAAACTTTCACCGCTTACCCCTACCAGTATGGGGTTGCTAGAGAATTTTGGTATGGATGAGAACAAAATATTCGCCCTTAACAATCCTAATGAATCTGAAGCATTCGGTATTACTTTAGAACCAGAAGGTGGTAGTGAATCACCTACATTAGAGCAATTATATACGCTAGGTGTAGTATCTGCCTCCTAGAGAATAAAAATTTATAGTATACATGGACAGTTTTCAAAACTGTCCATTTTTTTTATTATTTTTCGTCCATGGATTTAAAGAAACTTTTTGGCACCGTTTTAACCTTGTTAGGTATTGGCGGACTAATTTACACGGCTATATTATTTGGCAACAGTTCAGGAACCACGAAACAACTTATTGTTTATGGTGTGCTTGGCGCCATCTTTTTCTTTTCTGGCATAGGGCTAATTAGAACTACTAGTAAAAGTTCATAGAAATATTTAAAGACCTAAAGGTCTTTAAATACTTTATGAAGACTTAGGCTTTTCACCAACCATTTTGGTAAAGTTTTCCGTGGATTTCTATTTTTAAGGTTTAGAAATAAACCTAAAGATTTTAGAATGGGTACTTTATGCGTTTCTACCAACTCTATTAACGTACCATCGGGATCTTCTATATAACTGAAATGTCCTGCGGCATCGCCCATATCAAAACTATTAGAACTGTCTACAGTAAAAGAATGCTTCAGTCTGCTAGCCTTTTCCCTAATACTCGCCATACCGTAAATATCAAAGCAAAGGTGAATATATCCTAAATCACCCCAAAGTCTATCTTTAAAAATTTTTACAGGAACGCTATCCAAAACTTGAAGTAATTCTAAATGAGTTGGTCCGAGTAAATCTCCGAAACCACCCACGTGTTTGCGTTCTTGTTTTAATATTACCTTTCTAAATCGATTGCTAGGATTTTGGTTTAATGCTTCTATACCGTCGTAAAGAACGACCGTATAATCTAACATATTCTTATAAAAATCTACAGAACTTTCCATATTACTTACACCAATGACCGCTCCCATTACTCCACCATTATAAGTAGGTTGAGCACTAAACACATAACTATCTTCTACCATTTGCACCTTGTTACCAAATGGGTCATCAAAATAAAAGCTTGAATTATACTTATCTGAGATTTTAACTTCAGATAAATAATCGATCTTCAACTGCTTTAAATATTCATGCATATCAAAGAGATTCTTACATCTAATTTTCATAGCATAAATACCTAAATCGCCATATGTAATAGGTACTTTAGGGGCTGATGGAATACGGTCTTTAAACTGCCAAATTTCAAGTCCGCCACCACCAACCATATTCAACGACAAATAGGCATCTCTTCTTTCTGCCTTACCATTGGTATATTTGGTCATTAATGAAGCAACTGCCTCATCTTCAAAAAGTAAAATATCAAAACCTAAATGCTTTCTATACCAGTTAAAGACTTTTTTTACATCTTGAACACCAATTCCAATTTGCTGAATTCCATTAATTATTTCAACCATTATATGAGGTTCGTATCAATCTATTATGAAGGGTTTTTAACTTATCACCTGGGTAACCAAGTTTAAATAGAATTACCAAAAGAAGGTTAGATAGATTAACCCGAAGGTATGAATTGCACTCATACTTACGTGCAGATACTAAAAGGTCATTTTTAACAATGGTATAAGGAACCTTCTGTTTTTTCATTCTACTGAAAAATTCAAAATCTTCCATTAAAACTTGTTCTTCATTAAACCGACCCAGTTCAATAAAACTATCTTTTTTAATAAAAAGACATTGGTCTCCGCCACCGGTAAACAATCCGTCCTTGGCAGTAAAAGAAGCATTTAAACGTAAATACCATGTATCCTTATCAAAACGGTAAGAGAAAAATCCTGCATCATATCCATTTTGTAAACTATGTAGAATATCATTAATAAACCCTGTTGGCGGTACCACATCGGCATGTAAAAAAACAAATATACTGCCCAACGCTATTTTAGATGCCTCGTTCATTTGTACTGCCCTTCCTTTATTTTTGCATCGTACTATTTTAACTTTAGGAATATTGTCTAGCAAATTCACCGTGTCCGAATTCATAGGTGAAACGGCAACTATAATTTCTAAAAGCTTGACATGCTCTAAAAAGCAGCCAACTTTAAAGAGTTGTTGTAAGTTTTTAAATTCATTATGCACTGGTATTATAATACTAATCATAGCAATAGGCAAGGCGTAGTTAATGGAAAGTAAAAACTACTACCCAAATATTTTTTAGGTTTACGCTTTACTTACGCAAATTCATGAAAATAGTTTTAAAACCATCGTAAATTTAAAAAAAGGTTAGCGTAATCAATTAAAGATAATTTCGACAAAGGTTTTATGAACCTTATAGATACATTTACGTAGATAAGGTAACCTTAAACATACCTATGAAACTAAAATTATATTTTCTTGCTACACTATTTGCTTTATCATGTACTGCAAAAACTAACCTACAGGCTCAAGTAGAGACCAATACCAAAACTGATTTCAACGAATTGTCAGAATCGTTTTTAAAGCGAATTATAGACAAAAAAGATACCCAAGAAATACAAGATATATTGTCGAACATATCTATAGAAGAATTAGATAATGCACTTGACACCAATGATAAACGATTGGCATTTTGGCTGAATATCTACAATGCCTACATACAGGTTATTTTGCATAAGAACCCCGATTTATATAATGATCGCGGAAGTTTTTTCAAAATTGAACAAATAAAAATAGCCGGCGAAACGGTATCATTTGCCAAAATTGAACACGGACTTATTAGAAAATCTCAATGGGAATATGGTCTTGGCTATATTAGAAAATGGTTTCCTAATAAATTTGAACGTAAGTTGCGGGTAAACAAACCTGTTTTTAATGTGCATTTTGCCTTGAACTGCGGAGCTAAAGATTGCCCACCAGTAGCCATATATGAATGGAAACGATTACAAGAACAATTAAAAATAGGTACAAAGAGACATCTTAATAAAACCAGTGAATACAACAGTGAAACCAATGTAGTTAAAGTTACTTCTCTATTCAGTTGGTTTAGGGGCGACTTTGGTGGCAAAAGTGACATAAAGAAAATTTTGAAGGCCAACGAAATTATTCCTTCTACAAAAGATGTTGATATTGAGTATACGAATTATGACTGGACCTTATATCTTGATAATTTCATTGATTTATAAAATAGGTTATCAATAATTCAAAATAAATCTATTTGGATTTATAGAGAATAAGGGCGTTCATATTCTAATTGTGATCTTTTAACCGTAAATACTTACGAGAGTGGTAAATTTGCATCTGAAATAAACAAATAGATTTCGCCCCATTAAATGAAGGCCAATTTAGGTTCCCTCAAAAAAATATGTATTGTTGTTTTCATTCTTTTTGGCGTGCTTTCCGCTACTAAATTGGATGAATTGAAATTTTCATTTGATTTCAGTCAATTTTTTCCAGAAGAAGACCCAGACTTAGCATTTTATGATTCGCATGTTGAAGAATTTGGAACCGATGATAATTTTTTACTCATTGCAGTAGAGTATAAACCGAATGTTTTTCAGAAGGACTTTCTCAACAAATTTCAGGCATTTTCTCAAGAAAGCAAGGATTTTGAGCATGTGTTAGAAAGTAATTCTTTGACGACGCTCTCCTACCCTTTAAAAACTTCTTTTGGCTACACTACATTACCAATACTTCATATAAATGACTCTCTTCAATACCAGAAAGATTGGCATAAAATTCAAGAAGATTCCCTTTTCATCAATGTCCTTATAGATGAAAAAGGAGAATCTTTGGTACTGGCTTTACGGACCGAAGATAACTTAGATTATAAGCAGTCCGAAGTTTTACTACATACGATACGAACTTCATTAAAAAGACACGACTTAACTAATTATCATATATTAGGTAGGGCGTTTTTTTATGAAGCCATAGTAGAAATGCAAAGAAGTGAAGTACTAACCACTACTATTGTTGCTTCAATATTAGTTTTCATTATTCTTCTATTAGTTTATAGGAGTATGCCCGTAGTATTGATTTCAGTTTTTTCAATAGCTATGTCGTTATTACTTTTTATGGGATTATTGGCTGCCTTAGGAAAAGAACTAAATGCCATGGCCGCATTTTACCCAGTTTTAATGCTCATAGTAGGTACTTCAGATGTTATTCATCTCACCGATAGTTATATACGAAAATTACAAAGTGGAATTTCTAGATATGACGCAATTATTTCGTCACTAAAAGAGGTTGGTATGACTACCCTACTTACTTCTATTACCACTGCCGTTGGTTTTGTGACTCTTCTTTCTTCTCGACTGGTAAGTATTCAGGAATTCGGAATTAATGCGGCAATTGGGGTTCTAGTGGCCTATACCACTGTAATTTTATTGACTGGTTCTCTCTTGATAAGTCTACCGGAGAAAACATTAATTGGACGTAAAAGTATTTCTGAAAATTGGGTCAACTATCTTTTAAAGGTAAATACGTTTACTAAAAAATATCCTGATCACATTATTTTGGGAACAGTTATTTTTACGATTTTCTGTTTTATTGGAATTTATCTTATAAAAACCAACCACGAGTTTAAACAGACCCTACCAGCAAAAAGTGAAATTGCTATAGATTTCGAATATTTTCAAAATAACTACGCTGGCTTTAGACCTTTAGAGATTGCGGTAATGAGCACTGATGGCCATAAGGTTACTGATTTCGAGATTGCTCAGGAAATTGAAAAACTCCTTACCTATTTAAAAACTATTAAAATTATCGGGAATATACAGTCAGCCAATTTGCCGTATAAAATTATAAATAAAGCTAATAATTTAAATAATGCTGCATTTTTCACTTTACCAAACGACAAAGTAACATTTATAAAATATCAAAAAGATACACGTAAACTAGCTCGAAAACAATTGGCTCGGTTTATCAATGGTGACGAAACCGTTGCGCGTATTAATGGAAAATTACAAGATGTAGGCACTGATAGCTTAAAAATTGTTTATAACAGTATTGACAGATTTGCAAAAACTAATCTAGATACTACTCTTGTTACGGTCAAAGTGACCGGTAAAAGTATATTACTAGACAAAAACTCAGAATATATTAGGAGTAGTTTGTTAGAAGGTCTGTTGTATGGTCTATTGTTGATTGGAGTAATTATGGCATTTGTTTTTCGAGATATTAAAATCTTTTTAATTTCTCTTGTACCGAATGTTCTACCTATTCTATTTGCAGGAGGAATTTTAGGGTTTTTGGGAATACCCTTAGAAGCTTCGTTATCTGTAGTGTTCGCAATCGTATTTGGAATCGCTGTTGACGATACTATACATTTTTTAGGAAAGTATAAATTAGGTATTACTCAAGGCTTGGATAAAGAGGCTGCCCTTGAAAAAACTTTTGCTCAAACCGGTAGAGCTTTGGTGATAACTACTATTATCCTATTTTTTGGATTCATGGTTATGCTATTTTCTATTCACCAACCTAGCATTACAATAGGGTTGATAATAAGCGTAACCTTGGTAACAGCATTAATACTTGATTTACTATTACTACCCGTTCTGCTAAGAAAATTGATTTAAATAGAACTGTTTGTTCTGTGGAGGGTTCTTTGTAGTGATCTATAGGCAAAAACTGCTTTGCCAACTAATAAAATCATTAAGCTAATCCATAATGTAAAGAGTAGGTATTCCATAACACTAATTAGTTTACTTGGTTACTTTTGGTTCAATTATTTAACATGCTGGGGCATTTTAAATGTATTTGGTCGATAAATATATGTATTTCATCTAAACAAATCTTAAAAAACGTTAAATTTTCGATGAAATACCTAAAAATAACAGCACCACGATAAAAACCGTGGCGCTGAAAAAAACAATCCAACCTAAAACAAACCAGAAATGAAAATAATTGGGCAATCAATTACAAATCATGGACTTGCTTTTCCATATTGGGCCCTAATTCATAAAGGGCACCTATTAATTCTCCTTTTAGCGCTGCAACTTTTTCCTCTTCACCATTGGCCTTATACACCTCAGCAGCTTGGAATAATAAAGCAGGTTCGAATGTTTTACCATAAACATGGTCATCCATCACTTCAACAGCTTTATTAATTTCTCCATTCTTCAGATAACTATATCCTAACCAGCTATATGATTCTGAGGTAGGTCTATTTTGAACTTCTGTTTGAGCCAATAATACAGCCTTATCGAACTGCTTAGTTTCATCTATATATAATCCCAAATTGTACGCATTATACATATCACCGTACATTTCGTTTTTAACCCTTGCAAAATATTGGTCTAAATTTTTAGTGCGAAGTAAATCATCACCCATATAATCTGCTATTTCAGCTTTAAGTAAAAAGTAATCTGGCGCGTTATATGTTTTGGTTACTGAATCTAGTATTCGAATAGCCTCAACCGCATTCTTATCATTTGAAAATACGATCCAAGCAATACCTTTTTTGGCATAGGCATTATCCGCATCAATTTCTAAAGCCTTTATATATTGATTGTATGAATCTTGTATTCTCCCTGCATGGCCATAATAATCCCCTAAATTGGTATAACTCCATAACATCAACTCCCTATTTTTTGCTGATTCAGCCTTCGTCCTAGCCTTTTCCATAAAATTGATGGTGGTGTCTAAATCTCCTTTATAATCGTTCCATTTCGCCAAACGTATCATATAACCGAAATCGGACATGTTTTTTAAACTATCCAGATATTTTTCTGCCAGTTGATAGTTACCCAGCTCCATATGAACATCAAAATACAGGCTTTGTGTTTCGTTCTTATCCCCTCCAATAGTAGCGGCAGAATCTGCTAATTTCAACGCTTCTCTAAAACGATGCTGTGAAATATAATTTCTTGCCAATGCCCTATAATAACCAGGCTTACCGATATTGGCTATATCGACTGCTTTTTTAAGACTCTTTTCAGCTTTTTTTAAAAACTCAATATTCCCAGTTTGTTGAAAATATCGGTAATATTCACCTCCCACGATTCCAAAACTCGTAAGCTGCATACTATCGGGTCTAATTTTAGAATTCCAAAGTTCAAAATACTTCGATGATGTTTCTACTTCTTTAGAAACCAGATACTTGTCGTAATCATTTTTTTGAGCAACTGCGTCCTGATCCTTTGTACCACAAGAGTATACCAGTATCAATACTATAAATAGCTTTATTAATTTCATTAGGTCGTGTTTTATTAGGATTGTTAAAAAAAGGGGAGCTTTTCAACTCCCCTAGCCCTTCTCTTTCATAAGCAATTAGGGTGTGCCAGTCTTACCAATTAATTAAAACCTGTAAGGTGAAGGCAGCTTCTTATTCTGGTGAACCCAAGTATGGGAATGTAGTACCTACAGTAGCGGTTAGCCCAACGCCATCTGAGGTTAATCTTGGTAAATCTGCCATACCATCATTATCGGTATCTTGACCGCTAAATCTAGCACCATCACCACCACCGAATAACAATATCAATGAAACATCAATAACATCATCTTGGGGCGTTCTTCCTGTTAAACCAACTGCACCATCATAATTTGGAGCACCGCTACCACCATTGAAATAAGTAGTAGGTAAGTTTGGAGCAACTTCTAGAACGTCGTTAGATAAAACGGTAGTTAAAACAGTTGCTGTAACAGGATTATTCGTATAACCGTCATCAGTAGGACCATTTAATATATCTCCCAAAATATTCGGCTCAAAATTTACTGCAGCAGGATCAGCTCCTAAAATAGTTGCGTAAACATCATGATAAGCTTCTAATCTAGCTTCGAAAGCAGCTTGAAAAGTTGCCTGCATTTCAGATGGAATTGACATGTTATGAGAATTTTTGATATCTCCGTCTGCACTCAATACTGTATTGATACCTGGTCTGCCCATAAAATCAACCTGAGCATATGTTCCCGTAAAATCAGGCATTGTAGGTTGCATAGCATCTTCACATGGCGTACAAGTACCTCCACAATCAACACCAGTTTCATCACCATTCATTATTCCGTCATTACAAGTAGGTGTCATTACTATTGGCATATTATCATCGTCATTGTCACAAGAAACTAAAGCGGCTACTGCACAAAGTGATAAAAATGTATATTTTATATTTTTAAATTTCATCTTAGTTATATTTATAAGGTTATTATTGTTTAACATTTGTAGTTACCCAAGTTTTGTACACAGGTAATTGCAAAACGTTAACTGCAGTTGTTTCTCCTAATAGGCTGTTTGGAATTTCAATAACAATAGACATGGTGTTAGCACCATCGAAAGTATCTACAGCAGTAGTATCATCATCGTCAGTAGTAGAAGGATCACCCGCTGGTTTAAAACCCAATGGAGCTTCACCACCAATTACAGCGTTAAATTGAAAGAAGTCAAAGTAAAAAGCATCTTGTCGTGGACCTGCAAAAAGAGATACTCCATTGCTAGTTGTTTCAACAATCGCAGTTTCAGCAGATATATCTACCGAACCTAATGGTGAATCAACCATAACGGTACCGTTCAAACCTGTTTCGTTTGGTGCAACCGGACCAAAGAAATACATTTTACCATCTCTAGGTATCGCTTGTATTACCAAATCTTCTACCAAATCGCCATCTTTATCGATATTGATTTCTAACAATACATTCTCATCAAATGTACCATAAGCCAAATCTGGCAATACATTAGATTGAAGGTCTACCGCAAATACAGTGTTATCTGAACCAAGTGACGGTTCGAACGCATAAAAATCGGCAATGTCTGCCGATGTTCCCATAGAGCCTGGCGCATCAATATGATCTGCCGCAACTAAAAGAACTCCTACTAGAGCTAATGCCCCAAGTCCCATAAATAATTTTGATTTTTTCATTATCTTTTTTTTTTAGATTAGAATCACCCTTACTTACGCAGTAAAAAACTAAAGGTTCATTTTTGTCTAAAAAAAAATGAAACAACTATATTTTATTTTTCATAAAAAATTCTTGTTAATCTATTCTTTAGCTTAGAAGTAACCTTTTATACATATCATTTCGTTTAGCATAAAACAATAATTAGCTAACTTTGCAGTCATAAACTTATTTAGATATGAACCCGTCTGCCTTTGGTTGGATAGAAAAGTATGGCTCGGTCGTTCAAAAACACCAAAATGCTTTCCCCGATTTTGACGCCTTGTACTATACGCTGAAAAAGAGTGGGTTCGTGTACGGATTAAATTCTGGAATTCCAGATTTTATACATCCTGAACATATTTTGTCTGAAGATGAAAAGGCAAAAATAAATTTACTCAATGCTCTTTATTTTACATACCAGTTAAAAGATGGAGGTGATTTTAATGACTTTGTAGAGCAAGTTTATAAGTTCTATGAAGTTTTAAAAATTGATACTTCGGGATTTTTCGGTAAACTTTTTACTAGTAAAAAAACTTCAGCTAAGCTAGAAAAGTTAATGGCCTCTCGAATTTATATTGAGGATAATATTTTCAGTAAAACTTTTAATAGCCTTATTACCAACTCCTTATTATTTGTAGATGTATTACTTTTTAAACACTACCTAAATAATATTGAAGACTTAAAAACTAAGGCTGAGGAAATTGAATATTTAGCTATAAATATCACATATCACGCACTTAGTTCTAAAGAACAAAATAGAAAAGATAATAAGCTTTCTCAATTATTGGCTTCATCATTGACTTATATAAATTGTGCAGATAACACCTTTGATGGCTCTTATCGAGATAGGCTACTAGCAAATAAAGAAAACTGGGAGAATAGATATCTATTGGATATGGCCTGTTTGACCGTTTGGGAAGATCACTCGTTAGATTATACGGAGTCTGAATTTATATTTGGGATTGGTAAGGATTTAGGAATTGAAAATAGCATTATTTATGAATCTATAATGAATGTTACAGAATTCTTTAGGCAAAACCTAGATACCATACCCTATTTAAAGGAAAAGAACCTTGCCCATCAATTTTACGATAGCATGGGGAAAATTGTAAAAAAATTAATTTTAAGAAACAGCAAGCGTTTACATAAAGAGCTTTCTCAAAGTGCGGAATTGGTTGCTTTAATATCAAAATCTACCGTAAGAGACCTTAGCCGAGATGAAAAGAAAAAAGTACAAAATCAACTTATAGATATTTTTAAAAGTATACCATCCTTGGCTATTTTTATATTACCTGGTGGCGCAATTTTACTTCCAATTTTCATTAAACTTATTCCTAAATTATTACCCTCTGCTTTTGATGAAAATAGAATTGATGTAGAAGAAAAATCAAAAGAAGATTAATTTGACTTATAGATTTATATTAATTTAAATATACTACTCTAACCAAAGCTTAAAGTCTTTCACCTTTTCCCTACTTACGATTATCTCGAGCTGTGGGTTATTATTCAGTTTAATTTGAAGTCTTGAATTTGTATAAGAAATAATGTCTTTTATATAATCGATATTAACAAAAAACTTTCTACTTACCCTAAAAAAAACCTGCGGTTTTAACTCATCTTCAAGTTGCTCCAAGGTAGTATCTAACAAATAATCTCGTCCATCTTTTGTAGCTGCATAAGTCCCTTTATTTTCACTATAGAAACATTCTACATCCTCAGAGTTAATAATTTTTATATGTTGCCCCACTTTAGCTGTAAAACGCTTTTTGTATTCACGCTCTAAGGGGTTTACCAATAATTTTTTAATATCCTCAAAATCAAGAACTATCTTATTGGGTTCTGTCATCGATTTAAATCGTGTTTGATATTTATGTACCGCTTGCCCTAAATCTTCATCATCTATTGGTTTTAATAGATAATCAATACTATTTAATTTAAAGGCCTGTAAGGCATATTCGTCAAAAGCAGTGGTAAATATAATGGCACTATGTACTTCAATAACATCAAATATCTCAAAAGAGAGTCCGTCAGATAATTGAATATCTAAAAAGATAAGGTCAGGATGCTCATTATTCTGAAACCAGTTTATTGCCTCTTCGACCGAGTGTAGCATGGTAGATACGTTCAAATCTAAACTCTCTAACATTCTGCTTAATCTACGAGCGGCAGGCTTTTCATCTTCAATTATTATGGTCTTCATGGTTTGGTCTTTACTTACAGTACGTTATTAATTTCTAGTTGCTATTCGAATTCAGATACTTTTGAATTTGGCGTTCTTCCCATATCCTTACGCGTAACGAAAATTCGCCAAGTACTCTTATTCCATGGATAACAAGTACAACTCCCCAAACAATCGTGGTTCCAAATACATTCCAGTCTACCCATTCTAAAAATTCAGGATTACCGAGCGCACTTTTATTGATCAGAATAAAAGTGAATTTATGTTTTAATATGAATAGCATGAGGTTTATAATAATAAAAACTATGGCGTGATAGTAAAAACCCCTTATGGAGGCCACCTTTA